>Ga0307506_10000136_pt1 | contig 27218 bp, 22 predicted proteins | sample 25_S_MG_FD_202175 | JGI IMG/M metagenome (GOLD analysis project Ga0307506, IMG submission 202175) | Soil microbial communities from Populus trichocarpa stands in riparian zone in the Pacific Northwest, United States - 25_S | ecosystem: Environmental > Terrestrial > Soil > Riparian zone > Trees... | reverse complement strand
TCGGGTTGGCGGCGAGGGACTCGCGCTTGGCGAAGAGGTCGGCGGCTTTCTCGAAGAGGCCCATGGCGGCCTGGATCTGCTTGTCGCCCTCGGAGAGGACGCGGTGGCGGGCTTCCTGGCCGAAGAGGCCGTTCAGGACCTCGGCGCGGATCTGCATCGCGCTGTCGTCCCTCACCTCGGGCTTCGCGAAGGCCTCGTCGACTTCCTGGTTGGTGGCGATCTTCTCTTTGTTCAGCCAGGCGCGGAATTCGTCCAGCACCTCCGGCCCCGGCTTCCAGTCGGCGCTCTTGATCCTGGCCTTGTTGCGCCCCGTGTAGTCGATGGCGAAATTCAGGTAGGCGTTGCGGGAGAGGAGGAACTGCTCGAAGGGCGACAGCTCGTCGTCCTTCACCATCACGTCCGGCGTGATGCCGCCGCCGCCGTAGACGTTGCGGCCGAGGTCGGTGTGGAAGATGTCCTCCGGCTTGACCGACTTGCCGAGGAGCTCGGGGGAGCCGGCGTCCGCGTGCGTGTAGTAGTCGAAGTAGGAGGTGTAGTCGCGCTGGATCAGGCGGCCGGACGGCGTGTAGTACTTGGCCGTGGTGAGCGCCAGGCCGGCGCCGTACGAGAGGTTGTACACCGTCTGCACGAGGCCCTTGCCCCAGCTCGGCGTGCCGACGACCAGGCCGCGGTCGTGGTCCTGGACGGCGCCGGAAAGGATCTCCGCCGCGGAGGCGGTCCCCTCGTTGATCAGCACCACCACCGGCACGTTGAGGGCCGGGTACTTGCCGCTCGCCTTGAAGGCCTGGAACGAGTCGCGGGTGCGTCCGCGGGTCTCGACGATCGTGCTCCCCTCGGGGAGGAACTGGTCCGCCACGTCGATCGCCTGGTCGAGCAGGCCGCCGCCGTTGTTGCGGATGTCCACCAGGAGCTGCTTCATGCCCTGCTTGCGGAGCTTCTCGATCGAGTCCGCCATCTCCTTGCCGGTGCCGCGGGAGAACTCGGTGAGCAGGATGTAGCCGGTCGTCGGGTTCAGCATGTAGGCTTGGCGCACCGTCGTCTGCGGAATCTCGGCGCGGGTCACCGACATCGCGAGCGGCTGGTCGAGACCGCGGCGGACGATGGTGATCTTGACCTGCGTCCCCTTGGGTCCCTTGAGCTTCTGCACCGCCTCGTCGAGAGCCATGGTCTCGGTCGGATCGCCCTCGATCGTGCTGATCACGTCACCCGCCTGGATGCCCATGCGCGAGGCCGGCGTCCCGTCGAGCGGCGAGATGACGGTGAGCTGGCCGTTGCGCACTCCCACCAGGATGCCCAGACCGTAGAAGCTGGTCTGCTGCTTCTCCCGCATCCCCTCGTACGCCTCCGGAGGGAGGAAGTTGGTGTGCGGGTCGAGCGAGCGCAGCATTCCGTTGATGGACGAGTAGACCAGATCGCTGTAGCTCACGTCCGCGCCGTATTTCTCGTGCGCGAGGCTCACCAGCTCGGTGTAGAGCTTGAGCGAGTCCCGGGTCTCGTTGGTGACTGCGAGGAGCCGGTCGCCGAAGAGGCCACCGAGCACCACCGCCAGGATGAAGAGGGCGATTGCCGTGATGCGCCAGGTACGTCTCATGAAAGAAGTGTACCACTGGCCCGCCCGCTTGACTTTGCCAGGGCCGTGGGCCGATGATCGGCGCAAAGGGGGATTGGAAGAACCATGTTTGGTCTAGGCGTTCCCGAATTGATCTTCATCCTTCTCTTGGCCTTGTTGATTTTCGGGCCGAAGAGGCTGCCCGAGATCGGCCGGACCCTCGGCAAGGGGATGTCGGAGTTCCGCAAGGCTTCGAACGAGCTGACCCGTTCCCTCAACACCGAGCTGGCTCTGGACGAGACCCCGGAGCCTCCGGCCGTGCGCACCAACCGGATGGAAGCGCTCCGCGCGGCGCGCACCCCGGACGCCGCTCACGCTCCGGAAATCGCCGAGGTCCCCGCTCCCGTGGCCGTTCCAGAGACCGTGGAAGCCCTGGCCGCCCCCGCGGATACGCCGCTCGAGCCCTCTTGACGCTCCGCGCGCGGTCCACTCTCCTTCGTCCGTGATGCCCTTTTTCCCCGAGCGCGCCGGCCCGCTGCCCGATGGCGAGGAGCTGGACCGGATGTCCCTGATGGATCACCTGGAGGAGCTGCGCAAGCGCATCCTCTGGGCGATCGTCAGCCTCGCCGTGACCTTCGGGCCGTGCTGGTACTTCCGCGAGCCGCTCGTCGACTTCCTGTCGCAGCCGATCCACAAGGTCAGGCCCGACCTCAAGCTCGCCTTCCTCGGCGTGACCGACCCGTTCATCCTCTATTTCAAGGTGGCGGGGCTCGCCGCGACTTTCCTGGCCGCGCCGTTCATCCTGTACCAGCTCTGGCAGTTCGTGGCGCCGGGCCTGTACCGGAAAGAGAAGATGTACGCCTTCCCGTTCATCTTCTCGGCCTCTCTCTTCTTCCTCGCCGGCGGCGCCTTCGGCTACTACGTGGCCTTCCCCCAGGCGGTGAAGTTCCTCCTCGAAATGGGAGAGCAGTTCCAGCCGGTGATCACCATCGAGCGCTACTTCGGCTTCCTCATCACGGTGATCCTCGGCCTCGGCCTGATGTTCGAGATGCCGGTCGTGGTCCTCCTCCTCGCCATGATCGGGATCGTGTCGCCGAGCTTCCTGCTGCGCAAGTGGCGCATCGCGGTGGTGGTCATCTTCGTCATCGCGGCCATCGTCACCCCGACCCCCGACGTCATGAACCTCTGCATCTTCGCGGTCCCCGCCTGCGCGCTCTACTTCCTGGGCGTCGCCGCGGCCTTCCTGGTCGCTCCGAAGAAAACCGACGAGTAGGCTACTGAATATAGCCGAGGGCCTTCAAGCGGGCCTTCTCCTCGTCCGACTGCTCGCGGCCGGGCGCGTCGGGGCGGTTGCGCCGGTCGGCCAGCCAGCGCCGGAGGAGATCGGAGAGCTGGGTTTCGGCGGGGAGGCCGCGGCCGGCGAGGTTGTCGATCTCTCCGGGATCGGCCTTGACGTCATACAGGTAGGCGCCGTCGGGGATGAACTGGGTGTTCCCCTGGCTCAGCATGTACTCGTTCCCGGGCGTCCGCACCATGAGGCCGAGCTTGCCCGCGTGCTCGGCGAAGACGGCGCGGCGGCCGTTCTTTTCCTCTCCGGTCAACTGTCTCAAGTCGACACCGTCCGAGATGGGAGGCTTGAGGCCGGCCGCGGCAAGGAGGGTGGGGAAGACGTCGATCGTCTGCACCAGGCCGTTGATCCGCCGCCCCTCGCGGCTCGCTCCCGGCCAGCGGATCATCAGAGGCACGTGGAGCGTGGTGTCGAAGAGGCCGATGTGGCGGTCGAGAATGCCATGCTCGCCCAGGTTCTCCCCATGGTCGGCGATGAGCACGACGAGCGTGCTCGCCAGCATCCCGCGGGTTTCCAGGAAGTCGAGCAGGCGCCCCACCTGACGGTCGAGATAGGCGACCTCGCCGTCGTAGAGGTCGTGATGGCCGCCCAGGTTCGGCTCCTCGAAGTCGCGCACGCCGGGCTGGCGGAACGGAATCCAGGCGCGCACCGGCTCGAGGCCTGTCGCGGAGGCAGGGCGGAAGCCGAGGGCGTAGGGCTGCGGCGGCGTGTGCGGCGTGTGCGGATCGAAGAGATGGATCCAGGCGAAGAACGGGCGCTTCTCTCCCTTGGCATCGCGCGCCTGGAGCCAGTCCATCGTCATGTCCACCGGCAGCTCGCCGGCGAAGTGCTCGGTGGCGCCGGTGACGTCCTGGAAGCCCTGGCCGAGGCCGGAATTCTGGTCGCGCAAGTGAGCGGCGGAGATGATCGCCAGAGTCTCGTAGCCGGCCCCCTGAAACAGCTCGGCGAGGGTGACATGGCTCTGTGGCAGCGGCGTCTTGAGGTCATAGACGCCGTGATTCTTGACGTACAGGCCCGTCATCATGGAGGCGAAGCTCGGATTGGTGGCATTGACGACCGTGAACGCGTCGAGCCAGACGTCGCTCTGCCCCGCCAGTCGGTCGATCGACGGGCTGAGGCTGGGATCGTGGCCCCAGGGACCGAGGCGGTCGGCGCGCAGGGTGTCGATGCCCAAAAAAAGCACATTGGGCCGGCTCGGCGTCGCCCCAGAAGCCTTCTTCGCAATCAACCGGCGTTGGTAGAGCGCCGGGCTCCCCCACAGCGCGGTGGGAAAGGGCACGCCGGGCGCGTGGACGAGCGCTGCGGGAGGCGCTTCGAGCTGGATGAGCAGATCCACCTCGTGCCCCGTGTACGCCGTGAGATCGACGTCGACCCGCGCCGGCGCGAAGCGGCCCACCGGCGTGGACTCGATCCGGTACAGCTCCTTGATGACGCCCGCGTCGCGCACGCCCACCCGATACGTACACGGACACGGCACCTCGGAGCCGAGTGGCAGGAAAGAAAAATACGCGTCCGGCCCGATGTGCAGCCGCCACTTGAGCCGGGAGCCCGCCATCTGCTCGAGCGCGCGGACCTGCCCCGCCGTGCGTTTGGGGAAGGCGACGAGCTGCTCCGGCTTGACGAGACTCATGTCCCGCACCTCCCCCGCGCCGAGGAAAGCGATCTTCGCCACCGCCGGCCGCGCCCACTTATTGTCCCCCGGCGTCACCTCCGCCACCGGGCGAACCTGCCAGAGATCGATCCGCTCCCACGGCAGGGGAGGCGGCGGCGCGGCACGGCAAGCCGCGAGGAGCAGGAGGACGGCGAGGAGCGGAAGGCGGCGGATGCGGAGTCTCACGAGGGCGGATCTTAGCAGCACCTCTCTTTGGGTTTAGACTCGCCTCTCTATGAGCTCCATCAGCTCCGTCAGCTCCGTCAGCTCCATCGGCTCGATCACCACCCGCCCGGTCGCCGAATGCACGGCCGAGGAAGTCGTCGCCGCCCTGGCCCGCGGATTCGAGGGCTATCTCGTCCCCCTTTGCTTCACGGCCCAGACGTACGAGCGCCGGTTCCGCGCCGAGAATCTCGATCCCTACGCCAGCCGTGTCTACGAACGCGAGGGCGCTCCGGTCGGCGTGTTGCTCATCGCGCGCCGGGGCTGGACCAGCCGCGTGGCGGCGATGGGCTTCGCGCCCGAGGTTCGCGGCCAGGGGCTGGGCCGGCGGTTTCTCGGCGTGGCGATCACCGAGGCGGAGGGCCGGGGGGACCGGACCATGCTGCTGGAGGTCTTCGAGCAGAACCCGCCCGCCATCGCTCTCTACACCCAGCTCGGTTTCCTGACGCGGCGCCGGCTCGTCGGATGGAAGTGGGAGCCCGGAGAGGCCGCCGTGGATCCGGCGGACACGGACGATCTGACGGAGATCGATCCGCTCGAATTCGGCCGTCTGGTGGGCCGGCAGGGGGAGCCGGACCTGCCGTGGGCGCTGCAAGCCGAAACGCTCTCCGCCGCCACGGCGCCCGCCCGCGCCTGGCACCTCGCGCACCGCGCCTACGCCCTGGTCGCCGATCCCGCCGCGGAGAAGCTCGCCTTGACCGCCCTCGTGGTTCCCGAGCCCCACCGCCGCCAGGGCTGGGGCTCGCGCCTGGTCCAGTCCCTGCTCGCCGCCTTCCCCGGCCGCCCCTGGTCCGTCTCGCCCGTGGTGCCCGAGGGCCTTGTCGGCGACTTCTTCACCCAGCTCGGCTGGGGAGGCTGGGAGATCCGGCAGATCGAGATGCGTCTGGAGATCGGCGCCTCCTGAGAGAGGAGCTTTTCAACATGAGCACCGACTCCATCGAACCCTTCCTGGACTACTTCGAGCGCGTCCGCGAGAGGACGCGCCGGGTGGTGCTGTGCGTGCCTCCCGAGCAGCTCGAGTGGACGCACAAGGCGGGGGCGTTCACGTTCGGGGATCTCATCCGGCATCTCGGAGCGATCGAGCGCTGGATGTTCGCGGAGAATGCGCAGGGGCGGCCGAGCCGGTATCCGGGGCATGGGCCGGAGCTGGCGGCGGGGCATGCGGCGGTGTTGGAGTATTTCGACGCGATGCACCGCGAGTCCGTGGAGATCTTCCGGCGCCTGACGCCGGAGGACCTCGCGCGGCGCTGCGAGACGCCGGGCGGCGCCGCGATCGCGGTGTGGAAGTGGCTGCGCTCCATGGTCGAGCACGAGATCCATCACCGGGGACAGATCTATCTGATGCTGGGCATCCTCGGAATTCCGACGCCGCCGCTGTACGGGCTGACCTCCGAAGAGGTCCGCGAGCGCAGCCGGCCCGGCCCTGCGATCCGTCCCGCCACAGCATCCGACGCGCCGGAGCTGACCGTCATCGCCCGCGCTGCCAAGCGCCATTGGGGTTATCCGGAGGCCTGGCTGGCGGCCTGGGAGCCGGTGCTCACGATCACGCCCGAGTACGTGGGCAGGAACACCGTCCTCGTTGCGGAACGGGCCGCGATGGACGGTGGGGTCGTGGCCTTCGTCGGCCTGGTCGACGCCGGCACGCATTGGGAGCTGGACCATCTCTGGGTCTTGCCCGAGCACCAGGGACACGGCCTGGGGAGCCGGCTGTTCGCGGCAGCGCTGGAGGAGGTGCGGAGCCGGCGTCCCGGTGTGCTCCGCATCGAGGCGGAGCCGTACGCCCTCGGCTTCTACGAGCGCTGCGGCGCGCGCCAGGTCGGCACCGTCGCGGCGCCGGTCCTCGGCACGCCGCGGGACCTGCCGCTGCTCGAGCTCACCGTGTAGGGACGGGAGGCGAGGGCGCCTCGCGGTAGAATGCGCGCGGTGTTCCGATGATCAAGGTGTCCGCGCTCGGTGTGTCTCTGCTGGTGCTGTCTCTTCCGGCGGCACCCTGCCTGGCCGAGATCCGGGTCCATGGCTGGATTGTCGCTCCCGGGGAAGAGGCGGTCCGGGTGGAGATCGGCCGGGCGGACCGTACGGAGACGCCCGCGACCGTGGCTCGGCCGCGGCCGGACGGCTCTTTTGAAGTGGTGGTGGCGCAGCCGGGGGTCTACCGGATCGCCGTCCGGGGGGAGGGGATTCTCGGCCTGGAGATCCCGGCTCTGCCGCTGGTGGAGGATGTCGAGCTGCCGCCGGCCGTGATGGAGCCGGCGCGTCCGCTGGAGATCCAGGTCACCGACCGGGACGGCCGGCCGGCCACCGGCGTGACCGTCTGCGCGCGGTCGCCGGCGCCCGCCGGCTCGCCGGCCCCCTGGATGCCTGCCGAACGGTGCGGGACGACGGCGGCGCGCGGCCGTCTCGTTCTGCAACGCGGTGCCGACGAAAGGCTGGCCCTGTGCGCCGCGGATCCGCGCTTCACCACGCGCCGCGTCGAGGTGGAGGACGGCGGCGCGGTCACGCTCGGCCTCCAGCCGGCGCGGACGGTCTTCGTCGAAGTCCGCAGCCCGGACGGCAAACCGGCCGTGGGAGCCCGCGCCCGGCTCCTCTGCGCGGCCGGGAGCACCGATCCCGCCGGCCGTGTCGCCATCGGCGTGCCGGAGTCCGGGGCCGACGTCCATTTCGAGGCGGCGAACGGTCTCTCGGCGCCCACGGTCTTCCTGCCGGGTGAGAGCGAGACGCGGACGGTCACCCTGCATCCGCCGCGGCTCCTCTCCGGACGGATTCTCGATGCCGCGCGACGGCCCCTGCCCGGCGCCCTGGTATGGAGCGGGGACGCCGCCGTGCGCACGGCGCCGGATGGGACCTTCCGTCTGCCGGTCGGCTCCGCGCCCGAGCTGACGGTGAGTGCGGCGGCGGCGGGCTACGCGGAACGCAGGACCATCCTTCAGGCCGCGGTCTCGACCCTCACGCTGGCGCTGCCGCCGGGATCGGTCCGCTGGGAGTCTCGGGAGCTCCCGGAGACCGCTCCGGGCGGGGAGGCCGACGAGCACGCGGGCGTCGTCGCCGGCCGGATTCTCGATCCCCGGGGCCTGCCCGTTGCAGGCGCCTGGGTGGAGGCGGCCCGCGCCGCGGCGCAGAGCGACGACGCCGGCCGCTTCCGCATGAGCGGCCTGGTCCCCGGCACGATGGTCTCTTTGTCGGTTCAGGCGCCGGGCCTGCGCGGCGGCCTCGCCACGGTGCACGTGCCTCCGGAAGGCAAGCCCTTCCGCGTGGAGATCCAGCTCGCCCGCGCGGCGGCTCTCGACGGCCGCTTGACAGATGCCCAGGGGAAGCCGATCGCCGGCGCCTCCGTCACCCTGCAAGAGCCACCGTCGCCGCGCGGGCTCACCGACGACGACGGGCATTTCCACCTCGACGGCTTGGCGCCCGGCCGCCGCGAAGCCGTCGCCCTGCGCCCGGGCGGCAGACCGCTGGCGCGCGCCGCCGTCGACCTCCGGGAAGGAGCGAACCGTCTCGATCTGGCCGCACCGCCGGGGCTGCCCGTCTCCGGCCGGGTGGTCGACGAGCGCGGCGCGCCCGTCCCCGCCGCGCGGCTCTTCCTCACCGGCGAAGACCCGGAAGACCGCTGGCTCGCCGTCGGCGCCGCCGATGGCACCTTTCTGCTGCCGGGCATCCGCGAGGGGGACTACCGCTTGTCCGTCCTCGCCGCGGGATTCGCGCAACCGGAGCCGCGGCCGGTGCGGATCGCGGGCGAGCCGGTGCGCGGCCTCACCCTGCGCGTCGGCCGCAACGGCTCGATCACCGGCCGCCTCCTCGGTCTCGCACCGCGGGATCTCGACGGTCTCGTCATTCTGGCGCGAGTCTTGTCACCAACGGGCTCCTCGGCATCGGCGAGCCCGCAGCGTCTCGGTCTCGCCGGTCCGAACGGCCGCTATCTCGTGGCGGACGTCCCCCCCGGGCACTGGGAAGTCACCGTGCGGACCGCCACCGGCCGGCAGGCGCTCGGCTCGGTCGACATCCAGGCCGCCGGCCAGGCCGCGCTCGACCTCCGCGTGACCTCCGGCCTCACCCTCACCGGCCGCCTCCTCGTCGACGGCCAGCCCGCCGCCGGCACCCTCCTCGCCACGCCCGCGGACCGCCCCGGCGAAGAGCAAGGAGGCTGGTCGCCGCTCGGCCCCGGCGGCGCCTTCAAGCTGCCGGGCCTGCTGCCGGGCAGCTACCTGCTCCTCGCCCTCTTCGACGGCGCCCTCTGGCCGGTCGAGACCGTCGAGCTCATCGCGGACCGCAAGATCCTTCTGGAGATCGCCACCGGCACCGTCGCCGGCCGCCTGCTGGGACCCTACGGCGCGCCGGTGGAAGGCGCCCGGATCACCCTCTGGGAGCGCGGCCCCGGCATCGACGTCTTCCTGCCCAGCCCGCGCACGCAGAGCGACAGCCAGGGAGGCTTCGTGCTGCCCCGGGTCCCTGCCGGCAGCCACCGCCTCCTCGTCACCCACGCCGGCACCGCCCCCTTTGAGACCGCCGTCGACGTTCCGGCCGGCGGCACGGTCAGGGTCGAGATTCCGCTGGCGAGCGCGGACTGACGATCTCTCGCAGCTCCGCGAGCCCGGTCACGCACTTCCGCTAGACCTTCCGGCCGCCGCGCGGCCGCTTCTCCCCGGAACACCCTGGAAGACAGGGGCTGGCACAGCCCGTGCTCTCTTCCCCTCCCGAGACTGACCCAGTAAAACCTTTTCAAGGAGGTATTTTCATGCCATCCGTCTATCGATCACTGTCCGCCGCCGTCCTCGCGTCGCTCGGCCTGACCCTCGGCTGGGCGCGCGGCGCCGCCGCCATCGACGTCACCGAGGCGATGATCCAGAAATACGCGCCCGAGCTCCATCCGACGACCCGATCGCGTCGGCGGGTGCGTTGAACCGGAGCAATCTGGCATCCACCCAGTGGAAGGATCGCTACAAGAAAGGCGCCTTCTGCTCCTATAAAGATCCCTACTGGCTGCGCCACCGAGTGCGCCTGGACCGGCTACGCCGGCGGCACGAGCGACTACACCTCCGCGGCCGGCCCCGTCTGGAAAGGCTGGCTGACCAGCGGCTCGAACAAGAACTACGAGATCGTCACCGACAGCACCAACTGGATCCTCTACGCCAACCTCTGGGGCGAGATCGGCTCGACCGGCGTCACCTCCGGCAAGTACAGCCCGAAGTGGCAGGACTGGGGAAAGTACAACGACGAGCACCCGAACGGGGACCGTTGACGGGAGCCGGAGGCGCTTTACGGCCAAGCCGTTTCGTAGATCGCGAGCAGGTCGCCCTCGCCGAGCACGACGGGAGTATTCTCCAGCACCGGCCGGAAATGGGTGGCCGCTTCCGCCAGCTCCGGCAGATCCTCTTGGCGCACGCCCCGGGCGGCGAGGCCGCCGTTCACGCCGAGATTTTCCAGGAGCCGGCGGACGCAGCCGGCCAGATCCTCCGATTCGTCTTCCAGGAGGCCGGCGAGCTCGGCGCAGCGCTCGGGGCGGCCGGGCGCGATGCGCTCCAGGGTGGCGGCCGCGACGAGCGCATTGGCCAGGCCGTGGGGGATGCCGTAGCGGCTGGTGAGCGGATAGCCCAGCGCGTGGATCGCTCCCGCGTTGGCGTTCGCCATGGCGAGGCCGGAGTAGAGGCAGCCGAGGGCGAGCTGCTCGCGGGCTTCGTGGTCTGATCCGTCGGCCAGGACTCTGGGGAGGGCGCGGGCGATGGATGGCACGGCCATGCGGGCGTAGGTGTCGGTGAACAGGGTGGCGCGACGGGCGAGGTAGGCTTCGAGGGCGTGGATGAAGCCGTCGAGGGCGCTCCAGGTGGTCGGCTCCGGTGGCAGGGTGGCGGTGAGATCGGGGTCGACGACGGCGGCGCGGGGGAGGAGATGGAGCCCGGCGACGACCTCTTTTTTGCGCGGCGCGAGCTGGAGGATCACGGCGTGGCTCGAGACCTCGGCGCCGCTGCCGGGGGTGGTGGGGACGGTGAGGAGCGGCAGGCCCGGGCGTTTGACGCGATCGAAGCCGAAGTAATCGGAGGTCTTGCCGCCGTTGGTGGCGAGGACGGCGGCGACTTTGGCGGCGTCGATGACGCTGCCGCCGCCGAGCGCGATCACGGAGGCGTGCTCACCGGCGGCGATCCGTTCCGCGCAGCGCTCCGCGTGCCCGACGTCGGGGTCGGGTGCGACCCCGTCCCAGGCCTGGGCTTCGATGCCGGCGGTCCTCAGGGCGGTGAGGAGGCGCTCGGCGTGGCCTGCCGCGGCGACTCCGGGATCGGTGACGACGAGCGGCCTCTCGGCTCCCAGCTCGCGGAGGAGCGCGGGGACGTCGGCCAGGCAGCCGGGGCCGAAGAGCAGGGTCTGTGGGACCCTGAGTCTCATCTCCGCTTCTTGAGACGTTTTTTGAGATCCAGGGCTCTGTGGGCCGCCGCGACGATCGCCCGGGCGTCCATCTGGTACATCGGGAGCATCTCCTCGTGGGTGCCGACCGTTTCGCAGAAGCAATCGGGGAGCCCCACCCGCACGACCGGCGCCGGCTGCTCGGTGAGCACCACCTCGGCGACGGCGCCTCCCACGCCGCCGAGCACGCTGTGGTCCTCGACGGTCACCACCGCGCCGGTCTCGGCGGCGGCGGCGATGATCGCCGCGCGGTCCAGCGGTTTGACGGTGTGGAGGTTGAGCACTTGGGCGCCGATGCCTTCGAGGGCGAGCTGCGCGCTGGCTTGCAGGGCCTCCCAGACCATCTGGCTGCCGGAGGCGATGAGGGCGACGTCGGCGCCTTCGCGGAGGCGCACGGCTTTGCCGATCTCGAAGTCGTAGTCGCCGAAATAGACCTGTGGCGTGTCGGCGCGGCCGACGCGCAGGAAGACCGGACCGTTGTGCTTGTAGGCGGCCCAGGTCGCCTTCCAGGTCTCCACCGAGTCGGCGGGGTTGAGCAGGACCATGTTCGGCATGGCGCGCAGGACGGCCAGGTCCTCGTACGCATGGTGGGTCGGCGCCGCCTGCCCGCCGGAGATGCCGGCGTAGGAGCCGACCAGCTTGACGTTGGTCTTGTGGTAGGCCACGTCGAGGCGCACCTGCTCGCAGGCGCGGAAGGCGAGGAAGGCGGCGAAGCTGTTGACGAAGGGGATCTTGCCGCGCAGGGCGAGGCCGGACGCCGTGCCGACCATGTCGGCCTCGGCGATGCCGATTTGCAGGAAGCGGTCGGGGAATTCGAGGTGGAAGGGGATCGTGTACTGGCCGAGATCCCCCTCGATCGAAAAAACCTTCTCGTCGCTGCGCGCGATGGCGAGCTGCGCCTTGCGGCAGGCGGTGCGGGTCGAGAGCGAGATCTCCTTGATCCACTCCGCCGAGCCGATCTTTCCCGTTTCCGTGGCGGCTGCTGTCGTCGTCGCCATGGTCAGCCCGCCAGTGTGGTGCGCAGGATCCGCTCGGCGTCCGGCGGGGTGATCGGCACGGGGTTCAGGCCGAGGTGGAAGGCGTCCTGCATGACGTAGCCGACGAGAGGGGCGACGTGATCCTCGCCGACGCCGAGGCCGCTCAAGGTCGGGATGCCGCAGTCGCGGACCATCTCGCGCACGACGGCGATGCCCGCCCGTCCCAGCTCGACGTCGTTCATCGTCCCGCGCTCGACGCCGAGAGCCTGGGCGATGCGCGCGTAGCGATCCGGCACGGTTTGCAGGTTGTACTCCATGACGTCGGCCAGGAAGACGGCGCAGCCGACGCCGTGGTGGCATTTGTGCTGCACGTTGACGCCGTGCGCGAAGGCGTGCTCGCCGCTGCCGCCGCCCTTCATCGAGATGCCGGCGGTGAGGCTCGCCACCATCATCCAGCCGCGCGCCTCGCGGTCCTGGCCGTTCGTGATCGCCCGCGGCAGCCATTTGCGGATCAGCTCGATGGCGTAGAGAGCGTAGGCGTCGGCGAGCGGCTGGCGCTCGACCGAGACGTAGGCGCCGATGGCGTGCGACAGGGCGTCGAGCCCGGTGGCGGCGGTGACCGCGGGCGGCAGGCTCAGGGTGAGCAGCGGATCGCAGAGGGCCACATGGCCGGGGACGGCGACGATGTGCATCTTGAACTGCCGCGAGGTGTCGATGATGATCGTGCCGCCCACCGCCTCGCTGCCCGTGCCGGACGTGGTGGGGACGAACATCAGCGGCGGATGCGGCAGCACGCAGGGGCGCACGCCCTCCTCGTAGTCGCGGATGTGGCCGCCGTTGCTCACCACCGCCGCCGCCGACTTGGCGACGTCCATGGCGCTGCCGCCGCCGAGGCCGATGATGCAGTCGGTCCCCGCGGCGCGGTAGGCGTCGACGGCCGCCATGACGTGGACGTCGGCCGGATTGGTCTCGACGCCCGAAAAGATCTCGTAGTGGATGCCGGCCGCGTCCAGGGAGGAGAGCACCGGCTGCGCGACGCCGGCGGCGAGGACTCCGGGGTCGGTGACCACCAGGGCCTTCTTGCCGCCGAGGCGGGCGATCTCGGCGCCGGCCTTGTCCGCGGCGCCTTCGCCGTAGTGGACGCGGGGGTAGAGCTGAAAAGTAAACATCTGCACGGGGGAAAACCTCGCTTTCAAATTCAAAAAGCTTGCGGCGTGGCAGGACGGAACAGGCCGCGCATCGCCAGATCGAGAAGATTGAGAATGTCGTAGACCGGCAGGCCCAGCGCGTCGCGGAGCGCCTGGTTGGCGGGCGGCATCAGCGTGCATTCGCAGACGAAGGCGCCGAGGTCCGGATGCGCGTCGAGCATCTTGCGGCCGACGGCGATCAGGTCGCCTTCGAGCCGCGGGCGCAGAGTGTCTGGGGGGGGCGGGATCTCCTTGGTGCGCAGGAACTCGTGCCACGCCTCCGAGCCCGCGACGCCGCCGACGGCGACGGGGATCTGGTGCTCACTCCAGCCGCAGGCGTTGTAGACCTGCTCGTGGACCGATTCGGGATGGAAGGCCAGGATGCCGATCCGCCGCGCCGGCATCATGCGGTGGATCTGCGGGACCATGAGCAGCGCGGAGGTGACGACGGGCACCGAGACGGCGGCGGCCAAGCGGTCTTGCAGCAGGACCATGAGGCCGTTGCAGTTCTCGGTGAGCACCGAGATCCCTTCCTTTTCCAGCGCGCGGGCGGCGTCGAGATAGAGCGGCAGCAGGGCCTCGACGTCCGCCGCGGAGGCCGGCGGGCGGGCGCCCGGGACCACCCGGCGGAGGACCGGATAGGGAAAGGTGGCGGCGGCGGCCATGCAGCCCGGGACCTCCGCCATCTTGCCGTCGAGCATCAGGATGCCGAGCGTCACGCCGCCGCCTTCAGAGGCCCCCCTCGACTGTCGGCGGGGCGGAAGCTGCCGCTCATCGCGAGGTCGAGCTGGGTCAGGATGTCGTAGACCGGCAGGCCGATCTCCTCGCGGACCGCTTGCAGGCAGGCCGGGAGCATCGTGCACTCGGAGACGAAGGCGCCGATGTCCGGGTGCTCGGCGAGCATGCCGCGGACGACCGCGAGGAGGTCCGCGGTGAGCTGCGTGCGCAGCTCCGGGGGGACCTCCTTGGTGCGCAGGAACGTGTTCCAGGACTCGCTGTCGCCGACGCCGCCGAGCGCGATCGGAATGTCGTCGCTGCTCCAGCCCGAGGCGTTGTAGTTGCGCTCTCCGACTGCGTGGGTGAAGAAGGTGAGGATGCCGATCCGGCGTCCGCCGACCAGGCGGTGGAGGTCGGGGACCATGAGCAGCGCCGAGGTGACCACCGGGACATGGACCGTGGCGGCGAGCTCTTTCTGCATGAGGGCGATGAGGCCGCAGTTGGCGGTGATCGCGGCGACCCCTTCCCGCTCCAGCTCGCGCGCCGCCTCGATGTACAGAGGCAGCATCGCCCAGGCCTCCTCGGCCGAGAGCGGCGTGCGCGAGCCGCGCACCACCCGGCGCACCACCGGATAGGGGAACGTCGCCTCGCAGGCCATGCAGCCGGGGACGTCGGCCATCTTGCCTTCGAGCATCAGGATGCCGAGCGGAGCGCGGGATGGGGTCGCCATGATCTCAGCGCCCCTTCCTGGGCAGCGCCTGCCGCGCGGCGGCGGCGATCCCGGCGGCGTCCAGGCCATAGCGGCGCAGGTGCTCCGGATAAGGGCCGACATATTCGGCATAGGAGTCGGGGATGCCCAGGATGCGCATCGGCACCGGCTCGTCTTCCGCCACAGCTTCGGCGACCGCGCCGCCGAGCCCGCCGAACACGGTGTGCTCCTCGACCGTGATCAGCAGCCCCGTCTCGCGGGCCGCCTTGGCGAGGAGCTCGCGGTCGATCGGCTTGATGGTGTGAATGTCGAGGACGCGGGCGCGGATGCCTTCCGCGGCCAGGAGGTCCGCGGCGGCGAGCGCTTCGGCGACCACGGTGAGGCCGGAGGCGACCAGCGTCAGGTCGTCTCCCTCGCGCAAGGTGTTTCCCTTGCCGATGGTGAACGGGCAGTCCTCATCGTAGACCTGGGCGGTGACGTCCACCGCCAGACGGATGTAGACCGGCCCGGGATGGTGCCCCGCCGCCAGGGTGGCCCAATAGGCGGAAACCGCGTCGGCCGGGGCGATCACCGTCATGTTCGGGAAGGCACGGGCGATCGCCACGTCCTCGATCGAATGGTGGGTGGGGCCGGAGAAGCCGGCCTGGAGCCCGGCGAAGGTGCCGAAGATCTTGGCGTTGGCCTTGTGGTAGCAGAGGTCGAGGCGCACCTGCTCGCAGGCGCGCATCAGGCCGAACGAGGCGAAGGTGTTGATCAGCGGGATCTTGCCGCGCAGGGCGAGGCCGCCCGCGGCGCCGATCATGCTCGCCTCGGCGATGCCGAAGTCGATGTAGCGGTCGGGAAACTCGTCGCGGAACGGGAAGCCGCCGAAATCGCCGAGGTCGGCTTCGAGAGAGAAGAAGCGGCGGTCGCCGCGCGCCAGCTCGAGCTGGGCGAGGCGGCAGGTCTCGACCGCCGAGAGCCCGTAGCGCTCCACCCAGGCTTTGCTGCCGACTTTGAGATCGCTTGCCGTTGTGTCGGATACCATCGAGACCGTCATAAACGTATCCCCCGCGGTCCGAGATCGGTCAGCGCCGTCTCCCGCTGCTCTCCGGTGAGCCGGCCGTAGTGCCAAGCATTGGTGTTCTCGGCGAACGAAACGCCCTTGCCCTTGACCGTGCGCGCCAGCAGCAGCGAGGGCTTGCCGGCGGCGAAGGGGACGGCGTGCAGGGCCTGCGAGAGCTGCTCGACGTCGTGCCCGTCCACCTCGCGCACCTCCCAGCCGAAGCTCCGCCATTTGTCGGCGAACGGCTCGAGCGCCATGATCTTCTCGGTCGGACCGTCCTCCTGCACGCCGTTGCGGTCGACGATCGCCACCAGGTTGTCGAGCTTGTAGTGCGCCGCGCACATCGCCGCCTCCCACACCGAGCCCTCCTGGCACTCGCCGTCGCCCATGATCACGAAGGTGCGATAGGGCAGCTTGTCGTGCTTGCCGGCGAGGGCGATGCCGTTGCCGACCGGCAGGCCGTGGCCCAGCGAGCCGGTCGCCAGCTCGACGCCGGGGATGCTCTTCAGGGAGTGGCCGGCGAGGCGGCTCCCCATCTGCTTGTAGGTCTTCAGCTCCTCGACCGGGAAGAAGCCGCGCTCCGCCAGCGCCGCGTAGAGGGCGGCGCTCGCGTGCCCCTTGCTGAAGATCAGATAGTCGCGCCCCTCCTTCTTGGGCTCCGCCGGATCGACCTGGAGCACGTCATCGAAGAAGAGGACGGTCAGGATCTCCGTCACCGACATGGAGCCGCCGACGTGGGCTCCCGGCGAGTCGGCCGCCATGTGCACGATATGGTGGCGCAACGCGTGCGCCGTGTCCTTCAGATCAGCGGTGGTCAAAATAAAGCTCCTTACCAGAGTCGGGAAGCCTGCTCCCAGGGCTCGCGGTAGTCAAGGGTGTGGGCATATTCCGTGAGCGCATCCAGGCGCGAGAAAACTTTCTGAAAGGCCTCCAGATAGAGATCGATGCTCCGCGGCTCCATGAAGCTCGCCATGCACAGCCGGTGTCCGACCAGCAGGCTGCAGCGGATGACGTCGAGCGTCTGAGGGTATTCGTACATGTCGTAGTCGATGTCGCGGCCCCGTGGGTTGCGGTTCCAGCGCTTCTCGGCGAACAGGGTCTGTCCCGGGATGGGCCGGTTCTGGTACTCGATGAGCGGCACCCCCTCGGCCTCCATGGCGTCCTGCACCGCCTTGCGGAACACCCCCGGAGCGAGATCGACGCCCGCCGCCGCCGGATCGAGGCGGAAGCGGAAGTGGTGATAGACGTGCGTGCGGTTCGCCGGGACGTGCGGCGGCGTGATGCCCGGGATCTGCTCCAATCCCTGCGCCAGGCGGCGGGCGCCTTCCTGCACCCGCGCCGTGTAATCGTCGAGACGCGCGAGCTGGCTCAGGGTGAAGGCGGCGAGGATGGAGCTGAAGCGGTAGTTCCAGCCCAGGGTCAGCGCGTTGTACTCGCGCACCTCGTCCGGGCGGACCTTCTCGCCGAACATCTTGACCATGTCCGCCGCCTCGCAGAGGCGCGGATCGTCGGTGGTGAAGAGCCCCCCTTCGCCGGCGGTGGGCAGGTTCTTGCCGGCCATGATGCTGTAGGCCGCCATGTCGCCGATCGAGCCCGCCTTGCGCCCCTTGTAGAGGGCGCCCGGTGCCTGGCAGGTATCTTCGATGACCTTGAGGCCGCGGCGTCTGGCGATCTCCAGGATGGGGTCCATGTCCGCCGGCAGGCCGTGCAGATGGACGACGATCACCGCCTTCGTGCGGTCGGTGATGCGCTCTTCGAGCTTCGTTGGATCGAGCGTGAAGGTGCGCGGATCGACGTCGACGAAGACCGGCAGCCCCTGGTGATGGATGACCGCGGTCGCCGAGGCGAGGAAGGTGAGGGACGGCACCAGCACCTCGTCCCCCGGCTCGACGCCGGCCGCGGCCACCGCGGCGTGGAGCGCCGCCGTGCCGCTGTTGAGGGCGAGGCAGTGGCGGCTGCCGATGTACTCGGCCCAGGCCTTTTCGAGCGCCGGCACCGCGTCGTTGTTGATCCAGGACAGGCGGCCGGATCTCAGAGTGTCGACGACCGCCGCGATGTCCTCTTCTTCCACGAGCGGCCAGCGCTCCACGATCGTCCCCTTCGGGACGACGGGAGACCCGCCGCGCAGGGCGAGCTGCTCAGTCAACAGTTTAGTCGACGACATAGAGCCGCCTTTCGACCTCGGTGTTGGTGAGGACCTCCCGTCCGGTCTCGGTCACCACCACGGTGTCGGAGAAGCCGACGTGGCCGTTCATCTCCGGGATGATCAGCGACGGCACGAGATGGAAGACCATGTTGGGCACCAGGACGGTCTCGTCGCCGGGATGGAGGTTCATGATGTGGCTCTCGTTCCAGCCCGGCGGATAGCAGACGCCGATCGAGTAGCCGGTCTCGTGCGTGTAGTCGTTGAAGCCGGCCTTGAGGATGGTGTCGCGGCAGGCGGCGTCCACCTCCCCCGAGGTAACGCCGGGGCGGATGGTGTCGATCGCCTTCCGGATGCCTTCGAGGATGATGTCGGCGGTGCGGCGGACGACGTCCGGCGGCTTGCCCAGGAAGCAGGTGCGCATCATCGCGGCGCTGTAGCGCTTGATGCAGCCGGAGTGCTCGAGGAAGATGATGTCGCCGTCGCGCAGCACCCGCCCTTCCCAGGTGCCGTGCGGCAGCCCGGAGCGCTCGCCGGAGACGACGTACGGCGGGCTGCCCGGGTACTCGCTGCCGTGCCGCAGGGTGGCGCCGTAGATCTCGGCGGCGAGATCGTTTTCGGTCTTGCCGCGCTCGATGGCGCCAATGGCGGCCTTCATCCCCTCCATCGCCGCTTTGGCGCCCTGGCGGATGTAGCCGATCTCGGCCTCGCTCTTGATCAGGCGCACCTGCTCGACGACGCCGCTGCCGTCGACCCAGCGCGCCTTCGGGAGCTGGGCGACGAGCTGCTTGTAGGTGCGGATCGGGAAGAAGAAACCGCTCTCCTCGATCGCCAGCACCTTGTCTTCGAGGCCCATGTCGCGGACCGCCCGGAAGGTGACGTCGATCGGGTCTTCGATCACCGAATAGGTCGAATACCGGTCCATCCAGGAACGGCGGATGACATTGATCTTCTCCTCGAGGTAGGTGACGAACATCGGGTCGCCTTCGGCGGGGAGGATCAGCGTCTGGTACATGTAATAACCGGTCGAGGTGAACCCGGTCAGGTAATAAATGTTTTCCGGGATGCTGATCAGACAGGCATCGATACCGCGCTTCTTGAGCCCCTCGCGAACTTTCGCGAGGCGGTTTTTATATTCCGCAAGCGGAAAAGGCAGGCCGGGATTCTCACGCATGAAAAAAAACTCTCCTATCGAGTGAACTCCAGAGCATTCGTCCGCGCGCCGTCGCGGTGCACGAACCGGTCCTCCGCCCATTCCCAGACCCAGCCGGAGCGCTTCCGGCCGCCGTAGGGGGCGTGGAGGTGGCGCCCATAGTAATCGAGCCAGATCTCGTTCTTGAAAACCTGGCCGTGCACGCCGGCGAGAGCCGCCGCTTCGGCGTCGGTGCCGCCATAGAGGTTGGCGGCGAGGCCGTAGGGGGAGGCCGCGGCGAGGGCCAGCGCCTCCGCCGCGTCCTCGACCTGCTGAATGGGGATCACCGGGCCGAAGGTCTCCTGGTGCATGACTGCCATGCCGGACGTCACGCGGTCGAGGACGGTGGGCTCGACATAGGTCGCCGGGGTGCCGTCGGCCAGAATGGTGCTGCGCATTCCGCCGCCGGTCAGGACTCGCGCGCCGTGCGCCACGGCATCGGCGAGCTGGGCGGTGATCCGTTCGGCCACCCGCCGGCTGACGATCGGGCCGATGGTCGTCGCCTCGTTCTCGGGCTCGCCCACCATCTCGCCGCGCGTCTGCTCGAGCACGCGGGCGGTGAATTCCTCCGTGAGGTCGCGATGGACGTAGAAGCGCTCGGGAGAGGTGCAGGCCTGCCCGGCATTGTAGTAGCCGCCGCGCACCGCGTCCCGCGCCGCCTGTTCGAGATCGGCGCCGGGGAGCACCAGGAAGGGGTCCTTGCCCGGCCCTTCGAAGATGAGCTTCTTGCGATGCTCGCGGATCAGCGGCTCATAGGCGTCGGCCCAGGAGTCGTCGCCGAACACCATGATCACCGGGATTTCGGGATCGGCGGCGACCGCGCGGATGAAGTCTTCGCCCGGCCCGTGATCGAAGCGCACTCCCGGCAGGTGGGAGGCGATGAGCGGCTCGACCTGCTCCGCCCAGCGGCGCGCGCCGCGCGGGAAGCGCGCCACCACCCGGTTGCCGGCGAGAAACGCGGTGCCGATGGTCGACACCGGGTTCGAGAGAGAGGCATTGCCGGGGAAGACGATGGCGACGGTCCCCACCGGCTCGCGGTCCGCGAGGAGGGGCGCCACGTGATCGAAGGCGAGAAGGCGCCGCAGGGCGAGGTCCACCTCTCCCGCGGCGACGCGGCGCGTCTTCTTGGAATAGGCGACGATGCCGTTGATCAGCCCTTCCCGGGCCGCCGAGATCGAGCCTGCCAGCCTGTGCAGCAGCTCCAGCCGATGGTTGATCTCACTCATGGGATTTGGCTCCATGCCTGAATGGTATTTACGTTTTCGGGAGGCACGAGCCCCGCCACGGCCTCGGCCAGCGCCAGGTAGGCCGGGGAGAGATCGCGAAGCTGCTTCTGTGCCTGCAGGAGGAGAGAGAACGCCTGGGCGGGATCCGCCGCGCGCACCGCCGCCTTGACCTTGGAGAAAGCCCGCAGGGACGCGTCGTCAGGCTCCGCCACCGCCGCGGCGAGAAGCTCGCGATGGACCCGCAGGAAGCGCTGGACCTGCTCGATGGTCTGCTGTTTGATCACCGCGACCTGCGACACGGGAGCTCCCACCAGGGCGGCCAGGGAGACGACCTCGGGCGGAGCTTCCACTTTCGTCTCCTGCACCTTCTGGACCAGATAGACGGCGGCGGGGGTCAACGGCCGGCCGTTCAGGTCGTACGCGAGGAGCCGCAGGGCGAGGAGCTCACCCGCCTGCTCGGCGGCGGCGGCGGCGAGGATCGGAGGGGAAGAGCTGTCCGCGCCTGCGGCCGCCGCGGCGAAGAGGCCGGCCGCCGCGAAGCGATTTTCCGCCCCATCCGGGACCAGCCGGCCGATCCGCCAGCGCCCGGCCTGGACGTCGCGGTGGCGCACGGCGAGGCCGCGCTCCGCCATGACCGTGAAATAGCGCGCCGCCGCCTCGGCGGGTCCGAGGCCGTCGTACGGGCCGGTGCGGATGGTCTGTCCGCTCTTCACCACGGGAGGCTGCGGCCAGGTCTCCGGTGAGCCGTCGTAGCCGGCGGGCACGAGGGCGAAGCGGATCGGCAGCCCCACGGCGCGGCCGAAGGCGAGGTCGGTCGCGTCGTGGGCCGGGTTGACGAGCACGGCGCCGGTGCCGAAGTCGGGCCGCACCCAGTCGGCCACCCAGACCGGCAACAGGTCCCCGGTCAGCGGATGGCGGACGTAGCGGCCGGTGAACGCCGCAGTGACTCCAACACCTTCCGCTTTCGCAACATCGGCCGCGAAGGGATGGGCGCGGTGGATCGCCACGGCGCAGGCGGCCGGGCAGGGCGACCAGTCGGTGATGAAGACCTCGAGGTGCCCTTCTCCCTGCTCCGCGGGAAAGCGGAGGAGGGCGCCCTCGGAGCTGCGGAAGGCCGCCGCATGCTTTTTTTGCACCGCCTCGGGAAAGCCTGAGCCCGCGCCGGCTTCGAGAACGCTCCGCGAGGCCTCCCGGGAGGGCGTGTAGAAAACCTCCACCGTGCCGTCCGCATCGGGCGCGTAGGACAGGAGGCCCTCGCCGGAGAGGCGGAGCAGAATCTCGTCGTCGCCGGTGGCCCGCCCGGCCGCCCCGGGCTCCGGGGCCTCCGGCGTGTCGAGGCGCGCGCGGCGGCGCAGAAAGCCGACGAAGCCACGGCACCGCTCCTGATCGGCGGCGGCGGCGTTTCCAGTCAGCAGCAAAATCGGGCGCATCAAAGCATCCTACGCAAACTCAAGCCGTTTGTTCTAACACGAAGCAGTGGCGGACTCTTCCTTCGCCGGGCAGCCGGTAGAAGCCGGCGGCGTGGTACGAGCGGGCGAAGTAGCTCTGAAAGACTTCCCGGAGCGTGCTGCGCCAACGGCGGGCGAGCTCCATGTCCGCCTGCTTGATGGCGCTGATGCTCTCCGGGACCTCCACCAGGAGGAGCGGCTCGCTGCGGACGAGATTCACGCCGCGGAGCACCGGCAGGCCCGACCGCGGATCGAGGACCACCTCGTTGACGGTCGGTGCCGCGGCGGGAGGAGCGGCGGAGACGCCGGCCAGGCGGTCCACCACCGCGGGCTCGCGGAGCCGCCATTCGGCGAGCAGCCGGTCGGTCGGCAGCCCCGCGTTCAAGCCGCTCTCGGCGGTGCCGTAGAGGTCCACGAAGTAGCGCGTCGCGACGCAGCCCAGCTTGTTGAGGTTCAGATAGGCGTTGAGGCTCGCCAGCGGGTCGAAGGTCCAGGTGATCAGGTCGATCCCCTGGGCGAGGGCGGCCTCCCGCTGCGCCGACTTGAGCTTATAGCCGACCCCGTTGCTCTGGAGCTCCGGATCGACGGCCATGAGGATCGAGCACTGTTTGACCTTTCCCGCGTCGGACAGGCCGGGAGACGCGAGGACGAAGCCGACCAGCCGTTCGCCGGCGAAGGCTCCGAAGGCGAATCCGCCGTTGACCTGGGCGGCGACCATGACCAGCGCGGGCACGCGCACGACGTCGTCAGGTCCCCAGACCCGGGCCTGCAGCTTTTCGCACTGCCGGTATTCTTCCACGCTGTCGAGGCGGCGCACCTCGATCGGAAGGCTCACGGCAGATTCCTCGGAGCTTCGTTGCAACGTCACCATAACCTCCCTGTCCTGATATTTCTTCCACTACAAAGGTGTCGCGCAACGCGGAAGCGTGACAGTGTCTTGTCAGCATGGTCTCTTCTCCGTCGGGTGACTACCCGGTTCAAATCAGTCTGGGCTAGCATGGTCAGCTCCAAGGAACGGAGCTTGAGAACCTTTCAAGAAAAGTAAGATTTAAGTATGTCGGATTCACACTGTACCACCTTGATCGATCTCCTGGAGTCCGCGGCGCTGCGCTGGCCGGATCGTCCGCTTCTCCTCGGCGAGCCCGAAACTGTCTCCTACCGGGACTTTCTCGCCCGCGTCAACGGCCTTGCCGGCCTGCTTGCCGACCACGGAGCACGCCATGGCGACCGCATCGCCGCCGTGCTCCCCAACGGCCCGGACCTCCTCGCTCTCTGGCTGTCCCTGGCCCGGCTCGGAGCGGTCCTGGTGCCGCTCAACCCCGCTCTGCGGTTTCCCGAGGTGGAGTCGCTGCTGCGCGATGCCGGCGTCAGCGGACTGGTGAGCGACGCCCGGACTCTCGAGCTCTACGCCGCGCACCTCGATCTGCGGCTCAAGATGACCGTAGGTGCGGAAAAGCCGGAGGAGACGCTGCCCGGGGCGGTCGCCTTCGCGGCTCCACCCCTTCCGGAGAGTCCCTTCCGGGCCGGCGCGGGAAGCGACCTGTCGACCATTCTGCACACCTCGGGGACGACCAACCGCGCCAAGGGAGCGGCTCTCACCCAGACGAGCTATGTCTGGCCGGCCCGCGAGTTCGTGCGCTGGATGGAGATCGTGCCCGAGGACCGCTTTCTGGTCTGCCTGCCCCTCTTCCACATGGCCGGGCAGGCCTTCGCGATCGCCGCGATCGCCGGCGGCGCGTCGCTGGCGTTGGTGCGCAAGTTCAGCGGGCACGAGTTCTGGCCGCAGGTCCGCCGCCACGGGATCACGGTGGTCCGCCATCTGGGAGAGATGCTGGCGGTTTTGCTGCACCAGCCGGAGAGCGAGGACGACCGCCGGCACACCCTGCGGGCGGCGTACGGCGGCGGCGCCCGGGCGGAGCTGGTCGAAAAGTTCGAGGCCCGGTTCGGCACCACGGTGGTGGAGGGGTACGGCCTGACCGAGACCAATACGGTGCTGCGCAACGAGATCGGCGCCCGGCGCAGGGGCTCGATCGGCCGCCCGCCTCCCTACTGCGAGGTCCGCATCGCGGCGTCGAAGGACCAGGGAGTCGGCGAGATCCAGATCCGGCGCAATCCGGTGATGATGACCGGCTATGTGGGCGGCGAGCCGGGTCTGGCGCAGTCCTGCTTCGAGGACGGCTGGTTCCGCACCGGCGACCTGGGATACCGCGACGCGGACGGTTATTTCTACTTTGTCGGCCGCGAAAAGGACATCATCCGCCGCCGCGGCGAGAATATCGCGCCCGTCCATGTCGAAGAGACGCTGAACCGCTTCCCCGCGGTGGCCCATTCCGCCGTGGTGGGCGTGCCGGACGAGGTGGGCGGGGAAGAGGTGAAGGCGTTCCTGGTCTGCCGGCCCGGGCGCACGATCGACCTCGCGGAGCTGATCGACTGGTGCCACGAGCAGTTGGCCGAGTTCGAGATCCCGCGCTATTTCGAGATCTGCGCGGAGCTGCCCGGTACCTCCACGCACAAGATCAACAAGGGCGAGCTGCGCAAGGCGGGCACCGCCGGCGGTTTCTGTTTCGACCGCAAATCAGGTCAGCCATGAAAACAAGAGCTGTAGCGCTTCTTTTTCTGATCCTCTTCCCCTCTCTCCTCGCCGCGTCTCGCCTCCTGCAGCCGGAGGACGCGAGCGCCCTGAAGACGGTCGGCGATCCCCAGCTCAGCCCCGAGGGGACCTGGGTGGCCTACACCGTGCGCACCAATGACCTCAAGGAAGACCGCCGCGAGACGGACGTCTACATGGTGCCCTTCGCCGGCGGCGCCTCCCCCGCGGCGGTGCGCCTCACCGCCGGCCCCAAGCCCGAGTCGCAGCCGCGCTTCAGCCCGGATGGAAAATTCCTCGCTTTCCTTTCCGGCCGTGAGGGCGACAAGGCACAGGTCTGGCTCCTCGACCGCCGTGGCGGCGAGGCGGTGAAGCTGACGGACTTCAAGGCCGACGTCTCCGAGCTCGCCTGGTCGCCGGACGGCAAGCGCCTCGCCCTCATCGTCTCCGACGTCGATCCGGATGACCCTTCGGCGCCCGGAGAGGACGGGAAGCCGAAGGAGGGGGCGGCCAAGACGCCGAAGCCGATCGTCATCCGGCGTCTCCAGTTCAAGCGCGACCGCGAGGGGTACCTCCGCGAGCTGCGCGGCCACCTCTACGTCTTCGACGTCGCCGCGAAGACCGCCGTGCAGGTGACCTCCGGCCCGTATGACGACGGCGAGCCCGTCTGGTCGCCCGACGGGCAGTCGATCGCCTTCACCAGCAACCGCACCGCCGATCCGGACGCCAACGACAACCGCGACGTCTTCCTGATCTCTCCCCGGGCCGGCGAAGCGCCGCGCGCCCTCACCACCTCGCCCGGCTCCGACACCGCGCCGTCGTTCAGCCCGGACGGCAAATGGATCGCCTACGTCGCCGGCGGCGCTCCCGCGGACATCTGGTACGCCTCGTCGGCCCTCGCCGTAGTGCCCGCCGCGGGCGGCGCGGCGCGCCTCCTGACCCAGGATCTCGACCGCAACGTCGAGAGCCCGCGCTTCACGGCGGACGGCCGGTCGATCCTCTTCCTCCTCGAAGAGGGTGGCACGGTCCACCTCGCCAAGGTCCCCGCGGCGGGCGGCGCGGTGGAGAGAATCGTCGGCGGCGAGCGCCAGATCGAGCGCTTCAGCACCGGTCCGCACGGGGAGATCGCCGTCCTGGAGAGCGATCCCACCCGTCCCGCCGAGATCTCGGCGGTCGAGACGAAGGGCACTCTGCGCCGGCTGACCACGGTCAACGACGACTTTCTGCGCGGCATCCAGCTCGCCGAGGTGCGGCGGCTGAAGGTCAAGAGCGCTGACGGCACGGACATCGACGCCTTCCTGACCTTGCCGCCTGGTACGTCCGCCTCGCGCCTGCCCACGATCCTGCGCATTCACGGCGGCCCGGCGTCCCAGTTCTCCATGGGTTTTCAGATCGAATGGCAGATCCTGGCCGCGCACGGTTACGCCGTCGTCACCGCCAATCCCCGCGGCTCGACCGGCTACGGCACGGCGTTCAGCCGCGCCATCTTCGCGGACTGGGGGAACAAGGACTATCAGGACGTCATGGCGGCGGTGGACCACGTCGTCGCGCTGGGCGTCGCCGACCCCGCGCGCCTCGGCGTCGGCGGCTGGAGCTACGGCGGCATCCTGACCGACTACGTGGTGACCAAGACCGGCCGCTTCAAGGCCGCCATCGCCGGCGCCAGCGAGACGAACTACCTGGCCAACTACGGCACCGACCACTACCAGCGGGAGTGGGAGGCCGAGCTCGGCCTGCCCTGGAAGAACCCCGAGCTGTGGCTGCACCTCTCCCCGTTCTTCCAGATGGAGAAGATCTCCACGCCCCTTCTCCTCCTCTGCGGCGCCGCCGACGTCAACGTCCCCTGCCTCAACTCGGAGCAGCTCTTCCAGGGCCTCCGCCGCCTCGGCCGCGAGACCGAGCTGGTGATCTACCCGGACCAGTTCCACTCGATCGAGAAGCCGAGCTACGTCAAGGACCGCTACGACCGCTACCTGGCCTGGTACGACAAGTACCTCCAGCCGGCAGCCCGGAGCGCGCCATGACGCAGATGGATCTCCCCGGCTGGGAGCTGGTCTGGCTGCATCTCGCCGCGACGTTCAGAGAGATGTCCAGGGAGGCGGACCGTCTCGCCGGTTTGCGCCGCGAGGTCTCCGCGCTCGCCCGCGCTTCTCTGGAGGGGATGGACCTCTCCGCGCACGCCACCGTCGCCGCCGTCCGCAAGCTCTTCCGCGCCGCCGGCTGCGATCCCACCCGCTACCGCCCCTCCTCCGAGGCGCTGCTGCGCCGCGTGCTCAAAGGCGAGGACCTGCCGGCCATCCATCCGCTGGTCGATCTCAACAACTGCCTCTCGGTGGAGCTGGCGGTCCCCTGCTGCGTCGCCGCGGAGGGTGCTTTCACCACCCCCGCCACCCTGCGCGCCGGCCGCCCCGGAGAAACCTTCGAGTCGCTGCGCGGCCCCTTCAATCTGGAAGGCAAGCCGCTCCTCGCCGACGCCGCCGGGCCGTTCAGCACGCCGATCACGGACAGCCGGCGCGTCAAGGTGGGGGAGGGCACGGAGCGGGTCTGGATGATCGCCTACCTGCCCCAAGGCACCGTGGCGCCCGCGGCCGTCCACGCCAAGCTCGCCGAGCTGCTGGCCGAGGCGCCGGTGGCGGCGGTGGTCTGACGCCGTCATCCAACCGCGAGTTGCGTCCCTCGAGCCGCCATTTTCCGTGCTCCGCATCCCGGCGCAGAGTCTCAATTCGCCAATGCCGTCACGCAAACCGCGAGCTCGGTCACCAAACCGCGCGCGCGGTCACGCCAATCCCCGGCGCGATGACGCAAGTCGCGAGATCAGTGACTCAGC
>Ga0307506_10000135_pt1 | contig 27235 bp, 28 predicted proteins | sample 25_S_MG_FD_202175 | JGI IMG/M metagenome (GOLD analysis project Ga0307506, IMG submission 202175) | Soil microbial communities from Populus trichocarpa stands in riparian zone in the Pacific Northwest, United States - 25_S | ecosystem: Environmental > Terrestrial > Soil > Riparian zone > Trees... | reverse complement strand
GTCTCGAGGAGACGGTGAGCTGGGGCAGCCTGCGCATCCTCGTGCGCCCGCTGCTCGCCGGTATCCACTGGATCCACGACCATGTGGTGGACAACTACGGTTGGTCGATCGTCCTCATGACCGTTTTCATCAAGCTGGCGCTCCTGCCGCTGACGCATCACAGCATGAAGTCGATGAAGAAGATGCAGGAGCTGAACCCGAAGATGCAGTCGATCCGGGAACGCTACCGGACCAAGCTGAAGGACAAGCAGGGCAAGCCGAATCTCGAGATGCAGCGCAAGATGAACGACGAGATGATGGCTCTCTACAAGGAGCACGGAGTGAACCCCGCGGGGGGCTGTCTGCCGCTCGTGCTCCAGATGCCGATCCTCTTCGCCTTCTACCGTCTGCTGAGCACCGCGTTCGAGCTGCGGGGCGCGCCCTGGATTCTGTGGATCCACGACCTCTCCGCCGGCGATCCGTATTACGTGCTGCCCATTGTCATGGGCCTCACGCAGTTCCTCCAGGTCAAGCTCTCGCCGCAGACAGGCGACCCGATGCAGCGGCGGATGTTCATGCTCATGCCGCTGTTCATGACCTTCCTCTTCCTGGGAGTTCCCAGTGGTCTCGTCCTGTACTGGCTGACCAATAACGTCTTGACCATCCTGCAACAGTGGGTTTACAACCGTCTGCAGCAGCGGACCGCCTGAGGAGGAGCGGGCGCCGCCATGCAGAGTGAGGGCACAACGAAAGCCGCTATGAACGATCCCAAGAGACGCTTCTTCTCCGGCGACAGCCTGCAGCAAGCCCTGGTCCAGGCCGCCAATCACTACAACCTCCCCCCCGAGGAGATCGCCTACCGCAGTCTCGAGAAGCGGCACGGATTTCTCAAGGTTCGCCGCAAAGTCTTGATCGAGGTCAACCCCGACGCGCCAAGACGCGAGAAGGCTGCTCCGGCACCTCCAACACCTCCATCCCCGGCTCGCCCCGCGGCTCCGCCCGTGGAACCGGTCCGGAGCGCCCCCGCGGAGCGCCCCGCGCGAGCCGAGTCTCTCGATGCGCCCTCCGGGCCGGCCGAGCGCTCCGAGAGGCGTCCCCAGGAGGGTCGCCATGAGCCGCGCCGCCGTGCCGCGCCGGCCCGCTATGCGCGCGAGGCGGAGCCGCGGCGTCCAGACCCGAGCCCGCCGGCCGACCCGGCGCCGGATTCCTCGGCGAGAGCCGCTCATGCGCCCAGAGGCTCGGCGGACGGCCTCGTCGCCCTGCCGGAGACGCCACGGCGGCCGGCGGAGCGCTTCCCCGAGGCGTCCGGCCCTATGGCGGAGGCGGCGATCAAGGGTGCGGAGCTCCTGCTCCGCATCGCCGGCCTGGAGCTGTCTCCGCGCGCCCTCCAGGGTGAGGACCGGCTGGAGGTGGATCTCTCCGGGGCAGACGTCGACTGGTGCTTCTCGGATGACGGGGAGCTCGTGATGGCGATCGAGCACTTGCTGCCGCGTCTCATCCGGTCGATGAGCGGCGAAGCGACCCTGGTTCGTGTCGACTGCGACAACTTCCAGGAGATCCGGGAGGAACGGTTGCGCAGTCTGGCGCAACAGGTCGCCGAGGAAGTCCGCCGGCGCGGCAAACCACGCACGCTGGAGCCCATGAACCCCGCCGACCGGCGGATCGTTCACATGACACTGGCCGACGATCCGGGCGTGATGACCGAGAGCGAAGGCGACGGCTACTTCAAGCGGATCTCCGTCCGCCCCGTCTGAATCCTGTGGAATGGTTTCACGTGAAACAGCCCCCTGAACGTTTCACGTGAAACCAATGCCGTTCCCTCTTCCTCCCGTCTCCCTCTCCGATTTCTCTCGAGCCCTCGCTGCTTGCTCTCCGGAACCCCTGGACGACCGCGCGGAGGCCGCGCTCTACGCGCACTACCAGGAGCTGTCGCGATGGAATCAACGCTTGTCCCTGGTCGGTCCTGGAACGGCGGGCGAGATCGCGGAGCGCCACTACGGAGAAGCCCTGGCGGCGCTTCCCTTCGTGCCCCGCTGGGCGCGCAGAGGGCTGGACATCGGGTCCGGGGCCGGCTTCCCGGGCCTGGTCTTGGCGGCGGCGCGGCCGGAGCTGGAGATGACGCTGGCCGAGGCGCGCGAGCGCAAGTGGGCCTTCCTTGCCGCGGCGGTCCGGCGGGCGTCGTTGCCCTGCCGATGCCTGAATGTTAGAGTGGGCGCTCCCTTGCCCGGGGGCCTGCCGGAACGATGGGACGTCGTCACCGCGCGTGCCTTGAAGCTCGGCCCGGAAGTGCTCGCCGCCCTCGCGGGGCGCCTCGGAGCCGACGGACGCATCCTTCTGTGGGTTGGGGAAGAAGATCCTGAGCTCCCGCCGGAGCTGTCACCGAGCGGAAGCATCAAGCTCGCGGGGAGCCGCATGCGGCGCATCTTGCAGCTTCAACGCACCCCGGGGTAACACGACGGAAACTCGATGAGCACAATTCTCGCCATAGCGAACCAGAAGGGCGGGGTGGGCAAGACGACCACCGCGATCAACCTGGGAGCCGGTCTCGGCGCCTTGGAGCGCCGCGTGCTCCTTGTCGACTGCGATCCCCAGGGCAACGCCACGCGCGGCCTCGGCGCCCACGCCGATCCGCCTCACCTGTACCATGTCCTTTCCGGAGACGCCGAGGTCACCGCCGCGATCCGCCCCTCCGGTTTTCCCAACCTCGACCTGCTTCCCGCCCAGCGAGATCTCGTCGGCATCGAGGTCGAGTTCGTCGGCGAGGAGGGCTGGGAAGGACGGCTGAAGAACATCCTGGGCCAGCTTTCCAGCCGCTACGACACGATCCTCCTCGACTGCCCCCCGTCGCTCGGCCACCTGACGGTGAGCGCCCTCACCGCCGCCGACGGGATCATCGTGCCGCTCCAGTGCGAGTACTTCGCTCTGGAGGGAATCAGCGAGCTCATGTCCACGGTCCAGCGAGTGCAGGGCGGGCTCAATCGCCGCCTGGCGGTCAACGGGATTCTTCTCACGATGTACGACGACCGCACGAACCTCTCCCGCGACGTGGCCGACGAGATCCGCCGCCACTTCGGCGCCAAGGTCTTCGAAACCGTGGTGCCGCGCAATATCCGCCTGGCCGAGGCGCCGAGCCATGGCCTGCCGATCTTCCAGTACGACATCAAGTCGCGCGGCTCCGAAGCCTACCTGGCCCTGGCCCGCGAAGTTCTGCGGAGGGTGGCGTGATTCCAGGGACCCCCAAGAAGCGCGGCCTGGGCCGCGGCCTCGACGCGCTGTTGCAGAAAGAGGAAGAGGCCCCCGCGGTTCCGGCCCCCGTGCAGACCCTTCCCGTCACCAGCCTGCGCCCCAACCGCTTCCAGCCGCGCTCCCAGTTCGATGACGCGGCTATCGAGGAGCTCGCCGAGTCGATCCGGGCGCAGGGGGTGATCCAGCCGATCGTCGTCGCGCTCGACGCTGACGGCGCCTACTCGATCATCGCCGGGGAGCGGCGCTGGCGGGCTTCCCGGCGCGCCGGCCTGGAGACCGTGCCGGTGGTCGTCCGCAGCGTCACTGACGACCGCGAGCTCCTCGAGCTCGCCCTGGTCGAGAACCTGCAGCGCAGCGATCTGAATCCGCTCGAAGAGTCCGAGGCCTATCTCGCTCTCCAGGAGAAGTTCGGCCTCTCCCAGGAGGCGATCGCCACCCGCGTCGGCAAGGCGCGCACCACCGTCACCAACGCCCTGCGCCTTCTCCGTCTCCCCGAGGAGGTGCAGGAGCTGCTGCGCGAGGGGCAGCTCACGGCGGGCCAGGCTCGCCCCCTGCTCGGCCTCGCCACGCCGGAGGAGCAGATCCTCCTCGCCGAGCGCGCCGTCCGGGAAGGGCTCTCCGCGCGCGATCTCGAGCGCGAGACGGCGCCGCGGGAGAAGCCGCCGAAGAAAGCCTCCAAACCGGTTGAGGTCAATACCGCCGCCGCCGAGGAGAAGCTCACCCGCCGCCTGCAAACGAAGGTCGAGATCCGCCGGCGGGGCAAGGGCGGTCTCCTGCAGATCCATTTCCATTCCGAGGAGGAGCTGATGCGCCTCTATGACCTTTTGATGGAGCGGGGAGACATCCGATGATCTTCAAGTCCGAAGGCAAGCAGAGCGACCTCAACGGCTTCCTCGACAGCGGCAGTCACGTCAACGGCGAGCTGCGCTTCCAGACCTCGTTCCGGGTCGACGGCAAATTCGACGGCACCGTGGTGTCTGATGGAGACCTCATCGTCGGCGACGGCGGCGAGGTGGAAGGCGACCTGCGGGTCGGCCAGGTCGTCATCTCCGGTACCGTCCGCGGCACGATACGGGCTGCCAAGCGCATGCATATTTCACCCAGCGGCAAGGTTTTTGCCGATGTCGATACGCCGTCCTTGATCATCGAAGACGGCGCTGTGTTCGAAGGGCGCTGCTCGATGTCCCGGGAGGGTGGCAAGAACGCTGCTTCCGGTCCGAAGCTGGTGACCCAGAAGCTTCCCGCGGCCCGCGAGGTCTGAGCCGGCGCCAGCCGCGCTACGGGCGCGCCGGAGCGAGCGCCTCATAGGAGGGGAAGAAGGTGAGCGGGTGTCCGGCCAGGAAGCGCTTGTCGAAGGCGGCGGTGAGGACCTGGCCGTCGAAATCGCGCGCCACCGGGAAACCGAGAGCGTAGAGCAGCGTGGGAGCCAGGTCCACGAGGCGGGCGCCGGTGACGAGGGCTCCCGGGCGGATGCCCTCGCCATAGAGGAGGAGGAGGCCGTCCGGCACGCCCTCCGAAGCTCCTTCGAGAGAGCCGCCGATCGCCCCCCGGCCCTTCGCTGGCGTCACTCCGCAGGCCGACACGATCGCCAGCACCCGCGGTCCCTGGCCGCGCTTCCAGAGGGCGGAGAGGAAATCGTCCAGCAACTCGTAGTATCCGGACACCCGCTCCGCCGCCTCCCGTGCGGCGGGGTCGCGCGCGCCGTCGAACTGGAAGGCTGAGAAGCCGCCGAAGCTCCGGGTCGAGACGTCCTGCAGGCCGGGGAGGACGAGGAAGACGGCGCCGGTTTCCGGATGCTGCTCGAGAAGGGAGAACGAGAGGGACTCTCGCCAGAGATCCGCCGCCAGCGCGTCGAGGAGGAAGGGCGGCGCATTCGGGCCGAAGCGGGCGCGCAGCCCGTGGTCGATCTCCTGCGGCGCGATGCGGAAGAGGCGGGCGCGCTCCTCGATGTCCGCCGGCCGGGAGCTGCCGGGCTCCGGCTGGCCGGTGAAGAAGCGGTCCGAAAGGGAGAAAGCGCTCTCGGCGGTGCCGGCCGGCTTGGACGCTCCCGCGGCGGGCCAGCCGACCACGCCGGACGGCACGCCGAGCCGCGGCAGGATCTCCCACAAGGTCGCCGCCTCGCGCGGGTAGACCCGCGGCGTGCTCGGGACGCGGCCGAGAGTGCCCCACTGCGGGAACGAAAGGCCCTCGGGAAGAATCCGCAGCTCGGCGCCGGGCGCGATCCAGTCGGCGGGATAGATCCGCCCGCCGGTGACGCCGTGCCTGTACGGGTATTTGCCGGTGGCGAGCGAGATCCATAAGGCGTCACGCCGCGGCGGCGCGATGGACGCCAGCCGCCCGTAGGCGCCGCCCTGGCGGATCGAGGCGAGGAACGGCAGGCGTCCCTGGCCGGCGAGCGGGAGCACGGCGTCGAAGGTGGCGCTGTCGAGGCCGACGACGATCAGGCGCGGCCTCTGCCCGGCCTCCACCGCCGCCGGCCGCGGAGCCGGCTGAGGGCGCGGCCGGAACGCCTCCCGCCGCTCCACCATGGCGTAGACGGAGAGCACGGCCAGGAGCACATGGCCGTAGCGGCTGCGCCAGCCGTAGGGGCGGCGGTGGAGGGTGTGCAGCAGGGCCGTATAGAAGGAGATCAGCGCGCCGAGGGAGAGCCAGAGAGCGGTGCGGATCAGCCGGTCGTTCATCCCCGGCGGCAGGAAGTAGGCGAAATGCGAGGCGTGCGTCCAGTCCAGGGCCGCGGCGGCGGCCAAGGCCAGGGTGAGCGACCACGGAAGCCAGCGCCTGGCGAGATGCCGGCGGCCCCAGGTCAGCGGCAGATGGAGAAGGAGGCTGACGGCGCCGAGCAGGATGGCATAGACGCCGATGCCGCGTAGCACCGGCCCCGGCGTGAAGGGCAGGCCGGGGTTGAGGAAGAAGATGAGACCCGCCAGATGGGTGCCGATGAGGGCGCCAGGTGCGGCGCCCGCGGCCAGGATGTCGATCCAGCCGGGGCGCCGGGGCGTTGTCGGAAGTGGCTTCAGAGGCGGCTCAGACGATGAAAATCGGTCGATCGAGATCGTGTTTGAAGTGCCAGTTGAAGGTATAGCCCGGGAACTCGACGGGGACGGTGTACTCGACCGACATGATGATCCTGTCACCGTCGCGCACGACCGAGCAGTGCTCCTTGTCGAGCGGCAGGTGGAGCTCTCGCGAGCGCGAAAGAAGCTTCTTCTGGATCTCCTCGGGAGCCTCTTTGCCCGCCGAGAAGCGCGCCAGCTCATCCATGTAGTCGTAGAGCTCGGAGCTGTTCACCTTGACCGGGATCATCTTCCAGGCGAGGAGCAGACCGAAGGCCAGCAACACCACCCAGAGGATGCAGCCCAGATTTCCTTCGCCTTTTTCGGCGTTCCTCCGTGGCATGACTCCCCCTCCTTGGGAAAAGCGCTTTGCGCCTAGTCTACCGCACCACGTGAAAAGTTCGCTCCCACCGCGTGCGCGTGAAGAAGTTGAGCGCCACGCGGCTGAGCTGCCGGAGCTTCCCGCCGACGCCCGGCCATTCGAGGGGCTCGCCTTCTTCGCTGTCGAAGGACCAGTAAATCATGAAGGCGCGCCCCTTGACGTTGGGCCGCGGCACCGGTCCCCAGAAGCGGGAGTCGTTCGAATTGTCCCGGTTGTCACCCATGCAGAAGTACTGGCCGTCGGGGACCACCTGCGGGCCGAAGCTGTCGCGCACGCGGTTGGGCTGGAAATAGTCCCGGCGCGACACGATCTCGGGGTCGGAGTGATAGGTGAACCCCTCGTCGTGCACGCGCTCGCCGTTGATGGAGATCACCTTGTCCTCGCTCTGGATGGTGTCGCCGGGCAGAGCCATGCAGCGCTTGATGAAGTCGCGCGTCGGGTCCTGTGGGAACTTGAAGACCACGATGTCGCCGCGGCGCACGTCGCGCACCGGCAGCAGCGCGCGCTCGAGCCCGGTGGCGGTCGGTCCATAGATGAATTTGTTGACCAGGATGTGGTCGCCGATCAGCAGGTTCTTCTCCATGGAGCCGGAGGGGATCTTGAACGCCTGCACGACGTAGGTACGGGCGAACGTCGCGAAGATGATCGCGATGAGCAGGGCTTCCAGGTACTCCCGGAGGATCGATTTCTCGGCGTCCATCGGAGGCGCGCTCAGCGGATCAGCCGGAAGGTGCGGCCCCAGCGCGTGTTGGAGATGAAACCGGCCGCCGTCTTCCCGATCTGCCGGAGCTGATCGCCCATCCCTCGCCACTGGCCGTCGGAGGTCTCGCCGCCGTTCGACCAGTAAATGAAGAGAGCCCGCCCCTTGACCAGGTGCCGTGGCAACATCCCCCAGAAGCGCGAGTCGTAGGACTGATCCCGATTGTCTCCCATGCAGAAGAAGTGGCCCGCGGGGACCGTCTCGGGACCGAAGTTGTCGCGCCGGCTCCCCTGCTCGGAGAGCGAAGGGTCGGAGAAGAGCCGCGGATCACGGTGGATGGCGTACGCGGAGTCGTCCACCGCCTTGTCGTTGATGTACAGGTGCTTGTCGACGGTCTTGACCGTGTCGCCGCCGGTGGCGACGCAGCGCTTAACGAGGTCCAGCCGGGGGCTTTCGGGAGAACGGAAGATGACGATGTCGCCGCGCTGGGGATCGCGCAACGGCAGGACGCGCCGCTCGAGGGCGGTCGCCGCCGGTCCGTAGATGAAGCGGTTGACGAACAGGTGGTCACCGATGAGAAGCGTCTCCTCCATCGACCCGCTCGGGATGTAGAAGGTCTGGACGATCCAGGTGTTGGTGAAGCGCAGGAAGATCGCGGCGATGATCAGCGCTTCCAGATATTCACGGGCAACCGAGCGTTCCATGGCCGGCCTAATCTACTCGAAAGGTGCCTCCAAGGCTACCGCGCAAGCGTTCGAGCATGGGCGCTCGAACGCTTGCGCCCCATCAAACCGCTGAGCCGCTGAGACTTAGCCGCTCCCCCTCGCCGCGGGGCGCTCGAACGCTTGCGCTCCCAGGCCCTCCCTCCCGTCTCCCTCTTTGTGCGGAAGATCCTTGTTTTCAATGGTTTGACCTCTGGCACGCAGCCTGGCAGGGACTTTGATCTATGGGGCTGGCAACCACGAACCGGAGAGGGGGTGGAGGAGAGACAGACCGATCGACAGAGCAACCCGCAAGGCAAGGGAAAAAGGGGCCGAGAGGCCCCCGCCGCCAGATAGAGATCGTAGCAACACAAAACGAAGAACGACACCGGCATCGCCGGAAAGGATAGAAACCATGAAATTCGCCCACCGTATCGCCAGCCGCCTCGCTCTCGCCGCCGTCCTCCTCGCCGCCGCCCTGCCCGCCGCCGCGGCCCCGAAGGGAAACAGCGTCAACGTCAACTCGGCCGACGCCGGACAGCTCGCCCTCCTCCCCCGCGTCGGACCGAGCGTCGCCCAGAGGATCGTCGACTACCGGAAGAAGAACGGACCCTTCAAATCGTCCGACGACCTGATGCTGGTCCAGGGGATCGGCGAAAAGACCTACCAGCTCATCAAGCCCTACGTCGCGACCGCGGGCGAGACGACGCTCAAGGAGAAGGTCAAGGCCGGCAAGGCGAGCTCCGACAAGCCCGAGAAGGCATCCGACAAGCCGTCCGACAAGGCGAAGGGCTCCAGCAAGGAGAGCTCCCGCTAGGAGCCGCGCCGTGGGTGGGGCGGCCCTTTGCCGCCCCGCCCCGCGCAGCGCGGGAGAGCGCCATGCGAACCACCACGGAACAGGGTTATCAGCTCGCGGAGCTGGTCGTCGTCATGGCCATGCTCTCGGTGCTCCTCCTCTTCGGGCTGCCGTCCCTGGCCCGGATGTCGGCCGGCGTCCGCCTCACCCTGGCGGCGGCCGAGCTGCAGGCGGTGCTGCGCGAGGCCCGCTCCCTCGCCATCCTCCAGAACGCCGAGGTGGCGGTGAAGTTCTACCCGCGGGCGGACGGCTTCGCGACCTGGGCGGTCTACCGGGACGGCGACGGAGACGGCGTCCTCAACCGCGACATCACAGCCGGCGTCGATCCCGAGGTCAAGCCTCCCCGCCCTCTCGAGCAGCTCGGCCGGCGGCTACGGTTCGGCTTTCCGCCAGGAAAGCCGGCGCGCGACCCCGGAGACTCCTCCAGCCGGCTCTCCCCGGGCGGCGATCCGATCCGCTTCAACAGCTCCGACCTCGCCTCCTTCGGTCCGTTGGGAACCTCGACCCCGGGCTCGCTCTACCTGACCGACAGCCAGAGCCGGCTCATGGCGGTGCGGGTGTATGGCCGGACCGGCAAAGTGAAAGTCATCGTCTACGACTTCGAGGCAGAAGTATGGCGTTGACCTCTCGCAGGCCCGTGCGGTACCGTGGCAGGCGATGGGTGCAATTGTTGTCCTGACGACCGTTGGAACCGAAGAGCAGGCCAATCTGATCGCGCGTGAGATCGTCGCCCGCCGACAGGCGGCCTGCGTCAACATCCTGCCCGGCGTGCGTTCGATCTACCGCTGGAAGGGGAAGATCTGCAAGGACGGCGAGCTGATGCTCGTCGTCAAGACGCTGGAAGAGGAATTCGACGGTGTCAGCGCCACGATCCGGGAGCTGCACAGCTACGAGCTGCCCGAGATCCTCGCCTTTCAGGTTACGCGCGGCGAGCCTGATTTCCTCGCGTGGATCGCGAGCAGCGTCGACAAGGAGGCCGACCTCTCCGATGATGACGACGAAGACGAGGAGGAGCTCGTCTTCGCCGCCGATCCCGAAGAGGCGGACTGAAGAGCGCGGCGCTCACACCGCGGCGAGCGCCTGGTCCAGATCCGCCAGCAGGTCCTCGACGTTCTCGATCCCCACGGACAGCCGCACCAGGCCGTCGGTCAAGCCGAGCGCCGCGCGCCGTTCCGCCGGCACCGAGGCGTGGGTCATCGACGCGGGGTGGGAGATCAGGCTCTCCACGCCACCCAGGCTCTCCGCGAAGCTCATCACCGAGACCCTGTCGAGCATCGCCTTGGCGTTGGCGAAGCTCCCCATCTCGACGGAGATCATGGAGCCGAAGCCGGACGCCTGGCGCTGCTGGATCGCATGGCCCGGATGGTCGGGCAGCCCCGGATAGAGCACTTTCCGGACCTTGGGGTGACGGAGCAGGAAGTCGACCACCTGCTTCGCGTTGGCCTCGTGGCGGTCCATCCGCACCGGCAGGGTCTTGATGCCGCGCATGATCAGAAACGAGTCGAACGGCGACAGCACCGCTCCCTCGGACTTCTGCACGAAGGCGAACCACTCGCTCTGCTCCTGGTGCGCCGAGACCAGCACGCCGCCGATCGAGTCGCTGTGGCCGTTGAGGAACTTGGTCGTCGAATGGACGACGAAGTCGGCGCCCAGCTCCAGGGGGCGTTGCAGATAGGGCGAGAGGAAGGTGTTGTCCACCGCCACCCAGGCGCCGCGGCGGTGGGCGATCTCGGTGATCGCCGCGATGTCCGCGATGTCCATCACGGGATTGGTCGGCGTCTCCAGGAAGACCATCCTGGTCTGCGGCGTCATCGCCGCCTCGACCGCCGCGAGGTCGGAGGTGTCCACCCAGGAGAAGGAGAGGTTGTACAGCTCGAGCATGCGGGTGAAGTAGCGGTAGGTGCCGCCATAGACGTTGCGCGACACGACCGCGTGCTCGCCGGACTTGAGCAGGGTCATGAGCCCCGAGATGGCGGCCATGCCGGAGGCGAAGGCGTGGCCGCTGACGCCGCTCTCCAGGGACGCCATGTTCTCCTCCAGGGCCGTACGGGTGGGATTCTGCACGCGGGCATACTCGAACTCCGCCGGCTCGCCGAGCCCTCTCTGCACATAGGTGGACGTCTGGTAGATCGGCACCGCCACCGCGCCGGTGCGCGGATCGGGCGCCTGCCCGGCGTGGATCGCCCGGGTCGCGAAGCCTAGATTCTTGGGATCACCTTTCACTGGGTCCTCGATTCGGAAGAGTTGAAAGCAGCTCAAGCCCTGCTGCGCCGCATTCTATCCGCGCAGGCCCATGTAAGATAACGCCGCCATGAGCCAAGCCCTCTCGCCCGACCAGTTTTCGCCGATCCGCTGGGAGGACGACCACCTCCTGCTCCTCGATCAGACCCGCCTCCCTGTCGAGGAAGTCTGGCTCACCTGTGAAGAGCCCGAGCAGGTCGCCGCCGCCATCCGCTGCCTCGCCGTGCGCGGCGCGCCGGCCATCGGCGTCGCCGCCGCCTACGGGCTGGTCCTGGGGATGAATGATCCGAAGAGCCCGGACCGCTTGGAGGAACACTTCGCGGAAGTCGCGGAGCTGCTCGGTGGCACCCGGCCGACGGCGGTCAACTTGCGCTGGGCGCTGGAGCGCGGACGCGCGGTCTTCGCCCGCGCGGCGTCCGGTGGCCGTGAATCCGCGCGCCGCGAGCTCCTCGCCTGGGCCGACGCCCTGCACGCCGACGACGTGCGCATCAACCGCCGCATCGGCGCGCACGGCGCCGCCCTCTTCGCCCCCGGCTCGCGGGTGCTCACCCACTGCAACACCGGCGCTCTCGCCACCGCCGGCTACGGCACCGCCCTCGGCGTCATCCAGTCCGCCTGGGGCGGCGGCCGGGTCGCCATGGTCTGGGTGGACGAAACGCGCCCGCTGCTCCAGGGAGCGCGCCTCACCGCCTGGGAGCTCAAGCGCCTGGGCATCCCCTTCCGCCTGGTGACCGACTCGAGCGCCGGCACCCTGATGGCGCAAGGCCTGGTCGACCGCATCGTCGTGGGCGCCGACCGCATCGCGGCCAACGGCGACACCGCCAACAAGATCGGCACCTACACCGTGGCCGTCCTGGCCCACCGCCACGGCGTGCCGTTCTACATCGCCGCGCCGCTCTCGACGATCGACCGCGCCACGCCGAACGGCGCCGCCATCCCCATCGAGGAGAGGAAGGCCGGCGAGGTCACCGAAGTCTTCGGAAAGCGCATCGCGCCCGACGAGACGCAGGCGGTCAACTTCGCCTTCGACGTCACGCCAGCCGAGCTGATCGCCGGCATCATCACCGAGGTGGGAGTGCTCACCGCCCCCTACGAAGAGAGCATCGCGGCCGCCTTCAAGGATTGAACCAGCAGGGGGACTGACAGCCTTCCAATTCAGTCATCCTGAGCGCGAGCCGCGCGAGCGGGAAGGATCTGGGCGGAGGAAAGGTCCGTCCTCCCAGATCTTTCGATCCTTCAGGTCGCCGAGTCTCCAGTCAGGCTGACAGAGCCGGCCGCTCCAACGAGCCGGTGGGCATGTCCATCGAGCGGGTAGACCCCTCTACCCGCTCGCTTGTCTCGTCGCCCAGCTCGTTTCCGTACCTCCACCGAGCCGGTAGAGGCCTCCACCGGCTCGGTGGGCGTCTTCATCGAGTGGGTAGGGGGGGCTACCCGCTCGATGCTCCGGAGCAACAGCTCGTTTCCGGCCCCTGCCAGCTCGTTTCGTTCTCGCGGAGACTCGTTCACCACGGTGAGCGTCACGTTCACCACGGTGAGCGCCTCGTTCACCACGGTGAGCGGCTCGTTCACCACAGTGAGCGTCACGTTCACCACGGTGAGCGGCACGTTCACCACGGTGAGCGTCACGTTCACCACGGTGAGCGGCACGTTCACCACGGTGAGCGGCACGTTCACCACAGTGAGCGGCACGTTCACCACAGTGAGTGGCACGTTCACCACAGTGAGCGTCACGTTTACCACGGTGAGCGTCACGTTCACCACGGTGAGCGTCGCGTTCACCACGGTGAGCGTCGCGTTCACCACGGCGAGCGTCGCGTTCACCACGGTGAGCGTCGCGTTCACCACGGTGAGCAGCACGTTCACCGCCGTCCTGTTCGGTGACGATCTCGTGACCTCTGCGCAAGGTCGAGTAGGAATTGGTATCGAGGAGGACTTTCACTGCCAGAAGGAGTGATCGACCTGCCCAAAGATCTCGACCGCCTTGAGGACTTCGACTTCCTGTTCTGCTGACCAAGTGCCGATGAAGCGATCCAGAGCCTGACCGATCGCCTCGGGCAGCTCCTGAGCCTCGCCTGGAGAAAGGAGCAGGAGGCGCACCGCCGGACCACTGGCGCGGGTGATGACAACATCCTGTCCCGCTGCTGTCTCCTCCGGGCTCGCTCTTCGTCCCAGCCAGGTGGAAAAGTTGTTCTGCTTCACTTGCGTTTCCTCCGTTGACGGTAGGGCCGCCAGCAGCTTACCGGTTCCGTTGTTCCTGTGCGGTGGAGACGGGAATCCACTCCACTACGCCTTTCGGCGGCTGTTCTTGGGCGAGCCGGGCAACCCGCCGCCAATCGACGCACGCGCCGACAGCGGCCGATAGCTTCTGCCAACCGCTGGCGGAGACACGCACCAGCCATCCATAACCGACCTCATCGTCGAAGAGGGGAGGCTGCTGTTGCGCGAAGCCGTCCTGCCACCAGACGGACTCCGCTACGACCTTTCCATCTGCATCGAGCCAGCGGAACAGACCGTCCGGGGCGAGCCGCCACCCAAGGTGCTCGGCCAAAGATGGATTGAAGGCGAGCCATTCCCTTCCTGGCGTCTCGAAGCGAAAAGTGAGATTGCGAACGACGATCGAGTAGGAGCTGCGGGCGCGCATGAGGTACTCGTCCGCGGTAAGGTGCGAGAACTCGGCGACGCGTGCTGCGAGCGCTTGGCCCGCCGCGGTACCACCGTTGATGTCGTCTGGGTCCGCGGCCTCCTCGGGATCTTCATCGGGATCGATCGATGCCCAAACCTTGGGCTCAAGCCGGGCCGCGACACGTGTCTCTGTGGCTTGTTCCCAGTCGAGCCACCGAAGCCACGCCTCCTCCGCCAGCACGATCCACCCATCATCGGCAGTCCCCGCCGTTTCATCGGCAACAGCAGCGTCGCTAAACACGCCTGTCGGCCGCGATTCGGTCATTGCTCCTCGTTTGCGATCGGCTGACAAGATCGACATGGTTGGCATCATGCGGCCAGTGATCGCGTCATCTGCGTTCACACCTGCCGTCCAGTCGCTTCCAACGTACCGAGACTCCGCGCGCTCGCGGATAGGGGCCACGATCGAGGGTCGTCGTGTAGGCCTCGCGATCAAGAAGTGCGGGTCGGCGTTTCGAAAGAGCCGGTCGAGCGCCGGCAGGTATCGCTCCCCGAGTCGGCCGTGGTCGAGAAGCATGGCGGTAGCCTCGGCCATCGCTCGTTCAACTCGCCGCGGGCGCGGGCGCCGGTAAGTGACCTTGAGCCCAAGGCGGCTCAGCTCGTTACGGAGCGCCGGCCCATCATCAAACGCGTAGTCTTGGCTACCAACAGGGGGTCTGGCGATAGCGCGATCGGCGACATACTGGTACAGCGCCTCAGGCTGCACGTCAGCCCATTGCGCGATGAGATCGAGCTCCGCTCGGAACAACGACACGAAGTCCGCTGCATCCTCCGCGGGCTCGAGCAGCGCACCTCGCTCGGGCAACGGTCGGCGGCGCGGCGCTGGCGCCGGCGGGTGCACGAGACTGAAGACAGGCGGAAGCGGCCGCACGATCCTTGGCCGAGGAGCGATCCCAGTGATTCCACCGCCGTCGGCGCGGCTGCTTTCCTCGTGAAGACCGCTGAGCGTGAGAGCAACCCGACGGTCGGGAAAACTCGGCGCTTGGCGAAGCGCGCGCAGCGCTTCATGCATCGAGGCGGGTACCGTGCTGCGCACGCGAGCAACTGCGCGCAAGACCAGTAGCGCACCGTCTTTCGGGGTGTCAACATCCACAAGACGCGTTGCCAGTATTGCTTCTGCGATTGCATCTCCGGCGAGCAACCGGTCCAGGAAAAACTGCTGCGCTCCTTGCGCAAGTGCGTAGGCATGGTGATCGAGGTAGCTGGCCACGAGCTCGCACACCGCCTCAGCCGCCGCCGCGGGTTGGCTGGGATCCTCAGCCGCTGGGACCATGAGAGGCTCGCCCTTTGGCGCGCATGCAACGAGAGCCGCCACATGCCGCGAGACCACTTCCCAAATATCCACCGCCGACGTACCAGGCGCCAGCACCGGTACCACGCGGTGCCATTCGCGGAAGACATAAATCGGCCCCACTTCGCCAGCGGCGAGGTCGTTTCGCAGGGCCTGCCACGCCGCACTTCGACCGTCCTCCGCAGAGCCGCGGTTTAGGAGCTCGTATGCGGTCAGGCGGCTGCCGCCGTCGTATTGCGTTGACCACCCGGCGGCTCGCGAGCTTCGGAGAACGCGTTCCACCACCTCCCTCGCTCGTGAGTCGCCCAGGTCCAGGAGCCGCTCGGCGATAGGAGCCAGGACTCTCCACGCGTTGTCGTTTTGCGGTATCGCAGCAGCGGTGGCGACCAACTCGTCAACCGCCGCTTTGGCGAGGAACGGAGCGAGGATGAGCTCCCATCGGTACGAGTACGCATTCGGCTTGAGTCGCCGGGCGAGGTCCTCGACATCCGCGACGCTTTGGACTCGCGCCTGCAGCTCGCGCAACGTGAGCGACAAACCCTCGAACGCATCGACGACCTGACCGAGAGCCGTGGGGTCTCTCGCTGTCCCTTCGCGCAGGAGCTCCGCGGCATCTTCCGGGTGTCCTGCAACTGCCTTACGAAGCGCCGGGCGCGTCGAGCCGAGCGCCACGACTTCGATGGCCTCTGCCAGTGCGTCGAGCTCCTCCGCGTCTCCTGCTGTGCGGAGTGCTGCGCGCAAATGCGCGATGGAGTCGACATCCGCAGCCTGCGCGAACGGCAGCACCAGCGAGCGGTAGCACGCAGAGAGTACCCCCGCGACGGCCGGGGCGCGCGTCGCGAATCCGTCGATCAGGATCGTCAGTGCTTCCACCCACCCCCGCAGGCCGGTCCGCAGCGCCCATTCGACAACTGCACGGGCCGGCCGAGCTCCCGCTGCCACGCCCGCCTCAAGGAAGTGCGGCGCGACGTAGCCCTGGGCATAGGTACCATCGATGGAGAGGATTGCTGCAGCCATCTGCCCAAGCCGCTCCGGCGTGCGCGCAGTGTCCTCATGGTTGGCGCGGACCGCCCACTCGAGGCATGTAGTCAACTGGTCGTCTTTCGACTCGTTCCCGAAGGTCGCGTGGAGGACACCCTCGAGGGTCATTCGCGCCGCGACGAAGTCTCCAGAGGCCACCCACGCGCGTGCCTGCGCAACGCCGTCGGTCAGGCTGGTCTCGAGCTCTTCACCGCGGAACGTCGTCGGCTCGATTCGCGCGAGCCACTTCCGCACCCAGTCCGCAGGCGCGCCGGCCGAAAGCGACTCAGTTAGGATCACGCGCACGACAGAGTCCGGCCATGCGCTGCGCTGCGCCTCGTCGGACCACTCGGCGTCGAGCAGTCGTTGGAGTACAGCCAGGCAATCTTTCCCATGCGCCAACGCGACCTGAACGAGAATCGTGTAGAACACGTCGCGCGCACGGGGTGCAATGTAGGCTCCGCGCACCAGCTGCGGGAGATTGGAGAAAAGTTGAACGAGCGGTCGAACGGAGACCTCGAACTCGGATGGCGTTAACCGCTCCCCCACCCAAGTGCGGCCGGCCAGACGGCCGAGATGCACAATCTCGTGCTCGAACCTCCTCACGAGAGCAGTGCCGTCCTCCCATCGACCTTGCTTTACCGGCGATCCAGATGGTAGGTCGGGCACGATCTCCTGAAGTGGCCGCTGGTCGCCGAGGGCGCCGAGTATCCGGTTTAGTGAGAAGCGCTCTTGGAACGGGTTCCAGCCCTCACCGAACCTGTACGTTTCGGAAACGGGGCCCGGCTGCCCGACGCCCTCGAGTACGCGCCGCGCTGCATCGGCGTCACATGCGATCCGGAGGTAGCCCTCGGCCATCGCGACGCGTGACGCCGGCTCGAGGTCGGACTCCGAGATCTCGCCCTGCTCAAACGCTTCGTGCAAAACACCGAACCGAGCCTTTGCCCCCGGCCGGTCGCCAGCGGCGAATGCGTCGTGGCATCCCCGCGCTTGCGACCAGAACCACCAGCCGACCGCCCCGCCCCGGCCGCGGAGTGTCGCGCGTACTGCGTCGGCATCTTCCCGCCGTTCCAATTCATCAAGGGTGATCGCAAGTTCTTGCAATAGCCGATTTTGGCGAGCCCTGGTCTCGTCTGGGTCGGCCTGGTTCTGCTCGCCGCGTGGCCACACCCCGTCGTCGGTCGCCTGAACTTGCTCGATCATCTCCAGGAGCACGGGCACCAACCGGAAGCGAGGCGCGACAGTAATCCAGACGTCGAGAAGGTCCATCTCGTCGCGAGGTTGGCCATTACTCTCCGAGGTCCCGCGGAGCATGTCGAGCGGCTCTGCGAGCATGAAGACCTCTCGCCCTTCCAAGGAAAAGCCTCGCGCGTCGAGCGCAGCCGCCGCGCGCAGCGCGGCCTCCCGCGACGTGCGCAGGGAGGCACTCTCTCGGAGCGCGCCGAGCGCCAGGTCCACATCTCCGAGCTCAAGCCACGCCTCCGCAAGCGGCAGGCGCTTCGCGTAATACCCCCGCTGACCGAACTCCCCGCTGCACAGCAGAGCTCGCGTGAGCGCGACGATGTCGCGCCTCATCACGGCGGCATCGAGCGCAAACGCGAGGTCGTCGCGGATAATCGTCGCGGACCGCCCAGCCACGAACTGCGTACGGAAGATCTCGGGGTCAGCGAGCTCCAGGACACGCGCGGTGTCGCGGGTCCGCGCCCGATAGTAGAGCTCGTCAGCGCGCTCGGGCTCGCGAGCGTCCGCCTCCGCGCAGCGATCGGCAAGCTCGGTGAACAGGTCAACGTCGCTACCGAGGGCGGGCACCTCGCGGGTGCGCTCAATGAGGAAGGCGCGGAAGCTGTTGTGGAAGAACGTCCAACGGCCGCCATGTTCCTGACGAAACAGGTAGGCGAGGCGCGTCGTAACGGTGTGCAGCGCTTGGCGCGGTGCCCAGCGCCTCAACCAATCGAGTCGTACGGGGCCCCGTACGCGGGCGAGCAGCGCGAGCAGGCGCGCGAGGTCGATGTCGTTCTCGGCGGTGCCCCAGATGGTGGCGTACTGCCGGTCGATTCCCTCGCGAAACGGTTCGACAGCGTCGAGCGTGGTCGTGACCGCGACGCCGGACGCGTGGCGCAAACGGTTGATGATGTAGTTGAGGGCAAGCGGGTGCCCGGCGCTGAGCTCAAAAATACGCTCACGCTCGGCATGGGTGGGCGCGGGAGCCAAATCGGCCGCCGACTCCACGATGTCGAGCACATCTTGGCGCTCAAGGGGGCGCATCGTTAGGCGTCGCCCCAACTCGTCGAGCTGTTCGCGGATGCGCGGCGAGATGCCCTCGAGGCGGTCCGTCTGTGTGCCCAGTACGAAGAGCACACCGTCGGGCACATCTTCCGGGTGGGGCAGGTGGTTTAGCAGCGACTGCGTCGGTTGCTGTTCGCGGGGAATGTGATCAAGTCCGTCGACGAGGATGATCGTCCGCTTGCCGCCCGCCGCCCACTCCGCGTGGGCCTGCGCGAGCTGCGTATATACGCGGAGCGTGAGGAGGTCGAGGTTGTCGACCGGCAGAGTTGTGCCGACGCGGAATCCCGCCCGGTCGAGCGCCACGGTCAGATCGTGGAAGAAGTTAACTGCCTCGCCTCGGCGGAGACTCCCGCCGACTGCATCGCGTACGTACGCGTAATAGCGCACCACACGGTGCGGACTTTCGCGGAGAGATCGCGTCAGGAGCGTCGACTTCCCCGATCCTGGCGACCCGATGACGGCGAGGTAGCCGCCGGTCAACCGTTCAATGGCGGCGGTGACCTCGCGCACCGTCTCTGCGATGTTCCTGTACGGGATTTCGGGATCGGGGAACTCGTGCTTGTTCTTGAACTCCGTGCGGTACCGCCAGCCGAGCTTGTCCAGGAGCTGCTCACGAGTAAACTCGACACGACGGTCAGGGCGCGCGACGAGCTGCATGAACGCATGCGCCAATCGGTTGGCATCGTCGCGGAGCACCGCCCGCTCGGCGTCGGTCCCTAGTGCGGACGCGATTCTGGTTTCGAGGCTTGGCACGCCGAACTGGAGCTCGCAGTCAGCGAGAAAATGGCGCCACGCATCGGCGTCGAGTCCGCTCGCGTTGGCGAGTGCCAACATGGCGGGGGTCCAGCGCGCGGGTACGACGCCATCCGGATCGGCACCCGCGCGTGCCGCGACGACGGCAGGCTGCCACGCCTCGGTCAGGAACGCTGCGAAGCTCCAGCTACCGACTGCCCCATCAGGCTCGGAGGTGTTGGCCGGGAGTGGGATCGACTTGCTGGTGCCGGTCGAAGGAAGGTCGTTGGTGATGAAGTGCACCACGACGCGCCGGGGAGGGTGGAGCGCCGTGAGCCGCTCCCAGCCGTCCGCAAGCTGCCGCATGTAGCGCGTCCGGCCCTCCGCGTCACGGACGAACTCGGCGTAACCAATGCTCCTGGGGTGTAGGCTCCACTTAACCTGGTGGGCATCCACGAGCTCGGCCGACTGCACTTGGAAGTCGTCGATTTGCCCGGCTTTGATGTCCGCCAAGCGCACCGACACCAAGGTGCCCCCTCGCAGACCCTGCAGGGTTCGCGCGGCGGCGAACTCGTACTGAGCGAGGTACCCAACGACTGAAGCCCGTTCCCCTTCGGCAGGCGCCGGCCGCCGACGCGGCGCAATGGCCGTAGCCGCTTGGGCGGGTTGTGCTGCGGAGGCGCCTATGAGCTCGGAAGCCGCCTCGCGGTTCGACCGGGCTTCATCGGCGAGCGCTTCGAGCTTTGCCGCGTCGGCTGTATGGGAATCCGTAGTGCTCACTCAGTCGAACATTATCTCGCAGATCGCAGTGGGCCTTGCGTCGGACGCAAGCTCCAAAGGTCGGCGTGAGGTTAGGTTCGGGAGGTGGCCTCTGAGTGGCGTGTAGTACGGCTGGTGCGATGTTGTGGCCGACAGCCGCACGCGCCGTTTGGCTGGTGGCACCCGAAGGAGGCTAGCCTTGGGTGACCGAGGCTCCCCTCAATCGCGGGATCAGGACACACGGTTGGCGAAATTTTTCGGGAAATACTAATGGTGGGAGCAACTCCGCATGAGTTGGAACCCGCACGTCTCCCGGCTGCGCGACATACAAGCCTGGGGCTTGGCGCCCGGTTGACCATTTCTGGGCAGGAAGTGGTCGGGAGATGGTAAAGTCCATCCATGACAACAACCATCGACAAGGCAGGTCGCGTCATTATACCTGTCGAGGTGCGCAAGAGGCTGGGCCTTACCGCTGGTATGGAGCTCGAGATGGTCGTCGAGGGCTTTGCCATCCGCCTCGTCCGAGCGGTGGCCGGACCTCAACTCGTCCGGCGCGGCAAGCGCCTGGTTGCCCGTCCTCGGGCGGCGGAAGGGGAGCGTATCGAGGTCGACGTGGCCCGATTGATCGAAGAGGAGCGGGACCGTTGGCCGGGCTGAAGGGCGCCTTCTTCGATACCAGTGTGCTCATCGCCGGAGTGATTGACTTCGGCCGCAACTCGCATCACGCCCTGCTGTTGATGGATGCGGTCGCCGATGGCCGGATCGAGCGCCCACTGACCGCTTGGCACTGCTGCCTTGAGTTTTACTCGGTGGCGACACGCCTGCCGGAAGAGTATCGCCTGGAGCCGGAGGCAGCCCTGCGCCTCCTGCGGGAGGAAATCTTCGCGCGCTTCTCGGTGCATGACCTGCCGGCGGAGTTGAGAGAGGAGCTCCTGGTCTCCACTGCAGGAGAGGGCACGGCAGGGGGGCGGATCTACGATGCGCACATCGCCGAAATCGCGCGACAGGCCGGCGCCCGGGTGGTGGCGACCGAAAACCGTCGCCATTTCACCCCCTTGCTCTGCCACGGTATCCGCGTCTTGGTCAGCGAAGAGCTGGCCGGCGAGATCGAAAGCTAAGCAGGCGCTTTGGGGAATGAGCAGGAGACGCACCGCCGGACCACTGGCTCGCATGATCAGGCCACGGAAGTCAACCCGAAAAGCAACTCGCCAACGACCACGATCGACAAGAGCACCTCTTCCGAGCTCCTCACCTGTTCGGTGACGAGCTCGTGACCTCTGCGCAAGGCCGAGTAGGCGTTGGTATCGAGGAGGACTCTCACTGCCAGAAAGACGGACGGATCGACCTGCTCGAAAACCTCAACCGCCTTGAGGACCTCGGCCTCCTGGTCTGCCGACCAGGTGCCGATGAAGCGATCCAGGGCATGGCCGATTGCCTTGGGTGGCTCCTGAGCTTCGCCCGGGGGAAGGAGCAGGAGACGCACCGCCGGACCGCTGGCGCGCGTGATGACGACATCCTGCCCCGCGGCAGCCTCCTCAATGAGCTCGCCGAGATGTCCTTCTGCTTCCTTGAGGCTGACCTTGATCATTGGATACGAGGATACCACTCCTCACCGCGCCTGAGGCCAGGCTGCGGAGGCCAGTGATGTCGAGAAGGTAAACGTCTTTTAGAGAATTAGGATGGTGGACCAACTCCGCGCCAGTTGGAACCCGCTCGTCGCCTGGCTGCGCGATGTCCAGGCCTGGAGCCTTGCAGTGGAGGTGCGATGAGCTACGGGATTGGGCAATCCCTATGGCGTGAGGTACTCTTGTCAGGAGGCCCCTTCGATGACGCGAACCATAATCTCCCCATCCGACCTGTCGCAGAGGACCCGCGAGATCCTTGACCGGGTGCATGAGGGGGAGCTTGCTGTCGTTGCAAGCGGAGGAGAGGAGCGAATCGTCCTCCTGGATGCTCTCGACTACCGGCTCCTGCGGGCTCTCGCCCTTTGCGCTACAGGAGGAAGCTCCAACGGCCAGGGCGAGCTTCTCGAAGCCCGAGTGCTCCGCGAGTACCTCGATGAGAGGATCAATCTCGGCAAGGCGGCTGAGCTCCTCCAGCTTTCCCGTTTCGAGCTTGAGGGAAGTTTCCAGCGGCTCGGGATTCCGCTCCGTCGAGGAGCCCGTTCGATCGAGGACGCCCAGGCGGAAATCGCCGCCGCGCGCCGACATGCCTGAGCAGCTTCAGCCTTCCGCATGCCGCCCCTGGCCGACACGACGGTCCTGAACAACTTTGCCCAGATTCGGCGGACCGACCTCTTGAGGTCGGCCTGGCCGGGTCTCTCAGCTCCGATCCCAGTCTGGAACGAGCTCGAGCTGGGTGTCCGCCGAGGTCTGGTTCCGGCGTGCGATTGGTCTTGGCTCGAGATCTTCGCTTTAACCGAAGGGGAGCAGGCCCAGGCCGATCAGATCGGCCATGATCTGGGTCCCGGAGAGGCAGCCTGTCTCGCAGCAGCCTCTACACGCGGCATCCTCATGCTCTCCGATGATTGGGAAGCACGAGCGCTCGGCCGTTCACTTGGCCTCCAGGTCTCGGGCTCTCTGGGTGTCCTCGATCGGCTGATCTTGAAGCAGATCCTCACTTTGGAGGAGGCAGACGCATTCCTGGCAGAGATGATACGGTGCGGCTTTCGAAGTCCGTACCGATCCCTTCGCCAGATACCCCGCTGAAGGCAAACTCCCAAGGATGGGACAATAATCTGTCAAAAGGCAAGCATGGTGGAGGCGGTGGGAGTCGAACCCACGTCCGAGAAACGCGTATCGAGAGCTTCTACGTGCGTATCCTTCTAATTCGTTGTCTCGCCCTCCGCGCTATGGAAGAAGGCAGCCGGCGCGGTGGCCAGCCTCGTTCGAATCCGGACACGTACCAAGGCGCTCCGTGTCCTTCCGATCTACTTCAAGTGGCATCCCGACGAGCGCCGTAGATCAGGGCACTCGCAAGGACGTCGCTACCGTTTTTTAGGCAGCGAGTGCGAAGTTATCGTTCGCAGTTACTTTTTTCCACTTTAACGAGTGGAGCTCGACACGCTACCCTCGCTCCGCTCTGTTCCCCGTCGAAACCGGTACGCCCCCAAGTTTGCAAAGAACCGCCAAATCCTGCATCAGTATAACCGGAAACAGACCGGAGTCCATTCCACGGCTCAGGGATTGCCTTTCGTCCCGCCTTCGGCCTCCGCGGCCACCATGGCGAGGAGCTCCTGCGGTCCGCTGCTGCGCAGCCGCGAGATGACCAGGAACCAGCCGCCGAGCGCCGTGACGGCCCCGAAGGGGGCCAGCGGCAGGAGCTTGGGGAAGAACGGCCAGATGACGGTGAGCACGGCGCCGGCGCAGGCGAGGAGGAGAATGACGACCGGCGCGGTCTGCACGTACTGCATCGATTCCTCGGGGCGGAAGACCACGCGCGAGCCTTTCGGTGTCTCCTCGACCGTCAGCGGTCCGCTCAGCAGCCCGCGCCGCAGCCCCGACACGATGGGCAGCCGCAAGTGCCCGCCCTGCCCGTCCCGCTGGAATTCCGCGCCCCACGCCTCCGCCGCCCGCCCCACCGCAGAGAGAGCCTCTTCAGGAGGCCGGTTCACGTCGATCTCGTGCTCATCCCCTTCGTGCATGTCTCACGCGGCCTTGTCGACCAGGATCTCGGCGAAGAAGGACTCGACGGCGGCGAGGAAGGTCTCGACGTCGGGGATCTGGTTGATCTCCTGCCGCAGGCGCCGGCCGCTGGGGAGGCCGTGGGTGTACCAGCCGGTGAATTTGCGCAGCTTGTGCATGGCGTAGCGCGACGGCTCGCGCTCGGCCACCATGCGGAAGTGGCCGAGGATCATGTCGCGGCGGTCGGCGACGGTCGGCTCGGTGAAGGTGCCGCCCGAGATGCGCGCCGCGATCTGCCGGAAGAGCCAGGGGTTGATCGTCGCGCCGCGGCCGGCCATGACGCCGTCGCAGCCGGTGGCGGCGAGCATGCGGACCGCGTCCTCCGGCTCGCGCACGTCGCCGTTGCCGATCACCGGGATGGACAGTGCCTCCTTGAGGCGCGCGAGATGCGACCAGTCGGCCTCGCCGGAGAACATCTGGCGGGCGGTGCGGGCGTGCATGGCGACCGCCTGCACGCCGTTGGCCTCGCAGATCCGCCCGAGGTCCAGGTAGTTGCGCCGGCCTTCGTCGAGGCCGAGGCGGAATTTGACCGTCAGCGGGATGGTGATGGCGTCGCGCACCGTGCGGATGACGCGCTCGGCGAGCTTGAGGTCGCCCATCAGGGCCGCGCCGGCGCAGCCCTTGAGGACCTTGTTGGCCGGGCAGCCCATGTTGATGTCGCAGATGTCCGCGCCGAGCTCCTCGACGACGAGCGCCGCCTCGCGCATGGTGGCCGCGTCCGAGCCGTAGATCTGGATCGAGAGCGGCCGCTCCTCGGGGCTGAAATGCATCAGCTCGCGGGTCTTCTCGTTGCCGGAGACGATGGCGCGCGACGAGATGAACTCCATGGTGACGACGCCGACGCCGCCGATCCGCCGGACGATCAGACGGAAATCGCGGTCGGTCACCCCGGCCATGGGGGCGAGCCACAAGGGCGGGTCGACGCGGACGGGTCCGATCTGAACAGGGGCCGTCCGGACAGGGGCGATCTGCTGCATGGGATGAATTGTAACGCGCGGAACGGCGTACGGGAGATCAGCCGCGAGGACAGCGATGAAGGATCTCCGCGATCCCGCGATCTGAGAAGCGTTGACGACTGCGCTAACAAGGCGTAAGCTCTCTCAAACAGGTCTCCGGATGCCGCCGGAACGTCTCAACACGATCAACGGCAAAGGAGGGAGGCGGATTGTGGCGACGGAAAAGTTCAAAGAGCTCATTCTCTACATAGCCCAAGAGTCCGAATACGACCCGAACTTCGGAGCCACCAAGCTGAACAAGATTCTCTTCTTCTGCGACTTTCTGGCTTACCGGGCTCATGGCAGGTCGATCAGCGGGCAACGCTATTTCAAGCTGCCCTATGGCCCGGCGCCGCGATCGCTTAAGCCTGCCATCTCCGAGCTGGTTGCGGAAGATTCCTGTATTGAGATTGAAAAAATACGTTTTGGCCGTCCGCAAAAGCGCGTCATTGCCCGACGCGAAGCGAACGTGGAGGCATTTACGCCAACAGAGATTGCGCTGACCGGCAGCGTGATCCGCGCGTTGTGGGACAACAGCGCGCAGGAGGTGAGCGAGCTCTCGCATCATTTCATCGGTTGGCAGATGGCCGAGACCTACGAAGACATCCCCTATGAGGCAATCTTCCTCGGCGATCCCAGGGACTTCGTGCTAACCGAGGAAGAAATTGCCCATGGACAACAGCTCGCCCTCGAAGAGATAGGTGCCTGATCTGAACGTCTTCAGGACTCCTCGCTTCGAGCACGACGCCCAAGAGCTTTTACCTCAGGATCGACGAGAAGCCATCGTCGGAGCTCTCGAAGGACTGCTGCGGCATCGGGCAGAGTTCGGAGCCAAAGTGCGAGGAACGGACATACAAGTCTGGCCGATTTACCCGAACGACGGGTACGCCTACATCGCCTATTACCGTATCTCGGGCGGCAAGGTAACTCTGCAATCGCTGGTCAAAAGGCGCACACCGGTAGCTCCGCAGTTCTTCGAGCTGGAAGAGGATTAGCGCGAGCTGATTACAACGGGTCTTCCTCAGGCCCGGCGCCGCGCCGAGCGGCCGACCAGCCAGGTGAGGCCGGCGGCGATGAGCGCCCACTGCGTTCCGCCGGCCACGAAGCTCCAGAAGAGGAGCGGATCGCCGTCGAGCTGCAGGTAGGACAGCGAGATCGGGAAATCGAGCCAGGCGAGGACGTTGCCCCGTCCGAAATAGCCCCAGGTCTCCCACACCCAGAGGACGGTGAAGGTGTGCAGGGCGACGCCGATGGCGACCGCCGCGGCCACGGCGCGCCGCGAAGGCTTCACGAGAGGTCTCCCGGGAAGTCCGCGGCCAGCCGGAAGCCGTAGTCGGAGTAGCGCATGTGCGGCGGGATGGCGGAGCGGGCGGCGCAGCGGCTGACTTTGATCTGGTGCCGCCACGAGCCGCCGCGCGAGGAGCGCCGGGTGCCCGTCTCCGGCCCGCGCGGATCGTCGGCGGGCGAGACGGCGTACCAATCGGCGGCGTACCAGTCGGCGCACCACTCGTGGACGTTCTCGCCGAGGCCGAGGAAGCCCAGCGGGTGGAGCGGCGGATAGGCGTCCACCGGCTCCGGACCCTCCCGCCAGCGCCGCTCGTAGTCCGGCAGCGCTTCGGGCGGCTCGTCGCCCCAGGGGTAGAGCACCTCGCGGCCGGCCTTGGCCGCAGCCTCCCATTCGGCCTCGGTCGGCAGCCGCACGGCGCGGCCGAGCCGCTCGCCGGTCCAGGCGCAGAACGCCATCGCATCCTCCCAGGAGGGGCCGACCGCCGGCATGCGCGGATGCGCGAAGGCGGGCTCGCCCCAGAACGGCGGCGCCGGATGGCCGGTGGCGTCGAGGAAGAGCTGATACTCTTCCCGCGTCAGTTGGGCCCGCGCCAGCAGAAACGGGCGCACCCGCGCCTCGTGCCGCGGATTTTCATTGTCCCGCGGGCCGCCGCCCATCTGGAACGGCCCGCCCGGAACTGGAATCCACTCGGTCGCCACACGGTTAGCATAGCTTGGGTTGCGCGGCGCGGAGTGTGTCGGTCAAAGCGGGTCAAGGGCGCGCCGGGGGGATCATCCGTTCACATGGCCTGGTACAAGGAGTGGTTCGGCGAGGAGTACCTCGAGCTCTACGCGCACCGCGACGAGCCGGAGGCGGAGCTGCACGTCGACTTCGTCGAGCGCCACCTCCGCCAGGAGCGATGTCCCCGCGCCGTGCTCGATCTCGCCTGCGGGGCCGGCCGCCACACCGCCGCCCTGCGCCGGCGCGGCTACCGCACCCTCGGCGTCGACCTCTCCCTCACCCTCCTCTCCCACATGACAGATCTCCCCAAGGTGTCCGGCGACATGCGCGGCCTGCCGTTCCGCGCCGAGAGCTTCGACTGGATCCTCAGCTTCTTCACCTCCTTCGGCTACTTCGAGCAAGAGCGGGAGAATTTTCGCGTGCTGGAGGAGATCGTCCGTATCCTCACCCCCGGCGGCCGTTTCCTTCTCGACATCATGAACCCGGTCACCGTCCTCGCCGAGCTGAAACCGCGCGAGGTCCAGATCCGCGACGACGGCCGCCGCGTCGAGATCGAGCGCTGGTTCGACGTCGAGAAGAAGCGCATCAACAAGCGGATGATCGTCCGCGCCCAGGGAGAAA
>Ga0307506_10000134_pt1 | contig 27261 bp, 17 predicted proteins | sample 25_S_MG_FD_202175 | JGI IMG/M metagenome (GOLD analysis project Ga0307506, IMG submission 202175) | Soil microbial communities from Populus trichocarpa stands in riparian zone in the Pacific Northwest, United States - 25_S | ecosystem: Environmental > Terrestrial > Soil > Riparian zone > Trees... | reverse complement strand
TGAGCTGACACCGGACGGCCTTCTGCCCCTGGTCCTGTCGATTGTCATCTACAATGGGAAGGCCGACTGGCGGGCTCCCCGCGAGCTCGCCGAGCTGGTCCAGGTGGTCGACGACGGTTCGGAGGTCTACGCGCCACGTCTGCGCTACCTCCTGATCGCCATGGAGAAGTACAAGCCGGCCGATCTCCAGGGGAGCAATCTGGTGGCTCTCCTGATCCGGTTGGAGAGAAGCCGGACGCGGTCAGGTCTGCGACAGATCATCCGCGATCTCGTCGCCGCCCTGCCGGGCTCGGATGAAGGTGGCCTGCGGCGGGCCTTTGTGGTTTGGTTGCAACGCGTTCTCCTGCCGGCCAAAGGCGAGGAGGACATCCCGGAGATGATCGACCTGGAGGACTTTCGCACCATGCTGATCGAGAGAGTCGAAGAGTGGAGCCGGGAGATCGAAGCCCGGGCGGAGAAGAGGGGCGAGAAGAAAGGCCAGAAGCAGGGGCTGAAGATGGGCCTGAAGCAAGGTCTGGAGCAAGGCTTGGAGAAAGGCCTGGAGAAAGGCCGCCGTGAGCTTCTCTTGCGCCAGCTCGAGATCAAGTTCGGGCAGGTCGACGGCCGCACGCGAGACCAGATCGATGCCGCCGGCCCGCTGCTGCTGCTGCAGTGGGGGGAACGCCTCCTCACGGCCGAGCGGCTCGCCGACGTGTTCGGCCGCTGAAGGCTGCGGCCAGAGGCTTCGGCCGGCCTGGACCGGGGGGCTCGCCGCTCCCCGGTTTTCAAGTGGATGCTCTGATTTCTAGAACGTCAGCGGGATTCACGACAACCTTGTTACTCCCGGCTCCGCTGCCGATTGACTAGCATGGACCCATGAGAGAAACAAACGCCGAGATCCTCCGTGAATATGGCCCCTTCCCGGGCGTCGACCACGTGCATGGAGTCACGTACGACGGCCGGAGCGTCTGGATTGCCGCCGGTGACACGCTGAGCTCCTTCGATCCCGCGAGCGGGGAGCCGTTGCGCTCGCTCGACGTCGCCGCGCATGCGGGAACCTCTTTCGACGGCCGGCATCTGTTTCAGCTCGCCGAGGATCGCATCCAGAAGATCGATCCGGAGACCGGCTGTGTGCTCGCCACCATCCCGGCGCCCGGCGGCGGCGGTGACTCGGGGCTCGCGTGGGCCGAAGGGACGCTCTGGGTCGGGCAGTATCGGGACCGGAAGATCCATCAAATCGATCCGGAGACCGGAACGATCCTGCGCACGATCGAGTCCAACCGCTTCGTCACCGGGGTCACCTGGGTCGACGGCGAGCTCTGGCACGGCACCTGGGAAGGGGACGAGAGCGAGCTGAGGCGCGTCGATCCCCGGACGGGAGAGGTCCTGGAGACGCTCGACATGCCGCCCGGAGTGAACGTTTCGGGGCTCGAATCCAATGGCGGCGATCAGTTCTATTGTGGAGGAGGAAGGACGGGGAAGGTGAGGGCCGTCCGCCGGCCCGGGTGAGGCTCCGCCGCAGCGCGCTGGGGCGGACGGGAAAGTGCGTTAGTCTTCTGCCGGGGAAAAACGACGATGAAGACGAAGATCGACGCGAAGAAAGATGAATCTCCCTCTCAGCTCATCGATGCGAGAATCGCGGAGCTGGACGACTGGCGCGGCGAGATGCTGTCCCGGCTCCGCGCCCTGATCAAGCAAGCCGACCCCGAAGTGGTCGAGGAGTGGAAGTGGCGGGTCCCGGTGTGGTCGCACGACGGAATCATCTGCACCGGCGAGACGTACAAGACCGCCGTGAAGCTGACTTTCGCCAAGGGCGCATCCCTGGAGGACCCCTCCGGCCTTTTCAACTCGAGCCTCGATGGCAACGTCAGGCGCGCCATCGACTTTCGCAAGGGCGAAGCGATCGACGAGGACGCGTTCAGGGCGTTGATCCGCGCGGCGGTGAGCCTGAACGAGTCGTAGGGCCAGTGGGTTAGTATCGGCCGATACCTCAGAGGTCCTCGAGCTCGACTGGGCTGGAGAGGGCCGGTTCCGCGATCGCCAGAGCAGCAGCCTCTGGACGGTCGAAGGCCAAGCCATCGAAGGCCCCCACGCCGGCCGGTCGCTGGAGCCCTTGGACTTCGTTTCCGTCCGTTGGAGCGCCTGGTCCGGCTTCTATCCGCAGACCGAGGTCTATCGGCACTCCGGGCCCACCCGGCTCGTTCTGCAGGCTCCGGAGCTGTCCTTCCAGCCGCCTGCTCCCCAAGGATCTCTTCATCAGCTTCTTCCGGGGGGAGGAGACAAGCGACGTTCCGCGGCACGTCTCGGTGAGCGGCCCCTTGGTCCTGGAGTCCAATCCGGAGCAGTTCGCCGACCCGGAGTCCCTGCAACGGCTGCCGGAGGAAGAGATTGCCTGGTCGCAGCTCCTGAAAGACCCTGCTTTCCAGGGGGCGATCGCTGCCGCGGTCCCCCCGGACGACGCTCGCGGCCCCTTCCAGGAGCTCTTTCAGGCCTTGCGCGGCGCGGGCTTTCCGGTGTGCAGGGTCAAACCGATGCTGCGCCAGTGGCTGAGGCCACTGGCCGTGGACGGGTATGCCGCCGAAATCGGCGGTGACCGCTTCCTGGTGTATCGGTTCAGCGACCAGAAGGAGGCCGCCCGCTATGCCGGCGAGCGCCATCACTGCGTGCCGGCCGGCACGTTCGTTCTGCGGTCCGATCCTCTGGATCAGTATCAGGTGTACTCCGAGCAGACCGTCGAGCGGCCCGTGCAGGACGTCGCCTGGTCGAAGCTCATCACAGACCCCGTCTTTTCAGCAGCCTTGGGCAAGGCCGGGTGATCGCGGTTTCGCCAGGAGAAGAGAGCATGTATCCAGACCAGTACCTCTACCACTCTGGCCACGAATGGGTTTTCGCACAAGGCGAGATCTGTACCATCGGCATCACGGAGTTTGCCCAGAGCGAAATGGAGGAGATCGTTTTCGTCCAACTGCCCCAGGTCGGGCAGACCTTCAGGGCTGGTGAGGCCATCGGCTCGGTGGAATCCATCAAAGCCGTCGCCGAGCTCTACACACCCATCGGAGGCGATGTCCTGGAGATCAACGAAGAGCTTCTGAAGTGGCCGGCATTCTTCAACGAGGATCCTCATGGCAAAGGCTGGATGATCAAGCTTCGGCTCACCGCTCCCGCGGACCTCGATCAGCTCATGAGAGCAGAGGATTACGAGCGGTACGTCCGGACGGGTGACTGAGCGTGGACGCGCGGACCGTCCGTAGCCTCAACGGCCTGACCCGCAGCTTCTACGACGGCTCGGCCCTCGGGTTCTGCGCAGCCAACGAGCTCCCGTCGCCCGGCTGGAACCAGGTCCTCGACCTGCTCGATCCAAGCTTCTCTCTCCTGCCGTCCATTCCGGTGCTGGACGTGGGATGTGGCAACGGACGGCTCTACCGTTGCCTCGCGGCCCGGAATGGCCGGCCTTTCACCTATGTTGGCCTCGATGCGAGCCCGCCGCTCATCGCGCTGCCTTCGGAGTGCTCCACCACGTTCCGGGACGCCTGCGGCGCCGATCCTTCCTGGAAGCGCTCTGCCGGCGGGTCTTGCCGGGCGGGGCTCTCGCGCTCTCGACCTGGCGCAAACAGTCTGATGAGAAATTCCACCGCAAGATCGTGGACTGGAGAGAGCTCAAAGGCCCATCCGCCGAGGCGCTCAATCTCACTCAGATCGAGCCGGGAGACCATTTGGTCCGCAAACCCGGTCGCGGGTTGCGCTACTGCCACTTCATCGATGAGGCCGAGGCGCAGAATCTCCTGGCGGATCTACCCCTCTCGCTCGTCTTCGACTTCACCGCCGACGGCTCGGCCGGACAGCGAAATCGTTATTTCATTTTGAAGGATTCGTCCGTGTCAGACCGGGTTCCGACATGTCGGTGACATGTCGGCGACATGCCGGACCAGGCGGAGGAAGGCCGCTTATCCTTGGACACGATGTTCTCCCTCTCGGGCATGGCTCTTGCTGAAGCCCGCGGCGCAGACGAATCATAAGTAGCTTACGCTTCGAAAGGAGAAGGCGATGATCAGCAAGGTCGTTCGCATGGTTGCCATGGTCGTGTTGGCTCTGGGCGCCGTCGGGGTCGCATACCCGGTGCTCGGGGCCGAGCCCGCCGCCGTCAACGTCAACGTCACCGGGACCTGGCAGGGGGTCAACTACACGAGCCAGGTGCCGGGGCACGGCTACGCCAAGAAGGAGCCGTAAAGACGGTGCGAGACGCGCCGGTCCGCCGGCCCTGGTGAGGTCTAGGCCCTGCCGGGGCCGCGGCCGCCCACCGACGTTCACAACGCGTCGCCGGTGAGCGCCCGCCGCAGCCAGAGGCGGGCCTCGCTCCAATCGCGCTTGACGGTCGACATCGAAACGCCGCACTCCGCCGCCGTCTCTTCGGCGGTCAGGCCGACGAAGCACCGGAGCGCGACGATTTTGAAGCCCTGGGGGTCGATCCTGCGGAGATCGAGCAGCGCGTCGCTCAAGGCCCTCTGCCCGTCTCGGGAAGCGGCAGGCTGATCGGCCGCGATCTCCAGGGGGAGATGCTGGATCCCCCCGCCCCGTTTCCTGCGCTTGCCGGTCCGGGCATGATCGACCAGGATCTGGCGCATCAGGCAGACGACGGAGTTGTAGAAATGGGCGCGGCTCTCCCAGCGCGGTGATCGCAGCGCATGGAGCCGCAGGTAAACCTCGCTCACCAAGGCGTCCGGTTCCAACGTGTGGCCCTCTGCCTCCCGCCGCAGCAGAGATCCCGCGAGCCGGCACAGATGGTCGCAGACGAGCGGCATCAGCTCGGCCAACGCCGCGGGATCTCCTGCTTCCCAGGACCGCAGCAATTCCATGACTTCATCTTCAGATCTCGTCATCCGAGAGCCTCCTCGACTCTTCACTAACTGCGGCGAGTCGCGACTGGCGGCTTATTCTCCTGTGGTAATGTGCGACAGTGAGCAAGGACTCCGGGTTCACACGTTTTCTGCGGAACCTCGAGCCTGGGCAGCCGCTGGATCGGGAGAGCCGCGAATTCGACGAGGTCTGGATTGCTTTGCGGCGGCTGGTGGTCAGCGAGCTGAAACGGCGGTCGTTGTGGCTCCTCCCTCCCGCTTTTCTGGGAATTTACGGCTGCGCCTCCTGGGCTGATCCCGAGGCGATCGAGGAGCTGGTGGCTGATTGCTTCGTCTTCACCTTCGCGGAGCGCTTGCGCAGCCTCAAGGCTCAGTTGCGCTCCAAGCCGGACATCGAGGGATTGGTTCTGCGCAACGTGCGGAACTTCCTGCAGGAGACCCAGAGGCGGCACGACCCGGTGGGTTTCCGTGTCTTCACCGTGCTCCGGGGCGCGGTCCGCAATGCCTTGTCCGCCGGCGAGCTGCAGGTGATCGCGGGGAGCCTTGGCGTGCAGCGCGACACCGTGCTCGCCTTTCGCGCCGCACCCTCCGGGGAGGCTGCCCGGCTCGACGAGCTGCGCCCGCACGTCCTGGCCTGGAACGACGACCTGTTGCCCGACCTGATCACGGCGCGGGGGTGGGACGTGCGGCAGGTGACAGCCCGGCTGCAGCGGCGCCTCCACCGCCTGGACGCCGCGGGGATCCGTGTCTTCCGTTTTCACGATCTGGTGGATGCCCTGCGCCAGGACGCCCGGGCGCGCTGGCGCGCCGTCTGGGTGTGCTCGCCGGAGGGGATTCCGCCGCGGCTGGAGGAGGACGGCCTCACCGCCGTGGTGCATCTGGTCGAGCCGCCCTCCGCCTGGGACGAGCGCGAAAGCGTGCATGAGCTCCTCGCCTGCCTGGAGCGGTCGGTCGAGCGGGTTCCGGAGCCGCCGGTTCGTTCGCGCGACTATCTCCGGCGGCTGCTGGCGTTCCTGAAGAGCCACGCGACGGACTCTCCGGACGCGGGAGGCGCGCACGGAGAGGAGCTGCCCTCCCATCGCCAGCTCGCTACACTCCTGGACATTCCGCGAGACCGCCTGCCCGGTCTCTTCCGGACGCTGCTGGATCTCGCCGAGTCCTGCCGGCGCAAGCTCTCCGGGGAGGAGTCACGATGAAACCGCGGGACCCGAAGGCCCGCAGCCTCGAAGCTTTCCAGGCGGCCGTCGGCCGCCATGGGGAGGAGCGCGACCGCTTGGCGGCGCGCGGGCCGGAGCCCTGGCCGGGCGACCTGTACACGCTGGCCGAGGCCTCAGATTTCTCCGTCGAATGGCTGGTCGTCGAGCGGGCCGCATCCGGTTCATGCCGGGTGGTGGCCGCGGACACCAACCCGGCTCTCGGCAACGCCGACGTACCGGTCCCCGCGGAGCTCGAAGGCGGCCCGCTGAGCGTGCGCTGCGCCGTGAGCCTCCAGATCGGCGTCGATACCCTGCGGCGGGGAGAGCGCACCGGCATCGTGGCTCCGGAGATCCTCGATCCGGTCCGCCGGCGTCTGGAAGAGCTGGCCGCCGGATCGCTCGGCGCCGCTCCCGATCCCGAGCTGGAGGACTGGCACGCCGAGGTGCTGGCGCCCGCCCGCGCCGCTCTCCTCCCGCCCGGCGTGCAAGCGCCCGGACCGCCGCACCGCGCCGGCCGCCGCGCGGCCGTGGCGGCGATCTTCCTTCTGCTGGCCGCCCTGGGAGGGCTCTCGGCAGTCGCCTGGCGCTTCCATCGCGGAGAGCTCCAGGCGCGGAGCGAGATCGATCACCTGGTGCACGAACGCCAGGCGCTGGAGACCGAGCACCAGCGGCAGCTCGCCGCCTTGCGGGACGCGCAGGCCCGAGCCCAGCGCCCGCCCGCGCCGCCGCCTCCCGTCCGCGCGCTCCAGCCGCTGATCAACCTGGCCTATGCCAGCTTCTATCCCGGCGAGGCTCGGGGAGACCGGCGGGAGATCGCGATCCCGAGCCAGGCGACGCATCTCTTCCTGCTGTTCTACGTCGGCAACCAGAAACCTTGCCGTGAGTATGGACTGGAGGTCTCGCGCCGCGGCGCGCCCGCGGCGTCCTTCACCGTCCAGGCACTGCGGCCGCTGCCCAGTCAGGAGGTGAGCGTGGCGATCCCCCGGGCGCAGTTGCCGGACGGCTCCTACCGGCTTCGGCTCGGTGGTCTGTGCGGAGGAGAGCGCCGCGAGCTGGCTGTCTTTGAAGCCCGCCTGAAGATGGAGAATGCACGATGAGGAAGCTTTGTCCCCTGCTCGGGCTGATCCTGCTCGTCTCCCTGGCTTCCAGATCGAATGCCGGCGGGGTCGTGATCGAGACCGTGGCGGCGGCCTCGGCGCCGGAGAAGGCGGGAGCCCGGGAAGGGGATGTCCTCCATGCCTGGACGCGGCCGGCGAATCCTCCCCTCCATCCGGAGCCCGCCTCGGGGACCCTGGAGTCGCCGTTCAACTGGCAATGGATGGAGATCGAGCAGGCGCCGCGAGGCACGGTCGAGCTCCGCGGCGAGCGGCAGGGGGAGCCGCTCGTCCTCCAGGTGCCGATCGGACTGTGGGAGGTCCAGGTGCGGCCGGTGCTGCCTGCCGCGCTGGAGGATCTCTACCGGCGCGGCAAGGAGCTCGTCGACAAGGAGCAGGTCGAGGAGGGGGTGATCTGGTGGAAGCAGGTGGCGGAGCGTGCCCGAGACGGCGGGGGAGACTGGCGCCTGCGGGCCTGGGTCTGGCTGCGCATCGCCACGGCCTGGGACAAGGCGGGTGGCGCCGAGAAGGCCGCGGCAGCCTACGAAGAGGCGCTACGCGAGAGCCGGGATCCTCTCTCACGGATTGCGGTCCTGGAAGCCAGGGGTGGGAGCTTCGTGAATCAGGTCCGCCTCGACGAAGCCGAGGCCATCTACCGTTCTGCCTTCGAGCTGAGGAAAGCCACCTGGGGGGAAAGCTTGCAGTCAGCCCGTAGCATGCGGGGCCTGGGCCAGATTTCCTTGTTTCGGAGCTATCTGGCAGCGGCCCCCGAGCAACGCAATCAACTGCTGGTAGCGGCTCGGCAGCAGATCGAAGGGTCTCTGGCCATGCTGGAAAGGTGGGCTCCCGGAGGGGTCGCGGCAGCCGGGAGCCTCGACGATCTCGGCCTGATCGCTTACCACCAAGGAGATCTGAGCAAGGCGGCGGTGTGCTTCGACAAGTCCATCTCGATCAGCACGCTGTTGCAGCCTGTCAGCCGGGACATGGCTGCAGCCCTGCTGCATCTGAGCATTCTGTCCCTTCTGAATGGAGAGTTTGCGCAGGCTGAGGCTCAATGTCAGCAAGCCTTGTCCGCGATGGGGCGCCCCCCGCCTCCAAGCCAGTTGCTGGAAAATATTCTGACCACCCTGGGAAATGTAACCATGTTACGCGGGGATCTGGTTGGGGCAGAGGGTTACTTCCGGAGAGCCTTGTTGCTTCTGTCGAAGCGGGCGCCGGAAAGCCTGAACGCGTCGATTTTGTTGGACAGTCTCGGCCTCGTGGCTCTTGAACGGGTCGATCTGGACGCCGCGCAGGAGCACTTCGAAAAATCGTTGCAGCTTCGCTTACGAATGGCCCCAGGAACCCGGTTTGTGGCCCTGAGCCTGAGCCTTCTGGGCAACGTGGCGAGAGAACGCGGCGACCTCGAGTCGGCAGAGCACCATTTTCTAGAGTCCTTGGCGGTCTGCGAACGAGTCATGGAGTCAGGTGATGATCTGATCGACAACAATCTGACGGGCCTGGCGGAGATCGCTCGCGAGCGCGGAGACCTGGCGGCGGTCGAGAGTTATTATCGCCGCTCCCTGAAATACAAGAAGCTGACGGCGAGCCGGCCCATCCTTCTGACCTTGGGGGAGACAGCTCTCCAGCTCGGCCGGTTGAAAGAGGCGGAGAGCTACCTGCGGGAATATCTGGGCAGAGACGACAAGTCGCCCTCGACGGACTCGGGGCACACCATCGCGTTCCAGGTCCTGGCGAACGTTCTTCGCCGGATGGGGCGGTTGGAGCAGGCGGTCCGGTACGCAGATCTCTCGATCGAGTCCCTGGAAGCACGCATCGTCAAGCTCGGGGGATCCCAGGAAGAGAAGGGCAAGTTTCGCGGGCGGAACGGCGACATCTATCGCGATGCATTGCGCCTGAAGCTGGAGCTGGGCCGTCCACAGGAGGCCTTTCACCTTCTGGAACGGTTTCGGGCTCAGGCCTTCCTGGCCCTGCTGGCGGAACGGGACCTCACCTTTGCGGGCGATCTCTCTCCCGAGCTCGATCAGGAGCGTCGCCGGCTGGCTGTCTCGTACGATCGCAACGAGCTACAGCTCACCGCGCTCGATCCGGAGAAAGACCGGGAAGCTATCGAGGCGCTCCAGAGGGAGCAGGCCCAACTGCGCCGCCGCCGCGACGAGATCGCCGTCGAGATGCGCCGGACCGCTCCCCGGCTGGCCTCCCTGCAAAATCCCCAAGCCCTGACCTTCGAGCAGGTCCGGGAGGCGCTCGACCCGGGCACGGTGATGCTGTCCTACAGCGTCGGCAAAGAGCAGACCCATCTGTTCATCGTCACCCCGGGGCGCGAGCTCCAGGTCGAGACACTCAAGGTCGGGCGGCAGGAGCTCGAGAAGGACGTCGAACGCTTCCGTCAGCTCATTGAGCAGACTCAGACAGGCCGGGGGCTCGGCGCGGAGGGCCTGGGCTGGTTCAGCCGCCGGCTCTACGACCTGCTGGTCGAGCCGGCGGAGCCGTGGATCGCGGCGGGGAAGCGCATCGTGCTCGTTCCTGACGGCTCCCTGCACCTGCTGCCTTTCGCGGCCTTGACCCGGAAGGACGGTCGGCACCTGGTGGAATGGAAGCCGCTGTCCACGGTCCTGTCGGGCACCGTCTTCGCCGAGCTGAAGAAGCAGCGGCGCGACGTCGTTGCCGCCGCCGAGCCCTCCTCGTGGCAGTGGGTGGCCTTTGGCGACCCCTGGTTTCCGCCGCGGCTGGCCCAGGGCCGGCCCGAGGACATCGGTGGGACCCGGCTGCGCTCCGTCTCCACCCGCGCGCAGCTCCAGTGGCAGCGCCTGCCGCAGAGCCGCCGGGAGGTCCAGGAGATCGCCGCGCTGTTTCCCGCCGACCGCCGCCAGATCTACCTCGATCGCGAAGCCTCCGAAGAGCGCGCCAAGGCGGTCGGCAGAGACGCGCGGATCGTCCACTTCGCCACCCACGCCTACGTGGACGACCGCTCGCCGTTCGACTCGGGGCTGGTGCTGAGCATCCCGGAGGAGCTCGCCGAGGGGCGCGACAACGGCCTGCTCCAGGTCTGGGAGATCTTCGAGAGCGTGCGGCTGGACGCCGATCTGGTGGTGCTCTCGGCCTGCGAGACCGGGATCGGGGAGATCCGCGGCGGCGAAGGGATCATCGGGCTCACGCGGGCTTTTCAATATGCGGGAGCGCGCTCCGTGCTGGCCAGCCTCTGGCGCGTCGAGGACGAGGCCACGGCCGAGCTGATGCAGCGCTTCTACCGCCACCTGCGCGCCGGCAAGGCCAAAGACGAGGCCCTGCGGGCCGCCCAACTCGAGCTGATCCGGAGCCCGCTCCGCGTCCCGGACGGTCGCGGCGGCTGGACCGAGCGCAACGCAGCGGCCCCCTACTTCTGGGCTGCCCTGCAGCTCGTCGGCGACGAACGATAGCTTCTTGCGCATCCGTTGACCCTTTCGGCGCGCGAACGTCGCTACCCATAGACAGGAAGCCATGGAGGAATGACGCGGAGCCTCGCGGGAGGCTCCGCGGTGTCTGCCCTCATTGCTTGAAAGCTCTTGCCTGTTCCTGTCCAGGCTACGAATGCCGGAGGTTTCTTCATGTTTCGTAAGGTCCTCGCTCTCCTCCTGATCAACGGTCTCATGCTCCAGCCTGTCCAGCAGGTGCTGCAACCGCTGTACGCCTCGGAAGCTCCCGTCCGACTTGCGAGCGTCGGGTCCGAGCCCGACGCGGCGCCGCCCCTGGATGCCGCCGCGAGCGCGCCCGCCGGGACGGAGGAGGAGATGGTGGGGGAGGCTCCGGCTGTCGAGGCCGCGACCGCCGCGGAGCTGGGGCTCGCGGTCTCCGTCGGGTTTGCGGACAACGTGACGCCGAGCGCGAATTTCCCGACCCCCTGGCAGGGCTCGCCGAACGTGGTCTACGTCGGTGGGGGAGCACCGGTGAACGCCGGTGCCATCCGGCTCGACAACCACTCCGGCGCTCCGCTGGCGATCGATCGCGTCGACGTCGACCTGCAGCGGGCCAATGCCAGCTTCTCGCTCTGGCCGGCGTTCACCATCCCGGCCAACGGCTCCGCGATCCTGACGCAGACGGCGCCCGGCAACTTCGACACCAGCGCCTATCCGATCGCGCCCTGCGGCAGCGCTCTGCCGGCCGGCGAGACGCGCATCCCGAAGATCACGGTCACCTCCGGAGGCAGCGCCGTGACGCTCCTCGACAGCGCTCACGTGCTCGACACCGGGGGCTTCGACTCGTCCTGCCGCGGCAACGAGTCGGTGCAGTGGCGCGAGATCGGCACCCGCGGCCTCGAGGCCCCCTCCGGGGATCTGGTGCTCAGCCCCGCCACCAGCTCCGCCACCGGCGGCTCGCCGGTCACGCTGCGGGCTCATCTCCAGGACGCGAACGGCGCTCCGTTGCCGAACGTGCCGGTCGCCTTCCGCGCCGTCAGCGGGCCTGACGCGGGCCAGTCGGGCACGGGGGTCACCGACAGCCAGGGTAACGCGCGGCTCACCTATACCGGGTCCTCCCAGGGCACCGACGTCGTCCGCGCCACGGTGACCAACGCGAGCGGCGCGGCCCTCCAGTCGAACGACGTCACCGTGGCCTGGAAGACCGCCTCCTGCGGACCCGACGTGCCGCTGCCGCCGAACGAGAAGGCGAGCCTCCTCTACACCGGCGGCACCCGGGCACAGTACAGCGATCCGATCGAGCTGGCCGCCCTGCTGAGCGATCCCACCGGGGAGCCGGTGACGGGACAGACGCTCAGCTTCTCCTTCGGCGGCCAGGCCTACACCGCGGCGACCGACGCCACCGGCATCGCCCGCGTGGCGGCGACGGCGACCATGTCGCCCGCAGAGCTACCGGTGATCGTCGATTTTGCCGGCGGATCGGACCTGCCCGCCCTCCGTGCCACAAGGACCGTCACGGTCGAGCGCGAGGACGTGCTCCTCGAATACACGGCGAAGACGCTCCTCGGCACGGCCGTGCCACAGCCGGTCTCCGCGCGCCTCCGGGACCCTGATTCATTGGCGCCGATCGCGGGCAGGACCGTCACGTTCAGCGCCGGTACGGTGACGGCCACCGCGGTGACGGACGCGAACGGCGTGGCCGCCACCACGATCACCCTCGGCCCCGGCCAGATGTCGGGCCCGTCGTCCCTGACCGTCTCGTTCGCCGGTGACGCGTTCTACGAGCCCGCGGTCCGCACGGTCGAGGTCACGATCTATCTCTCCACCTCGTTCGTGATCTGGGGCGGCAACGACGCCGGGCTGAAGCTCGGCCAGCGCGTCCAATTCTGGGGCTCGCAGTGGGAATCCCAGGTGTTGCAGGGCGAGTACCACACGAATCCGAGCTTCAAGGGCCTCGCCGATCCGGTCTCGCAGATCCACATCTGCCAGCCGAACGCCACGCCGCAGGGACTGACTCCGGCGTGCTGGGTTTCGAAAGGTGGACAGAGCTGGCCGCCTCCGATCAGCGTGCCGGCGTACATTGAGGTGATCGTTTCGACCGTGATCGCCAAGGCGGGGACCGACATCTACGGCAACATCGCCGCGGCGGCCGTGGTCAAGGTCGATCCCCAGCCACCGTACGGTCCGGACCCCGGCAAGCCCGGTTACGGCGTGATCGTCGCGGTGATCGAGGACACGGACGTCTTCCCAGCTCCGGCCGTGATCAAGGCCTCGCAGACGCAGCCGCGCACCGTGCTGCCGAACGAGCAGATCACCATCGCGGCGACGATCTCCAATGCTTCGACGGCGACCGCGGCGACCGGAGCCGTCCTGAGCGAGAAGCTCGACGGCCTCGCGCCGGAAACGGCTTCCGAAACGCTCGGCACGATCGCTCCGGGCGCCAGCCGGACGGTCGAATTCCACGCCGTTGCTCCCGGCGTTCCGACGCGCGAGAACAGCGAGAGCGCGGCGGAGTACATCCAGCGGCTCTCCTCCTTGAACGGCCGGGTCTACACGTCCGCCGGCAAGGTGACGTTCAGCGATTCCAACGGGCAGGTCTATCTCCCGGTCGAGGTGTCCTCGCGGAGCTTCCTGGCGATCCCGATCCTCACCCTGTCGCTCTCCGGACCCGCGATCGCGAGCCCCGGTGCGCCCGCCCCGTACAAGGTCGTGGTGACGAACATCGGGTCCGCTCCGGCGACGGCGACGGTCGATCTGACGATGCCGGACGGCACGCCGCGGACCTTCGAGGTGTCCGGCCTTGCGGCGGGATCGAGCTTCACGCACATCGAGCCGTTCACTCCGCCCGCGATCGAGCCCAAGGGAGAGAACGAGACCACGGCCGCCTATCTCGCGCGTCTCGCAGACGCCGACGGCGAGCTCCTGACCACGGCCGCCGAGGTCGCGTGGAGCGACACGAACGGCAATCTCTACGGTGACGTGGGGGAGCGGATCTTCACCAGCCGCATCCGCGTGCCGGTCCTCGAATTCACCGCCCAGGCGCCGGCCACCCTCCTGCCGTCGCAATCCGCGACCGTCGACCTGAATGTCCACAACTCCGGCGGCTGCACGGCCGTGCTGAGCCGTTTCGTGGTGACGAACCCGGACGGCAGCACGACCACCGCGCCGGAGCTCGTCCTCGCCGCCGACGCGTCGACCACGGTCTCAACCTCGTGGCGCGTGCCCGAGGTGGCGAAGCGGGACGACGACGGTGAGACCGACGCGCAGTACCTTGCTCGCCTCCAGAGCGTCGACGGCAGCGGCCTCGACTTCCGGATCGCCCTCGACTGGTCCGATCCGGCCGGTGCCACTTACGGGCCGACCTCCGCCGGCGCGAAGTCCAAGGAAATCGTTTCCATCGTACCGGTCACGCTGAGCGGACCGGCGACCGCGACGGCCGGCGGCACGATCACCTACACGGTCGCGGCCACCAACGTGGGCTCGGCCGCGGCTCCCGAGGTCGACCTGGCCGTCGTGCTGCCCAACGGCAGCATCCAGAGGCCGGTGGTCGGCAGCCTGGCGCCCGGCGCCACCTTCCAGGCCACGATCGACTATGCGATTCCCGCCACCCAGGCGGCGGGCGTGATCCACGCCGACGCATCGGACGCATGGACCGACCCGGGGCACAACGCCTACGGTCCGCTGTCGTCCTCGGTGTCGACGGAGGTCACGAACTCGACGCTCTTCAACTCGCTCGTCCTCACCCCGGCCATCGCCGGCCCCAACGTGAGGGGGACGAGCCAGACGATGACGGCGACGCTCAAGAACGCGGCCGGCATTCCGATTTCCAACGCGCCGGTGCAATTCAACGTCACGGGGAGCAACTCTGGCAGCGGAACAGTGACGACGGACGCCGCCGGCGCTGCGATCTTCACCTACGTGGGCGCGAATGCAGGGGTTGATACGGTCCAGGCCATCTCGGGCTCCGCGGTGTCGAACACGGCGACGGTCAACTGGATCGTGCCGGTCCAGAGCGTCTCCACGACCCCGATCTTCGCCCGCTTCTTCGCCACCAACGGCTCGGGTACCTTCAACACCCTTGCGACCGCGACGCCGGCCTTCATTCAAGCCTTTCCGACCATCAACTTCAATCCACCGGGCGGCACCGTTCCTGGGAACACGTCCGGTGTAGGCACCAGCACGCGGCCGTTCACCAATGTGACCACGGACCTGAACGGCAACTTCACTGGCACGATCATTGCCCAGGGAAATGGTTTCCAGGCCGGTAGCGGGTCTCTCGTCAACTTCCAGGCCGTATACACGGGCTCGCTCATCGTCGCCTCCGCCGGCGACATGATCATCGACGTCTTCTCGGACGACGGCTTCGTCCTTGGCATCGGCGGCGGTGCCACCTACGTCAGCGGGCCGCTGTTCAATGTGCCGGCCGGTGGAGTGACGGAGCTCGAGAAGCTGCCTGTGGTGGGTGCCTACAACGCGGGGTCCGGGCCGACGGGGCGGCGCGTCGTCGTACGGTTCCCCGCGCCCGGAACCTACTCCTACGAGGTGGACTACTCGGAGTGCTGCGCCGGAGAGCTCGCGCTGACCATCGCGGCCGGCAATGTCAACGGCCGGGGTCTGGCGCCGACCGGCTCCTTGAAGCTCGGTCCGATCAACCCTTCTGCAAAGCCGACGGGAAATTCCCAGACGTTCACGGTCGACGCCTTCGACGGCTCCGGCGCGCCGGTAGCGAACGCCGGCCTCGCGCTGGTCATCAATGGGCCGAACTCACGTGAGATCGCCGCGACGACCGATGCGTCAGGGCGTGCCACCTTCACCTACACAGGCGGCAGAGCCGGTACCGACTCGATCCAGGGCATCGGCCGCGTCGCCGGCCTGGCGACCTTCTCCAATATCGTCAATGTCAATTGGACGGTCGGCTCGGGCGGCGAGGAAGACCCGAACCAGCCGGGCGGCAACATCGGAACGATCGTCACGCAGGGCTGGATCGGCGGGCCGCTCAACGGCAGCACCCTCCAGGCGCCCACGGCGATCACCGCCACCGTGTCCCTCTTTTCCGGCACCCTCGATTTCTGGCCGACCGCGAACCCGGCCGAGATCCGCGTCCTCAATCCGAACGTCACTGGCGGTGGCACGATCGGGACCTTCGATCCCACGATGCTGGCCAACGGCGAGTACACGATCCGCCTGCGCGGAACATCCGTTGGCAGGCCGCCGCTGACGAGCCTGGTCACGGTCAACGTCACCGGCGAGAACAAGCCGGGGCGCGTCACGCTCGAGGTGACGGACCTGTACGTCCCGGTCGCCGGCATGCCGGTGACGATCTCGCGACGCTATGACAGCCTGGAGCGCGGCAAGATCGGCGACTTCGGCTACGGCTGGTCGCTGCAGACCAGTGTCCGTCTCGAGGTCAGCAAGACGAACGACGTCACGTTCAACTTCAATGGCCGCCGCCAGACCTTCCGGTTCAGCCCGCAGTCCGGACCCTTCCCATTCCCCTTCCTGCTCTCCCCGAAGTGGGTACCCGACGCCGGCACCTTCGGAACGCTGACGAGCGACGGCTGCGGGGCGCTGACCTATTCCGGCGGGACGTTCTCCTGCCTCCTCGATGTGCCGGGCAGCTTCGCGCCGTCGATCTATACGTATACCGATCCCCACGGGCGGCAGTACGTGATGGGCCGCGACGGCCAGATCAAATCCATCAAGGAGCTGAACGGCAACACCCTGACGTTCACGCGCGACGGCATCACGAGCAGCCTGGGCGGCCTCACCGTGCCGTTCGTGCGGGACACGCAGGGCCGTATCACGCAGATCACCGATCCAGAGGGCAAGACGTTGCTCTACACCTATGACGCGGCGGGTGACCTCGTCGGCGTCCGGTTGCCCGGCACCGAAACGCCGCTCAAGTACGAGTACGCCTCCGGCCACTTCTTCCTCAAGGGAATCGACGCGCGGGGTAACACGGAGGCGACGACGACCTATTACACGGATGGCCGTCTCCAGAGCGAGACCGACGCGATGGGGAAGACGACCACGTACGCCTATGATCTGGCGACCAATACGACGAGGATCACGCACCCTGACAACACGGGTACCACGATTGAGAGGTACAACGCGCAGGGCCTGCTGCTGAGCACGACGGACCCACTCGGCCACACCACGTCCTACACCTATGACGCCAACCTCAACAAGCGCACGGAGACCGATGCGCTCGGCAAGACGACGACCTACGATTTCGATGCCAACGGGAATCTCACGTCGGTTACTGATCCGCTGGGCAAGACTCAGCGATTCACCTACAACGAGGTCGGCCAGCCGATCACCGCCACAGATCAGCTCGGCAGGCTTCGGACGCTGAGGTACGACGACAACTACAACCTTTCCAGCGTCGGCGACGATCTGGGCACGCCGATGGCGTTCACCTGGAGCGAGAGTGGGAATCCGCTGACGCTCGCGGATGCCAACGGCAAGGTGAGCCACTTCACCCATGACGCCTACGGCAACATTCTCTCCAAGACCGACCCGCTCGGGCATACCACTTCCTATACCTACGACACCATGGGCCGGGTTCTGACGATGACCGACCCTCGCGGTGTCACCCGCTTCGATTATGACGCCATGGGCCGCATGCTCTCGGTCATCGACCCGCTCTCGAACGAGACGCGGTACGAGTATGACGCCAACGGCAACCGGACGGCCGTCATCGATGCCAAGGGCCGCACCACTAGGTACGAGTACGACGCCGCGAACCGCGTCAGCAGGATCACCTACCCCGACGGGACGACTCAAAGCTACACCTACAACTTCCGCGGGCAGAAGGAGACCGAGACGGTCGCCGGCCCAACCACTGCGGCTGAGCCGTTCCGCCGGACAACCACCTACCTCTACGACAAAGCGGGCCAGATGGTGAAAATGATTCACCCCGACCAGAGCGAAATCAAGCGTGCTTACGACGAGGTCGGAAGGATCAAGACGGTCACGGATGAGCTCAACAAGACCGTCACGTACGAGTACGATCCGGCCTGCGGCTGCCGCGACCGTCTGGCGAAGATCATCGACTCGAACGGCAACATCACCACCTATGCGTATGACGCTGCCGGCCGACGGATCTCCTTCGTCGACGCCGCCAACCGCGAGACTCGCTACACGTATGACGTGCGCAATCGTCTGACGAAGACGACTTTCGCCGACAACACTTTCACGGAGACCACCTTTGATGGCATGGGACGCCCCTTGACCGCCAAGGATCAGGAGGGCCGGGTCACGAGAGACGCCTACGACGAAGTGGGCAACCTGCTGTCCGTGATCGACCCAAACGGGGCGACGACGCAGTACACCTACGATGCGCGGAAGAACCTGCTCTCCTCGACGGACGCGAGCGGTCATACGGCGCGTTTCGAGTACGACGCGCTCAACCGACTCGTCAAGCGTGTGCTGCCGCTCGGGATGGCGGAGCTCCTTACCTACGATCAGGTCGGCAACCGGGCGACGAGAGCTGACTTCAGCGGCAGGCAGACCAGCTACGAATTCGACCCGATGAACCGGCTGACAGCCCGGAAGCCGGACCCGAGCCTTGGTGAGCCTGCCGTCTTCTATTCCTACACCGAGACGGGCATGCGCCGTTCGATGATCGACGCCTCGGGAACTACGACCTATACCTACGATCAGCGCGACCGGCTGCTGAACAAGCAAACGCCGCAAGGCACTCTCACCTACACGTACGACCTGGCAGGAAATCTGACCTCGATGCGCTCGTCGAACGCCGACGGTGTATCCGTCGATTACACGTACGACGATCTGCACCGGCTGGAAACAGTCAGCGACAATCGGTTGACCGCCGGCATGACGACTTACACGTACGACGTGGTCGGCAACTTGAAGAGCGATTCGCGGCCGAACGGGGTGCGGGCGGATTACACCTTCAACGCGCTGAATCGACTGACCAGCCTTGGTGTCACCCAAGGAGGAATGACGCAGGCCAACTACGCCTACACGCTCGACCGGACGGGGCGTCGCCTCTCGGTGATCGAGGGTGGCGGCCGGACTGTCAACTATACATATGGCGCGGCATACCGGCTGACGCGGGAAGCCGTCTCGGGCGACCCGAACAGCGCGCTCAACGGTGCGGTCGACTACGCCTACGACTTGGTTGGCAACCGCCTTGCGCGCATCTCCAGCCTGGAGGGAGTGCTTTCGGCAACCTCGGCCTACGATGCCAACGACCGGCTGCTCTCGGATACCTATGATGCCAACGGCAACACCCGAAGCGCCGACGGGAAGACGTTCGACTACGACTTCGAGAACCGGATCAAGAGCGCCAACAACGGCGCGGTGCGCATCACGTACGACGGTGACGGCAACCTCGCGGCCAAGACCTTCGGCGGCGTCACGACCAGATATCTCGTCGACGATCTGAACCCGACGGGTTACTCTCAGGTCAACGAAGAGATCGTGAATGGCGAGGTGCAGAAGCAGTACACCTACGGTCACACGATCGTGAGTCAGAGGCGGCGGCTCGCGGGCGGTTGGGCGGTCAGCTTCTACTCGATGGATGGTCATGGCAGCGTACGCCAGTTGACGGATCAGGCCGGGATCGTCACCGACACCTACACCTACGATGCCTTCGGCAAGCTGATCTCGAGAACGGGGACGACGCCCAACCCGTATCTTTACGCTGGCGAGCGATTTGACTCGGATCTCGGGCTTTACCACCTGCGGGCGCGTTACTACAACGCCGATCGGGGCCGGTTCTTCTCAATGGACCCATACCCGGGCAGAGCTTACGATCCCGTATCCCTGCACAAATACCTTTACGCGAAGGCCGACCCAATAAACTTTACTGACCCGTCGGGGCTTTCCGCCCAAGAGGAAGGGATATTATTACAGATCGTCGTAAGAACTCACCTTGCACTCCGCAGGGTCTTCCGCAACGAGGCTGCCTGTCGCTTCCTTTTGTTTGCTAAGTTCGCGGCGCAACTTAAAGGCCCAGAGGGCGTGGATTTGGATTTGTTATTTGAGCCCCTATTGTCTCTCTACTGCCCCTAGGGTAGAGCCGGCGGCGGGCGCAGTGGCGTAGACTGAGGGAGTAGCTGCTTCCGGGACCGCCGAAGCCCCCGGGGGCCCGGCTAAGAAGTGCCAGTCTCGGAGTAGAAGGCGCTCTTCGCTTTTGGGCCCCAAGGGTGCTGACTTTTCAAGGGATAGCCAGGGGTTTGAACCCCTGGCGAGGCTCTCCGGCCGCGGTCGAGACGGAGAGCCGCACCGTGGGGCCGGTCTTTGGCGCGAGGGTCAGGACGTAGGCTTCTTCCGCTCCGACCTTGGCTTTGGCGTCGACGCGCACCTCCGGATTGAGATCGTTGAGGTGGAGGAGCTCTCCAAACGCCGCCGGTGCGTTCGGGGAGCGGACCATCGCTGCACACGCCGGCCTTGATTCAAGCCCTACGGTGCGGTATATCCTTGTGCCATCGGGAGGGGCGTCCTCTCCGGGGCCGCGGCGGCCATCGGCGTCGAATCCGCGGGCACTTGAACCATCCTAGCGAGACTGTCATGACTGAAGAGATTCCCGAGCTCCCCGACCGTCTTTCGCTCGACCCGAGCAGCCCTTACTTCAATCAGGCGATCCTCAGCCGCGGTATCGGCATCCGCTTCAACGGTCAGGAAAAGACCAACGTCGAGGAATATTGCATTTCGGAAGGATGGATCCGGGTCGAAGCCGGGCGCAGCCGCGACCGCCACGGCAAACCGATGACGATCAAGCTCAAGGGTAAGGTCGAGCCCTATCTCGCAGGTCCGCCGGCGGGCGAAGGGGACGTGGCAGAATTCCGCGCCTGAGCCCGGTGCCACGGTACTCGCCATGTCCGCAAACCTTCAAGCCTTGCGGGCCGACATCACGACTCTGCGGGTCGATGCCATCGTGAACGCCGCCAATTCCTCCCTGCTCGGAGGGGGCGGTGTCGATGGGGCGATCCACGGACACGCGCGCCCCCGGTTTCCCGGGGACGCGCGAAGGTCTCACCAGTTACAGGCGCAGGAGTCGCAGGTGTACGTGTATTCACCACCGAGGGCGATGAGGGTCTCTTCCCGGCTCAGCTCCCGCAAGACTTCTCGCTTGAGCTTGAGCACGATCTCTGCCGCACAATTCAGCCTGAAAATCGCACAGCCGCTCCTACGACACTGGGCTTCGACGGCGGGATTCCACCAGGGATCGAGGAGATAGACGTAGTCGGCGGCGGTGAGGTTGAGACCGAGGCCGCCGGCTTTGAGGCTGATCAGGAAGAGGGGGCGGCCGGCGCCTCTCGCAATCGAGCTCCCCCTGGAGGCCGGCCTCTTGCTTCAAGAGCTCATCGGGCTTTTGATGGCAGCCATCATCTATCTCAAAATACGGCGCAGGCGGGTTGATGGCTTCGAAAACACGACTTCGGTGGAACGGAAGTGCTCAGCGTCCCAACGCACGCCGATCCACTCCTCGAACATTTGGTGATCCGGATGCCTGCGATCGGCGAGCGCCTCGAGGAACCGGGCATATCCTGAAGGTCCACCCACATCCTCGGGAGGGCTACTCCGCTCACCGCCGGTGCAGCGCGGATATTTTCCTCCCGGCTCCGCAGGGCTGCGCGCCTCGAGCGTCACCAGGTGAGCCCAACCATCTCCGAAGTCGTAAAGGTAGGTGCACCGGGCCGCCACGTTGGTAAACCAGTCGTGCAACGGTGTGTCCCAACTAGCCAGGATCTTCTCATCGTCGAGATCAGGGAGGCCGATCCGCGTCTCCTCGTCACCCGATGGAAAACAGAACTCGTGGAGATGCTTGTCCTCCCACGGCATCGCGTCCTGAATCGCGCAGTGCAGCGCCCAAAAGGTCTGCTCCGCGCGGATCTCGAGACGGCGCCAGATCACGGGTGTCACCTCGGCAAGCCGCACATGGAATACGAAGATTTCTCTCATCGGAACGCGACAATACCATGGGCTTCTGTCTGGAGTAGAGTCTCCGGCATGAAACCGCCCGATCCGTCTTCCGAGGTCTTCCCCTCCAAGGTCGACCGCTGGCTCGTCGTCCTCCTGATCGCCGCCTGGGGGCTTGATCTTCGGCTTTGTCGTCTGGGTCTTCACCACGCCGCGCTATACCGTGGGAGCCGGCGCTCTGACGGTCCGCTCAGGGCCGTTCCGGTGGCGGATCGGCTGATTTACGGACGCCTTGGCTGCTTTCCTGACGCCGCGTCGGGGAAGAAAATGCGCTGGCTGATTTTGCGACGCGGCGTCGTGGGCTTGGGCGCGGCGTCGTGCGCTCCGGACGCTCCGGCTGCTTTGCCGACGTCTTGGCGAATTTCCCGATGCGGCGTCGGGGGAGACAACGCGCCGGCCGCTTTGGCGACGCCGCAGCGGGTTTCCCGACGCAACGTCGTGGGCTTGCGACGCTCTGGCTGCTTTGCCGGCGCCGTGGCTGGTTTCGCGACGCGGCATCGGGCGCGCGCAACGCGCCGGCTGCTTTGGCAGAGGCGTGGCGGATTTCCTGACGGGGCGTCGGGGGAAGACGACGCGCTGGCCGGTTTGCCAACGCCGCGGCTGGTTTCGCAACGCTCCGGCTGGTTTGCTGACGCCGCGGCTGGTTTCCCGACGCGGCGTCGCGTTGTTGGACAACGCGTCGTGCGCCCGGTGTCGCGGGCGACCAGGCGGTAAGGCGAATACGGTACGGGTCTGGCCGATGCGGTGGGCGCGGTCGACGGCTTGGGCTTCGACGGCGGGATTCCACCAGGGATCGAGGAGGTAGACGTAGTCGGCGGCGGTGAGGTTGAGGCCCGAGGCCGCCGGCTTTGAGGCTGATCAGGAAGAGCGGGCGGCCGGCGCCTCCCGCAATCGAGCTCCCCCTGGGAGCGCTGGCGTCTCGCCGGCTTCAAATAAATGGGCGAAGCCCGGCCTATTGCTTCAAAGACTCATTGGAGCTCTTCCCCGAGCGAAGCCTCTCGCAGCGCCGTCTCAATCTCGGCATCGGATTTGCCCATCGCTTGAAGCAGCTCCCGGTAGTTGCCGAAGGCTGCTTGTAGATAAGGATGCTCGTGCCCGTTACGGCTCGAGAAATCGAGAAAGATGACCAGTTGGCGTCGCATCAGTGGCTCGGCCTCGGCGAGCCGGAGGTGAGGACCTGGTCGCGCCGGGACTTCCACTCCTCGAGATAGCCGGCGAGGGTCAGCCGGCGCTCGGCGATATAGGCCGCGGCCTGTTCAAGAGCGAGAGGAAGGCAGCCGAGCTCGCGGGCGAGCGCGGCGGCGAGGTGATCGTCTTCTGTCGTGGCTCTCCGCCGGCCGTTCGTGCGCGAGAGCAGGAAGCGGACTGCGGCTTCCTCGAGCAGCACATCGAGCTCGATCGGCTCGACCTCCGCGCTCCAGCGAGCGAGCCGGCCGGTGAGGAGCACGTGACCGCCGTGGAGGAGGGGAGATTGTGGGGGAGAGACGCCGCACGCCCCCAATCCGCAGGCAGTTGAAAGAACTCTTTGAGGATCTCCGGATGGCGCTTGACCCGTTCATCCAGGTCGCTGCCGGCCCAGAATTGGCAAGTGGGCGCCATGATGTTGTGAGGTAAGAGTTTACTGCACGCGCCCCCGCCCGGGCCGCCACACGGGGTGCCTGGCGGCATCCCGTGGACCGCCCCTACGAGAAAGGCCCTTCGCACAGAAAGAAGGACGAGCTGTGCGTGAAGGTCTGGTCATTGTGCAATGACGATTGCAACGCGTACCCGTCTGTGGATTTTTGTGCGGTGCGCCTGGTCATCGTGTGCGCAATCGCGATGTTTGCGCACAGTTCTCTATGCATTCCGCACAAATACGCGGCCGGCGAGCGTTCGCAGAAAAGAAATCCGCACAGAATATCCAGGTCGTTCGCACAGTTCAGCCTCAATCTGCACACGATGGATAAATCTTCGCACAATTCAGACTGCCACAGATCGGCGCTCTGAGGAAAACCGCACACAAACTCTGCAAAACCCTACAGAATCTCCTCGACTTCGCACAGAGTACAAAGAAAATAGCACAACTTTTCCTACGACAACAGCAGCGCCAGATCCTCCTGGCTCAGATTGGCCAGCAGACTCTGGTCCGCCTGGACGATGGCGTCGGCGAGGGCGCGTTTGCCTTCCTGGAGCTCGAGGATCTTCTCCTCGACGGTGTCGCGGGCGACGAGGCGGTAGGCGAAGACGGTGCGGGTCTGGCCGATGCGGTGGGCGCGGTCGACGGCCTGGGCTTCGACGGCGGGATTCCACCAGGGATCGAGGAGATAGACGTAGTCGGCGGCGGTGAGGTTGAGGCCGAGGCCGCCGGCTTTGAGACTGATGAGGAAGAGCGGACGGCCGGCGGCGGACTGGAACTCTTCCACCAGCTCCTGGCGGTTCTGGGTCTTGCCATCCAGATAGAGATAGGGGAGGCCGGCGGCGTCGAGCTTGTGGCGGAGGAGGGCGAGGAAGCTGGTGAACTGGGAGAAGACGAGGACTTTGTGCCCTTCGTCGAGCACCTCGGCGAGCTGGGGGAGGAGGACGTCGAGCTTGGCGCAGGGATCGTCCGCGTGGCCGCGGGCGACGAGGGCCGGATGGCAGGCGGCCTGGCGCAGGCGGAGGAGGGCTTCGAGGACGAGCAGCTTGGCGCGTCCCATCCCCTGGGCGCCGATGCGCTTGTCGAGAATCGCGCGATAGTAGTCGCGCAGCTCGTCATAGAGCCGGCGCTGCCTCGGTGGGAGATCGCAGAAGAGGGTCTGCTCGACGCGGTCCGGCAGCTCGGTGGCGACCTGCTGCTTGGTGCGTCGCAGGATCAGGGGGCGCAGGGCGCGGGCCAGCGTGTCGCGGACGGCGGGGTCCGGATCGCGGAGATCGGAGGAGCGCGCGTGGAAGGTCGAGGAGCCCATGAAGCGGGGATTGAGGAACTCGAGCAGGCTCCATAGCTCGCCGAGATGATTCTCGACCGGCGTGCCGGTGAGCGCCAGGCGGTGGCGGCCACGGAGCAGGCGCGCCGCCTTGGCGGTCTGGCTGCCGGAGTTCTTGATCGACTGCGCCTCGTCCAGGATCACGTAGTCGAAATCGTTCTCCTTGAGCGCCGCGATGTCCCGGCGCAGGGTGCCGTAGGTGGTGAGCACCACGTCGTAGCCCGCGAAGGGCTCCGCTTTCCTGGCGGCGCTCTTGCCGCGCTGGGTGCGTCCGCTGCCGGTGTAGTCGAGGATGCGCAGCGCCGGCGTGAACTGCGCCGCCTCGGCGAGCCAGTTGAACACCAGCGAGCGGGGGACGACGACGAGCGACGGCGGCAGCTTTTTCTGGAGCCCGTCCGTGGCCCGGCTCTCCCGGCGGGCTTCGAGCAGCGCCAGCACCTGCACGGTCTTGCCGAGGCCCATGTCGTCCGCGAGGCAGCCGCCGAGGCCGAAGTCGCGGAGGAAGAGAAGCCAGCCGAGGCCGAGCTCCTGGTACGGGCGGAGCGCGCCGCGGAACCCCGCCGGCGCCGCGGCGGGCGCGATGCCGGCGAAGCGGTGCAGGCGCTCGCGCGCCAGCGCGAAGGTCTCGTCGCAGGTCGCCGCGGGCTCATCGGCGAGCCAGGCGTCGAGCAGGACGGCCTGCGGCATCGCGAAACGCAGGTGGTCGCCCTCGGTCTGCCCGAAGCCGGCGAGCGGCGCCCAGCGCTTCAGCCACTCCTCGGGGAGCAGGCCGACGCTGCCGTCGCCGAGAGGGACGAAGCCTTCGCCGCTGCGCAGGGCGGCGAGGAGCTGCGGCAGGCCGACGGTCTGCCCCTCGAACTCCACCTCGCCGTGCAGCTCGAACCAGTCGATCCCCGAGGCGACGCGGAGCTGAGCGCGGCCGGCGGAGCGGTAGATCTTGCCTTGCGCCTCGACCGTCCAGCCCTCGGCGATCAACGTGCGCACCGCCTGCGGCACGCGGGTGGGCGCGATACGCAGCGTCGGCTCGCCCGACGGCTCGGGATCGGCGGAGCGGAAACCGAGCCCCGCCAAGCGGTCCAGAGCCTTGCCCTCGGCCTCCATGTCGCGGTGGAGAAAGCGCCGGGTCTCCTTCTCATACACCCCGCGGACGCCGACGCCGGCGCGCATCTCGAAGCCTTCGTACTGATACGAGACGCGCGCCAGCGGCCAGTCGTTGAAGCTGGCGCGGCTGTTCGGCGGCAGGAGGCGGAGGCGCGGCTGCGGGGTGACGGTCGCCTCTTCGAAGCTCATCGAAGGCGGCAGCTCGAGGCGGGGGAGGACGGGCGCGGCGAGGAGGAGCGCGAGCAGGTCTTCCCTCTCCGCCGCCGGCACGCGCAGCGGCTCGGCGCGGCGCAGCAGGGGCAGCCACGCCGCGGCGCCGCCGCTGTCGAGCGGCACCAGCTCGTTGCCGTTGATCATCAGCCCCGCATGATCGAGGACGACCAGGTTGCGCGGATCCAGGCGCTCGGCGCCGTTGCGCAGCTCCGCGGTCACCTCGCAGGCGCCGTCCGCTTCCTCGCGCACCGCCAGCCAGAGCTCCCAGAGCGGCCCGTCGTGCCAGGTCAGCGGCGCTGCCTCGATCTTCTGGCCTTTCAGGCGGAGATGGCAGCGCCCCGTGGCGCACAGGCGGCGGGCGATGTCCTGTGCCATCTCGTCCGGCACCCAGGGCTGCCGCGGCAGCTCCTGGTGCTGGATGTAGTACCAGCTCGACCAGGGATCGCCCTGCATGGCTCCGGCGAGGAGGGCGAGGATCGCGCGGTCGAGCGGATCGCGGCGCTGGGCGGCCTGGCCGCGGGTGATGCGCAGCGGGCGGAGAGCGCCGCGGGTGCCGTCTTTCTTGTGGCGGAACGTCAGGACGTCCAGGATGAGACCCTGCCGGTGGACGCTGGCCGGCACGTCGATCACGTACTGGATCTCGTCGCTGCCGGGCACGGCCGGGGACTCGACGTGCGAGAGCGGCTCCAGGAGCTCCCGCCAGGGAGACGCAGGCAAAAGAGACGGCGGCGGCGCGGCGAGGCTGGGGAGATCCGCGGCTGGATGCGGCGTGTCGTCCGTGGCTCGATCCGCGGCCAGGATGGTGGCCCAGACGTGCTTGCACATCTCGCCCGGCTCGCCGCCGAGCGGGCAGGTGCAGGTCGCGTGGAGCTGTTTCCCGTCGCGGTTGAGCACGACGTGGTAGTCGTCCGCGGTGTCGGACACCACGGATTCCACGCGGTCTTCCGCCCAGGCGGTGAGCGTGACCAGCCCGTCTTCCAGGGACTCGGCACCTCGGCGGCGAAGCTCGGCGGGGAAAGAAGAGGCAAAGGCGTTGGCAAACGACATCTCCGGCCCATGGTATCAGGTGCGGTCCGGGACCATCGGGGGCTGAGATCCGGTGAAATGAAAGCGGGGTATCATGCACCGGCGGACCAGGGCGTCGTGCATGGTCCGTGTCTGGATGGAGGAAAGACAGATGAAGAAGAAGATCATGAGGTTTCTCGGTGCGTCCGCTCTCGTGGCCGCCGCCAGCCTGAGCACGCCCACGGTGAGCCAGGCCTACCGCTGTCCGAATGGGGTCCCGTACTGCCAGAAAGCGTCGCAGTGCGACACTTTCTGCGGCAGCCCGCAGTTCGCCGTCTGCTTCAACGGCTGCTGCACCTGCTCCGGCTAGTCGTCGGCAGGGTATCAGGTGCGGTCTCAGAGCTCCGTCAAAGTCGTCGCCGTCTGGCCTCACCCCCCGGCCCCATAGGCGCTAACTTTGGCCGGGCGGAGGTTTCCTCCCCCCTGGGAGGGGGAGGGTTGGAGCAGGGGGGAGGCCAGGAGGGGGGCGC
>Ga0307506_10000133_pt1 | contig 27354 bp, 26 predicted proteins | sample 25_S_MG_FD_202175 | JGI IMG/M metagenome (GOLD analysis project Ga0307506, IMG submission 202175) | Soil microbial communities from Populus trichocarpa stands in riparian zone in the Pacific Northwest, United States - 25_S | ecosystem: Environmental > Terrestrial > Soil > Riparian zone > Trees... | reverse complement strand
GAGTGAGTTTGCACCTCACCCGGACCCTAGCGCACACAGGAGGTAAATTCCTATGCGCACCGAGCAGGATGGTAGCACCCGTCTGTCCCGTCCCCGCCACATCTTCGCCCCCGAGTACCTCGCCTGGCTCGCCGAGCGCGACGAGCCGGACACCGCCCCGGAAGCTGATTTCGCCGGTCCCTGGCATCTGGAGCCACACCCGCAGGGCGGCTGGGCCGTTCTGAGGGAAGGCGAAAGCCTGGACTTCGGCAGCACGCCCACCGCCGTCTTCGCCAAAAAAGAAGCCGCCCAGCTCGCCGCCGCCATCCTCCCCGGCACCGGCCGCCGCCTGCGGTACCGTCTCGGTCCCGATGCGGACGCGCAGGGTTTCCCCATCCTTCTGGAAGGTCATCTCGCCGGCCACTCCCGCCACTTCAATGAAGACCTCCTCGCCGCCCTGAACACCGCCGACGCCCTCGCTTCCGCACCGCGCGACTTCGCCTGGCTGCTCGACGCGCTGGGCGGCCTCGCCCTGGAGCACGTCGACCGCATCGCGGTCGCCCGGCTCGCCGGCGCGGACGGCTGAGCCTCACTCCCCTGGCCCCCTCTCCCACCCGCACTCCCTCCTCCCGGGAGAGGGGGAAACCTCCATAGGCGTGAGCTTCTCTTGTGCCGCGCCTGTTCGTTTGTGGCTGTTCATCACTGCCGTTCTGCAAGCCCAGGCGGAGACGCCGAAGCGAAAACCGCTCCTGGGAATGTGGCGCGCGGAGTCCGGGCCGGACGGGAGCTGCAGCCGGCGCGAAAGCATCCCCTGCAGGCCGAAACATGCTATTCCCTGAGCGAAATCTGCCACAAAAATCGAGATTTCTTTCACCCCCAGGCCGCCCGCGGCCATCCCGGGCCCCCGCACAGGACGAAAATCACGAAATCTGTCGATCCCTTCGCGAGCTGGGCCGCTCACTGGGCCAAGCGAGCGTCATGCGTCGCGACCTCGGTCCCGCAATTCGGACAGAAGAGACTCCCTTCCCGACCACAGCCATTGAAATCTCGGCCACCCTGGCAGAATGGGCCCGCGCAACGGCATGATTCGCGAAATGGGGCGGCGAAATTCGCGGGGCCTCATCCGGCGCCAGGGGGTGGATGAGTGACGGGGTGAGGGGTGTGCCCGGCCGGCCGGTGTGCTAATGTTTCTTGTAGAGGGCAACCCGTATGGCGAAACCGCTGACCATTCGAGCCGTTGTTTTTGAGGAGCGCGGGCGCTTGGTGGCTCAGTGTCTGGAGTCCGACCTCTGCACTTCGGCCCAAGACCGCGATGAGCTCATCCGCAAGCTCACGGCTCAGGTGCGCCATCAGATCACCCTTGACCTGGCCAAGGGGTGCGCGCCGCTGAGTCGGCTTCCTCGGGCGCCGCAAAAGTTCTGGGACATGTATTCGAGAGGCAGTGCCCCTGAAGTGCTTCCGATCCATGGTTCTTGGCTGGGGCTTCTCTTCCGGGTGTGGCGCTGGCCATCCAGAGTCCAAGCGAATCTCGCCTTGGCGACAGCCTAGTCATCAGGGGCGGCAAGCCCCAACAGCACGATCCAGTCTTCGCGGAAAAGACCGCGACAGAGGCTGGCTTGCTCGCTCGGCAAGAGAACGTCCCATTTTTTCCAATCTCCCAGCGCGTACTGATGCCCCGTCTCGCTGTCCTCCAGGTGCCATCCACCCCACAGCCGCACCAGCTTTATCTTGACGCCGGTCAGGTGCTCGACCTCCTTGATGAGATCGCCTACCGTTCGCTCATGGCTCATTCTTCCTCCGGAGAGCACTGTTTTTCTCCCCCTCTCCCAGCCGGCGGGAGGGATGGGAGAGGGGACCTGGGGGTGAGGGGCGGCTGGGTCGGTCCCGCCCCTCACCACTTCCCGGTCTTGCCGACCGCGGCCTGGGCCTCGCGGTCGAGCTCGCGCTCCTTGATCGCCTCCCGCTTGTCGTACTGCTTCTTGCCCTGGGCGAGGGCGATCTCGACCTTCACCCAGTTCCCCTTGAGGTAGACGGAGAGCGGGATGACGGTCTGCCCCTTGAGCTGGGTGCGGCCGAACAGGCGGTCGATCTGCCGCTTGCGGAGGAGCAGCTTGCGGTCGCGCTCGGGCAGATGGTTCTCGCGGTTGCCGTGGCTGTACGGGCTGATGTGGACGCCCACCAGCCACGCCTCGCCGTTGCGCACCTCGACGAAGCTGTCCTTGAGCTGCACTTTGCCGGTGCGCGCCGCCTTGACCTCGGTCCCCGAGAGGCGCAGGCCGGCTTCGAGGGTCTCCAGGATGTGATAGTCGTGCCGCGCCCGCCGGTTGCTGGCCAATTCCCGCAGCATGGGCGGTTTTTCCGTTTTCGCCGCCGTTTTCGATCGATCGCTCGCCATCGCCATGGGAGAGAGTCTATCAGTGCCCGTGAGTGCTAGACTGCGGAAATTGATGAGGGTGATCCTCGCGATCCTGGCGCTCGCCGTCCTGCTGTCGTCCGTCTCCCTGGCGCGGGCTGAAAGCGCCCGGATCTCTCCGATCAAGGTCGCGCTGGACGGCGACCGCGTGCTCGCCGCCTTCGCCCTGCGCGACGGCTTCGACCGGCGGCTGCGCAGCCGCATCGAGAGCGGCCTGCCCACCCCCATCCTCTACCATATCGAGCTGCACCGCGACCGCAAGCGCTGGTACGACCAGAAGCTCCAGGAGAGCTCGCTCGAGGTGACGGCGATGTACGACGCCGTGGCCCGCGTCTACAACGTCCACTTCAAGCTCGACGACAAGCTCATCGAGAGCCGCACGGTGCACGACTTGAAGGCGGTCGAAGAGGCGATGACGCAGATCGGTCCCCTCCCCGTCTTCCGGCTCGCCGGCGTCTCGCCGCGCTGGCGCCTGCTGCTCAAGATCCAGGCCGAGATGGGCTCGCGCACCATCCTCGCGGTCATTCCGGTGACCATCGACACCGACTGGAAGGACTCCCCCAAGTTCAATATTCCGCCATGACTCTGCGCGCCAAGCTCCTCCGCCACCGCAAGGACCACCGGCTGATCGTCGGCGCCCTCGTCGCCCTCCTCCTGGTCTTCACCACCGTCTTCTACACCATGCAGCGCGGGCGCGACCTGCCCGCCTCCCTGGTCACCAACCAGGTGCTGCTGTTCGTCCTCGGCTACGCCAATGTCGTCCTCATCCTGACAGTCCTCTTCGTCCTCCTGCGCAATGTCTTCAAGCTGGTCATCGAGCGCCGGGCGCGCATCCTCGGCTCGACGTTCAAGCTCAAGCTGGTGGCGACCTACGTCGGCCTGTCGCTGATCCCGGTGCTGCTCCTCTTCGGCATCGCCACCGAGCTGCTGCAGGGCTCGATCGACCGCTGGTTCAACACCCCGCTGGTGCCGGTGCTGGCGCGCGGCAACACCGTGGCGCAGGGGCTCTACGACCAGATCGAGAAGACGGACACGCGGGAAGCCCTCCGCACCCTGCGCGAGATCCGGAGCTTCGACCTGCGCCGGGCCGAGGAACGGCCGCGCCTGACCCGCCGCCTGCAGGAGCTGCTCGCGGAGCAGGGCCTCGATCTCCTGGAGGTCTACGAAGGCAGGGATTTCGTACACGCGGTGGTCAATCCGGAGTCGGGGATGACGGATCTGCCCGATCCCGGCCGCGACCTGCTGGAGCAGGCGATGGCGGAAGGCCAGGCGATGCGGCTCGACACCCCGCCGGGCACCACCGGCCGCCTGCTGCTGGTGGCGGTGGCCGCGCCGGCGGTGAAGCCGGGCTCGCCCGCGTCCGAAGCGCCGCAGCCGATCCTCGTCGTCGCCGGCTCGCGCATCGATCCGCGGCTCGCCGAGGGGGCCGAGGGGATGGTGCGCGACTACCAGACCTACCGCCAGATCGAGGTGCAGAAGGACGATCTGCGCGCCAGCCACCTGCTCATCTTCCTCATGGTGACCCTGCTGATCCTCCTCGCCTCCTCCTGGGTGGGCCTCTACCTGGCGCGGCGGGTCACGGTGCCGATCCAGGCACTCGCCGAGGGGACGCGGCGGATCAGCGGCGGCGACCTGTCGCACCGCGTGGACGTCGAGGCGGACGACGAGCTCGGCGTGCTGGTGGGCTCCTTCAACCGCATGACCGAGGAGCTCGAGAGCAACAAGGTCCAGCTCGAGAGGAACAATCACGAGCTGGTCTCCACCAACCAGCGGCTCGCCGGCGAGCGGGCGCTGATCGCCGCGGTGCTCGAAAACGTGGCGGCGGGCGTGGTGTCGGTGAACGGCGACGGCCGGATCTTCCTCTGCAACGGCGCCGCTCTCCAGATGCTGCGGCAGACCGAGGCCGAGGTGATCGGCCGCCGCGCCGAGGAGGCCTGGGCGGACCCCGAGAGAGCCAAGCTCACGGCTCTGGTGCGCGACGATCCCGAGGGTGATCCGGAAGACGGGGACCGCACGGTGCGCGAGGTCCATCTCCTCCTGGGAGGCGAATGGAAGACGTTCGAGGCGAAGGTCACCGCGCTGGGGCCGCTGGACGGCAAAGTGCTCGTCCTCGAAGACCTGACGGAGCTGATCAAGGCGCAACAGCTCGCGGCCTGGAACGAAGCGGCACGGCGCATCGCCCACGAGATCAAGAATCCCCTCACCCCCATCCGCCTCTCCGCCGAGCGGCTGCTGATGAAGCACCGGCAGTCCGATCCCCGTATCGGCGAGGCGATCGAGCAGGGGGTCGAGATCATCGTCCGCGAAGTGGTCAACCTGCAGGGAATGGTGGACGAGTTCTCGCGCTACGCCCGCATGCCGCGCCCACAGCCGACGCAGGTCGACCTCGCCCGTCTCCTCGGAGACACCCTGAGCCTCTACCGCGACCTCAAGCCGGGCGTCGAGGTGGAGGCGGTGGTCAACGGCTCGCTCGCCACCGCCCTCCTCGACGGCGAGCAGATCCGGCGTGTCCTCATCAATCTCCTCGACAATGCCGTCGAAGCGACCGAGGCGCCGGGCCGGGTGACGGTGACGGCCCGCCGCCATGGTCAGCGCAACGGCCACGGCAGCCTGGAGATCCAGGTGGCGGACACCGGCCGCGGCATCCCGCCGGAATCGCGCGAGAAGCTCTTCCTCCCCTACTTCTCCACCAAAGGCCGCGGCACCGGCCTCGGCCTCGCCATCGTCCACCGCATCGTCGCCGACCACCACGGCACCATCCGGGTGGAGAACAACCTGCCGCGCGGGACGCTGTTCACGGTCGAGCTGCCGGAAGATTGATACAATAGCCGCAATGATCGGCAAAGTGGTCGGCAACTACCGGATCGTCGAGAAGCTCGGCGAAGGGGGCATGGGCGCGGTCTACCGGGCCGTGGATCTCATGCTGGAACGCGACGTGGCGCTCAAGGCGATCCGTCCGGAGCTGTCCAGCGAGCCGCAGATCGTCGAGCGCTTCAAGGCCGAGGCGCGGACGCTGGCCCGCGTCCACCATCCCGCCATCGCCAATGTCTTCACCTTCTTCTATGAGGCGGACGAGCTCTTCCTGGTCATGGAGTACGTGCGCGGACGGCCCATCTCCCGCGTCCTCCAGGCGGAAGGAGCGATCCCCTGGCAGCGCGCGGTGCTCTTTCTCGCCACCGCCATGGAAGGGATCGCGGAGGCGCACCGGGCGGGCATCGTCCACCGCGACATCAAGCCGGACAACCTGATCCTGACCGAGACCGGCACGGTCAAGGTGATGGACTTCGGCATCGCCCGGGTGATGGGGAGCGGCCATCTGACGCGCACCGGCCTGCTGGTGGGCACGCTGCGCTACATGTCGCCCGAGCAGATCCGCGGCGAGGAGGTGGACGGCCGCACCGACGTCTACGCCCTCGGCGCCGTGCTCTACGAGATGCTCACCGGCCGCACCCCGTTCGAGGGCACGAGCGACTGGGCGATCCTGCGCGCGCAGATCGAGGACACGCCGCGCCCGCCCGGCGAGCACGTGCCGAGCATCCCCTGGTGGCTCGACCGCGCCGTGCTCCGTGCCCTCTCCAAGCAGCCCGCCGAGCGCTTCCAGTCGGTGGAGGAGATGCGCCGCTCGCTCCTGCGCCAGGGAGAGACGGTGGAATCGCCGTATCCCGAAGGCCGCTCGATCGAGGAGCTGCCGACGATGATCACGCCGGTCGGCGTACGCAAGACGCCGGCCCCCTTGACGCCACCCCCGGCGCCGAGCCCGGGAATCCTTCCGCCGCCGACGCTGCCCTCCATGGCGTCCATCCCGACCGCGGCCTCCGCCGCCGCCCCGGCCGGCCCGCCCGCCATGCCACCGCCCCGGCGCGCGACGCCGCCGGAGCCGCCGACCGCGGCCCTGGCGATTCCGCCACCCCCGCCCTCCCAGGCTCCGACCTCCTACCGGCCGGTCGAGCTGAGCCGGCCGGGTGGCACCGGCCGCAAGATCGCCATCATCGCCCTCGCGGTCTTCGCCTTCATCGGCGTCCTGGTGATCGGCCTCGTGGCGCTGACCAGCTTCTGGACGCCCACGCCGCCGGCGGACGGCACGGCCGTGGACGGCACAGCCGCCGGCAGCGGCACGCCGGCCCCCGACGGCGCCGCGGACACCGGGACCGCGACCGGCGATTTCCAGTCGGAGACAGGCGCCGCCTCCACCGAGCCGGCCAGCCTCCCGATCAATCCGATCAATCCGAACAGCCCCGGCTCCTCCGGGCCCTCCTCTCCTCCCCTGCCGCGCCCCGCGCCCAAGCCCGAGTCCGTCCCCGAAGCCGAGCCGACAGAAGAGCCCGCCGCCACTCCGGCCGAGACCGAGGAGCCCGTCGCCTCGACCGCCCCTCCCCAGGAGCCGCCCGCCGCCGGTTCCCAGAGCCCGGTCGACGAGATCCATCGCCTGGCCGGAGAGATCGAGACCAAGAACGCCGAGCTCGTGGACCAGTACGGCGACTTCCTGAGCAAGAAGGAAGACTCCGGAGCCGAGCTGACCGATGACGACCAGAAGCTCAAGGACAACCTCGACGAGGTCCAGGAAGCCGCCGAAAAATTCAACAGCCAGTTCGACATCGGCTTCTTCGGCCGCCTGCGCGGACGCCGGGCCGACGACCGGCGGCGGATCGGCCAGAACTTCCGCGAGCTCGCCCGCCTCGCCGGCGAGGTCGACCGGCTCATGGCCAGCGTCCGTCCCGGTCCCGAGGTCCGCCAGTCCTGGGGCGAGATCCGCCACCGTTGGCAACGGATCGCGGAGATCGTGCGGGGCTTTCAGTAACCCCCGCTACCACCGATAGATCGCCGCCACCGCCCTCCCTTGCGGAATCTCCTGCTGCTCGACGGCGAAGATCGTGCCGCCGTGCAGGAAGGTCTCCACGGCGGCGCGGTCGAGGAGATCCTCGCTGCCGTTGACCTGCCGTCCCTGCTCCTCCTGGAAACGGACCGTCCGGCTCTCCGCCTCGTAGCTCCCCCACACGCGGACACCGCGGGCGGTGAACAGGGTATCCACCCGGCCGTCCCAGGCGGCGGGCAGGATCTCTTCGAGCTGCGTGCCGGTACGGCCGGAGCCGGCCAGGTTGCCGTAACGCTCCACGGCCTTCTTCCGGTCTTCCTGGAACAGCGGCTCGACGATCCCCCAGGCCTTGTCCCGCAGCTCCTCGGGGCTCAGGTCGTCCGCATTGCCGGTCAGCCCCTCCTCCAGAATGTGCGGCAGCCTGCTCGCCTCGCGGTAGCGCGGCAGCAGGTGCTCCACCCCGGCGAGCACGAACGGCGCCTCGCGGTCGATGTCGATCTCCCGGCGCGCGAGGCCGTCGTCGACGATCTGGAAGTACTTGAGGATCTCCGCCTTGAGATCGTCCTCCCCCGTGCCGTGGCCGTGAAAAGAGCCCGCCTTGAGCTGCGAGTAGCGGCGGGTCAGATCGCCCATGGCCTCCCGGAAGCTGCTCGGAATCGGCCCCAGATCGACCTCGCGGGCGCTGTAGCGGCTGGCCTGGACAAGCCGGATGCTCTTCTGGCTGAGTGTCAGGATGTAGAAATGCCCATCGCCGGAGAGCAGCGGGAAAAGCGGCTTCAGATGGAATCGGTCCTCCACCACCGACAGCTCCCGCAGGGCGAGAGGCACGCGGTACGTCTTGAAGACCTCCGGAGACCGGAAGAGAGCGAGGCCGTCTTCCTGGTGCTCCCAGAAGGTCCGGTCGGCCATCAGGCGCCGCGCGGGCAGGAGGAACGATTCGGCGTCGCCGTTGCGCAATCCCCACCCTTCCAGCAGGCGCTCTTCAGCCGAGCGGAGGAGATTCTTGAAACGGATCGGATTCTGCTGCGTGTCCCCCACCCGGAGAGTGGGCATGAAGATCGAGATACAGGGCCCTCCGGTCGTCTGCGTCAGGGTCTGGATCTCTTCTCTCGAAAGTACACTCATGCAGGCACCTCCTTGTGTAGTGAATCGGGCTCCCGCGCCGTCCAGCCCGTTTCTCGCCGGGAGACGCGGATACCCTGATCCGCAGCAAGGCGCGTGCCGCCGGGCCTACTTCTTCTTTGGTGCCTCGAAGACCCCACCTCCTCGAAGCGGACGCTGATCACCGCCTAGCTGGGCGGCGAAAATTCCGCGGCAGCCCGTCCATTACCATCCGCGACGCGTGGAGATCGGCCAGCGCCACGGGGGTGATCACCTGCCGGTCGCCCCCCTTGCCATTCCCCCGGCGAGGGGGGCACTTGGAGCGGCGATATTTCGATTCCGGCTCAGAATGCAAGGATCTGCTCTTGAAGTCGATGTCCACCCCCAGCTTCGTCCCGGGGATCTCGATGGCACCGTCCCAGTGGCCGGCCAGGGAAGCGGAAACCGGAGCAGGCGTCTGGGCCCGAGCCGCCGTCGAAGCCAAAACGAGCGCAGCGGCGGCGGCGGCCCGCAAGAGTCGTTGCAGTCGCATGCTGGGCAAGCTCCTGCCGCACCCGGTTGGCGCAACGGTAACGCGCACATCTGCCTCCCTCCACCCCCAACCCAGGGTTGAAACCCTGGGCTACCTGCCGTAGCCCCTCCGGGGCAAGGTTAAAGGCAAAATAGACGCTCTTGGCTCAATCGAACACGTATTTTTCCTCGAATTCGATCCGATGCTTCCGCAGTAAAGTGAGCATCTCGCTCCGAAAGGAGCGGCGAGCATGATGCTTCTCTTGGTTCTGAATGTATCGCCGAACAACCTCCACCTGCGATTCACTCACCGAGAAAGCACCGTAACCATTTTGCCAACCGAAGTAGTGAACGTTGCTGGGAGATTGATTCACCCAGCGGGATGATCCACCCTTGATCTGTTTCACCATTTCCGATAAAGACAGGCTCGCTCGAAGACGGGCCAGGAGATGGACATGATCTGGCATACCCCCAATCTCGAGGAGACTTCCGCGCTCCTTCCGCACGATGCCACCCATGTATTCATAGAGGCTCTCACGGTGATCCGCGGTGATCAACGGAACCCTTCCCTCCGTGCTGAAGACGACGTGGACTACAAGGCTCACATAGCTGTTCGCCATTGCCATTCTCCCCTTGGCCTCGCACCGGCCGATACAACTTCAAGATCTCGGGAGACAATATCGCAACTCGACGATGCTCATCCCGCACGGATCTTGCCCCGGAGGGGCTACGGCGCATAGCCCCGGGTTTCAACCCGGGGGGTGGCTCCGCGCGCCAGAGAGAACGGAAAGCTCCCGCCGCCCTGGGAGAACGTGCCCGCGATCGAGTCACCCGCCAGAGTCCCCTTGAACGTCGGCTCCCCCGGCACCCCCTGAATCGCGAACGCCACCGCCGCCCCCTCCACCTTGATACCCCCCAGAGGCAGGTCCTTGGCATTCTGAGCCGGAATCGAGATATCGCCGCTCCAAACGCCCCCCTCGCCGCTCTTGAAGTCGATGTCCACCCCCAGCTTGGTACCAGGAATCTCGATGGCGCCGTCCCAATGGCCGGCCAGGGAAACAGAAGCCGGAGCAGGCGCCTGGGCCCGAGCCGCCGTCGAAGCCAAAACGAGCGCAGCGGCCGCCGCCGCCCGCAAGAGTCGTTGCAGTCTCATGGATAGAGATCTCCTTTGAATCCGGGAAGGCCGGATGGCCTTCTCTCTACAGAGTACGCGGGAGGGCGGGGGAGGTTACAGGGGACAAGCTGGGAACGGCTCGAGCCGTGAATCTCGGCCAATGCGGCAGAGAGATCCGACCCTACTTTCCCAGTGGGGATTAGCAATCCTGGGCCGAGCGAATGAGCTGAGTCCATACCTCCAGCAGATAGCGTGGTAATATTGAAGCAATGAGCATGACGGAGCCTTGATGAGATGAACGTCTTTCTCTCCTATGCCTCTGAAGATTGGAAGCTCGCCGATAAGATTCAGCTCGCGCTCACCGGTGCTGATTATGAAGTCTTCTTCGATAGAGAGAACTTGACACCTGCCGATGACTACCATGAACAGATAAGATCTGCCGTTGAGCATAGCGATTTTTTTGTCTTTTTGATCAGCCCTGATTCTGTATGCAAACATAGCTATGCCCTCACCGAACTCGAGCACGCAAAGGAAAAATGGCATCATCCGAAGGGCCGAGTTCTCCCGGTCTTAGTGCGAGAAGTCTCTTATGAGAACATTCCCAACTACCTTCAAGCCGTGACGGTGCTCGAGCCCGTAGGGGATATTTCCGCCGAAGTTTTAAGAGCTATTTCTAAATTGTCACAAAAAAAGCACCGCGCCTGGCTCACACAGACCGATCTAAACGCTCTCAGTATAAAGGAGCACTTTGACGCTCCCGCCCTTAACGACGACGAGATCAGGCTCCTTCTGAAGAAGCTTCCACGAGGTTGGTCCATTACTGCCAGTCCCCTGTCCACTGCAACCGATCGAGCACTCCGCAAAGAATTCGAGGAGTACTTCTACGACAGGATTCTTGATATGGCCATGCATATCGGAGGGGTCGCTCGGAGTCTCGACCATCATCCAGATATTCTGATTTCTGGACACGCGAGATTGACTGTAGAGAGCTGGTCACATACTCGCAGGGATGTGACACTCAAAGACTTTATCCTCGCGCACCAAATCGAACGAGCTCTGGCCGCAGGTCTGTCCACCGAGCCTGTGATCGGAGAGTCAGCGGCTCGCGAAGAAGGGTGAGCCTACCCTGCTTGCGACGTGGCCCCGTGATCAGTCCCGGCTCTCGATTGGCGCCGCGAGCTGTCTGATAACTGGTTCGGGCAAGTCTGTCCCGCGGCAAGGCGTAGCGGATGGACGAGGAGACATATCCACAGAAGCCGCCTCACGATCCGCTTGAATCGCGGATGGTCCATCTTTTGAGGCAAATCGTCACCAGCGCAAAGCGAGAGGAGGCGGGGAGGAAGACCGGCCTTCAGAGGGCCGTAAGGATCTCTTCCGCCGAGGCCGCGACCGCTGCCCTCTGGACGATGGACCGGAGGAACACCGGGTCCTGGGCACCGGACAGGGCGGTGCGGAGATCGTCGCCTACCGCGAAACCGCGGGCGGTCAGAACGGCGACGACAGCGTCCCGGAGGCCCTGAGCCTCCCCTTCAACACGACCCTGAGCCTCCCCTTCAACACGACCCTGAGCCTCACCCTCAACACGACCGCGGGCCTCTCCTTCGGCCTCGACTGCCTCCAGGCTGTCGAAACCTTTGCGCTGGAGGAGATTGCGGAGAATCACCTCGCGCCCGACTTCGCCGTCGTAGAGAGCCTCCACCGGCACCGGATTGGCAAGGGCGCCTGGTGCGCGGAGCTCTTCCCCGGGATGGGCGAGGCTCATCTTCTTGCCCGCCTGATGAACCTCCACTCGGCGCGGACCGGTCAGGCGCACGACCCAGATGTAACGGGTGCCGGCGTCGAGGAGCTCCTGGAGCTTGGTGGCCAGATCCTGTTCGTCCTGCCCAGTGTCGGCGTACTCGATCGCCAGCATAGGCACTCCGTGGACCCACCCCGGCTCGTTCGGGATGTTGCCTACGGAAATGTCGGGGGCTCGCAGCACATCCGGAGATGGGGAGAAACCGGCATCGAAGCCTACACTCTCGACCGCCGGGTCACTCGCGAGGACGCTGGAGCCCACGCTGGACGCCCTCGCGCCCCTGCCACCCGTAGGCAGACAGTGGATGGGATGGCCGTTGGAGAGCTCGTAGGAATCGCCCGGACGGAGCTGATCGGCGCGGAATGGTCCGTGGGACATGGGCTGACTCTTTCTCACAGAGCGAGGATAGCATGGTCCAACTGCCTCTCGGCGGCTCCTGAGGGCGAGGGACGGGCCGGAAGGATCTGAGGGATGGAAAGGTCCGTCCGCCCAGATCCTTCCGCTCGTCCCTCGTGTCAGGATGACCCTCCTCAAAGACTCCATCGAAATCAGGGTCTTCAGCCGCTATCCGAGATCGCTTTCCGCTTCCAGCGGTGGGGGAAGCTTTCGGTACCGGGTCGGGATGTGGCCGTTGCTGAAGCGCGACGTGACGGTGCGTCTGTCCAGCACGAGCTGCTCCAAAACGCGGTAGAGAGTCGCCCGGGGCGGCTCATAGCCCAGAGCGCGGAGGACGTCCTGCCTTTCAAACTCCTCCGGCAGCTCTGGAAGGACGGCCTCGACATCGGCAGCCACCTGACCCCGTCGGCGCGCCGGCGCGGGAGCGGTCTCCGGAGGAGGTCGATGCGGAGGGACCGTCTCACTCACTGGAAGCGTCTCACTCAGTCGAATCGTCTCAGACGATCCGAGCGCCGCGGTGCCGGCCGGTGGAGCCACCTCGGGAGACGCCATCCAGATCATCTCGAGAGCCCGGAGCTTGGCCTGATAGCCGGCCCGGAGAAGCTCAAAATCCTCATGGAGCTGCGCTTCGAGCGCGCGCCGGCGCCGCTCATACTCGCCATGTTGCATGGTATCTTCCCTCTCCGAGACGGCGAGAGCATAGCCTCTCACGCGAGCGGCCGGCAAGAAGAAGCGGACGGTTGCCTCCGCTCAGTGAGACTCTTCCAGAGGGAAGTGGACGGTCTGACCCGGGAATCAGGTCATCGGCCCCAAGAAGCGGACGGCCTGCCCCGCCGATTGAGCCCGGTCCAGAGAGAAGCGGGCCGTTGGACCCGTGGACTGGACGGTCTGCCCCGAGAAGCGGGCGTCTCACTCCGAGAAGCGGACGGTCTGCTCCGAGAAGTGGACGGTCTATTTCGCGGGTCGGGCTCTCTGCCCCGGTTTCCGCGCCGCCCGCTTCGCGGGGCAGGCCGTCCGCTTCGCAGGGCTGATCGCCTGCTCCGCCGGTCGAGCAGTCCACGGAGCCATGGCGACCATCCGCTTGCCTGTCTTGAACGGCTGGAGGCTGGGGCAGGTCGACCGCAAGCTGACCCCGATGGTCGAGGAAGGGAACGCGGCCGACCGCGTCCCGGCGCGCGCCGTTCAGAGATGGAATTGACGGGGATCAGGAAGGAGGATACCCTGCATACGCATACTTTATCGCCGCCCACCTTCAAGGGACGTCGGCCGTCAACTGAAAGGCAACATGAGAGAAACTGTTTTGATCGGACTATGCTTTTTCCTGGCTGCTTCTTTCGCCGGAGCCCAAAGTGATCTCACGGGAGAGAAACTACTGGCCGCCATCCCCGCGGAATATGAGATGGGGAATCATCAGAAATCGGATCAGGGTGAGATCGCCGAATTCATCCCCAAAGGGGAGTCCGCGGAAGCTTGGAGTGAAATGATAACGGTGCAGTTGCTTCCTGCCCACAATAGCAACGACGAATTCTACGCGACCTTTGAATCGCTGGTCAGGCAGGCGTGTACAGGCGGATCTACGAAAGTGGTCGCGACAACGGAAGAGAACGGCTATCCTGCCAAGGTTTTTTCGTTGTCCTGCCCGGCAAATCCCAAGACCGGCATGGGAGAAACGACATTTATCAAGACGATTGAAGGGAAGGACAAGTTCTATGTCGTTCAAAAGGCATGGCGTACCGAAAAGTACAAGCCGGGCCAGATGCCATTGACGAGCGACGATGTCGCAAAGTGGACTGACTACCTGCAATCCGTGCGCGTTTGTGACAACCGACTCAAGGAACGGATTTGTCCGTAACCGACTGCTCCACCTGCCCAAACCGAAGAGACGGGGCGGTCCGGGCTTCTCGAAGATATTTCACGTACTCGCGCACGGCTCGGACGGTCAGTTGCTCCTGGCGTGCGGCCTCTTGAAAGAGCAGGAGGGCGGCCACAGCTTCGCGGTGGACGTCCTGCGCTGCGAAAATGGGGACGATCTCTTCGGCGAGACGTTTCACGTCCGCGGTTCTCCCCTCGCGGAGATACAACAGCGCGAGATCTTCGATCGAAACCATCGCGGCATCGTAACCGTTTCTCTCCAGAAGGAAACCGTCGCGGGCGGAAGCGGGCGCAGAGGTAGAGCCTCGGCTCGGCGTTGCGGGCAAACCCTTTCAAGGCATGGCTCGTCCATGCGCAGGGAGCCTTCCAGGCTGTCCGCTCTCGCCAGGATCTCGGTGTCGGTCACCCCGTATTGGGAGTTGACAGAGCGGGCGTGACTGAAGTGCTGGCCGGCGATCATCAGATGGCTACCGGCTCGACAGGCGTTGGCCATCTCGGCGGTTGTCAGCACGAGCAGACTGAAGTAGCCCGTCATTCGCGGGTTGCGATGGGCGAGAGAGCGAGCAAGCTCCGCCAAGTGGAAGGCCTCGTCGGGATCCCGATGAACCTGCTTCCGGCTCTCGGCGACCAGGAGACGCACCAAGCCCGCACTGCGGAAGCGTTTGCGGGCGCGTTGCACCTTCGAAGCGCGCTCGGCGCGCGCCAGGGCCAGTAGATCGGCCAGATCTCGCTCGGCCGCCCGCTGCTCTCGTTCGAGCCGCGGGACCTCCTCGTCGAGAAGCGCGGGCAAGAGCCGGAACACGTCCGCCATGGCAATCTCCCTCAAGCTGACCAAGTTCTTCCTTTCCGCGAGTATACCGCAGCACGATGCCAGCGGGAGAGTACAGAAAGGCCCGTCGGCATCGGCGCCGACGACGGAACGGAAAAACGACGACGAGCGTCAGGATCCACGATGGAGCCTCGCTCACCGCAGGCGGCGGCGCTCAAGCTCTGGGGCACCGCGAAAAGGCTCGTGAGAGCCTCCCGCAGCGCCCCGAAGGTACCGCGGGCTGGACTGTCCACCCACGGCGAGCCGTCCATGGGTTTGGTCGCCGAGCGCGCCTCCTACGAGGCCAGCAAGCAGGAAGCGACCCGGAAGATCTATCAGCTCATGGACGAGGGACGCAGAACGGCGACCGTGCTGCGCAAGATTCTGCGCGAACGCCTGGGTCCCAAGTCCGAAGAGCTCGCCGCGTTCAAGGAGGGACAATCGGCATCCCTCCGTAGATGCTCTGTCTACGGGGGGACAATCCTTGTCCCTCCATCTACGGGCCGTTCGCGGCGAAAACGCTCTGGATAGGGAGGGACAGTCACTGTCCCCCCGAACACAAGCCGTATGCGGAGGGAGGATCGTTGTCCCTGCATCTACGAGCCGTTGGAGCTGCCATTCTTCTGCGTTGGCGGCTTCGAGGCAAGATCTCGGGCTGGCGCAAAACCGCGGAATCAGAGAAGATCCCGGCCATGATCTCAGCGCCTCAGGCACTCGACCAGCTTCGTGAAGGGAACCTGCGCTTCGCATCCAACATGGGCGGATCCGCCGCGACACTGAGCCACGACCGGCGCGCCGAGCTGGCGACTCAGCAGCAGCCGTTCGCGATCATCCTCGGATGCTCCGACTCGCGGGTTCCGGCGGAGATCGTGTTTGATCAAGGTCTGGGCGATCTGTTCGTGATCCGGGTCGCGGGCAATATCGTGGCACCGTCGCAGGTGGGCAGCGTCGAGTTCGCCGCGGCGCGCTTCGGTACGCGGCTGGTGGTGGTGCTCGGCCATTCGCAGTGCGGCGCGATCGTGGCGACCCTCGAAGAGCTGCAACGGCCGACGGAGAATCAGTCCCCCAATCTGCGATCGATCGTCAACCGGGTGCGGCCTTCGGTGGTGGAGCTGCTCGGGACCGACTTGCGGCACGATCTGGACGCTCTGGTGGATGAGGCCGTGCGGGCGAACATCCGCGCCTCGGTGGACCATCTGCGGCACGGCTCTCCGGTGCTCGAGCAGTTGATCCAGGACGATGGGCTTCTGGTCGTCGGCGCCGAGTATTCACTGGCCACGGGGCTGGTGGAGTTCTTCGAGGCCCCTTGAGGAATGACAAGCCGCCGCGCATCCGTTATGCTGCGCGCGCGATTCCCGATTCCGGGAGGAGCATTTCATCAAGGGGTAACTCCGATGAAGAAGAACAACAAAAACCTGAAGCTGTCCCTCAACAAAGAAACCTTGCGGAGCCTCGCGGACAACCAGATGGCTCACGTCGACGGTGGCGCCACGAAGAACACCTGCGCGTACACCGATTGCGGTTCCTGCGGCATCGCCTGCACCGCCATCGACTGCTAAGGGTTTTGAGCTCAACGTGTGGCGGAGCGCCTGCTCCGCCACACGCTTTTTCCGGGGAGCTCTTTAGAAGTTGATCTCCCAGACGCCCCGCCCGAAGGTGGAGACGCGGATGAAGCTGCCATCCGGGGGCATGTAGATGTCCGAGGCGGTGACGCTGGGCAAGCCGTTGCCGAACTTCTGCCAGGTCGCGCCGGCGTTCGTGCTGCGGTAGACGCCGAGGTAGGTCGCGGCGTACAACGTGCTCGTGTTGCGCGGGTCCACCTGGAGCTTCAGCACCGGCGCTTCCGGCAGGCCGGTGTCCGAGGCGGCCCAGGTCAGCCCGCCGTCGATCGATTTGACGACCTGCACGGCGGAGCTGGCGGGGTTCTCGCTCGTCACGTAGAGGACGCTGTTGCTGGCGAAGGCCACGTTCGACGTGAAGCTGAACCCGGGCACCTGGGCGCCGATGGGTGTGAACGTCCAGGTCGTTCCGCCGTTGCTGGTGAGGAACACGCGCCCGCCGGTGCCCGCGATGCCGATGCGGTTGCCGTCGACCGGGCTCACGCCGAGGCCGTGGATGACGTCGCGGAAGAAGGCGTTCGCCGGCAGGCCGCCCAGGCCCGCCTGCCCGATCTGCTGCCAATTCAGGGCGCCGTTGGTGGTTTTGTAGACTTTGTGGTGGCTGTAGGTGTAGAAGGCCAGGCCGGTCGGATCGACCGTGGCGGTGGGCGTGGTCATGGGGGTGAAGAAGCTCATGTCGTTCTGGTCGATGCCGATCCACCCGACATCCCATTTGAACTGAGTGTTCGGCGGGTTCTTGTCGTTGCGGAGGATGAACCCGAAGTAGACGCTGGCCAGGCTGATTCCGTCCGTCGCCTGGCTCCAGCCGGTGCCGAAGCCGTCTCCCCCGAGGACCTGGTTGTAGGTGGTCGAGTTGGAGGCCCGGTAGCGGGAGCCGTTGTCCTGCATGCCGGTCAGGGTGCGGTCGCTGTGCTTGGGGCCGGAGCTGAGGGCATAGATGAGGTGCGTGACCAGCCCTTCGTTCTTGCCGTCGTTCCAGCGGTCGCCGCCGTCGGTGCTGACGAACAGGCCGCCGTCGGTGCCGAAGAAGAGGGTCTCCGCGCCGCCGAACCGCGAATAGGCCGCGGCGTGGAAGTCGGCGTGCACATAGGGCAGGCCGCCCTGGGCCAGCCAGTCGCTGATCAGGGACCAGGTGGCGCCGCCGTCGCGGCTGCGGGCGGAGGCGAGCTGGCCGCCCAGGTAGACCGTGTTGCGCGCGGGATCGGCGGGGTTCACGAGGAGCAACTGGTTGTAGAACGCCTGGCCGCCCATCAGGTTCATGTCCTGCTGGTCGGGGCTCGGGTTGGCGGGCGTCTTGGTGGCCAGGCTGGCGGCGGTCCAGCTCAGGCCGCCGTCGGCGGAGCGGAAGAGGTCGCGCTGGGCGCCGTCGCCCGTGGTGGCCGCGTAGGCGTAGACCACCGCGTCACCGGGAGCGCCGACGCCGAGAGTGGTCCGGCCGGCTCCGGAGTAGCCGCTTCCCGGATTGGGGATCGTCGACCAGGTCGCGCCTTTGTCGGTCGACAGGAACAGCGAGCCTTGGGCGGTGAAGACGTTCTCGGCGGCGGCCAGCCAGCCCGCGCTCGTCCTGGCCAGGCTCCAGACGATGTAGTTGTCGTCCAGCGGGCCGCTGACGACGGCGGTATAGGTCGCGCCGCCGTCCGCGGACCGGAACAGCCCGAAATCCGTGCCGACCAGAACGATGTCCGCCGGATCGCTCGAATCCACCTTGACGTCGGAGATGAGGGTCGCGGCCAGGGCCTGCGCCGCTCCCCACGTGGCCCCGCCGTCCGTGCTCCTGTACATGAGCCCCTTGATCGTGAACGGGAAGTCGAAGGGATCGCCGGTGCCGAGGAACAGCGTGTCGGGATTCCTGCCGAAGGCCACGGAGCCGCCGGAGGTGGTGAGCAGCCCGTCGGTCAAGGGGCGCCAGGCCGGCTTGGGATGGGTGAAGTCATCCGTCCTCCAGAGGCCGCCGCCGGAGGAGAGGAAGTACAGGATGTCGGGATTGGTGGGATGCGGCAGGATGGTCCGCGCACGTCCGCTGTCGACGGCGTTGACGATGAGACCGTTCTGGAGCCAGTCGGCATTGGTGGGGCCGATGTTCTGCCATTGCGGCATGCCGGAGAGGCCGGCCGCGCCCGCGCTCTGCAGCGGGTAGCGGGCCCGCTCCTGCCGGGCCTGTTGCAGCAGGGCCTGATTGAAGTCCTGCCCGAGCTCGCCGCCCATGCGCTGCCGCATCCACTCGCGGCGCACCGCGGCGGAATCACGGTCGGGCTCGGTCTGCAGGGTGCCGGCCCGGAACCTGTCCTCGTCAGGCAATCTCCTGGCCTGATACCCTTCGTCGGATCGGGTCGGGGGTGGCGCGCCCTGCACGACAGCCGGCGTGATGGCCAGCAAAGCGGAAACGACTACGATCCATTGCTTGATTTTCATGCGTCTTTATCCTCCCTGATTGGGATTGAAAATCTGGAGACCCGTGAAATTCTAGCACGGGGATGTCTTTACTTTTTCCTGCTTTTCGTGGAAGTCGGCAAAGGAAAAGGGGCAAAATCCGGGCGGAGACGCTGGTAAGATTGCGGCTCAGTGGACGATGAGCAGAGGGACAAGGCCGCCCCGGACACCGATCCGGAGTGGCTGCGGTGGTTCGACGAGCTGGCCGATCTGCCTCTCGCGGAGCGCTCGGCCCGGCTCGCCGGCCTGACCGGAGAGAGGCCGGAGCTGGCCGCCAGGCTGGCGCGGCTCTTCGCGGCCGACGCCGCCGCCGATGCCGGCGACAGCAGCGTCCCCCCGCTCCTCGCGGGCGCTCTCGGCGACCGCGCTCCGGGGCTCCTCGCCGCGGCTCTCGCGGCGCCGGAGGAGCTCGCCGCGGGGGAGCGCATCGGTCCCTACCGGCTCCTCGGGCTCCTGGGCCGCGGCGGCATGGGCGAGGTCTATCGCGCCGAACGCGCAGACGGCGTCTTCGAGCAGCAGGTCGCCTTGAAGCTGGTCAAGCGGGGGATGAGCTCGGAGGAGATCGTCCGCCGCTTCCACCGCGAGCGCCAGATCCTCGCCCGTCTCGAGCACCCCGGGATCGCCCGCATCCTGGACGGCGGCACCGCCGCGGACGGCCGGCCGTACTTCGTGCTGGAGCTCATCGAAGGCGAGCCGATCCTCGCCTGGTGCCGGCGCGCCGGGCCGTCCGTGGAGGAGCGCCTGCGCCTGATGATCGCCGCCTGCGACGCGGTGGACACCGCGCACCGCAATCTCGTCGTCCATCGCGACCTCAAGCCTTCGAACCTGCTGGTCACCGCCGAGGGGCAGGTCAAGCTCCTCGACTTCGGCATCGCCAAGCTGCTGTCACCGGAGGCGGGCGCCGAGAGCCGGGAGACCACTCTGCACGAGCGCTCGTTCCTGACCCCCGCCTACGCGGCGCCGGAGCAGATCCTCGGCGAGCCGGTGACCACGGCCACGGACGTCTATGCGCTGGGCGTCATCCTCTATGAGCTGTTGACCGGCCGCTCCCCGCATCCGCCCGGCCGGTCGCTCTCCTCGGTGGCCACCCAGGGGGAGGGGCGCGAGGCGGCCGAGCGTCCTTCGGCCGCGCTCCGCCGCCGGGCCGTCGAGGCAATCGGGACCCGGCGCGACGCGGACGCCGCCGGGATCGCCGATCCTCGGCGCTTCGCGCGCCGCGTCCAGGGAGACCTCGACACCGTCGTCCTCACCGCGCTGCGCCGCGATCCCGCGCGCCGCTACCGTTCCGCCGCCGATTTCGCCGGCGACCTGCGGCGTTTTCTCGAACACCGGCCGATCCAGGCGCGGCCGGACTCCGTGCTCTATCGCAGCCGCAAGCTCATCCTGCGCCACAAGCTCGCCACGGCGGCGGTGCTGGCGGCGGTCCTCTCGCTCGTCGCCGGCCTCGCCGTCTCGCTCCGCCAGGCGGAGATCGCGCGGGTGCAGGCGCGGCGGGCGGAGCGGGTCAAGGAATTCCTCCTCTCCATCTTTCGCGAAGCCGACATGGAGGCGGCCCAGAGCGATGACCTGACGGCTCCCCAGATCCTCGCCGCGGGCGCCCGCCGGATCAAAACGGAGCTGGCGCGGGAGCCGGCGGTGCAGGCCGAGCTGCTCGACGCCGTCGCCCAGATCGACCGCAGCCTGAGTCTTTTCGATCCCGCGGCCGAGGCGGCCCGCTCCTCGCTCGCCGTGCGGCGGCAGCTCTTCGGCGCCGCTTCGCCGGAGGCGGCGCTGAGCCTCACCACTCTCGCCGAGGTGCTCGCCGCGCACGGCCAGCTCGACGAGGCGCTGCGGGCCGCCGAGCAGGCCCGCCCGATCATCGCGCAGAGCTTCCGCGCGGAGAGCGATGCGGGCATGCGTCTCACCCTCGTCCGCGCCCTCATCTTCCATCTGCAAGGAAAACAGGAAGAGGCGCTCGCCCTCGCGCGGGAGAGCACCGAGGCCGCCCGCCGCCGCTTCGGCGCCGGCAGCGCGGAAGCGGCCCGGAATCTGATCAACGAGGCGAGCATCCTGGGCGATCTCTCCCGCTTTTCCGAAGCGGAGAAGGCGACGCGGCGCGCCCTCGCCACGCTCGAATCGTCGCCGCGGGCGTCGCGCTACGAGATCGCATCGGCGCGTAGCCTGCTGGCCGAGCTGCTCACCGTCACCGGCCGCGAGGAAGAGGCCGCGGCGCAGCTTTCGAGCGTGCTCGCCATGCAGCGCCGGCTGCTCGGCCCGGACCATGCCGAAGTGGCGTTCACGCTGATCAAATACGGCTATCTGCTCAACCAGATGCAACGCGGCCCGGAAGCGGAGCAGGCGCTGCGGGAGGCGGTACGCATCCTCGAGCCGCTCGGCCACTACGAGCTCGGCTCGGCGAAGCGCTATCTCGGCTTCTGCCTGATGGGCCAGGAGCGTTACGCCGAGGCGGAGCAGCAGTTCATGGAGGTGGAGAAATTCCTGCGCGCCAAGGTCGGCGACGACAATCCGATGGTGTGGGCCACTCTTCTCAGCGAAGGCTGGGCCCGGCTCGCCCTCGGCCGGCTCGACGAGGCGGCGCGCACGCTCTCCGGCGTCGTGGACCACAATGAGCGCATCGCCCCGGAGGGCGACGAAATCCGCGCCGCGCTCAAGTACCTGGGCGAGGTGGACCGCCTCCAGGGACGCCTCGATCTGGCCTTGGCGCGGCACCGGCGGGCCCTGGCGATCGAGCTGAAGCTCTTCGGCACCGCGGCGCACCCGTCCGTGGCGGCCTCGAATCTTCAGATCGCGCTCGACCTGCTGGCCCTCGGCGGCGCCGGGAACCTGGCCGAAGGGCGCCGGCGGATCGATGCGGCGATCGCCTTCCTGCGCCGCGACAGCCCCGAGCATCCGCGCCTCGACGAGGCTCTCGTGGCGAGCGGACGCATCGCGCTCGCCGCGGGCGACCCGGCGCGGGCGCGGCAGGATCTCGCCGAGGCGGCCGGCCGCCTGCGGCGCCGGCGGGGAGAGGGGAATGCGCGGACGCGCGAGGCGGAGGGGTTGCTGGAAAAGGCAAGGACGAGGACATAAGGGACTGCAAGGACGAAGAAAGAGGGGACCTTCTCAGAATGGCTGGTGGCGAGCGGACTCAGGAGATCACGCGGCTGCTGTCGGCGGCGCGGGGGGGCGATCAGGCGGCGGCGGATGCGCTGTTCGCTCGCGTCTACCAGGAGCTGCGCCGGCTGGCGCATGCCCAGCTCGGGCTGCGCGGGCGGCTCGGCGAGACGCTCGACACCACGGCCCTGGTGCACGAGACCTATCTGCGCCTGGCGCAGCCCGAGGGCGTCTCCGCCGCGGACCGGGGGCATTTCTTCAACCTGGCGGCGCGGGTGATGCGGCACGTGGTGGTGGACTATGCCCGGCAGCAGCACGCCGCCAAGCGCGCGGGCGAGAAAGTCCACATCGAGCCGGGAGGGCCGGGAGAGCCGGCGGCGCCGGGCGACGCCCGGTTGACCGCGGACCTCCTCTCTCTCGACGCCTCCCTCGCCCGCCTCGAAACGGAGAGCCCGCGGCTCGCCCGGCTGGTCGAGCTGCGCTTCTTCGCCGGCCTGAGCTTCGCGGAGATCGGCGAAGCGCAGGGGCTCACCGAACGCACCGCGAAGCGCGACTGGCGCAAGGCGCGGGCATTTCTCCTCGCCGAGCTGGCGTAACCCTCGACCGCACGACCGCAAACGCTGGGCGAGCTCGTCGACCTCAATTGTACGGCCTTCTGGGCTAGAATGCCCCGGAGGCCCGCCCCCTTGCCTTATACGATCGGACTCGACACACGCAACTTCCAGGATACCGGGATCGGCACCTATGCTCGCGAGCTCGTCCGCGCCCTCGCGGCGCTCGACCATGAGAACCGCTACATGCTCCTGGCGCGGCCCCAGGACCGCGAAGCGTTCCATGGCCTGCCCGACAACTTCACGCCGGTCTTCGAGAGCGTGCCCGTCTATTCGCTGCGCGAGCTGGTCGCCCTCTCCTGGCGTCTCCTGCGCCTGCGGGTCGACCTCTATCACTCGACGCACTACGTCACGCCGGCGGTCCTCTACTCGCCGGTGGTGGTGACCGTCCATGACGCTCTCCACCTCTTCTATCCGGATTTCCTGCCCAGCCGCTTCGCCTTCCTCTATGCGCAGCGCATGATCCACCGCACCCTCACCCGGGCCGACAAGATCATCACGGTCACCCAGGGCGTGCGCGCCGACATCATCCAGCATTTCGACGTCGACAGCCGGAAGCTCCAGGTGGTCTACAACGGCGTGTCGGACGTCTTCCGCCGCAAGCTGCCGCCGGAAGAGCTGGAGCGCTGGCGCCGCGACCTCGGTCTCCAGGGTCCCTATGTGCTGTTCGTGGGCAATCCGAATCCGCGCAAGAACCTGGACACGGTGGTGCAGGCCTATGCCCGCGCCCGCCAGCTCGCGAATTTCGACGCGCCGCTGGTCTGCATCGGCGACCGCGCCGGCACCGAGCTCAAGATCCGCCAGCGCGCCGACAACCTGGGGATCTCCGGCCAGGTGCGCCTCCTCGGCCGCGTGGCGCCGGAGGCGATGCCGGCGATCTACCAGGGCGCCAGCCTCTTCCTCTACCCGACTCTCTATGAAGGCTCGGCGATGCCGGTGGTGGAAGCCATGGTCTCGGGGGTGGCGGTGATCAGCTCGAGCACCGCGGCGCTCAAGGAGGTCGCGGAGGGCTACGCCCACCTGGTCGACCCGCTCGACATTCCGGCGATGGCGAAGGCCATCGCCCACTGCATGTCCGACCCCGAGCACCGCGCCGCTCTCGCCCGCCTGGGCGCCAAGCGGGCGGAGGACTTCCGCTGGGGACAGACGGCGCGCAAGACGCTGGACATCTATACCGCCGCCATCGAGTCGGGACGGTCGGCGCGCACCGTCTCCGGCACCCCGGCGACCGGAGCGGCGGCGTGATGATCGCTCCCAACCCTCTGGCGCCGCTCACCGCGGTCCGGCCGCTCGCCGTGCCGCGCCCGCCCCGGGTGGCGCTCGTCCACGACTGGCTGACCGGCATGCGCGGCGGCGAGAAGGTCATCGAGCTGATCGGCTCGCTCTATCCCACGGCGCCGCTCTACACCCTCTTCCACTTCCCCGGCAGCGTCAGCCCGGCCATCGAGAGCCATCCCATCCACACCAGCTTCCTGCAGCGCGCGCCGGGCATCCGCCGCAGCTACCGCCGCTACCTGCCGCTCTTCCCGGTGGCCATCGAAGAGCTCGACCTCACCGCGTACGACCTCATCATCAGCTCCAGCCACTGCGTGGCGAAGGGGGTCATCCCCTCGCCGGACGCCTTCCACATCTGTTACTGCCACACGCCGATGCGCTACGCCTGGGACCAGGAGCACGCCTACTTTCCGCGCCGCACCGGAGCCGGAGCCCGCCTGCGCTCCCTCGCCCTCTCGGCCCTGCGCACCTGGGACGTCTCCTCGGCGACGCGCGTAAACCTCTTCGTGGCCAACTCTTCGTTCGTCGCCCGGCGCATCCGCAGCTACTACGGCCGCGACGCCGAGGTCCTGCATCCGCCGGCCGACGTCGAGTACTTCACGCCCGCCACGGCGAAGGAAAAAGACGCCGACTACTGCCTGATGGTCTCCGCCCTCGCGCCCTACAAGCGGGTCGACCTGGCCATGGCCGCCTGCGACCGCCTGGGCCTGGAGCTGCGCATCGTCGGCGACGGCCCGGAGAGGGAACGCCTGGAAGAGCTCGCCGGGCCGCGCACCCACTTCCTCGGCCACGTCGAGCCGCGCCGCCTGCGCGAGCTCTACCGCGGCGCCGCCGTCTTCCTCCAGCCCGGCGTGGAAGATTTCGGCATCGCCTCCGTCGAGGCCCTCGCCTGCGCCACGCCGGTGGTGGCGGTGGCCAAGGGGGGCATCCTCGACATCGTGGAGGACGGCCGCCACGGCGTGCTCTATCCGGACTGGGGCGGACCCGCCGACCTCGCCGAGGCGATTGACAAAGCGCGGCAGATCGACTTCAATGGCTTGGACTTGCGCAGCCGAGCAGAGACTTTTTCGGCCGGGCGGTTCGTCGATCGCCTGCAGTCTCTGCTGTCATCCCGTCCGCTCAGAATTGAGGGAAGCCTTCGTTGATCCGACAACGCCATCGCACGACTGCGGGCATCTACCTCGCCGGCGATCTGCTGGCGACCCTGGGGGCCTTCTTCGGCGCCTGGCTTCTGCGCTTCGAGCTCGAGGTGATCCCGGTCACCAAGAACGTCCCCGAGTTCACGCCGTACCTGCGCCTCATCCCCTTCGTCCTCGTGCTCTGGCCGGTGGTCTTCTATTTCCACGGCCTCTACCAGAGCCGGCGCGGCCGCAGCCGGGCCGATGAGACGCTGACCATCACCATGGCGGTGCTCGCCGCCACCGTCTGCCTGTCGGTGGTGATCGCCTGGTACCGGCCGCCGGCGTGGCCGGGGAGCACCCAGGTCTTCACCTACAGCCGCGCCTTCATCGGCTTCTTCGCCCTCGCCGACCTGGTCCTCGTGGTGACGGCGCGGATGGCCATGCGTGTCGTTCTGCGCAAGATCCGCCTGTCCGGGCACAACCTGCAACGCATCCTGGTGATCGGCGCCGGCGCCCTCGGCCGCGAGATCACCGCCAAGATCCTGTCCCACCGCGAGCTCGGCTTCGAGGTCGCCGGCTTCCTGGACGACGATCCGGGCAAGCTCGGCACCACCATCCTGGGCGTGCCGGTGGTCGGCACGCTGCGCCAGGCCGAGGAGATCGTCGAGAGCCACAGCATCGACCAGGTCTACCTCGCCCTCCCTCTCGACGCCCACAAGAAGATGCTCCAGATGCTGGACCTCATGGCGCGCGAATGCGTCGAGATCCGGCTCGTCCCCGACATCCTTCAATACGCCACCCTGAAGGCGGTCATGGAGGACGTCGACGGCACGCCGGTGATCAACCTCTCGCAGGTGCCGCTCCAGGGCTGGAACAGCATGATCAAGCGGATGATGGACCTGGGGATGGCCATCCTGGTGATGATCGGCCTCGTCCCCGTCATACCGCTCATCGCGCTGCTCATCTGGCTCGAGGACCGCGGCCCGATCTTCTACACCCAGGAGCGCATGGGGCTCGACGGCAAGCCGTTCATGATCCTCAAATTCCGCACCATGCGCGTCGACGCCGAGGCCACCAGCGGCCCGGTGTGGGCGATCAAGGACGATCCGCGCCGCACGCGCATCGGCCGTTTCCTGCGCGAGTGGTCGCTCGACGAGCTGCCGCAGATCTGGAACGTCCTGATGGGCGACATGTCGATCGTCGGCCCGCGCCCCGAGCGCCCGACCTTCGTCCGCGAGTTCAAGCACAAGATCCCCCGCTACATGCTGCGCCACCGCGTGAAGTCCGGCATCACCGGCTGGGCGCAGGTCCACGGCTGGCGCGGCAACACCTCGATCAAGAAGCGTATCCAGTACGATCTCTACTACATCCAGAACTGGTCGCTCGCGCTCGATTTCAAGATCCTCTGGATGACCATCATCCACGCCCTGCGGCACAACGCCTACTAGCAGCACCCCCCGTCTTTCTTTTCAAATCGGCAAGCTGCGAAGAACTTTCGCGGCTTGACTGCGTAGTACGGTCTGTCGGTCTGTAGTTATCCTCAAAACTTGACGGAAAGGTAGGTAACATGATGTCCGGACGTTGGAACACGTGTGTCTGCGCGCTGGGTACGTCTCTCCTTCTCGCCCTCTCCTCCACGGCGCCCGCCGTGGCGCAGAACCAACATGACATGACGTTTCATACGGTGCCGCCGTGCACCGTCGTCGACACCCGCTCCGGCGGCGGCGCCTTCGCCGCGAACGAGACTCGCACATACAACGTGGTCGGCAGCGGCAGCTTCGCTTCCCAGGGCGGCTCCAGCACCGGTTGCGGCATCCCCGGCTTCTCGAGCAGCATCGCGCAGGTCCAGGCGGTGGAGCTCACCGTCACCTCGGTCAACACTGTGTCGGCAGGCCACATCGTCATCAATGCCGCCGACGAATCCTTGCTCGGTGCCGTCCTCAATACCTCGTCCAGCCTCGCTCTCACGAACACCTCCGCCGTCGCGGTGGCCCAGGCTTCCGGAGTGGGCGACATCAAAGTCTTCGCGGGCGTCAGCGGCACGGACATCATCCTGCGCGTGGTCGGCTACTACAGCAAGCCGGTGCAGACGGTGTACGTCCATCCCGTGCCCGGCAACAGCACCGCGAGCGGCACGGCACTGATCAATGCGGTCGGTGCGATCACCACCGCGTCCTCGACGAAGCGCTTCGTGGTGAAGGTCGAGCCCGGGATCTACGACGTCGGCACGGCCGGCCTGACCATGAAGTCGTATGTCGACATCGAAGGGTCCGGCGAGGAGGCGACGGTGATCCAGGGCCCGGGCGCGGCGGCCTCGACGACCGCGGTGCTCTACGGTGCCGCGTCGGCGGAGCTGCGTAATCTTCAAGTCAAGAGCACGGCGTCGTCGACGGATTCAGTC
>Ga0307506_10000132_pt1 | contig 27405 bp, 20 predicted proteins | sample 25_S_MG_FD_202175 | JGI IMG/M metagenome (GOLD analysis project Ga0307506, IMG submission 202175) | Soil microbial communities from Populus trichocarpa stands in riparian zone in the Pacific Northwest, United States - 25_S | ecosystem: Environmental > Terrestrial > Soil > Riparian zone > Trees... | reverse complement strand
AGAGTGACGCGAGGTCCGTCACGCGCTCACAGGCCGAGAGATCGAGGCTCTGGAGTCCAGCCAGTCTGGAGAGTGGTGCCAGGTCCGTCACGCCAGCGCACCGCGAGAGGTCCAGGCTCTGGAGCCCCACCAGTTGGGAGAGTGACGCGAGGTCCGTCACGCGCTCACAGGCCGAGAGATCGAGGCTCTGGAGTCCAGCCAGTCTGGAGAGTAGCGCCAGGTCCGTCACGCCAGCGCAGGCCGAGAGGTTCAAGCTCTGGAGCCCCACCAGTTGGGAGAGTGACGCGAGGTCCGTCACGCCAGTGCAGGACGAGAGATCGAGGCTCTGGAGTCCAGCCAGCCCTGAGAGTGGCGCGAGGTCCGTCACGCCAGCGCAGGACGAGAGATCGAGGCTCTGGAGCCCCGCCAGTCCGGAGAGTGGCGCCAAGTCCGTCACGCCAGTGCAGGACGAGAGATCGAGGCTCTGGAGTCCAGCCAGTCCTGAGAGTGGCGCGAGGTCCGTCACGCCAGCGCAGGACGAGAGATCGAGGCTCTGGAGCTCAGCCAGTCCGGAGAGGGGCGCCAAGTCCGCCACTCCAGTCCTTCCGAAGCTTAAGCTCTGGAGCCCAGTCAGTCCGGAGAGGAGCGCGAGGTCCGTCACGCCAGCGCAGGACGAGAGATCGAGGCTCTGGAGCCCAGTCAGTCCGGAGAGGAGCGCGAGGTCCGTCACGCTAGCGCAGGCCGAGAGATCGAGGCTCTGGAGCCCCGCCAGTCCGGAAAGTGGCGTCAAGTCCGTCACGCCAGTGCAGGACGAGAGGTCCAGGCTCTGGAGTCCCGACAGTGCGGAGAGAGGCGCCAGGTCCTTCACTCCTGGGCAGTATGGGAAATCCAGGCTCTGGAGTCCTGCTAGTCCTGAAAGCGGCGCCAGGTCCGTCACGCCTCGGCAATTCTGGAAGTTCAGCCTCTGGAGCCCTACTAATCCAGAGAGTGGCGCCAGGTCCGTCACGCCAGTCACCCCGAGGCGGAGTCCCTGGAGTCCTGCCAGCCCCGAGAGAGGCACCAAGTCCGTTACGCCAAGGCAGGACCAGAGGTCCAGTCTCTGGAGTCCTACCAGTACCGAGAGCGGCGACAGATCCGTGAACTCAGAGGACTCTCGATCATCTTGCGACTGATCGCCTTCCTCGGTGGACTTTACCTTGCCCAGGTAGAGCGCTTTGAGCTGCGAGAGTTCCCCCAAGCTCGCAGGGAGCTCCCGCAAAGCCAGATCCCCAAGGTCCAGCACTTCCGTCCCGGTCCTGCGAGCCTCCTCGATCCGCCGCTCCGCTTCAGCCAGGTTGGATTCCAAGATGTCCGCATCTTAGCAAGCCGAGCCGACAGGTGTCATTCCGAGCGGCCACGAGCATTTCCCCGGCGGAACATGGCGGGGGGACCGTCCCCCCGCCATGTTGGAGAGCGGCAGCGAGCGCGGGTGCTGTGGACGTTGATGGGGTGGCCGTCCCCCCATCATCCGCAACGCGGGCAGCGAGCTGTTGGAGGATGGAACATGGCGGGGGGATCGTCCCCCCTTCATCTTGGACAGCGGCAACGAGCTGTTGGAAGGCGCCACGCAGGTGGGCGGAGGAAACCTCCGGCCGCCCGAGCGGCGCGCGCCTTCCTCCCTCCTGGCCATCCAGCTCCACGCGCGAAGACCAGAGGTCTGAGCTTGGCGCAGTGGCTGCGCCACGTAAAAGCCAGAGGCCCAAGCGTGGTGCAGTGGCTGCACCGCGTGAAAATCAGAGGCCCGAACGTGGCGCAGTGGCTGCGCCGCGTAAAAACCAGGGGCCCAAGCCTGGCGCAGTAGCTGCGCCACGTGAAAACCAGAGGCCCGAGCGTGGTGCAGTGGCCGTACCGCGTAAAAGCCAGAGGCCCACGCGCGAAGACCAGAAGTCTCGACGTGGTGCAGTGGCTGCGCTACGCAGGCCGTTGAGGTATGGACGGGCTCGAATCCGCGACGACGCCCCACTCAGTCATCGCGCAGCTCGTCGGCGATCTGGTCGTCGGCGAGGTTGATCACGGGAATCTGCCGGCGGCCGAGCTCGTCCATGAGCTGCAAGCGGAGCCCTTCCCCTCTGGCGGGCGTTTCGATCCGCGTGTATGATCCTCTGTAACTTAAGACGGATGTACAGATGCTGGATCGAAGGCAGTTTCTCAGGACGACTGTGCTCGCAGGTGCGGGGGTCTTCTGCGCCCCGATGATCAACCGCGGCCGGTTCCGGCTCTTCGCCGACGAGGGGACGGAGATCTCCGCGCGCGCGGTCGAGCTCGTCGGCCGCTCTCTGGTGATCGACATGCTCGGTCTCCTGACCCTCGACTGGAACGCGCTGTGGGACTGGCAGAGCGCGCCGAGGGACTTCACGGAGAGCGATTTCCGGCGGCTGCGCGCCACGGGGGTCGACGTCTTCCATCCCGCCGTGGATCCGAACCAGAGCGATGCCCATGCCTCGTGCCTGGAGTGGCTCGGCGGCTGGAACCGGCTGCTCCAGGGGCGCCCCGACGCCTTCCTGCGCATCGACACCGCGGCCGACCTGGCGCGGGCCAAGGCGCTCCGGAAGGTGGGGCTCCTCCTCGGCTTCCAGAGCTCTGACCACTTCCGGACGGCGGCCGACGTCGCGCTCTTCCACGGCCTCGGCCAGCGCGTCTCGCAGCTCACCTACAACGCGCGCAACCGCATCGGCGGTGGCTGCCAGGCGGCGGACCCGGGGCTCACGGTCTTCGGCGCGGAGGTGGTGGCGGCGATGAACCGGGCCGGCATGGCGGTGGACGTCTCCCACTGCGGCGACCGCACCAGCCTGGAAGCCGTCGCCGCGTCGCGCAAGCCGGTGCTGATCACGCACTCCAACTGCCGCGCCCTGGTGGCCCATCCGCGCTGCAAGCCCGACGAGGTGATCCGCAAGGTGGCGGCCGGCGGCGGCGTGATGGGGATCACGATCATCCCCGCCTTCGTCCGCCAGGGGCGGCCGGCCTGCCTCGACGACGTGCTGGATCATTTCAGCCACGTCGCCCGCCTGGTCGGCATCGAGCACGCCGGCCTGGGCAGCGACGCCGACGTCGATGCCGTCGATCCACGCACGCGGCAGATCCGGCCGCGCTACCGCGTCCACGGCCTGCGTCTGGCGCGCCGCGTCTTCGAGCTCGCCGACGGCCTCCTGCGCCGCGGCTTCGGCGACAGCGCCCTCGAAGGCGTGCTGGGCGGCAACTTCCAGCGCGCGCTGACCGGGATCTGGGGGTGAGACGCGAGGAGTCGCTCTCCCGCCTGGGCGGGCCGGAGCCCTGGGACGTCCTGATCATCGGCGGCGGCGCGACCGGCCTCGGTGCCGCCGTCGAGGCGGCGTCCCGCGGCTACCGCACCCTCCTCCTCGAAGCGAGCGATTTCGCCAAGGGCACCTCCAGCCGCAGCACCAAGCTGGTCCACGGCGGCGTGCGCTACCTGCGGCAGGGGAACATCGCCCTGGTCCTCGAAGCGCTCCGCGAGCGCGGGCGGCTGCTGCGCAACGCTCCCCACCTGGTGCGCAACCTCTCGTTCGTGGTGCCGGCCTACGACTGGTGGGAGGGCCCGTTCTACGGCGCCGGCTTGAAGCTCTACGACCGTCTCGCCGGCGATCTCGGTCTCGGCCCGTCGCGGCGCCTCGGCCGCGCGGAGACGCTGGAGCTGATCCCCACCCTGGAGCCGCACGGCCTGCGCGGCGGCGTCGTCTATCACGACGGCCAGTTCGACGACGCCCGCCTGGCCATCACCCTCGCCCACACTCTCACCGATCTCGGCGGCACGGCGGTCAACTACATGGCCGTCGCCGGCCTCCTCAAGGAGAGCGGGCTGGTGCGCGGCGTCCTCGCCCGCGACCTGGAGAGCGGCGCGGAGCACGAGCTGCGGGCGCGCGTCGTGGTCAATGCCACCGGCGTCTTCGCCGACGCCGTGCGCCGGCTGGACGATCCCGCGGCCGTGCCGCTGCTGTCTCCCAGCCAGGGCATCCATCTCGTCCTCGACCGCTCCTTCCAGCCCGGCGCCAGCGCCATCCTCGTTCCCCACACCGACGACGGCCGCGTCCTCTTCGCCGTCCCCTGGCACGGCCGGGTGGTGGTGGGGACCACCGACACGCCGGTGGATGCGCCGTCCCTGGAGCCCCGGCCGCAGCCGCGGGAGATCGAGCTCCTCCTCACCCACATCGCGCGCTACCTCACCCGCGACCCGGGGCCGGAAGACGTCCTCTCCTGCTTCGCCGGCCTGCGCCCGCTGGTGCACGGAGCGGCAGGAAAAGGCGGTGACACGGCCGCCCTCGCGCGCGACCACAGCCTGGTGATCTCCGCTTCGGGGCTGGTCACCATCACCGGCGGCAAATGGACCACCTACCGCCGCATGGGCGAGGACACCATCGACCACGCCGCCGCTCTCGCCGGCCTGCCCGAGAAGCCCTCGATCACCTCTTCCCTCGCCCTCCACGGCTGGACCGATCCCGTCGAGCCGGCCTCCGAAGGCACCTCTTACGGCTCCGACGCCGCGGCGGTCGAGGCCCTCGCCGCCGAGCACCCCGGCTGGGGCGAGCTCCTCCATCCGCGCCTCCCCTACCGCGTCTGCGACGCCGTCTGGGCCATCCGCCGCGAGATGGCGCGCACCGTCGAGGACGTCCTCGCCCGCCGCACCCGCTCCCTCCTCCTCGACGCCCGGGCCAGCGCCGAAGCCGCCCCCGCCGTCGCGAAGCTCCTCGCGACGGAGCTCGGGCGCGGCGAAGCGTGGGAGAAGGAGCAGGCCGCGGCCTACACGGAGACGGCGCGGGGGTATTGGCTGTAGGTCCCAAAAGCGGAAAAGTGGACTCCTTGCAGCGGATGTGCTAAACATTCAGTGATTTCAGATGCTGATAGCCGGTGTGCCGGGGGCTGAAACCGGCGCGGCCCCTTCCAAGGGGCGGTGCGAGGCCTTGCGCACTCCGGCCCCGGGCATCTCACATTCGCCAACCGAGCACGCGACGGGAGTTACCTGCGCTGATGGACCAGACGATACCGATCATCCAGATTCGAAGCTGCCTGCTGGTCAGTATTCAGACCGAGCTGCACGACCGCCTCGCCCTGGACCTCCAGGAATCGCTCATGGAGCGGGTGCGCGTCACCGACGCCAAGGGCGTCATCCTCGACGTCTCGGCCGTCGAGGTGATCGACAGCTACATCACCCGCATCCTCAACGACATCGGCAAGTCGGTGCGCTTCATGGGGGCGGAGTGCTACATCGTGGGTATCCGTCCCGCGGTCGCCATGACCCTGATCGAGATGGGCGTGGAGCTGGATTCGGTCAACACCGCGCTCACCCTCGACCTGGCGCTGGAGAAGCTCGAGTCGTTTCTCTCATGAAGACAGTCGAGAGCGCGATCGGGACGATCCTGGCCGGAAACATCTCGTCGATCACCCAACGCAGCATTTTCAACCGCCTGGGACCGCTCGCCGCCATGCCGGTGAGCCAGCTCTCGGGCGCGGAACGGCTGACGGTGATGACGGAGCTGGAGAACTCGGTCCGGCTCTTCGCCCGCCGCAACAGCGTCGAGATCATCGCCTCGTGCGCCCGCGCCCTGGGCGCCGACACGCCGGTCCAGGGGGTGGGCACCCGCTCCGGCAGCTATGGGATGAGCACGCCCGCGAGTGCCTCGAACGCCGCGAACGCCGCGAGCACCGCGAACGCGGCGAATGCGGCGGGCGGCGCGGGCGCCGCGGCGACGCCGACCGTCACCACCAAGCGCCTCCCCATCGAGCAGGAGAAGGACATCGCCACCGCCCGCCTCGAAGCGTGGTCCGAGTCGGTGCGCATCGGCCTGTCCAAGTTCACCTCGGTCAAGGTGGCGACGGCGGTCTCGGAGCTCGCCCGCAACATCGTCTTCTACGCCGGCAAAGGCATCGTCGAGCTGCGCACCCTGCGCGATGAGCGCGGCTCCGGGCTGGAGATCACCGCCATCGACCAGGGGCCGGGCATCGACGCCAAGAAGCTCGGGGAGATCTGGGGCGGCACCTACAAATCGCAGCGCGGCATGGGCAAGGGGCTCGTCGCGGTCAAGAAGCTGGTCGACGAGTTCAACCTCGACACCGGGCCGGGCCGCGGCACCACAGTCACCTGCATGTTTCGGAGCGAGCGATGAGGAGCGGCGGGTACAGCCGGCCGTTCAAGGGGCTCACCATCTGCGGCGACAACTTCGTCCTCGAACAGACCGCCGACGGCGGCTTCCTCGCCGCCGTCATCGACGGCCTCGGCCACGGCTACGAGGCGTGGGGAGCGGCCGAAAAGGCGGCGGAGGTGATCCGCGCCAGCTTCGACCTCGGAGTGAGCGCGATCGTGGCGCGCTGCCACCAGGAGCTGCGCACCACCCGCGGCGCCGCCGTCGGCGTCCTCAAGATCGAGGAGAGCGGCTGCGGCGAGTTCTGCGGCGTCGGCAACATCGAGGTCCAGGCTCTCAACGGCCAGGCCCCGAGCGTCTTCTGCCTGGCCGGCATCGCCGGGCACAACATGCGCACCTCGAAGGTCATGCCGGTGCAGATGAAGCCGGGCGACATCTACTGCCTGATGAGCGACGGCGTCTCCACCCGTGGCAATCTGAAGTCGTGCCTTCCCGGCCCGCCGATCAGCGTCGCGCGGCGCATCGTCGAGCTCTGGGGGCGCGCCCATGACGACGCGACCGCGGTGGTCGTGGGATTTGGCGAGACCGCCCTGCTGACCGACGACGTCGAGGGCGCCTGAATTTTTTTCCCTGTCTTTTTGGGAGGCTTGAGCAATGGATCCGAGAACAGACCCGAACAACCTCGTGTTCGGGAAGCACATGACCTATTTCGAGGAACCCGACATCATCTACATGCGGTTCAAGGGAGCGGCCAGCGACGCCGAAGGCCTCGAGCTGCTCCGCCGTCAGAAGCAGTATGCTGTGGGACGCAATCAACTTTTCTTCCTGATCGACGCCTCGGACCTCGGAGGGATCACGCCGGCCGCCCGCAAGGCGGTGGCCGAGACCCTGCGCGACATCCCCTTGCACGGCATGGCCATCTTCTCGGCGCCGCTCAAGGCGAGGGTCCTCATGAAGATCCTGATCACCGCGGTCAACCTGTTCCGCAAGGACGCCGCGACCAATCCGGTGGAATTCTTCGACACCGAGCAGGCGGCACGGGATTGGATCGCCGGCCGGCGGCAGAAGTTCGGTAGCCAGTAACCAGACGAGGGGAATGTGCCATGGCCGAGAAAGACGATACCGAAGTCAGCATCCGATCCGAACGCCTGCAGAACGTCATCCAGGCTCTCTCGTACGCGAGCGTCGATGAGTTCGAGTCCTGCATCCTTCTCCTCGAAAAGAGCGAAGAGGAAGACGAGTTCAAGGAGCTCGAAACCGCGTTCGCCATCTTCGTCCAGGAGCTCTCCGAGGCGAAGAAAGAAGTCGCCCGCGCCCTCACCCGGGCCGAGGCGTCCAACCGCGAGCTCGAAGCCAAGCTCGAAACCATCGAAATGCAGCAGGCCGCCATCCGCGAGCTGTCGACCCCGATCATCGAGGTCTGGGCCGGCGTCCTCTGCCTGCCGGTGGTCGGCGTCGTGGACAGCCAGCGCAGCGCCGAGATGACCGAAACCCTGCTCGAGACCATCGTCGCCAAGCAGGCGCGCACGGCCATCGTGGACATCACCGGCATCGACGTGATGGACACCAAGACCGCCGACCACTTCATCAAGATGGCCCGCGCCGTCCGCCTGCTCGGCGCCGAGTGCATCGTCAGCGGCATCAATCCGGGCATCGCCCAGACGCTGACCCACATCGGTGTCGACCTCACCGGCGTGCGCACCATGCGCAGCCTGCGCGACGCTCTGCAGTTCCACCTCAAGGAGACCGAGCAGCTCGCCGCCACCCACCACGGCCGCAAGGACCATCTCTAGACAGTGGGCTTCGAAAGGCCCGATGGAGCGCATGTCGTGACGGAGGAAGCCCGCGTCCGCCCCCGGGTGCGGGTCTTCCCCGTCGAGAACCGGGACGACTCCGTGCTCATCGCGCCGCAGGCGCGGCGCCTGGCCCGGCAGTTCGGGCTCGGCGCCAAGCGTGCCGCCGAGATCGCCATCGTGGTCTCCGAGCTGGCCAGCAACATCGCCAAGCACGGCATCCGCGGCGACCTCACGATCATCCTCGACGACGATCCGCCGCCGCACGGCGCGCTGACCGTCCTCGCCCGCGACATCGGCCCGCCGATCAAGGACCTCGCCCTCGCGATGACCGACGGCTGCGACGACACGGGCCCCATCGATCCCGCCCTCCTCCTGCACCGCGGCGGCCTGGGCACCGGCCTGGGCGCCGTGCTCCGCCTCTCCGACCGCTTCGACTACCAGGAGCTCCCCGAAGGCAAAGAGATCACCGCCCGCTTTTTTCGCTGATGTCTTCTGATTTGAAAGGAACCGGCTGATGCCCGACGTCCACCGCATCGGAGCCCACAGCACCTGGCTCGAAGAGCCCGACCTGATCGTCCTGCGCCTCGCCGGCGACGTCACCCAGGAGGATGCCGAGGCGATCAACCAGCAGCACTTCGCCCTCCTCGAAGGGCACAGCCACATCTACATGCTGGTCGACATGGTCGGCCTCGGCACTGATACGCCGGGGGGGCGCAAGACCACGTCGGAAGCCCTGAACCGCATGCCGCTGCGCGGCCTCGCCGTCTGCCAGGCCCGCATGGAGGCCAAGGTGATGGCCAAGATGGTGGTCGCCGGAATGAATCTCTTCAAGGGCGGAGACCAGGGGAACGCGGGGTTCCCGGTCGAGTACTTCGAGGACGAGCCCGCCGCCCGCGCCTGGATCGACGGGCTCCGCAGCTAGCCAAGTCAAGCGAGCCGATCCGGCTATTCCAGCCGCCGCAGCACCACGACCGACCGCCCCTCGACACGCACCGCCTCGCCGGGGCCGTACGCCTCCTCGCCGCCGAGCATCCGCGGCCGTGCCGTGTCGAGCACCGTGCCCCAGCGCCGGCCCCAGTGCGGGCGCTCCGGAAGCCGCATCTCCAGGGTTTCGTGCCCGGCGTTGAACAGCAGATAGAAGCTGTCGTCCACCACCTTCTCGCCGCGCCCGTCCAGGCTGGGGATCGCCTGGCCGTTGAGGAACACGCCGAGCGACCTGGCATCGGAGCGCCGCCAGTCCTCCTCGCTCATCTCTCCGCCGTCGGGCCGCATCCAGCCGATGTCGCGCGCCTCCGAGCCGCGGATCGGCGCGCCCAGGAACCAGCGGCGGCGGCGGAAGACGGGGTGGTCGCGGCGGAAGCGGATGAGCTCGGCCGTGAGCTCCAGGAGCTCGCGGTCCGCGCCCTCCCAGTCGAGCCAGGAGATCTCGTTGTCCTGGCAGTAGGCGTTGTTGTTCCCCTTCTGGGTGCGCCCCAGCTCGTCGCCGCCGAGCAGCATCGGAATGCCCTGGGAGAGGAAGAGCGTGGCGAGGAAATTCCGTTTCTGGCGCGCGCGGAGAGCGCGCAGATCCGGATCCTCGGTCGGCCCCTCGACGCCGAGATTCCAGGAGCGGTTGTGGCTCTCGCCGTCGCGGTTCTCCTCGCCGTTGGCCGCGTTGTGCTTGTCGTTGTAGGAGACCAGGTCTTCCAGGGTGAAGCCGTCGTGGGCGGTGATGAAGTTGATGCTCGCCGACGGGCGCCGGCCGTCAGCGGCGTAGAGGTCCGAGCTGCCGGTGAAGCGGTAGGCGAATTCGTCGAGCACTCCGTCGGCGCCGCGCCAGAAGTCGCGCACCTCGTCGCGGTACTTGCCGTTCCACTCCGACCACAGCGGCGGGAAGTTGCCCACCTGGTAGCCCCCTTCCCCCACGTCCCACGGCTCGGCGATGAGCTTCACCTGGCTGATCACCGGGTCCTGCTGGATGATGTCGAAAAAGGCGGACAGGCGGTCGACGTCGTGCAGCTCGCGGGCGAGGGCCGCCGCGAGGTCGAAGCGGAAGCCGTCGACGTGCATTTCGAGCACCCAGTAGCGCAGCGAGTCCATGATGAGCTGGAGCACGTGCGGGTGGCGCATGTTCAGGCTGTTGCCGGTGCCGGTGTAGTCCTTGTAGTAGCGCCGGTCCTCGGGCATCAGGCGGTAGTAGGCGGCGTTGTCGATCCCCTTCAAGGAGAGCATGGGACCGAGATGATTGCCCTCGGCCGTGTGGTTGTAGACCACGTCGAGGATGACCTCGATGCCTTCCTGGTGCAGGGTCTTCACCATCTGTTTGAATTCCTGCGCCTGCTGGCCGCCGGCGGCGTAGCCATGATGCGGAGCGAGATAGGCGATCGAGTTGTAGCCCCAGTAGTTGCGCAGACCGAGCTCGGCCAGCCGCTTGTCGTGGACGAATTGATGGACCGGCAGCAGCTCGACGGCGGTGATCCCCAGCTTCTTGAGATGGGCGAGCGCCGCCGGATGGGCGAGGCCGGCATAGGTGCCGCGCAGCTCCTCGGGGATGCCGGGGTGGCGCCGGGTGAAGCCCTTGACGTGCACCTCGTAGATCACCGATTCGTGAGCCGGAATGCACGGCTGCCGGTCGTTGCCCCAGTCGAAGAACGGATTGGTGACCACGCACTTGGGCATGAACGGCGCGCTGTCGGTTTCACTGGGCGGCCCGTCGGGGTCGGCGAAGCGGTAGGGGAAGACCGCCTCGTGCCACTGCACCTCGCCTTCGACCGCCTTGGCGTAGGGATCGAGGAGCAGCTTGGCCGGATTGCAGCGGTGGCCGTGCCCGGGAGCCCAGGGGCCATGCACCCGGAAGCCGTAGCGCCGGCCGGGGATGACGTTGGGCAGATAGCCGTGCCAGCAGAAGGCCGTCATCTCGGGCAGCTCGATCCGGGTCTCCGCGCCCGCCTCGTCGAACAGGCAGAGCTCGACGCGCTCGGCGACCTCGGAGAAGACGGAAAAGTTGGTGCCGGCGCCGTCATAGGTGGCGCCCAGCGGATACGGCGCTCCGGGATGGATCTTCATCTCTTCCTCCAGACCAGCGCGGTGCATAGCAAGAACGCTGCCGCCGCGAGAGCACAGCCGGGGAGGAGACCGGGCGGGATGTAGCGCAGCTCGACGCGGCTGGTCCCCGCGGGGGCGCGGAAACCGACGAACGCGCCGTTCACCACGACGATGGGCAGCGGCCTGCCGCCCGTCCGCGCTCTCCATCCTTCCGGCCAGCCGATCGACGTGGCGATCAGCGCCGGGCGCGGCGCGGAGACCGCGAGGACGATCCGGCCCGGGTGAACCTCAATCGCCTTGACCGAAGTCCCGAGAGCGCCACTTTCCGCAGCATCGTAAACGGCGACGCGCCTCCCGTCGTCGAGCCCTGCGATCCAGCGCTCCAGCTCCGCCGGCCGGATCACCTCGATCCGCGACGGCACGAACCAGCGCGGCAGCGCCCGCGGATTGCGATACAGGCGGAAGGGGAAAAACCGTCCGCCGTCGATCCTCTCCAGCCGCGGGGGCACCGGGTGCGGCGAGATCCAGACGACCGTGCGGACGTTGAGGAAATCGAGGAACGGATGCCCGGGCCGGAGAAAAGGCGGGAAGTAATTCTCCGTGGTCGGCGCGAAGCCGAACGCCGCCGACAGCGTCCGGAGCTGGGAGACCGGGGCCAGCGGATTGTGCGGCCGGATGTCCGCGACGCCATAGACCGGGAGCAGCGACGGGAACAGGACATAGTCCTCCCCCACCGCCCGCCAGGCTCCGCCGGCGCTCTCCCGGCGCACGGTGTCCAGGAGCGCGGACGGCGGATAGAAAAACGCCGCGGGACCGGCCGGCTGCAGGCTGCGCGCCCAGGGGAAGAGATCGAGCAGCACGACCAGGCCGAGCCCCGCCGCCGCCCAGCGGGGGCGCACCAGGCCGAAGAGGGCCGCGACGGCCGAGGCCAGAAGGAGCGCCCAGAGGACGGCGATCCAGGGAGCGTGATTCTGCGCCAGGCTGAGCGCCGCGGCGATGCCCAGCGCCAGGAGGGAAATCATGCGCCGCCGCCGCGGCACCGCCAGGAGGCGGTCGATGCCCAGGGCGCCCGCGATCGACAGCGCCAGGCAGCCGACGAGAAGGAAGCGCGGATAGGCGAGGGCGCGGAGCGCCGGGACTCCATAGAGCACCCAGGCGACCGGCAGAAACTGCGCGGCGATCAGCAGGCTCGCCAGCGCGAAGCCCAGAAAGGGCCAGGCGCAGCGCCGGCGCCGGTTTCGGCACCCGGCCGCGAGGACGACGATCGACCCGGCGAACGCCACCAGGCCGGCATAGCCGCCCGCCGTGTCCACCCAGTTGTAAGGACCGTGAAACTCATCCCGGTAGGGCCGGCCGAAAACCCGCGAATTCGTCGGCGCGAGCATGAAGGCGCCGGTCCCCGGCATGAACCAGGTGATCGGCATCCAGGGAGAGAAGAAGCGCGCCGGCATCGAGCGGGCGAGGGTCTCCTGCGCGCGCTGCGAGAGAGGCAGGCGGCGCACGAAGGGCAGGACGTGGGGAGACGCCAGCGCGAGCCCGAGGAGCGCCGCCGCCGCCGCGCCCCCCAGCGCGCGGAGGAAGCCGCCCCGGCATGATCGCCGTGCCAAACACAGACCGCAGAGCGCGGCGAAGAGCCCGCCGATCGCTGCCGTCTCCGGATGCCCGGACAGCAGCAGCGCCGCCGTGATGATGGCCGCCGTCACCACGGTCCGCCGGCCGTTCCGGACACCGCGGAAGAGGCGGATCGTCGCCAGCGTCAGCCAGGGGACCCAGGCCAGCGTCGCCGTGTGCGGGAAGAGCGCCCAGGACATCATCCCGCCGCTCAGCGCGAAGCCCACCGCGGCGAGGGCCGCGGCGGCCCGGCTCACCCCCACCGCGCGGGCGAGCAGCCAGGTCCCCTCACAGGCGAGCAGGATCTTGAGCGCCAGCATCACCAGCAGAAAGTGCTGAATCGCAAACGGCCGCGCCAGCATCGCCAGCGGGGACAGCACGCCCGCCTGCGGATTGCTCCACGGCGAGCTGCCGCCTTCCAGCATGTCCGACCACAGCGGCAGGCGGCCGTCGCGCAGCGCATGGCGGATCTCCAGCTCCCAGGGGAGGAACTGGAACATCGCGTCATTGAGCAGGCTGTGGCGGTTGAGCGCCGGCAGCTTCGGGGCTCCGGGAATGATGTCCCGGAGAGTGTCGGTGGGCGCCAGAACGCGCGTGGAATCCACCAGCCAGGGAAGCAGGAACAGGACGGGCAGCAGGAGGCCCAGGAGCACGGCGCGGCGCTCCAGGCGGACCCCGAGGCCGCGGGCGAGCACCCAGCAGACGCCCTGCAGCAGTACCAGGGCCGCCGGCAGCAAAAGGAGCAGCTTGAGATCGACGGTCAGCATCGCCGGAAGGTGAGCACGGCGCAGACAGCCAAGGCCGCCGCCGCGAGGGCGCAGCCGGGGAGGAACCCGGGCGGAATGAACCGCAGCACGACGCGGCTGGTCCCCGCGGGCGCGCGGAAGCCGACGAAGGCGCCGTTCACCACCACGATGGGCAGGGACCTGCCGCCCGTCCGCGCCCGCCAGCCTTCAGGCCAGCCGATCGACGTGGCGATCAGCGCCGGGCGCGGCGCGGAGACTTCGAGGACGATCCGGCCCGGGCGCTGATCGATGGCATCAACCGTAGCGACCGGGCCAGCTTCTATGGGATCAACCGCTTCGATGGGATCAACCGCTTCGATGGGACCAACCGCGACGTGCCGCCCGTCGTCGAGAGCGGCGAGCCAGCTCTCCAGATCGGCCGGCCGGATCACCTCGACCCGCGACGGGACGAACCAGCGCGGCAACGCCCGCGGGTTGCGGTACAGGCGGAAAGGGAGGAATCTGCCGCCGTCGATCCGCTCCAGCCGGGCAGGGACGGGGTTCGGCGAAACCCAGAGGACCGTGCGGACATTGAGAAAGTCGAGGAAAGGGTGCCCGGTCCCGTGGAAAGGCGGGAAGTAGCGCTCGGTGGTCGGCGCGAACTCGAACGCCGCCGACAGCGTCCGGAGCTGGGAGACCGGGGCCAGCGGATTGTGCGGCCGGACCTCGGCGATGCCATAGACCGGGAGCAGGGACGGGAACAGGACATAGTCCTCCCCCACCGCCCGCCAGGCGCCGCCGGCGGTCTCCTGCCGCACCGTCTCCAGGAGCGCGGACGGCGGATAGAAGAACGCCGCTGAATCCGCCGGCTGCAGGCTGCGCGCCCAGGGGAAGAGATCGAGCAGCACCACCAAGGCGAGCCCCGCCGCCGCCCACCGGGGGCGCACCAGGCCGCAGAGAGCCGCCGAGGACGACGCGGCGAGGAGCGCCCAGAGAAAAACGATCCAAGGGGCATGATTCTGCGCCAGGCTGAGCGCCGCGGCGGCACCCAACGCCGCGAGCGGCAGGATGATTCCGCCGCGGCGGCCCCGGCGGCTCACTGCGAGGAGCCGGTCGATCCCCAGGGCGCCCGCGATCGACAGCGCCAGGCAGCCGACGAGAAGAAAGCGCGCATAGGCGACGGCCTGCAGGGCCGGAATCGCGTAGACGACCCGGGCCACGGGCAAGACCTGCGCGGCGATCAGCAGGCTCGCCAGGGCGAACCCCAGGAACGGCCAGGCCCGGCGGCAGCCCGCCCCGGCGAGAAGGGCCACGGCCGCTCCGGCGAGCGCCACCAGACCGGCGTAGCCTCCGCACGCGTCCGCCCAGTTGAAAGGACCTTGAAACGCATCCTGGTACGGCCGGCCGAACGTCCACGGATTGAGCGGCGAGAGCATGAATTCGCCGTGGCCGGGGACGAACCAGGTGATCGGCATCCAGGGAGAGACGAAGTGCCCGGGCATCGAGCGGGCGAGGGTCTCCTGGGCGCGCTGCGCGAGAGGCAGGCGATGCGCGAACGGCAGGATGTGCGGCGCCGCCAGCGCGAGCCCGAGGAGCGCCGCGGCGGCCGCCCCTCCGAAGGCACGGAGGAAGCCGCGCCGCCGGGAGAACGACAGGCCGCAGACCGCGGCGAAGAGCCCGCCGATCGCCGCCGTCTCCGGGTGCCCCGAGAGCAGCAAGGCCGCGGTGAGGAAGGCTGTCGTCACCAAGGTCCTCCCAGCTCTGATCCCCATCTCACGGCCACGAAAGAGACGGATCACCGCCAGCGTCAGCCAGGGAACCCAGGCCAGCGTCGCCGTGACCGGAAAGAGCGCGAAGGTCATCATGCCGCCGCTCAGCGTGAAGCTCAGCGCGGCCAGGCCGGCGGCGAAACGGCTAACGCCCACCGCGTGGGCGAGCAGCCAGGTCCCCTCGAAAGCCAGCAGGATCTTCAGCGCCAGCATGCCCAGCAGGAAGCTCTGGATCGGCAGCGGCCGGGCCAGCGTCCCCAGGGGAGACAGCACGCCGGCCTGCGGATTGACCCACGGCGAGCTGCCGCCTTCCAGCGTGTCCGACCACAGAGGCAGGCGGCCGTCGCGCAGAGCGTGGCGGATCTCCAGCTCCCAGGGCAGAAGCTGGAACAGCGTGTCGTTGAGCAGCCTGTGGCGGTTGACCGCCGGCAGCTTCGGCGCGCCGGGGATCATGTCCTGGAGGATGTCCGTGGGAGCGAGAACGCGCGTGGAATCCACCAGCCAGGGGAGCAGGAACAGGATGGGCAGCACGAGGCCCAGGACCGCGACGCGACGCTCCAGGCGCACCCCGAGGCCACGGGCGAGAAGCTGGCAGACACCCTGGAGCAGCGCCAGAGCCACCGGCAGCAACAGAAGAAGCTTCGGATCGATCGTCAGTGCCCCTCCGCGATCGCCTTGCGCGCGATGCGGTCGATCAGCCCCGGAGCGAGGAGCTTGAGCCAGAGGCCGAGCTTGCCGCGGCCGGACAGGATCAGCTCACGCTTGCGGCCGGCGGCACCGGCGAGGATCCGCCGCGCGCAGGTCTCGGCGGTCATGACGCGGGATTCGTGCACCGGGCTCGTCCCCAGCGCCTTGCCGTCCGCCCCGAAGGCGCGCTCGCGGATCTCCGTCGCCACGAAGTCGGGACAGGCGACGGTCACGCTCACGCCGCTCCCGGTGAGCTCGATGCGCAGGGTGTCGAAGAAGCCGTTCATGGCGTGCTTGCTCGCCGCGTAACCGCTGCGCGTCGGCACGCCGGTCTTCCCCGTCAGGCTCGACACCGCCACGATCCGCCCGCGCGCCGCCCGCAGGTGCGGCAGGGCGTGCCAGGTACACCAGACGCTGCCCAGGTAGTTGACCCGCATGATGCGCTCGAACATCGAGAGGTCCGTCACCGTCTCGAAGAGCGCCCACATGCTGATCCCCGCGTTGTTGATCAGCGTGTCGATCCGTCCGTGAGCTTCAACCGCCCGGGCGATCAGCGCCGCGCACTGCGCCTCGTCCGCCACGTCGGTGGGGATGGCCACCGCCGCGCCGCCGCGCCGCCGGCACTCCTCCGCGAGCTCTTCCAGCTCCTCGCCGCCGCGGGCGGCGAGAGCCAGGCGCGCGCCCTGCGCCGCGAGCTGCAGGGCCATTTCGCGGCCGATCCCCCGCGAGGCGCCGGTGAGGACGACCACATTGTCCTTCCAGGAGGAGGTCACATCCGCGAGCCTAGCATTCTTGGTCTTCTTGGCACACCCTTTGCGACGCTCCTGTGGTCTCTAGAGAGGAGTCATGCCATGGAACACAATGTCGGAACGATCGAACGCTGGGCCTCCGCCGCCGGCGGCGGAGCGCTGCTGGCCTGGGCTCTCGGACGCCGGCTCTCCACCGCCACCGGCGCGCTCGCCCTCGGGGGAGCCGCGCTGCTCTTCCGCGGCGCCACCGGCCACTGCCCCGTCTACTCGTCGCTGGGGATGGACACCGCCGACGATCCGGGCCGCGTCTCCGTGCATGGTGAAACGGTCCGCTCCGGCGGGCGCACCTGGCCGCTGCCGGAAGGAGCCCGGAAGATCCGCAAGAACGGGGAGGATCACGACACGGTCGAAGAAGCCTCCCGGCAATCCTTCCCGGCCAGCGATCCGCCCGGATTCACGCCGGACAGCGGGGACATCGGCGCTTGACGAGCGGAGGCCGAGCCGGGAAATCCGTTCCATCAGGGCTTGAGGTAGCCGTTGACGTCGATGATCAGATCGACCTGGCCCGAGGACATGATCGCCTGCGCGGCGAGGGTCCCGAGGTTGTCCGTAGAGAGCAGGAGGACGGCGTTGTTGGCTCGCGTCGTCCCTGCGTTGTAGCTCAAGGCGCTGGCCGCCGGCAGGGAGGCGTTCCCCGGGAAGAGGGCCAGGTAACCGCTCGCGGTCGGGCTGACGCCGGTGACGTTGAGGGACACCGCGACGGCGTCACTCGGGACTCCGCAGAGCCCGGTCACCGGAATCACGCGGATCTGGGTCGGCGTGAGAGGGCCTGCACCGTTGGTTCGTGTGTCGATGATCCGGCAGGGAATGATCGTATAGAACACGACGCCGCCAGGAAGAGGGCTGGACGAGAACGACGCGGTCACGGCTTGCGCGGCGGTCATCGTCAGTGGACAGCTCCCGGTGCCGGTGCAGGCCCCGCTCCAGCCCGCGAAGATCGAGCCCACGGACGCGGCGGCGGCCAAGGTCACGGAGGAGCCGCTGTTGTAGGCCGCACTGCAGGTCACACCGCAGTTGATCCCTGCCGGGCTGCTCGTCACCGTGCCACTCCCTGTCCCAACCTTGCTCACCGTCAGCGTGAATTGCGGAAGACCGAACGTCGCCGTCACCGACTTCGCGGCGTCCATCGTCACCACACAGCTCCCCGTGCCGCTGCACGCTCCGCTCCAGCCGGTGAACGCCGAGCCGGCGGACGGAGCGGCGGTCAGCGTCACTACCGTGCCGAGGCTGAGCATCGCGCTGCACGTGGCACCGCAGTTGATGGCGGCCGGGCTGCTGGTCACCGTTCCTGATCCGGTGCCCGCGCGGGTGACGGAGAGAGAGGGGCTCGTGTCGCGCTCGCGGCCGAACCAGTAATTGTGCGTCACCGAGTTTCCATTGCCGCTGCCGCCGATCTGCACGTGCCCGGCGGCCAGCCAGGTGGTGGGATATTTCTCGTGCGGCGTCGTGCCGTTGTAGTCACCATACCGGCCGGCCGACCCCGAGTTGCTGGCCGCGACGGTATAGACTTCCCAGCCGCTGGTCACCGGATCCGCCGAAAAATCGTCGCGCACCAGGGCCGTCATCGTCGGGAAGATATTTCCCCCCAGATGATCGAGAGTCCCCGCCAGATGTCCGCGCTCGTTGACCGAAAGCGCCGGATAAAGCCACGCATTCGTGGCGCTGAAAATGTCCGGCTGAGAGATCACGGCCAACGTCGATGGATTGAGAATGACGGTCCGGACGTATGGATAAGGCCGCGCGGCACCGCTCTGGGCGGAGTTCCACATGAACCCGAGCTCGGTATTGGTGATCCATCCCGTCTGCACCCGGACGTTGGCGCGAGTACACGGATCGAGGCCGTCGGGACCGGGGCAGACGAACGTGGAGAACGTCGAGGTGGCGAGACCCGAAACCGAGCTGACCGCGATGGTCGTCGTCGCTTCCGGCCAGGTCAGCACCCGGATGGACGTGGACGAGTCGACCGAGGCGAAGTACATGGTCGTCTTGCCCGGCCGCGAACCCTCCGCCGCGGCGCCGTTGACGGGCGCGATGCTGCCGTACGAGCCGACGACGGCGAGGAAATTGGGCGTCACCGCGGCGCCGCTGTCGAGCTGCGCCAGAGAGACGCGCACGACCAGCGCGCCGTAATAGGAATCCGAGGTGGTGGTGAAGATATTCGTCGTGAAATAGAGAAAGCTCGCGCTCGCTTGCAGATGGGGAAAATCGAACCATGTACCCGCGGGAAGGCCGAACATCGCGGGAGTAAAATCGTAATAAGACCAACTGTTGCTGGCGAGGCCCGCCTGCCCGTGCGCCACGGCCAGGCGGATGCCATTGGTGCTGGTGGAGGTGGTGCCGTTCTTGATGTACTGCAACAGCCAGAAGACCAGATTCCGGGAAGAATCCTGCGCCACTCTCTGATCGCAACAGAATCCGGCGGAAAAAGCGGCCGGCGAGCTGGGGAAGGTCGAAAAGGGGCTGATGAAAGAGAAGGAGCCGCCGTTATTGGTGGAAACTTCGGAATACCAGTTGTGCGTCGTGAAGATCCCGTCCCCCTGGCTGCCGACGTTGGGCTCGTTGACGTTGCTGACGAAGCCGCCGGGCGCCATCGTCGAATCGCGGAGGAGCACCAGGCTGCCCGGCACCTGCGGCTGCTCGCCGCCGGCGGTACCCGTCTCCACGGTCTGCTCGGGCGAGATGCGGAGACCGTTCTCGGTCATCGGCACGGCCGGCTGCTTCTCCTCGTTTTCCTCCAGGTCCCCTTCCGGAGGAGCAGGGGGCTGCTTCAGGAGAGGTCCCTGCGCGCGATGGCTGGGGACACCCTCGAGCGTGCCCAGCGTTTCCGTCGGCGAGAGCCGGACCAGCGAAACGATCCTGGGCTCGGCGGCCTTCTGGGCGGCGAGCGGAAAGCCCTGAGCGGAAAGAATCGCTGCCGAGATGAAAAAAACGGAGAAACAAGACCGGATCGTCAAAGCGTGACTCCTCCTGAAGGAAGCTTCCGCAAGGGGAAGCGCAGGGACTCAACCTGTGCACCTGTGTTTAAACAGGATACAGGAAACACGCCCTAACTTTCAAGAAGACTCTAACGGAAGCCCCCCCTTCCTCCATCAGGGCTTGAAGTAGCCGTTGACGTCGATGATCAGATCGACCTGGCCCGAGGACATGATCGCCTGCGCGGCGAGGGTCCCGAGGTTGTCCGTAGAGAGCAGGAGGACGGCGTTGTTGGCTCGCGTCGTCCCTGCGTTGTAGCTCAAGGCGCTGGCCGCCGTCAGGGAGGCGTTCCCCGGGAAGAGGGCCAGGTAACCGCTCGCGGTCGGGCTGACGCCGGTGACGTTGAGGGACACCGCGACCGCATCACTCGGGACTCCGCAGAGCCCCGTCACCGGAATCACGCGGACGACCCCCGGCGTGAGCGCGCCACCGCCGCCGCGCGTATCGAGGATCCGGCACGGAGTGACGGTATAGAGCTTGAGGCCAAGAAGGGCGTTGAGAGCGAACGTCGCCGTCACCGACTTCGCGGCGTCCATCGTCACCACGCAGCTCCCGGTGCCCGTACAGGCACCGCTCCAACCTGTGAATGTGGAACCGACCGACGGCGTCGCCGTCAGCGTCACCGACGTACCGAAGTTGAAGGCTGCGCTGCAGGTCGATCCGCAGTTGATGCCCGCCGGGCTGCTCGTCACCGTGCCGCTCCCCGTCCCCGATTTGCTCACCGTCAACGTGAATTGCTGAAGCGTGAACGTCGCCGTCACTGACTTCGCCGCGTCCATCGTCACAACACAGCTTCCCGTACCAGAGCACACACCGCTCCAACCCGCGAACGTCGACCCCGTCGTGGGCGTCGCTGTCAGCGTCACAGACGTACCGAAGTCATAAGGAGTACTGCACGTGGCCCCGCAGTTGATCCCCGCCGGGCTGCTCGTCACCGAGCCGGCTCCCGTCCCCGATTTGCTCACCGTCAACGTGAATTGCTGAAGCGTGAACGTCGCAGTCACTGACTTCGCGGCATCCATCGTCACAACACAGCTCCCCGTACCCGAGCACGAACCGCTCCAACCAGTGAACGTCGAGCCCGTCGACGGCGTCGCCGTCAGCGTCACCACAGTCCCTTGGGGATAGCCTTCCGTGCAGTCGCTTCCGCAGGTGATTCCCGCCGGGCTGCTCGCAACCGTTCCCCCGCCGGTGCCTGCGAGGCCGACAGTAAGGGTGGGCAAATTGCTCAGTCCCACGTGGATGATCTGGGCCACCGAGGGCACGCCGCTGCCGTTCAAGAGGAACAGCATGTAATGGCCGGGGGGAGCGAGATTGCCGCTGGCCGGCGCGGTCACCGACAGGCCTCCGGCGGTCTGCGAGAAGCTGAGGAAATTGATCCGTTGGTTCTGGTTGAATGCGTGCGTCGTCGATGAAAGCCGGATCCAGCTCACGCTGGCGATGCTCTGGGGGGAGGGAGTCCCGACAAAGAAGGTCTGCCCATAGAGAACCTGTTGCGGAGCCGAAGTGATGGTCGGACGCGCGCCCTTGAAAAGATAAGGTGGCGAGTAAATTTCTAGGTTCGGCTGCGCGCTGCCGCCCGGAGGATCAGGATGGCCGCCGCCACCGATGAGAACACGCCCATCCGGCAAAAGCAGCGCGTTCGAATGGTAACCCCGATAGCGGGTATGGCCGGCCAGGATGGACCAGGCCTCGGAGGCGGGATCCCACATCTCTGCATACAGCACCGACCCCGCCGGGTTGTCGAACCCGGGCAAGCTGCTGCCACCGGTGACCAGCACCTTGCCGTCCGGCAAAAGTGTAGCGTTGAGGTGCCGCCGTCCGACGGACATCGGGGCCACGGAGCGCCAGGAAGGAGTAGCAGCGTTCAGATCGATGGCTTCGGCCGTTGCGCTGGGAAGAATCACCGGAGAAGCCGTCTCCGCCTCCCGCGGGTTTCCTCCCACGATGAGCACCTTGCCATCGGCATACATGACCGACGAGCCATAGTCGCGATAGCTCAGACTGCTCATCGCCACATCGGTCCAGGCGCCAGTCCCCGACGTATCGAGATAGCGCGCGGTCTGTTGCGGACCAGCAGCGAAGACCTTGCCGTTCGGCGCCTGGTAGAGGAACGGATAGAAGTCCGCCCAGGCGGGATAGCTGCCCTGCAAGGCGCTGCTGAGGTTGCGCCAGGTACCGCTCTCCGCTTGCCAGACCTGCGGCAGGAGATTGATGTCGCCATAGCCCGCCGACGTACCCGCAAGGACCAGGACGTCGCCGCCGGCCAGGGTGGTATTCGTGGGATACCAGCGGCCGGCATTCATGTTGCTGAGCAGGCTCCATGAACCGGTCACGGGATTGTAAAGGCTGGCCTTGCTCTCGCCCACACCGTCGGCGATATGTCCGCCGGTGACCAGCAATTTGCCATCGCCCAGGAAGGAGTGGCCGCTGCAGAAAAGGTCATATCCCGGGAGCGCCGGAGTGGACACGGCCTGCGTCGCGGGGTCCCAGAGCCGCGGATCGCCGTCCCAGCCGGTCATGTGGTCATGCCGATCCCAGAACATCACCTTGCCATTGGAGAGAAGGTGCATGTGGATGGGCACCACGGGCAAAGCGATGACCGACCCCCACTGTCCACTCACCGCCGGAGTATCGTCGTCGACGATGGTGACCGTCGCTGTCTGCGGGCTGCCCAGAGTGGCTCCCCCGGCAGGATTGCTCAGCGCGACCGTGAAGGTTTCGCCGGGCTCCGGAGCGGCATCATTGAGGATCGGCACGCTCAGCGCCTTGAGGGTTTCACCGGGGGCGAAGGTCAGAGTCCCGGAGGTCGCCGTGTAATCGGAACCGGACAAGGCAGTCCCGTTCGCCGTCGAGTATTGAACCGTTACCGTGCCGGCGCTGCCGCCGCTCCGGATGACCACGACCACGGCGGGCCCGGCCTCGCCCGCCGCCTTGGAGCCGGAGCTCAAGGCCAGAACCTGCGCCGGTTGACTGATCTGAACAGTCATGATCTCCGCATCGCTGAGCACTGTCGCCCCGGCCTGAGTCGCCTTGAAGAGAATCGAGCCGAACGTGCCGGCGGTCGGAGATGCCCAGTAGAACCTGCCCGGCACGCTGTCGAAGGTGGCGCCCGGCGGCAGGTTCTGTACACTGAGAGTGACAGCATCGCCGTCCGAATCGGAAGCGGAAACGAAAAATTCAAGCGGCTGGCCGACCGTTCCAATCCTGTTTCCGATGGAATTGAGGACAGGAGCCCGGTTCGTCGTCGAGCTTGCATTTTGCAGGGCGGAAGCGACCTCAGCTCCTCCGGAATTGAACAGCCGGGCCACCCAGAGAAAGCCGGAGAAATCATGGACGTCCATGTTCTGGACGATCACGAGTTGGCCGGACGCATTCGCGCCGCCGCCATTGTCGATCGTGAAGGTCCGCTCACACCACTGGCCGCTGGCGCAGAAGAAGCTGCCGGTCTCCAACAGCCAGGATTTGAGCGTGTAGATCCCGGGCTGCAAGTTGCCATATTGAAAACAAACCACGGGCGAATAGCTGGCGAGAGGCGTGTTCCTGGGCAGCACCGTGGGAATATCACAGAACCCGAGACCGGGGCTCTGAGCGAGCAGTGGGGACCCCATGGTCAAGGCGCAGAAAATCACCAGACTCCTGATCCGCGCCCTTCGGCTGCAACGTCCGATGACGGAGAGAGCTGAGGTCACCATCTCATACTCCTTTCGTCTCGCCTTTTTCAGGGAGAGATCCGCTGCCTCGATATATTACAATAAGTATTTATTGTCGTGATGATATCTCCATGCTAATCCACAGGCGTCTCCAACGTCAACACCCTGGATTTAACATTATGACGGGGGGCTCTGCCTACTTCAAATACCCGTTCACATCCACCAGCAGGTCCACCTGTCCTCCACCGGACAGGGACGCCTGCGCCGCGAGGGTGCCCGAGGCGTCCGTGGCGAGGGCGAGGACGGCGTTGTTGGCCCGTGTCTTTCCGGCGGCGAAGTTGATGGTGCTGGTGGACGGCACCGCGGCGTTGCCAGGGAAGAGGGTGACGTACCCACCGGAGCCGGGAGCGACGGCGGTGGCGTTGAAGGACACGGCCACGGCGTCGCTCGGGATGCCGCAGAGACCGGTCACCGGGATGACCCGCGTCACGCCGGAGGAGAGCGCCGGGCCGGTGGAGCGTGTATCGAGGATACGGCAGGGGGTGACCGTGTAGAAGCTGAGCCCTGGCGCCGAGCCGTTGGTGTTGAACGTCGCGGTCACCGATTTCGCGGCGTCCATCGTCACGGTGCAGCTCCCGGCGCCGGTGCAGGCGCCGCTCCAGTTGCTGAAGACCGAGCCGGCGGCCGGCGCGGCGGTCAGGGTCACGACGGTTCCATTGGCGTAGTTCGCGGCGCAGTTGGTGCCGCAGTCGATGCCGGCCGGGTTGCTGGTCACCGTGCCGGTGCCCGTGCCCGCCTTGGTCACCGTCAAGGCGAAGCCCTGGCCCGGAGCGTCGCGCGCCCGGCCGAACCAATAGTTGTGAGTCACGGCGTGGGCATCGTCCGGCCCGCCGGTCTGCGTGTGGCCGGCGGCGAGCCAGGTGTCAGGGTACTTCTCATGCGTGGCGGCGCCGTTGTAGTCCCCCCAGAGACCGGCCGTGCCGGCGGTGCTGGCGGCGACGAGGACCGTCTCCCAGCCAGAGGTCACGACGTCCGGCGAGAGGTCGTCGCGGATCACGGCGCGGATCGCCGGCAGCGTGTCGCCGCCGAGGTTGTCGATCGTGCCGCCGAGGTGCCCGCGCTGGTTGACGGCGAGCGCCGGGTAGAGCCAGGCGCTGGTGGTGCTGAAGATGTCCGGCTGCGCGATCACCGTGAGCGTCGCCGGATCAAGGATGACGACGCGGGTGTAGGGGAAGGGGCGCGCGGCGCCGTTCTGCGCCGAGGCGAACATCAGGCCGAGCTCGGTGTCGGTGATCCAGCCGGTCTGCATCCGGGTGTCGGCGCGGGTGCAGGGGTCGAGGCCGTCCGGTCCCGGGCAGGCGAAGGTACCCGTGGCGATGGCAGGGAGCCCGGAGATCGTGGTGGCGGTCGGGGCGGCGTCGGTGTCGGGCCAGGTCAGAACCTTCAGGGAGGTCGTGGAGAGGACGGCCGCGAAATACATCGTCGTGCGGCCGGCGCGCGTCCCCTCGGCCTGCGCGCCGTTGACGGCCAGGATGTTGCCATATTCGGAGGTGGTGAAGGTGTTGATGGTGACCGAGCCGCCGGTGGCGAGCGCGGCCAGCGGCATGCGGGCCACCAGGGCGCCGGCGAAGGTGTTGTCATCGGCATTCAGGAGGTTGGCGGTGAAGTACAGGTAGTCGGCGCTGACCTGCATGTGCGGGAAGTCGAAGAGCTTTTCCGTGAAGCCGAACAGGCTGGGGGTGAGATCGTAGGCCACCCATGAATTCGTGGCCAGCCCCGCCTGCCCCTGCGCGACGGCGAGACGAAGCCCGTTCGCGCGGTTCGGGGACGAGCCGATCGGAAAGTACTCCAGGAGCCAGAAGATGAGGTCACGGCTGGCGTCCTGGGCAACCCGCTGGACGCAACAGAAACCGCCCGCGAACTCGGACGGGCTATGGGGAAAGAGAGCGTCCGGGTCGACATAGGTGAACGTGGCGCCGTTGTCGGTGCTGGTCTCGGCGTACCAGTTGTGGGTGTTGAGAATGCCGTCCCCCTGGCTGCCGACGTTGGGCTCGTTGATGCGGCTGCTCGTCCCGGCGGGCACGCCGGTCAGCGCGGAATCACGCAGGATGACCACCGAGCCGGGTGGGGGCACGCCGCCGGTCTCGGAGGTCTGCTCGGGCAGTGCCTGGTCATCGTCGCCGAGCCCGGCGCCGGCGAGCGGCACCCGCCGCTGCTCCGCCGCGAAGGCGGAGCGCTGGAGCAGCCGGGCCGGCGGCGGCTGCTGGAGCAGCGGACCGCGCACGGTCCGGGCGGCCGGAAGCTGAAGAGTCATCGCCCGTTCAGTCGGAGACAGGGCATGGTCAGAGAGAATCTGAGCCGAAAGCCCAGACGAGGTCATCATCAAAGTCAGCAACGCGGCGGAGACCAATGCATGGTTGGACATTTGCCTTAGCTCAAGAGCAAGAACCGTACCAGTGAGCCTCCGGGTGCCTCTGGTTGAAGAACGGGGTTGTGTGGGATGATCCGGGGAGTTTTTTCGACGACACGGACGATCTGGAGAAAGTCATGGCCGAGAGCGGTCCCCCCCCTTCCAACGCACGCCCGCGCCGCAGCATCGGCGGGCGCCTCCTTCTGTTCACCCTCGTGCTGTTCGGGCTCGTCCTCGGCGTCATGGCGCTTTTCACCTGGGCGGCTCTGAAGTTCAGCTATGCCGACGGCGAGCGGGCGGGCTACATTCAGAAATTTTCCCGCCGCGGCTGGCTCTGCAAGACCTGGGAAGGAGAGCTCGCCATGGCCAACCTCCCCGGCACGATGCCGCAGATCTTCCTCTTCTCGGTGCGTGATCCCAAGATCGCCGAGAGCCTGAACCAGACCATCGGCCAGCGGGTGGCTTTGCACTACGAGCAGCACAAGGCTCTGCCGACCGACTGCTTCGGCGAGACCGAATACTTCATCACCCAGGTTCGCCTCCTCGACGGCCAGCCCGGCGCGGCGCCGGCGCCTTCCCGACCGGTGCCGCCAACCCCACAGCATTGAGCAGGAGCCGGGGGGGCTTGACGAAATAGTACGATCGTTCGTATCCTCCTCCCATGAGCAAGGGATCGGAGACCAAGGACCGCATCCTCGAGCAGGCGGTGCGGATCGCCAGCCGCAATGGGCTGGAGGGGCTGACCATCGGCACCCTGTCCTCCGAGCTCGGGCTCTCCAAGAGCGGCCTGTTCGCTCATTTCGGCTCCAAAGAGGAGCTGCAGTGCCAGGTCCTCCAGGCGGCGGCCAGCCGGTTCCAGGAGAACGTCATCCGGCCGGCCATCACGGCGCCGCGCGGCGAGCCGCGCATCCGTGCCCTCTTCGACCGCTGGCTCGCCTGGGCCAATCGCGAAGACATGCCGGGCGGGTGTCTGCTCATCGCCGCCTCCATCGAGCTCGACGACCGGCCCGGGCCGCAGCGCGACTATCTCGTCCTCGCCCACCGCGGGCGCGTCGCCGCGCTGGCCAAGGCGGCCAGCCTCGCCATCGAGACCGGGCACTTCCGGACCGATCTCGATCCCGAGCAGTTCGCGTTCGACTTCTACTCCATCACCCTCGGGTACCACGACCACAGCCGGCTGCTGCGCGATCCCCGAGCCGAAGAGCGCGCCCGCAGCTCCTTCGAGCGCCTTCTCGTCTCCTGCCGCGCCTGAACGGGATGCGAGACCGGTGAGGAGCTTGTGTCCATGATCAAGAAGAGCACGATCGTTCGTACAGGAGAAAATCCATGGAAGCCTACATCCTCGATGCTGTCCGGACTCCCCGCGGCCGCGGCAAGGCCGGCAAGGGAGCCCTTTCCAACCTTCACCCCCAGGAGCTCCTGGCGCAGACCCTCAACGCTCTCGCCGAGCGCACCGGCATCGACCGCGCGGAAGTCGACGACGTGGTCGCCGGCTGTGTCAGTCAAGCGGGCGAGCAGGGCGCGAACATCGCCCGCAACGCCGTCCTCGCGGCCGGCTGGCCGATCGAGGTGACCGGGGTCAGCCTCAACCGCTTCTGCGGCTCCGGCCTCCAGGCGGTCAACTTCGGCGCCCTCGGCGTCATGGCCGGCGTACAGCAGCTCGTCGTGGCCGGCGGCGTCGAGAGCATGTCGCGCAACCCGATCGGCTCCGACGGCGCCGGCCAGGACGGTGACAACCTCCGCCTGCGCTCGCGCGTCTTCCAGGTGCCGCAGGGGATCAGCGCCGACCTCATCGCCACCCTGGAGGGCTTCTCCCGCGAAGAGGTCGACGCCTTCGC
>Ga0307506_10000131_pt1 | contig 27453 bp, 28 predicted proteins | sample 25_S_MG_FD_202175 | JGI IMG/M metagenome (GOLD analysis project Ga0307506, IMG submission 202175) | Soil microbial communities from Populus trichocarpa stands in riparian zone in the Pacific Northwest, United States - 25_S | ecosystem: Environmental > Terrestrial > Soil > Riparian zone > Trees... | reverse complement strand
ACTCAGGCGTCGAAGACGTCCTCAAGCCTTTCCGCGGTCACGGCACGATCGAACCATTCCGAGAGCACCTCCAGCTCGGCACCCGCGATCCGTCTCTGGGCGACCCGGGGAAGGGCGCCGAATTTCTTCTCCAGCAGCCGGAGCAGGGCATGCGCCTCTCCCTCCTTGCGTCCCTCTTGCCGACCTTCTTGGCGACCTTTTAGAAGGCCCTTCTGGAGGCCCTTCTGGAGGCCCTTCTGGAGGCCCTTCTGGAGGCCCTCCTGGCGTCCCTTCTGAAGGCCCTCCAGGAGGTTCTCCTCCGCGAGCTTCCGGTTCCATTCGTCGATGCGTTCCGCCAACATGGTTTTCGCTCCTTTCAAGCTCAGCCGCCCAGGGATCTCGTCGGCCGACAACCCCAGGCGCGGGAGGATGACGTTCCTGATCCAGGCTTCGAAGGCGCGGAGCAAAGACTCATCGTCCCCTACATGCTCCAGCAGCGGACCGAAGCCGCCGATCACCTCATCCCAGGCCGTGCTTCCTTCCATCCGGAAGAGGTCCGCGACCGGACTCTCGCTCGCTGCCAAGAGCTCCCGCGGCACCTTCGCCTCGTGGACCAGCCGGTAGAGCAGCCGAGGCACATAATCTTCGGCCGACGGATCCAGCCGCTCGATCAAATCGGCCAGCTCCAGCGGCGGTCCCCAAGGACCGATCCCATTGTAAACGACCACGGGGATGACCAGAGGCAGCTTGCCCGACTTCGGCAGGAGGCCCTGGGCGATCAGGTACTCGAAAAACAGGCCGATGTAGGTCATCAGGCGGACCGCCATGTAGGGGTCCGGCCGGGATTGGAACTCAAGCAGGATGTAGACGTAGACCGGCTCGCCGGTGTCCTTGCGACGGAATCTCCAGATGAAGTCGCTCTCGCGCTTCTGGTGCCGCCTGGAGGTGAACGTGCTGGGCACCCTCTCCGCCGAGGAGAGGTCGAGGAGCTTGACCCAGGCATCACCGAGGATGTCCTGGAGGAGATCGCGGATCATGCGGGCATGTGAAAAGAACAGGTGGTAGCTGGAGTCATGTTGTCCCAAGAGATTTTGTCCTCTCGGGGGAGGATATCAAGCTCCGGGCGTTTCGAGAAGATGGAAGGACAGCCCCGCCTCTTCGAGCGCTCTCCGCAGCTTCTTCAAGCAACGGTCCCGCACTGAGTAGAGCTCGCGCTGGGGCCGTCCGAGAATGGGAGAGATCGCGGCCATGCTCAGGCCGTCCTCGCAATGCAGCTTGAGCAGAAGGCGCTCCTCGGCAGGCAAGGACCGGAGAGCTGGCAGCAGCGTCGCGCGAACCTTCCTCGCCGCCTGGAGTCGTTCCTTCGCCTCGATCCGCGCCTCGACCCGTCCGTCGACGGCGACATCGCGGAGCACCTCCTCGCCCACCTGCCGCCTCCCGGTGCGCCGGGGCAGCGCGACGGCGATCCTCTCCAGCTCGGCCGGAGACAGGGAAACGCCATGCTCGGTCCGCAGCCGCCGGATCGCCTCGTCGAGCGAGAGGCCGTCGCGCATCCAAAGGCGCTCCAGCAGCACCGCCTCCCGGCCGCGCCGCTGGGCCGCCGCGGACGGCCGCCACTTCCCCCAGACGTGGATCCGGTAGTCGCGCATGAAATTGAACAGGAGCACCGTCAGATAGGTCGAGAAGGAGCTCCGCCCCTCCCAGGCGGCAAGGAGCCGGTAGTCGTTCTCCACGAGCTTGAACAGCGCCCAGGAGCGGAGCTCCTCCGCCTCGTGCTCCGGCAGGCCGCTGCGGCGGCCCAGGTGCGTCAGCTTCTGCTGGATCAGATCGTAGTGCGCCTCGAGGAGCGTTCTCCCGGGTGAGTCAGAAACCGGGTCGGCTTGTGCGGCGAGCTGGCGAGCCATGTCGATTCCTCCTGAGGCCAGTCTTGCCCCCGGAGGGCTCCCGCATCCTTTGGAAAGCCTTCAGAAATCCTCAGGAACGGCTCAGGAGAGCTTTAGAATGGGCGGTATCCCGATGAGCGAGCCGCGAGAATCGAAGCGCGTTCCCCATCTCGGCCGATTCCGATTGGACGGCTGGGCGGTCCACCAGGACCAAGGGACCCTGATTTCCGAAGACCGCCTGATCCGCCTCGAGCCGCGGGTGATGGACGTGCTCGCCTGCCTCGCCGCGGAGCCGGGAGCCGTGGTCTCCAAGGAAGATCTCCTGGAGATCGGCTGGGGCGGCGCCTTCGTAGAGGAAGGCGCCCTCGCTCAGGCGATCCACAGCCTCCGCAAGGCGCTCGGGGACGATGCCAGGCAACCGCGGTTCATCCAGACGATCCCCAAGCGCGGATATCGGCTGGTGGCGTCCGTCGTTCCGGAAGTGACCGAGCCCGAGCCGGACGCGATCCCGCCGGGCGAGTTGCCGGCTCCGGCTGCCGTCCCGATCACCGCCCCGCCGCGAAGGTGGAGGGTGTGGCTGCTCGCGGGCATCGCTTTCCTTATCGTAGTTACCATCCTCGGGCTCGTTCGTGAGCGTACCCGTCAGCCGCAGGCGGTGGAGAAGGCGCCGACCGGCCAGGGAAACAGTTGGGCTCAGGGGCCTCACAGCGGCCGCGGTCCGCAGGGCTATCAGCGCACTCCTCCACAGATCACGGAGCGGAGGAGGATCGTCGTCCTCCCCTTCGAGAACCTCAATGGGCCACGGGGCGCCTTCTTGGCCGGAGGGCTGACCGAGGAGATCAGGAACAATCTGGCCTCGTTGCCTTTCCTTGAGGTGATCTCGAGGACCAGTGCCGCGCAGTACGAAAAGAGCTACAAGTCTCTGCCGGAGATCGCGCGGGAGCTCAAGGTCGACTACGTCTTGGAAGGGACGGTTCAGTGGGCCGTGAGCTCGGAAGGCCGTCCTCGGGTGCGAATCAGGTCACAACTCGTCCGGGCGGCGGACGACACCCAGGTGTGGGCAGACGGATTCGACAGAGAGATCGATATAGAGATGAAGGACCTGTTTGCGGTGGAGTCCGAGATCTCCCGCAAGGTAATCGCTCATCTCGGCGTATTCCTGTCTTGGGAGCATGGGTTGCCTGACCTGTTGCCTGACCCTGACCTGAGGAAGCTGCGCGTCGCGGTCCGCGCCACGACCGAAAACTTGGATGCCTATCAGGCCTATCTGCGAGGCCTGGAGCTCAGGGACCAGCCCTACTACTCCAAGAAGGGGATTCTCCAGGCCATCTCCATGTTCGAGCGCGCCACAGCCCTCGATCCCCATTTTGCCGCCGCTTGGGCCGAGCTTTCGCAGAGCCATTGTTATCTGGAGCTCAATCATGACCTGCCGCCGAATGGAATTGAGATGGCCAGAAAAGAGCTGGAGCGGGCGGTCGCGTTGGAGCCTGGCCTCCAGTCCGTCTGGCTGGCCCGTATCTCTTTTGTCTACCGGTGCGAGAGAGACGACGACGCAGCTCTCAAGCTGCTTACCATGGATCCTCAGCTTGGGTGGCGCGACTCCGAAGCTCTCCAGACGTTGGGGTTCGTCCTCCGCCGAAAGGGCCGATTCGAGGAAACGGCATGGCGTCTACGGCGCGCCTACAGTTTGGACCCTAAGTCGGCCACGCTGGCCAGCGAAATTGCGGAAACTTACAGAGCCATGCGCAGCTATGAAGAGGCAGACCGCTTCTATCTTCAAGCGATTTCAATGGCTCCCGACAAGTCGGACTACTGGGAAGGACGTGTGCTCACGCGCTTGTCGTGGACCGGCGATGTCACAAAAGCGCGAGCCCTCCTCACGCAAACGTCGGCCACCGCCGATCCGGAGATCCTGGCCGTTCGCTTCAAGGTCGATTTCTTTGCGCGCGACTACCCAAAGGCAGTTTCGCAACTCACCCCCGAACGGCTACACGCTCTGCCGCTCGTCGACCAATACCGTCTCAAGACACTCGCTGTCATCGCGCGCGAACGGATGGGCGATCGGATGGGAGCCCGTGTTCTCGCCGAGGAGAATAGAGCGGAACTACAGAACCTGATGAAGCTCGATCCCAGGCAGCCCTTTTATCCCGCTTTTCTCGCGGTCACGCTCGCCGAGCTTGGTCAGGACGCTGAGGCCCTTGCTCTCGCTGAGAAGACAGCCCGAGAGACCCAAGGAGACGCCTACGCGGGCGCGAATTTCATTGAGCTCCAGGCGATGGCTGAGGCCATTTTGGGTCACCGCAAGGAGGCGGTCGGCCGGTTGTCCAGGCTGCTCGTCACTCAGTACCGCAGGGCGATCTCGGCCAACGACCTGCGGCTCGATCCTGTCTGGGACTCCCTGCGCGGAGATCCGGAATTCGAGGATCTCCTGCGTAAATCCACTGCTGGATAGGTAAAGGAATCCCTACCCCACCACCTCCCCATCCTCATAAACAAACGTCACCGGCTTCTCCATCTCCGGGTGCAGGCTCTTGTGCACCGGGCAGGTGAGAGCCGCGTTCTCCAGCTTCTTGCGCTGCTCCCGCGTCAGTCCCTTGGGCATCTGGATGGTCACCGGGATGCGGCCGATGCGGCGGGGGTTGCTCGCCATGTGCTTCTCGGCGCGGAAGGCGAGGCCGGTGAGGTCGAGGCCGTCGCGCTCGCCGACGATGGAGATCAGGGAGAGCATGCAGGCGCCGAGGGCGGTGGCGACGAGGTCGGTGGGAGAGTAGGAGCTACCGTCTCCCTGGTTGTCGACCGGGGGGACGGTCGTGAGCTGCGCCCCGGAGGGGCCGTGGGTCAACGCGACCTTCAGATTGCCGATGTACTCGCCCGTGATCTCGACTGCCATGGTGTCTCCCTTTCCGTGAGGCTCCAGTCTATCGAAGAAGACCGTTCCATGGGATATCGTTGCCGCCATGCGCGAGACCTCGCAGCTCTTCGACCTCACAGGCAAGGTGGCGGTGATCACCGGCGCCTCCCGCGGTATCGGCGCCACTCTCGCCGCAGCTTTCGCCGCTTCCGGTGCCCGGGTGGTGCTCGCGAGCCGCAAGATGGAGGACCTCGAAGCGACGGCGGCCGGGATCCGGGAGGCCGGCGGCGAGGCTCTGGCGGTGGCCTGCCACACCGGCCGGGCTTCCGACGTCGAGGAGCTCGCCGCGCGCGCCGAGGAGGCCTTCGGGGGCATCGACATCCTGGTCAACAACGCCGCCACCAGCCCGCACTTCGGACCGCTCCTTTCGGCCAGCGAAACGCAGTGGGACAAAACGTTCGAGGTGAACGTGAAGGGCTACGTCCACGCCATCCGCGCCTGCGAGCAGCGGATGCGCAAGCGCGGCGGCGGCTCGGTCATCAACGTCGCCTCGGTGGCGGGCCTGGTGCCGCACAGCGGCCTCGGGGTCTACGGGGTCAGCAAGGCGGCGGTCCTGATGCTCACCAAGACGCTGGCCGCCGAGCTGGCGCCGGACATCCGGGTCAACGCCATCGCGCCCGGCCTTATCGAGACCCGCTTCAGCGAAGCGCTGCGGTCCACCCCCGAGATGCTCGACCGTGCCCTCGCCGCCATCCCGCAGCGCCGCATCGGCCAGCCGGACGATCTCGCCGGCGCCGTCCTCTACCTGGCGAGCGACGCGGCTCGCTTCACCACCGGGACGGTGATCGTCGTCGACGGTGGGCAGCTCACCGGCGGGGCTTACTGAGCAGGCGGCTCTTCCGGGAGCACGAACGCCCGCGCGCTCGACGGCAGCGCGCCGTCCAGATCGTCCACGTACTCGGCGCTGTAGATGTCGAGGAGCGAGAGGAAGAGCGCGGCGATCATCGGGCCGATGATGAAGCCGGTGGCGCCGAACATGCCGATGCCGCCCAGGGTGGAGAAGAAGACCATGAGGTCGTGCATCCCCGCCTCCTGGCCGACCAGGCGCGGGCGCAGCAGATTGTCCACGTTGACGATCACCACCACCGTCACGATGAGGATGCCGATCCCCTGCCAGAGGTGGCCGGTGGCCATCTGGAAGCAGGCGGCCGGATAGAGGACCAGCCAGGCGCCGACCAGCGGGATGATGGAGAGGAAGGTGGCGACGACTCCCCAGAGGAACGGCGAGCCGACGCCGAAGGCCCACAGGGTGAGGCCGGAGAGAGTGCCCTGGGCGACGGCGATGAGCAGGGTCCCCTTGACTGTGGCGCGGGCGACGGAGGTGAAGCGGGAGGCGATCGCTGTCTTGTGCGCGCGGTCGAGGGGGACCAGGAAGCGCAGGCGGCTGAGCAGGCGCCGGCCGTCGCGGAAGAAGTAGAACATGGTGAACAGGGTGGTGAAGAGGAGCACGATGATCTGGAGCGTGCCCCGCGACGTCTTGTTGATCACCGTCGCCACGATGGGGCCGGCCTGGCCGGCGAGGTTCTGCAGACCCTCGCGCCAGTCCAGGCGGTCGAGCTGGAATTGGCGCACCAGCGGCAGATTGCGTGCCCAGGCCAGAGGGTCCGGCTGGCCCATCCGCTGCATCTCCGCGAGCTTCGCCTGGGCGGAATGGTAGAAGCCGACCGCCTCGCCGGCCACCAGGTTGGCCACCCCGAGGAGAGGCAAAATGAGGCCGAGAAGCAGCACGGCACAGCAGAAAAACGCGGCCACCGAGCGCCGGCCGCGGAAGACGCGCACGAAGGCCTCGAAGAGCGGGTAGAAGAGCGTCGCGAAGACCGCCGCCAGGATCACCGGCACGAAGAACGACTGCACCATCCGGAAAAAGAGGAAGGCGGTGGCGATCAGGAGGCCGAGGAAGAAGAAACGGGTGAGGCGCGTCTGCTCACTCATGGCGAACATTCTCGCATGCTCGGGACGACCCTGGCTCGGCGGTTGCATCCTCCAAGGATCGCGACCGCCTCTCGGCTGTCGAGAATGACTTCCAGGAGATCTCCAATGCCGACTCTTCGCTCTTCGCGCCTCGCCTGCTTCGGGCTCGCGGCGCTTCTGCTTGCCGCGGCGGCCGGTGCGCAAGCGCCGGCAGCCAAGCCGACGCCTGCTCCCACGCCGACTCCGGCACCCGCTCCCGCAGTGCCCCAGGCTCCGCCGGCCCAACCGGCTCAGGACATCCCGTTCCAGAAGGCCACGGCCGGAGACGTCCAGATCCTCCTCGACCGCACCGGCTTCTCGCCCGGCGTCATCGACGGCAAGGGCGGCGGCAACACGCGCAACGCTCTCGCCGCCTTCCAGGGAGCCAACGGCCTCCCCGCCACCGGCAAGCTCGACGCCGCGGCCTGGCAGAAGCTGCGGGCGGCCGGCGGCGCGCAGGTCCTGCTTCCCTACACCGTCACCCCCGAGGACGCGGCCGGGCCGTACCAGCCGATCCCCGAGGACATGGCGGAGAAGGCCAAGCTACCGGCCCTCGGCTACTCCTCGATCCTCGAGATGCTGGGCGAGCGCTTCCATGCCGCCCCGGAGCTGATCCGGAAGCTGAACCCGCAGGCGCGTTTCGCCGCCGGGGAGGTCCTCCGGGTGCCCAATGTGCGCGCCGTTCCCACGGAGAAGACTCCGGCGGCGGCTGGAGACATTCGCATCGTGGTCTCGAAGGCGAAATCGACCCTCACGGTCGACAATGGCGGTAAAGTCATCTTCTTCGCGCCGGTGACCTCGGGGAGCGAGCACGATCCATTGCCGCTCGGCGCGTGGAAGGTCAAAGGCGTGGCGCGCAATCCGACCTTCAATTACAATCCCGACCTCTTCTGGGATGCCGAGCCCGGCGATTCGAAGGCGAAGGTGCCGGCGGGCCCGAACAATCCGGTCGGCATGGTGTGGATCGATCTGACCAAGGAGCACTACGGCCTGCACGGCACGCCGGAGCCGAAGACGATCGGCAAGACCACGTCGCACGGCTGCGTCCGCATGACCAACTGGGACGCCTTGACGGTGGCGGCGATGGTAAAGCCGGGGACGCCGGTTCTCTTCGAGCCTTGAACGATGCGGCGCGAGAAAGAAGACGAGAAGGGGAAGGTCGGAAAGGTCGCCCTCGCCGGCCTGGGAGGGTTCCTCCTCGGCGCGGCGACCATTCTCTTCGTCGTCTGGACCTATGGAAGTCAGACGCGGAGCCTCTCTGACACCGCGCTGCCGTCTCCCTCGTCTCCCTCGTCTCCCTCGTCTTCCTCCTCTGCCCGGTCTCCGGCGCCGCCGTCCCTGCCGTTGCGGGTCGATCCCACCCGGCCGGCCCAGCCGGGCCTCCCCCCGGCTTCCGCACCGCCGATCGGCAATCCGCCCATCGGCCCGACCGACCTGACCGGCGACCTGGCCACCCGCCATCTCCTCCTGCCGGTCCAGGGGATTCGTCCCGAACAGCTTCACGACACCTTCAACGAGGCGCGGGGAGGAGGCGAGCGCGTCCACGAGGCGCTCGACATCATGGCGCCGCGCGATTCGGCGGTCCTCGCCGTGGAAGAAGGCCGCGTCGTCAAGCTCTTCACCAGCAAGCAGGGCGGGCTGACCATCTATCAGTTCGATCCCACCGGGACCTACGCCTACTATTACGCCCATCTGGACCACTACGCGGACGGCCTCAAGGAAGGCGACGTCCTCCGCCGCGGCCAGGTCATCGGCTACGTCGGCACCACCGGCAACGCCAGCCCGGACGCGCCGCACCTGCACTTCGCCATCTTCCGCCTGACGCCCGAGAAGCAGTGGTGGAAGGGGGCGCCGGTCAATCCGTTCGGGTTGCTGCGGTAAGAGGGCCGGCTGGCCGGTATAAACTCCCCCAGCCGGCCATGAACGTCCATCAATTCATCTTCAAATGGTCCAAGGCCGCCCTCACCGAGAGGTCGGCCTCCCAGCAGCACTTCCTCGATCTGTGCGATCTGGTCGGGCACGGCAAGCCCGCCGAGCTCGATCCGGAGGGCGACTCCTTCACCTTCGAGAAGGGCGCCGCCAAGTACGGCGGCGGCCGCGGCTGGGCGGACGTCTGGAAGCGCGGCTTCTTCGCCTGGGAGTACAAGGGGCATCACAAAGACCTCGTCGCCGCCTACGACCAGCTCCTGCGCTACCGGGAGGCGCTCGACAACCCGCCTCTCCTCGTGGCGTGCGACATGGACCGCATCGTCGTCCACACCAACTTCACCGGCCGGCCCACCGTCGTCCACGACATTTCCCTGCGCGACCTGGAAAAGCCGGAGAACCTGGAGATCATCCGGGCCGTCTTCCACGATCCGGAGAAGCTCAAGCCCGGCACGACCCGCGAGGCGATCACCCAGGACGCCGCCAGCCGCTTCGCCGAGATCGCCCAGACCATGCGCGACCGCGGCCTCGAGCCGCACGCCGTGGCCCGCTTCCTGGACCGCATCGTCTTCATCCTCTTCGCCCAGAGCGTCGACCTCCTGCAAGACCGCATCGTCGCCCGCCTCCTGACGAACAGCCGGGACAAACCGGACGTCTTCGCGCGCCTGGTCTCCACCCTGTTCCACGAGATGGCCGGCGGCGGCTTCTTCGGCGCCGACAAGATCCGGCGCTTCAACGGCAATCTGTTCTCGGACGATACGGTTCTCACTCCGACCCGGGAGGAGCTCGAGAAGATCTACAGAGCGGGGCTCCTGGACTGGAGGGTGATTGACCCGTCCGCGCTCGAGGTCCTGAGCCCGGCAACAGGAGAGACTTTCGGGCGGCTTCTCGCTCTGAATCTGAAGGAGAAATTGGCTGCTGGCCGAAAAATAAGCTTCCCTCGCGGCTCGGTAAGCTTCCCAGCCGAAAAATAAGCTTCCCTCGTGGCTCGGCAAGCCGCCTCAACGTACCTGGGCCGCTCCGTTACGGCTTCGGTACCAGCTTCAGGACGTCAACCGGCGCTCCAGGCAGGACGAAGCGGTACACCCCCGCCGGAGGTGCCGAACCAGCACACTCCCCCGAAGCGGGTGCCGAACCACAGGTTTCCGGCCCGGTCCCGCGACTGGCTGAGACCGAGGAGAGCCGACCTGGCTCGACTTGGCGCACCGCAAGCTCGACGACGAGGCCCGTCTTCGCCGCCTACGGCTGGGAGCCGGGCTTGCCGGACGAGCAGATTCTTGAGAAGCTCCTCGCCTTGAATCTGGAGAGGGCGGGGGCGGGTGAGCCACCGAGCGCGGAGATGGATGAGACCGAGAATTGAGGCTTCAAGCCGCCGTGACGGCACGCACGCGGGCGGTCGCGGAACGCACGGGACCGGAATTGGGCCTCTCTGGACCGGCACCGGACCGCAGGGAATCGGTCGCGGAACGCGCGGAAGTGGTCGCGGACCTCACGGAGTCGGTCGCGGATCGCACGGAGTCAGTCGCGGATCTCATAGATCTGGTAGCGGAACGCGCGGAAGCGGTAAAGGAACGCAGGGATCGCGGAATGAGTTGCTCCTCAGCGTCTCCCAGTGCCCCGCCAGCAAAGCGGAGCGACTCAGAACCAATTCCCAGCGGCCCGCCAGCGCTTACCAGAGACTCGTCAACGCATCCTAGTGTTCCCTTGGAGCCTCTTAGAGTCCCGCGAGCGTTCGGTGAAGATCCGCTAGAGCTCCATGGCCGCCCGGCAGCGCTTCGGGATGGCGCGCGACGGGTCGGGCGGAGACGGGGAACGATCCCTTACGGTCCGCCGCTCTCTCCCTGAGAGCGGAAAACCCGAGCCGCGACTCAGGCCGGCTCCTCCGCGGTCCGCGCGCCGTCCGCGGTCTCCGGGTCCGCCGCCGTGGCGTCTCGCGGCTCTCCGGTCTCTCCTCCCTGAATCTTCCGGAAGCGGGCGGGAGACCGGCCAGTCCCTTTCTGGGAGATCGCGATGATCCTTTCCTTACGGAGCGCGTCGAGAGCCCGGGCGAGAGTCGCCTTGCTCGGCTTGTGGCCGAGCGCGCGCTCGAGATCGTATTTGTCGAACTCCGCGGGCAGCTCCGGCAGAGCCGCCTCGATCCCGGAGAGAACCGTTCCCGGCTCCCCGCGCGTCTTCGCTGGAGGCGCGGAGGCGGGGGATGGCTGTGCGGCAGCGGGCGAGAGTGGAGGCCGCCTCTCGGCGCCGGCGATCGGCGGCATCTCGCTCCCTTCGAGCTCGGCCCGCGCCCGCCGGATCGTCTCGAACGCCCGCAGCTTCACGCGGTGCGCCTCGTAGAGCATCTCGACATCCAGGCGGAGCTGCTCCTCGAGCCGCGCGCGCAGCTTTTCGAATTCGTCTTCGGTCATGGAGCGCGAGCTTAGCGTTCGGCGGTGGTGGAACGCAAGGGTGAGACGCTAGCTGTTAGAGTCCGCGGCGAACGATTCCAGGCCGAAGCGGCGCACCTTGTCCTTCACCGTGTTCCTGGACATTTTCAGAACGCGTGCCGTCCGGCGAATGCTGTATTCGCAGGCTTCCAGCGCCGCCGTGAACAGCTCCCGTTCCTTCTCCTGGAGAGCCTCATGGTACGCATCGCCGAGCACGGCCTCCTTGCCGACCGGAGCCGCGACGAGGCGAGATGGCTCGATCAGGCTGACTTCGGCCGGGCTTTCCTCGACCTCGCCGATGGGTGCAGTGGCGACGGCGAGAGACGTAAAGGGACCGTGAGGCGCCGAGACGTTCCAATACCTCAGGCAGAATTGCCGTAACGCCACGATCTGGCTCAAGTCCAGGGATTGAGCGCGCACGAGGCCCAGGAGGTCCTCCCACGCGCGCCGGATCGAGGGGCGCTCAGAGAGCATGAGGGGTTCCGCAAGAACTTCCTCGCACAACTTTGCGGCCTTTGAGAATTCTCGGCGCTGGAAGAAAATCTCGATGTGGGTGGTTGCCTCCTGAGCTCCCGCCCACGCCATCCCACTGGAATCCCCCTCTGCTTGATAGAGCGCGAACGACCGCGTCAGGAGGACAACGCCTTCTCCGTCTGCCCTACATCGCCGGCGATGGCCGCGCTCATCGAGAGAAGGAGGGCCTCTCTCCGTGGGCTGGAGGTCCCTCGCTTCAGCAGATCCCGGGCTTCCGCGATGGTCTTGTGAGCGCCGGGCCAGTCAGCAGAGAGTCTCCGGCAGTTCGCCGCGTAGGTCAGCGCCTCCGCCTGAAGGTCGTTCCGCAGCGGTTCCGGGAATTGCCGCTTCGGCAGGATGGCCGCGAGCTCTTTGGCCAGATGGGCCAGGTGCTCGGCGGCGCTGGGGTCGGTGTGCCAGAGGACGGCGACCTCTTCCAGAATCGCCTCGAAAAACACTTGAGTGTGAATCGAGGTGACCGAGTGGAGGCGCTTGCGCTGTTCGCTGGGCGGGCTCTCCTTGAGCTCAGAGAGCAGGTCGCGCGCCTGGAGAGCCCTCTCCTCGTGACGCTCCTCCGCCCGCAGCAGCCGCACCACCGCGGACCCCAGGGATGTCGGCGTCAATTTACCGGCCGCCTCGACACGCTCGAGGGCGGCGGAGCCTCTGATCCAGCAGAGGCGGCAAGCGATCAGATGAGCGACATGAGCCTCGGAATCGGGGGCCGTCATGATCCCCTGGAAGAAGCCTGCCATCGAATGGTCGGTCAGGTGCCGGGTCATCATCGCTCTCCAAGGATTTCAAGAATACAGGAAAACGGGGGGCGGAGCCCCCCTCAAAGAACCAGGTGCCGGAACTACGGAAAAACGCGCCTCAACCCCAAGGGTCGAAGACACCGCGCTGGTCGGCCTCCGCGCCGGCGGGAGCGGACTGCGAGGAGGTGGAGAGAAGGGTGAGGAGCCACTTGAAGAAGATCATAGGAGCCTGCCTTTCAGAGGGGCGGAGTGATCCCCTGGTCAATCATTGACCACGGGCTGAGAGGAGCCCCTCCTCCGGAACGAGGGGTTTCGCCAGACTGAGGACAAGCACGACAGACCTTGAAAAGGAGATTGGAATTGGCACATCACGCCATGAAGCACCTGGAGCTTGCCGAGATCGCCAGGCTGCTCTCCGTCGATCCCTTGACCTGCCGGCACCTTGCCGAGGCCTGCACGGCCTGTGGAGAACGGCTCCGGCAGATCGAGACTCTGATGAAACGATTCCACCATTGGGATCCTGAGGTCACCGTGCTGGAGGGGCTTCCGGCGGAAGGCCTCTTCGCCACGCTCATGGCGGCGGGGACCGATGGGACGATCTGGTCTGCTCAAGTCGACGAGAAAGAAGAATTCCAGACCTGGGGCGTCGCCTGGGTCGCGCTGGAGCAGGCGCGCGAGCAGCTCACCGAGGAAGCTTCCAGCCCGCGAGCCCGGGACCTCGCACTCCTGGCGGTGAAGATCGCGGAGGCCCTGGGCAATGGATATCACTCGGAATCCGTGGCGGACCTGAAGGCACGCGCCTATGCGGTGGCCGCCGCCGCGGAGCCTCCGGACGCCAACGTCGTGGGTGCAAGGCTGAGGCGGCTGGCTGCGGCCGTGGCAGCTCTCGAAGCAGGCTCAGGCGAGGAAACGGTGGCGCGGGACGTCTGGCATCTTCTCTCGCGGATCATTCGCTGAGAGGAAACGCCACCCGGTCGTAGGCCTCCCGCAGAGCCAGCGTGCAGCCGATGGACGGCAGCTCCAGCACGTCGTCGGAGCGGTCCGTTTCGGTGAGCAGCCAGCCGGTGACCCCCTGGCGCACGAAGTGCTCGGCGTGGACAAGGTCCTGGGCGAGAACGAGATACTCGGCGAAAGAGGGGAGCGTGCGGTAATACGCGAACTTCGCCCCGCGGTCATAGCTCTCCGTGGTGCGGGAGAGCACCTCGACGATCAGCGTCGGGTTGAGGAGCGTGTCGACCTCCGCGTCGTCAAACTGCGGCTCGCCGCAAACGACAGCCACATCGGGATAGGTGTAGAGATCGGCGGTGGGGACTCTCACGCGCATGTCTCCGGAGTAGAGCTCACAGCCGCGGGCCTTGAGCTGGCCGTCCAAGGCGATGGCCACATTGAGAGTGATTCGATTGTGCCGGCGGCTCGCGCCGGCCATGGCGTAGATCTCGCCGTTCAGATACTCGTTCTTCGTCTCGGACTGTCTCTCAAGGGACAAGTACTCTTCCGGGGAGACGCGGCGGCGGGGTTCGGTGGCCATGGGACCAATGTAGCACTCCTTGAGGCGACTCTCTACTCGGGCCGCCGCCGCTCTGGTATAAGGAGACCGGGGGAGGACCAGTCCATGTACATCGAGCGCGTCGTCCTACAAAACCTCAAAGGCTTCAAGTCTTTGGACTTCTCCTTTCTGAGGCCGGACGGGCAGCTTCCGGGTTGGACAGTCCTGACTGGGGACAACGGCTCCGGGAAAACCGCGATCCTCAAGGCGGTCGCTCTTGCTCTCGTGGGGCCGGATGTCGGTCGTGCCTTGCAGCCATCGTTGCGCGGATGGGTCCGAGAAGGTTGCAGGGAGGGGAGGATCGAGGTCCAGATCCGTGTCCAGGACCAGGACAAATTCACCACGGGACGGCGCGCTGACTCGTTCTGGGCCGAAATCGAGCTCCAGAAGAACGGAGGGCCAGAGATCTCGATGAAGGCCGGCAGCAAGAGGCGCGGTCTCAAGAGCTCTTCGAATGGCCCCTGGGCCGAGAACACGGGTGGATGGTTCGCGGCCGGGTATGGTCCCTTTCGCCGTCTTTACGGGGCCTCGCCGGAGGCGCAGCGCGGCGATCCGGTCCTAACTGAGCTCCCTACTCCGGCTGCCGCCGCCACCTTTTGTGCCACCAGACCCACTGCTCCGGTTTTCTCCGCACCTGCTCCTCGATCTTCGCGGTCATCAGGGCGGTGGCTTCGCGCGGGTCGTCGGGGAGGTCGAGGGCGGGGTGAAAGTGGACGCGGTGGGTGCCGTCGGGCTTGCGCTCGGCGAAGGAGGGGATGACCCAGGCTTTCTGGCGGAGGGCGATCTCGGCGGCGCCGACGGGGGTGAAGGCGGGGCGGCCGAAGAAGGGGACCCAGACGCCGTCGACGCGGGTGTCCTGGTCGATGAGCATGGCGAGGGCGCCGCCGCCTCGGAGGACTTCGAGGAGCTGGCGGGCGGCGCCTCTCGTGCCGCGCGCGATGGTGGTGGTGCCCAGGTGGGCGCGGAGGTCGACGACGAGCTTCTGCAGGGCGGGATCGTCGAGCGGCCGGGCCACCGCGGCGGGAGGGACGCCGCCGCCGTGGAGGACGGTGCCGATGAGCTCCCAGTTGCCGCAGTGGCCGGTGAGGATGAGGATCGGGCGGCCGGTGGCGCGGGCGGCCTGCACCGAAGGCCAACCGTCGACGTCGACGCAGCTCAGGATCTCCCGGCGGTCGCGGCGGAAGAAGTGGAGGAGCTCGGAGAGGTTCATCCCCGCCTGGCGGAAGCAGCCGCGGGCGATCGTCCGCCGTTCCTGCTCCGTGAGCTCGGGGAGGGACTGCGCGAGGTGGTCGAGAGCGCGGCGGCGGTCGCGGCCGCTCAGTCTCCAGGTCAGCGCGCCGAGGACGCCGCCGAGGGCGAGGACGGCGCGGCGCGGCAGGCGGCCGAAGCAGGCGGAGAGGAAATGCAACGTCCCCGGGATCAGCGCGGCGCGCAGACGGCTGGCCAGCCGGCGGCGGCGGGCCTGCGGCGTGGGGGGCGGCGGAGCGGTGCGGATCAGACGGATCGCGGACCTCTACTCGTGCGGACCGAGAAAAGTCGCCAGGAGCTTTTCCCAGTCGCCCCGGGCGCGGAGCAGGATCTCGCACAGCTCGCGCACGGCGCCCCGGCCGCCGCGGTGCTGCACGATCCGGTGGACGTGCTCGCGGACTTCGGGAGCGGCGTCGGAGGGGGCGAAGGAGAGGCCGCAGCGCAGGAGGACCGGGAGATCGAGGAGATCGTCCCCCATGGAGGCCACCTTTTCGGGCGCGGTCTTCTGGGCGGTGAGGAATTCGTTGAAGGCGGAGGCCTTCTCGGGGCGGTCCATCATCAGCGCGTCGAGGCCGAGCTCGCCGGCGCGGAAACGCAGGGCTTCGCTGATCCGTCCGGAGAGGATGCCCACCTTGAGCCCGGCTTTCTGGGCGAGCTTGATGCCGGCGCCGTCGCGGACGTCGAAGACCTTCCACTGCTCGCCTTCGGGACCGAAGATCAGCCGGCCGTCGGTGAGCACGCCGTCGACGTCGAGGAGGATCCATTCGACCGCCTTGGCGCGCTCGGCGAAGGCTTCATCGGAGACCACGATTTGATGAGATAAAACCCGGTCGGTCAAAACAGCTCCAGTCGCCAGAGGTCGTGCAGGTGGACCACCCCTTCGAGCCGCCCGTCCTCGGCGCAGACGAAGAGGGAGGTGATGCGGTGGTCTTCCATGGTCTTGAGAGCGGCGGCGGCGAGCTCGGTGCCGGAGATGGCACGGGGACCGCGGGTCATCACCTCGCCGGCGGCATGCCGCATCAGGCCGTCGTCGGATTCCAAGGCGCGCCGCAGGTCGCCGTCCGAGATGCAGCCGGCGAGGCGCCCTTCGGCGTCGAGGACGGCGGTGATGCCGAGCTTCTTGCGTGACATCTCGTAGATCGCGTCGCGCATCGGCGTGTCGAGCCGCACCGCCGGCAAGGCGTCGCCGGCGTGCATGAGCTGGCGCACCTTGAGCAGGCGCTTGCCGAGGCGGCCGCCGGGATGCAGGAGGGCGAAGTCTTCATGGGTGAAGCCGCGCGCCTCGAGGAGCGCCATGGCCAGGGCGTCGCCCATCGCGAGCGTCGCGGTGGTGGACGCGGTGGGAGCCAGATTGAGCGGGCAGGCCTCGCGGTCGATCGCCACCGGCAGATGGAGGTCGGCGTGGCGCGCCAGGGGGGAGCGCTCGTTGGCGGTCATGGTCACCAGAGGCACGCCCAGCCGTTTCAAGGTCTCCACCAGGCGCAGCAGCTCCTCGTTGGTGCCGGAGTAGGAGGCGGCGAGCACCACGTCGCCGGCGACGATCATCCCCAGGTCGCCGTGCAGCGCCTCGGCGGGATGGAGGAAGAAGGACGGCGTGCCGGTCGAGGAGAGCGTCGCCGCGATCTTCTTCATGATCAGGCCGCTCTTGCCCATGCCGGTGCAGACGACGCGGCCGGTGCAGCTCCGCAGCAGGTCGACGGCCTGGTCGAAGCGCTCGTCGAGCTGGCCGAGCAGGCCGCGGATGGCGGCGGCTTCGGTTTCGAGGACCTCGGCGGCAACCTCCCGAGCGCTCCGCGGAGCTCTCAAAGCGCCTTCCGCACCGCGAGCAGCGACTTCAGCAGCGCCTCCGCGCGCTCCAGCGGAAGCTGGACGGCGCTGTCCGAGAGCGCGCGCTCGGGATCGGGGTGGATCTCCAGGAAGACGCCATCGGCGCCGGCGGCGACGGCGGCGCGGGCGAGCGGCTCGGCGAAGCGGCGCTCACCGCCGCTCTCCGTCCCGCCACCGGGGAGCTGGAGGGAGTGGGTGACGTCGTAGATCACCGGGATACCGTCGGCGTGCAGCAGCTCGAAGCTGCGCATGTCCACCACCAGGTTGTGGTAGCCGAACGAGACGCCGCGCTCGGTGACGGTGATCTTGTCGTTGCCGGTGCTGCGCGCCTTGTCGACGATCTTGCGCATGTCGTCCGAGGCCATGAACTGCCCCTTCTTGACGTTGAGCGGCCGGCCGGTCGCGGCGGCGGCGACCACCAGGTCGGTCTGGCGGCAGAGGAAGGCGGGGATCTGGAGCACGTCGCAGACCTCGGCGGCGGGCGCGCACTGCCCCGGCTCGTGGACGTCGGTGAGCACGGGGAGGCCGGTCTCCTGGCGGACGAGGCGGAGGACGCGCAGCCCTTCCTGCAGGCCGGGACCGCGGAAGCTGCCGAGGGCGCTGCGGTTGGCCTTGTCGAACGAGGACTTGAAGACGAGGCCGACGCCCAGGCGTTCGGCCATGGCGGCGAGGGCGTGGGCGGTGTCGATCACCAGCCCTTCGCTCTCGATGACGCAGGGTCCGGCGATGACCGGAAAGGAGGGACCGGTCCCTCCAAGGACGACGCCGGGAGCGAGCTCTACGGAGGTTACGGGGGGCACGGCCTAATGGTGAGCGATCCGCGGAGGCCTGTCAAACCCGCGATGTAGGACAGACTCCGACACGTTTTCGGCCGTTTCTCCGAGCCCGGACCGCCCTGCCGTCCGATGGAGCCGCCGCCGGCCGGCACCTACCATATGGGGCATGGTCTTTTAAGGAGAACGCCATGGAAACTCTTCTCGTACGTCACAGCGATCACGGCAACGCCGGCTTCTTTGCGGGGGGCTACCGGATCCCCGTCATGGAAGTCCCCACCCGACTGGTTTTGGTGAGCGGCGCGACCATGCCGGCCAGCTTTTTTCTCGAAGCCGCCGGGAGGGACGCCTTCGAGCACGAAGGCCTGCTGGCTCATCTCAACAACGAACGGAAGCAGTTCATCGTCGTTCGTTGCGAGGCCGGGATCACCATGGTGTGCACCGAGGCGATCGCGTATGTCAACATCGGGGGGAGGACTCCCGAGTTCGAATTTTGCGAAGCCGTCGGCACGCCCCATCAACCGGCGCACATACGCCTATGCACGGGAGAGGAGCTGAGGGGCGATTTCGTCTGCCTGGCGTCCCCGGAGCAGTCGCGGCTGTCCGACCTCCTGAACCAGCCGCGGCAGCGTTTCCTGCTCTTCACCAGCGGCAGCTCCACATACCTCATCAACCGCAACGCGGTGCAACAGGTGAATCCGCTCTGAGCCGCCGGCATCAGCCCTCCACCTGGACGGTCCGGCGGGGCTCGGAGCGAGCTTCGGGTCTGATCTCGGAGCGGGGCTCCGCCGACTTCCGGCGCTCCTGCTCCGCCAGGGCCGCCGCGATGTAGGAGACGAAGAGCGGGTGCGGCTCGGTGGGCTTCGACTTGTACTCGGGATGGAACTGGCAGCCGAGGAACCAGGGATGGTCGCGCAGCTCCACCATCTCGACGAACTTGCCGTCCGGCGACAGGCCGGAGACCACCAGGCCGTGCTCGGTGAGGAGGGACATGTACTTCTGGTTCACCTCGTAGCGGTGGCGGTGGCGCTCGCTGATCTCGGCGGTGCCGTAGATCTTGCGGGCGAGCGTCCCCTCCTGGAGCTTGCACGGGTAGGCCCCGAGGCGCATCGTGCCGCCCAGCTCCTCGACGCCGAGCAGGTCGCGCAGCTTGTAGATCACCGCGTGCTCCGTCTCGGGATCGAACTCGGACGAGGTGGCGTCCTTGATGCCGCAGACGTTGCGGGCGTACTCGATGACCGTACACTGCATCCCCAGGCAGATGCCGAAGAACGGCACCTTGTGCTCGCGGGCGTAGCGGATGGAGCGGATCTTTCCCTCGGTGCCGCGGTGGCCGAAGCCGATGGGCACGAGGAGCGCGTCGACGTCGAAGATCTCGCGCGGCCAGTTGTGCGCCTCGAGCTCCTCGGCGTCGATGTAGACCAGCTCGACCGCGGTGTCGTTGGCGATGCCGCCGTGCAGCAGCGCCTCGTTGAGGCTCTTGTAGGAGTCAGTGAACTCCACGTACTTGCCGACGATCCCCACGCGCACCTTGTGGTGCGGGTTCTTGATCCGCGCCACCAGGCTCTCCCAGCGCGACATGTCGCGGTCGTAATGAGGGAGGTTGAGCAGCTCGAGGAGGATGTCGTCCAGCCCTTCGCGGCAGAACATCAGCGGCACCTCGTAGATCGTCGAGACGTCGCGGGCGGCGATGACCTGGCGCGGATCGACGTTGCAGAAGAGGGCGATCTTCTTCTTCATGTCCTCCGGCAGGGCGCGGTCGACGCGGCAGAGGATGAGGTCGGCCGAGATGCCGATCTCGCGCAGCTCGCGCACCGAGTGCTGGGTGGGCTTGGTCTTCAGCTCGTCGGCGGCGGCGATGTAGGGGACGAGGGTGAGGTGGAGATTCGCCGCGTTGCCGCGCCCGAGCTCCTGGCGGAGCTGGCGGATGGCTTCGAGGAAGGGGAGCGACTCGATGTCGCCCACCGTGCCGCCGATCTCGACGATGACCACGTCGACCTCCGCGGCCACTTTGCGCATGGCCTCCTTGATCTCGTCGGTGATGTGGGGGATCACCTGCACGGTCTTGCCCAGGTAGTCGCCGCGGCGCTCCTTGTTGATCACCGTCTCGTAGATCTTGCCCGTCGTGTAGTTGTGCCGCTTGCTGGTCACCGTATGGGTGAAGCGCTCGTAGTGGCCGAGGTCGAGATCGGTCTCGGCGCCGTCGTCGGTGACGAAGACCTCGCCGTGCTGATAGGGGGACATCGTCCCCGGATCGACGTTGATGTAAGGGTCGAACTTCATCAGAGTCACCGAGAAGCCCCGCGCTTCCAGAATCGCGCCGACCGACGAGGCGGCCACTCCCTTGCCCAGGGAGGAAACGACGCCGCCGGTGATGAAGATGAACTTGGTGGCCATGAGGAATCGTCTCCTTGCAAGCTTCAAAGTATGTTTCCGCCGAGCAGGCGCTCGACGCGTTCCAGGTCTTCCCGCGTGTCGACGCCGGGCGAGCCCCGCTCGGCCAGCAGCACGCGGATCGCGATGCCGTTCTCGAGTGCGCGGAGCTGCTCGAGCGATTCGCTGCGCTCGAGAGGCGTCGGCGGGAGCTCGGCCAGGCGCAGCAGGGCGGCGCGCTGGTAGCCGTAGATCCCCAGATGCTTGAGAGGCTGCGCCGCACCCTCCACACGCGGGTAGGGGATGCCGGCGCGGCTGAAGTAGAGCGCATAGCCGGCGAGGCTGAGCACGACCTTGACCGCGTTCGGATTGCCGAGATCCTCCGGCTCCGCGGCGGCGGCGAGGGTCACCACCGGATCGCCCGGATTCTCGCGCAGGTGGACGGCGATCCGTGACACCGCCTCGGGATCGATCAGCGGCTCGTCGCCCTGGATGTTGACGATCGCCGCGGCCTCTCCCAGGGCGCCGCCCGCGCGCACGGCCCAGGCGATGCGGTCCGTGCCGCTGGCACAGTCCGCCGGCGTCATCTCGCAGCGTCCCCCGAAAGCCTCCACGGCGCGGGCGATCCGCTCGTCGTCGGTGAGCACCACGACGCCGTCGAGCCCGCATGCTCGGGAGGCCCGCTCCACCACGTGCTGGATCATCGGCCGGCCGGCGATGGGCAGCAACGGCTTGCCGGGCAGGCGCGTCGAAGCGAAGCGCGCAGGGATCGCTCCCACGATTTTCAAGTCTGTCGTGGACTGGGGGACGGCGGAGGGGTGCACGGCCTAATGTAGTGCGATCGGCCGGAGGGTGTCAAACTCGTTTCAGTGCGGGACGGCGGGGAAATGCGCGTCGCTCCGCCCCACGGTGAAGGAGAGGACGGCCGGAGCGGTACGTGGATCATTTCGACAGATCTCCCCTACCGCAACGCCGCCAGCTCCGCCTCGGCGCGGGCGAGCTGCTCGGCGGCGCGCTCGGCGCGCGTGTTGGCGCGGCCGGCGGCTTCGCGATCGGCCTCGGCGCGGCGGCGGGCCTCCTCGGCGGCGCGCTCGGCGGCCGCCGCGGCCCTCTCCAGCCTCTCGGCTTCGCCGCTGAGGGACTTCGCCTCTTCCGCGGCGCGGGCCACTTTCTCTTCGGCGTGGCCGATCCGCTCCTGGCGCTTCGCGTCCTCGCGGTCCCGGCGCTCGCGCTCGGCCTTCTCTTCTTTTTCTCTTTCCTGCGCCGCACCCTCGCGCTGCCGGCGCTTCGCGTCGAGAGTCGGGGGCTCGGCCGGGACCAGGCGGAGACCGTGGCGCTCGGGGCGGGCGGCGAGCTGGAGGCCGGCGAGGACCTCGAAGCCGGGGGGATCGAGATCGCGGTCGAGCCAGCCGCGCTCGGCCTCTCCGGCGGCGGCCGGGCTCAAGGCCAGCGCTTCGAGATTGACCGTGATGCGGTCGACGATCGCCTTGCCCGGCTCGCGGCCGTCTTCCGTGAGGAGGGCGACAGCCTGCCGGCGGAGATCGTCGCGCAGCTCGCGCTCCGCCTGGAGGGCGTCGCGGAGGGCGTCGGCGCTGCCGTGCGAGAGAGCCTTCTGGAGGGCGCCGCGGGCGCGCTCGCCGGCGGCGAGGAGGGCGTCCATCTTCTTCTTCTGGTCGAGAAAGAGGACGTTGACGGCCCAGGCGGAGGCGGACGGCTTGGCGAGCGCCTTCACCCGCTCGGAAGCCTCGCGGTCGCCCTCCTTGCGCAGCCGGGTGGCCAGCGTGTTGCGCTCCGGCGTGAATTCCGCCAGGGGGAGGGCGTACAGGCGGGCGATCTCGGATTCCAGCTCCAGGGTCCTTTTTTTCGCGGCCATGTCGGGTATCGTATCCTCATGGCCCTGCGCCCCGCCCATGATGACGACGCCACCGTGATCGCCGATCTCTCGACCCAGCTCGGCTATCCCACCCATCCCGAGGAAGCTCTCTCCCATCTGCGCGCTCTCGCCGGGCGCGGCGACGACGCCGTCCTGGTGGCCGAAGAGGAGGGCACGGGCCGGGTGATCGGCTGGATTCACGTCTGCGGCACCCACCGGGTCGAGTCGGCGCCGTGCGCCGAGATCGCCGGCCTGGTGGTGGACCAAGCGCAACGCGGCCAGGGGACCGGAGCCGCGCTGGTGGAGGCCGCCGCGGCCTGGGCGAAGGCCCATGGCTACGCCACGCTACGCGTGCGCAGCAACACGGTCCGCGAACGCACGCATGCGTTCTACGAGCGGCTGGGCTTCGCCCGGACGAAGACACAGGTGGTGCTCGCGCGGGAGCTGTAGAGGAGCTTCAGAATGCGCGCGCTCCTCGACCGCTTCTTCGCTCCCGATCCGTCTGCCGGCGGGATGTGGCCGCGCTGGATCTTCCTTCGCTGCCTCGGCCTGATCTTCTTCTCGGCCTTCTACTCCCTGGCCTTCCAGATCCAGGGGCTGATCGGACCGCGCGGCATCCTCCCCGCCGGCCGCTACCTGGACGCGGTGGCCGGCATGCTCCCGGGCCTGTCTCGCGTCTACTACGTGCCGACCGTGCTGTGGCTCGGCGCCGGGAACGGTGCCCTGACGGCGCTCGTCTGGGGCGGCCTCCTCGCCTCGGCGCTCCTCGTCGTGAACCTCTGGCCGCGCGGCTCGATCGCGGTCTGCCTCGTTCTTTTCCTCTCTTTTATCAGCGCGGCGCAGGACTTCTCGGCGTACCAATCCGACGCCATGCTCCTCGAAGCGGCCTTCCTCTCCCTCTTCTTCGCGCCGCGGGGATGGCGGCCCGGCCTCGGCGCCGGCCATCCGCCCTCGCGCGCCGCTCTCTTCCTGCTGCGCTGGGAGTGGTTCCGGATCTACTTCGAGTCCGGCGTGGTGAAGCTCCTGAGCGGCGACGAGCAGTGGCGGAACCTGACGGCGATGGACCATTACTACGAGAACGGGCCGCTGCCGACCTGGATCGGCTGGTGGGCGCACCAGCTCCCGCACGGATTCCACGCCGGGACGGTCGTCGCCACGCTGGTCGTCGAGCTGTTCCTGGTCTGGCTCGCCTGGCTGCCGCGGCCGTTGCGCCTGGCGTGTTTCGCCGTCGTGACCCTGCTCCAGATCGGCATCATCCTCTCCGCCAACTATGCCTTCCTCAACTACCTGGTCCTCGTCCTGGGCTTCCTGCTGCTCGATGATCGGGCTCTCGCCAAGGTGGGATTTCCGCTTCCCGGTCCCGCTCGAGAACAAAAGCCGCCGGCTCGCTGGCGGATCCTCGGTGCCGCGGTGGCTCTCGTCTGGATCTTCTGGGCGACGGTGATCGTCTTCCTGCCGTTTTCCCGCGACCCCGTCTTCGGTGCTCCGGCGCAGGCGCTCGCGCCGTTCCGCATCGCCAATCCCTATGGCCTGTTCGCGGTGATGACGCGGGCGCGCTACGAGATCGAATTCCAGGGGACGGTGGACGGCCGGACGTGGATCGCCTACCCCTTCCGCTACAAGCCGCAGGACCCGGCCGAGGCACCGGGGATCTACGCGCCGTACCAGCCGCGTTTCGACTGGAACCTCTGGTTCGCCTCGCTCGCCCCCTGGCAACAGAGCCTCTGGGTGCTCGACGTCGAAGAGCGCCTGCGCGAGCGGAGCCCGGACGTGCTGGCCCTCTTCCGCCGCGATCCCTTCGGCGGCCGGCCGCCGCAAGCGGTCCGCGCGATGCTCTGGCAGTACTGGTTTACCGACCGCGCGACGCGGCGCGCCACCGGAGCCTGGTGGCGGCGCGAGCCCCTCGGCGCCTGGGGACCCTGAGAGCGGGGGCCCTGAAAACCGGGGGGAATAACTCAGAGATTCGCCAGGCTGTAATTGTGACGGGGCGCGAACGGCCGCACCGAAGAGTTGTAGCCGGCCGCGATCGGGATCGAGCGCAGATTCGCCACGTCGATGCGGCCGTTGTCGGTGAGCAGAACCACTCTCTCCAGGGCGTTGCGCAGCTCGCGCACGTTGCCGGGCCAGTCGTAGGACTGGAGGACGCGCAGGGCATTGTCGCTCAGGGTGATGTTGCGGCGGCCGAAGTCCTCGGCGAGCTCCTCGATCAGGGCCAGGGCGATCGCCGGGATGTCCTGGCGTCTCTCGCGCAACGGCGGGATGTGGAGGGGGATGGTGTTGATGCGGAAGTAGAGATCGCTACGGAACTTCTTCTCGCGCGCCATGCGGCCGAGGTCGTGCCGGGTCGCCGCGATCAGGCGGATGTGGACGGGGCGGTCGAGATCGCCGCCGAGGCGGCGGAAGTGCCCGGTCTCCAGGACCTGGAGGAGCTTCGGCTGCACTTCCGGGTCGACGTCGCCGATCTCGTCGAGGAAGACGGTGCCGTGATCCGCCACCTCGAGGAGACCGATCTTCGTCTCGTCGGCGCCCGGGAAGACTCCCTTCTCGTGGCCGAACAGCTCGGACTCCAGGAGATGGCGCGACAGGCCCGCGCAGTTGAGGTCGACGAAAGGTCCGCCGGCGAGCGGCCCGTTGTCGTGCAGCCAGCGGGCGAGGTCGCGCTTGCCGGTGCCGGTCTCGCCGAGCAGGAGGACCGGGCTTTCGGCGGCGGCCAGCTTGCGCGCTCCCCTCTCGATCGTCCGCACGGCGTTGCTCTCGCCCAGGAAGGGATGCGCCCGGCGGCGGGCGGCGAGCAGCTCGCTGGCCACCTGCCGCTGGCGATGGCGGTGCGCCTCGACACCGCGGCGGAGGACGACGAGCAGGGTCTCGAGATCCACCGGCTTGGTGAGGAACTGCTCCGCGCCGGCCTTCACCGCCTCGACCGCCAGCTCGATGGAGCCGAAGGCGGTGAGCAGCACGATGAACAGACGGGGATCGATGGCGCGCGCGCGCTCGACCACGTCGAGGGCATCGCCGTCCGGGAGGCGGTAATCGATGACCATGGCATCGGGCCGGGAGGTCTGGACGATCTCCAGCGCCGCCGCCGCCGTCGCGGCTTCGCGCACCCGGAAGCCTTTGGAGGAGAGAAAATCACCCACGCCGAAACGGATCGCCACCTCGTCATCCACTAACAGGACTTCGGATCGGTTCGCGTTCATCGCTCTCCGGGCGGCCGCAAGGCAGCCGCGATTTTCCTTCGATGGGGGAAGCCAGGTCAGGCTGCGCACAGAGTAGAACGCGGAGATTACGAACTGGATTACACGGTCTTTGATGCATCTCTCCGATTGACTCGCCCCGGGCGCGGGGCTAGGCTGCCGGGATGGACTGCCGCGCCGGTTGTGGAGCCTGCTGTATCGGGCTGTCGATCTCCTCGCCGATCCCCGGGATGCCGGAGGGGAAACCGGCCGGCGTGCGCTGTGTCCAGCTCAGCTCCGACAACCTGTGTCTGCTGTTCGGCCAGCCGGAAAGGCCGGAAGTCTGCCGGCGTCTGCGCCCGGAAGAAGAGATGTGCGGGCGGACGGCGGAAGAGGCCCTCACCTATCTGGCCTTCCTCGAACGCGCCACCGCGCCGCTCGCGAGGTGAACTCTCTGGAGGTGCTCATGGAGCCGTCCGCGCCGTCCCTGTCCCGCCGCCGTTTCACCCAGCTCCTCGGCCTCGGCCTGGCCTCGACCGCGGTCGGAACCGCGGGCGCCGTACGCCCCGCCACGGCCGCCACGGCCGCCACGGCCGCGCCCGCCGCCGCTTCGCCTGCGAACATCGTCCGCCTCAGCGCGAACGAGAATCCGTACGGCCCTTCGCCCAAGGCCTTCGACGCCATGCGCCAGGCGTTCGGCCTCGCCTGGCGCTATCCGGACGAAGGGATGGACGCCCTCGTCGCCGACCTCGCCCACCACCACAAGGTCGGCACCGGCGCTGTCCTCCTCGGCAACGGCTCGAGCGAGATCCTCAAGCTCTGCGCCGCCGCCTTCTCCGGTCCCGGCCGGCCGGTGGTCATGGCGGACCCCGCCTTCGAGGCGCTGGCGATCTACGCCCATGCCGCCGGCGTCGAGGTGATCAAGGTCCCGCTCACCGCCGACTACCAGCACGACCTGGCCAGGATGCAGGCCGCCGCCGGTGCCAATCAACCCGCCGGCCTGGTCTACGTCTGCAATCCCAACAACCCCACGGCGACCGTCACGGCGAAAGACCGGCTGAGCGCGTTCCTGACCGGCCTGCCGGCCGGCGTCACCGCCCTGGTGGACGAGGCCTACTTCCACTATGCGGACCCTGAGGACCATCCTCTCTACCAGAGCGTGGTCCCGCTCACCCAGGAGCACCCGAACGTCATCGTGGCGCGCACCTTCTCCAAGGTCTACGGCATGGCCGGCCTGCGTTGCGGCTATGCCGTGGCGCGGCCGGAGACGATCGAGCTGCTGCGCGCACAGCAGAGCTGGGACAGCATCAACGCCATGGCCCTCGCCGCCGCGCGGGCGAGCCTGGCGGACGGCGAGCACACCGCCCTGAGCCGGCGCCGCAACCGCGAGACGCGGGCCGCGGTCACCGCCGAGCTGGAGCGCATGGGCTACCGCGTCCTCCCCTCGGCGACCAACTTCCTGATGGCCGACCTGCGCCGCCCGGTCGGCCCGGTCATCGCGGCCTTGCACCAACGCGGGGTGCAGGTGGGCCGCGTCTTCCCGGCGCTGCCGACCCACCTGCGGGTGACCCTCGGCACGCCGCCGCAGATGAAGACCTGCCTCGCCGCCCTGCGGCAGGTGCTCGCCGGCTGATTCCGACTGGATCTTGAGCGCGATCTTCTTCTCCCACGGAGCTCCGCCCGCACGCGCCGCGCGGAGCTTCTGGCACGCACCTTGCTTTGTGCGGAGACGTGAGAAGCGAGAAATACGCCTCCCCCATAGATAAAGGAGAATCGAAATGAAAAGCCTCAAGTGGATGGCAGTTCTGTTGGCGATGGCGTTGCCCCTGGCGGTCGGTTGCAAAAAAGAAGGAGCCGAGGTCGACGACCGTGACGATACTGCCACTTCGGTGACCGAGAAGGAGAAGGCCGGCGTGAACCAGCCCGGCGACCTCAACCCGGTCGAAGCCCAGACGATGATCGACGACGTGACCGTCGGCAAGAGCGTCGCCGCGGACGGCACGATCGCGGTCGACCAGCAGGGTGACGACTTCGCCCCGGGCGATGCGGTCAACGTCGCGATGAAAGTCGGCGACGCGCCGGCCGGCTCGGCGGTGCGCATCGTGTGGTCGGGTCCCAACGCCACCAAGATCTCGGAAGAGACCAAGACGGTCGCCGCGGGCCAGCCCAACATGAGCTTCACCTCGGGCAGCACCGCCTCCTGGGCCAAGGGCGACTACACCGCCGACATCTGGATCGGTGACGAGAAGGTGAACACCCAGCACTTCAACATCGTGGACAAGAGCGACGCGGGCAAGTAGCGC
>Ga0307506_10000130_pt1 | contig 27478 bp, 23 predicted proteins | sample 25_S_MG_FD_202175 | JGI IMG/M metagenome (GOLD analysis project Ga0307506, IMG submission 202175) | Soil microbial communities from Populus trichocarpa stands in riparian zone in the Pacific Northwest, United States - 25_S | ecosystem: Environmental > Terrestrial > Soil > Riparian zone > Trees... | reverse complement strand
AAGCGCTCAAGGCCTTCCGCGAGCGCGGCTACGACATGCCGGTGCTGATGATCAGCGGCCACGCCGACGTGGCCACGGCGGTCGAGGCGACGCGGCGCGGTGCCTTCGACTTCTTCGAGAAGCCGCTGCAGCGCGAGCGCATCCTGGTCTCGCTGCGCAACGCCGTGGACACCTGGCGGCTGCTCAACGAGAACACCGTCCTCCGCCAGGAGCCCGACCAGCTCGTCGGCACCGCCGCCGCCATCCGCCGCCTCAAGGAGACCATCGACAAGGCGGCGCCGACGCCCGCCACCGTGCTCATCACCGGCGAGAGCGGCACCGGCAAGGAGCTGGTGGCGCGGGCCATCCATCGCCAGTCGACGCGCCGCGACCGGGCGATGGTGCAGGTCAACTGCGCCGCGATCCCCGAGGAGCTCATCGAGTCCGAGCTGTTCGGACACGAGAAAGGGAGCTTCACCGGCGCCGTCCGCCGCCAGCTCGGCAAGTTCGTCGCCGCCGATGGCGGCACCATCTTCCTCGACGAGATCGGTGACATGTCGGCCCGCACGCAGGCGAAGGTTTTGCGTGTCCTCCAGAACGGGGAGGTCGAGCCGGTGGGAGCCGAGAAGACGGTGCAGGTGGACGTCCGGGTGGTGGCGGCGACGCATCGCAATCTCGAGGAAGAGATCGCCGCCGGCCGCTTCCGCGAGGATCTCTACTACCGCTTGAACGTCATCCCCATCCACACCCCCGCCCTGCGCGAGCGCCTGGAGGACATCCCGGCCCTCGTCGAGTACATGGTGCGGCGCTACGCGGAGCAGAACAACTACCGGCCCAAGGAGCTCACGGCGGAAGCGATCGTCCATCTCAAATCGCTGCCGTGGAAGGGGAACGTCCGCGAGCTGAAGAACCTGGTGGAGCGCATGCTGATCCTCTCGCCGAGCGACAAGATCACCCGCGAGGACGTCATCACCGCCACCGGCGGCGCCCGCCCCGAGCTGTCGAGCGCCCTCATGGCGGTCGAGACGCTGCGCGAGTTCCGCGACCTGTCGGAGCGCATGTTCCTCCTCCACAAGCTGGAGGAGAACAACTGGAACGTGACGCAGACCGCGCAGGCCATCGACACCCCGCGCAGCAATCTCTACAAGAAGCTCGAGCAGTACCAGATCCACCGCGACTCGATCCCCCGGGAGGAACCTGCTTGAAGATTCTGATGCGGTTGTTGGAGGAGAGCGGCGCCCTGCGCCGCGGCCATTTCCTGCTCTCGTCCGGCCTCCATTCGGAGGCCTACGTGCAGTGCGCGCTGCTGCTGGAAGACCCGGTCCGCGCGCGCCAGGTCGGCGAGGAGCTGGCCGAAGAGCTGCGCTCGTTCCACCCCGACTCGGTGCTCTCCCCGGCCCTCGGCGGCGTCATCATCGGCCACGAGGTCGCCGCCTCCCTCGGCGTCCCCTTCCGTTTCTCGGAGCGCAAGGGAGACGAGATGGGCCTGCGCCGCGGCTTCACCCTGCGCCAGGGGGAGAGAGTGGTCATCGTGGAAGACGTCGTCACCACCGGCCGCTCCACCCTGGAGACCGCCGCCCTCGCCACCAGCCGCGGCGCCCGCGTCGTCGCCATCGGAGCGATCATCGACCGCACCGCCGGCCGCGATCCTTTCGACGTCCCCTTCCGCGCCCTCCTGCCGCTGGACCTGCCGTCCCACACGCCCGCCGAGTGCCCCGTCTGCCAGGCCGGTGGCATCCCCGCTGAAAAGCCCGGCAGCCGGCCCGAAGCCGCCGCGAAAACCGGCGGCGACGCGGACACGGAGGCGAGCCAGAGCGCAGGCCCCGGCGGTGCGTCCGGCTCGTCGGAAGCGTCGCAGCGGGCGTAGCCCGCGAGGAGCCCTCTGGGAGGAAGCCCGCGCGTCACTCGGCGAGATGCTGGAGAAGCTCCCGCCAGGCGGGCTCCAGAGCCTTGAGGCTGTCGGCTTCCATGCGCCGGTAGGCGGCGATCACGGCCTGCCCCGTTGCGGTCAGGGTGGCTCCGCCGCGCTCCGAGCCGCCGCGGGAGGTGTGGACGAGCGGCTCCTTGAAGCAGGCGTTCATGGTCTGCAGGAGGTGCCAGGCGCGCATGTAGGACATCCCCAGACCGCGCGCCGCCTCGGCGAGGGACCCTGCACGCCCGATGGCTTCGAGGAGGTCGACTTTGCCCGGCCCGAGGGCGATCTGCTGGCCATGGAGGACGCGGATCCGTGGCCGGACGGAGCTCACGGTGGAAGGGAGATCGGTCATGGCTCACCGGACGGCCCATGAAATCTACCATGGCGATGTGGCGATGCGCCCGTCCCCTCTGGCACGGGCATTCCCTCCTCGGAGTTGTCTCGGAGTTGACTTTTTCGGTACGCTCAAGCAGCATTGAAGATGTTTCTCGTTGTCCGGCGAAACGCTCCGAACGCTTCGGGAGATCGATGATGAGAGTAGATCGCACTGTCCTCGTCACCCTCTTTCTCACCTTTTGCCTCGCGGCCTCGGAGGTCCGGGCGCAAGCCCTGAAGAGCGGCGAATTCAGGATCAACCAGAGTATCGCCGGGTTGCAGTGGCTGCCCGATGTGGCCATCGCGGCAAACGGCCGCTTCGTCGTCGTCTGGCAGGAGGGCCGCGACGCGCTCGATTACACGACGCCGGTCTCGATCAAGGCCCGGATCTTCGATGCGGCGGGGAAAGCGCGCAGCGGCGAGATTCTCGTCGACCGTCACAAGCGCCCGACCTACCCGGGTCATGCGGTCGCCATCGCCCCGGACGGCCGTTTCGTCGTGGTCTGGGGAGGCGGGAAGGAAAACCCCTATCTCGTTTTCGGCCGGCGTTTCGCCGCGGATGGCCGCGCTCTCGACTCGCGATTTCCCCTCGCCCAAAATACCGATTACCAGTCTTCACCGGACGTGGCCATGGCGGCCGACGGCAGCTTCGTGACGGTCTGGGCTCAGGCGGTGGAGCCGCAAGATCCCACCGATCACGAGGAGTACGCCGTGGATGTCCTGTTCCGCCGCTTCGCTGCCGATGGCCGGCCGTTCGGGCCCGAGGCTCTCGCGATCGGCGGCTATGAGGAGCAGAGCGGCCCCCGGGTCGCTCTGCGGCCCGATGGCGGCTTCGTCGTCGCCTGCGAGGATTATAATGGGGTGGACTATGACATCGCTGCACGGCCCTTCGCCCACTCGGGAGCCCCGCTTGGAGATGCGTTCCAGGTGAACGACGGTCCCCATCCCGAAGGGAGCCAGGACAATCCGAGTCTCGCAGTGGCCGCGGACGGAAGGTTCGCCATCGCTTGGACCGATAGGGCCGGCGACAAGAAACCGCCCTTCCAAGGCCTGGAGAGCTCCGTCGGCGTCGCGATCCGGTTTTACGCTGCTGACGGCTCTCCCTTGGGGCCGGAGCGTGCCGTCAACGTTTTTCAGTATGGAATGCAGGCTTATGCGGAGGTCAGCGCTCTGCAGACCGGCGGTTTCCTGATGCTCTGGGAGAGCGGCGCCGGCCAGGATGGTGATGAATTCGGTATCTTCGGTCGCGTGTTTGGAGCGGCAGGAGAGCTGCGGGGCCAGGAGTTTCGGGTCAATCTCAACCGGACGGGATCTCAACGCTACCCGGCTCTTTCCGTCGCTCCAAACGGCAAGGGCACCGCCGTCTGGTTCGGACCCGACGGTGACAACGGCGGAATCTTTGCCCGGCTCATCGCGCCGCCCCAATCTCGGTAGAGGGAAGGTTACATTCCTCCGAGGTAGGGTTATCTGTTCCGATGGAAGGTTACATTGCGCCGGGAGCGCGCGCGCCACAGGACGCTGTATCCTCCGTCTCATGAGCTTCGACGCGACCAGATGGAACCGCAGCCGCTACACTTTGTGGGCTCCGATCTACGATTTCGTCGCCCGCTTCGGAAGGCAGCGGCGGCGGTCTCTTGCGCTGCTCGACCTGCGGCCCGGAGAGCGGGTCTTGCTCGTGGGGGCGGGAACAGGCTCCGACTTGCCGCTGATCCCGCCGGATGTGGAGGTGCTGGCCACGGACCTCACCCCGGCGATGCTCGACCGCGCCCGGCCGCGCGAGTCGCAGCGACTGCGACTGCAGTCGGAATGGAAACGACCAGGCTGGGAGCGGTGGCGGCGCTCTTGAGGAGTCCTATCACTCCGGCGAGAACGAGCCGAAGAAGGTGCTCACCAAGGCGCCGGCCTGCGGTTCGAGCTGCTGCGGATATTCCACGGAAAGTTGATATCCCCGCTGGCCGTCACCCAGGTAGCGGGCCGCCAGGCGGCTGCCGTTGGGAGACTCGATGAGGATCTCCGTGCCCTGCAGACCTTGGAGACTCACCGGCTGCCGGGTCAGATAGCGTGCCGATCCCTCCAAGGCGCCCGCCGTTTCGTCGGCCCATCCAGGCGGAAGCGTGTTGTCGCTCCGCTCGACACACATGGCGACGAGCTTCATGCCGGAAGGGCTGACCGTGCCGACCGTATGCATGCTGATGACAGCGCCATCCTTGGCGGTGGCGGTGGTCGTGAAGTCGTTGTAGCGCGCCGGGAGGCGCACGGTGAAGCCGCAGCCCACGGACGTCGCCGTCACCCAGCCATCGGGGCCAAGGGATCCGGTGGCCTTCTTGTGCAGGGTCATTTTGACCCCGCCGTGAGTCAAGGATTGACCCTCTTCGAGCGCTTCGACCTGCCCGCGCAGCTCAGCCTTCGAGTCCGCCGAGTCCGCGCACGCGATGAGGAGACCCAGGAGACCGAAGACGCCCGCTGTCAGACCGAGCATGATGCGCTGCCGTTTCACCAAGACCTCCTCAAGCGTCGAATCCGAAGTGGTTGGAGTGTACTCCAGGGATCGTCAGATCTACCCAGAAGGGGCTGAACACCTGGGCCTCCCACACCCAGGGTTTTAACCCTGGGTCTCGTGGTCCGCGTCAGGGTAGAGGTGAACGACAGCCTGCATCGCACTTCCGAGGCCCGGTCGTCTTCATCCAGGCTCCCGCCTCGGCCCCCGGTCGACCGAGATCAGGTGCGCCGGCCGGCTCGGAGTATGATGCCACTATGACTTCGGAACCGGAAGACGAGGTCTACCTTTCACCGGAGGAGGAAGAGGCCCTCCTTGAGTCTATGGCTGAGGCGGATCGCGGCGAAACAATCTCTCCTGAGGAGCTGTTCGCCCGACTTGACCGCTACAGGAGCGCTTCGAGATGAACAAGACCAGCTTTACGGCTATCCTGGAGAAAGAGGGAGATCTATACGTCTCCGTTTGCCCCGAGCTCGACGTGGCCAGCCAGGGCGCGACCGTCGAGGAGGCCACCGCGAATCTGAAGGAGGCGGTGGAGCTTTTCCTCGAGTGCGCCGATCCCGCCGAGATCGCGGCGCGCCGGCATGGAGAAGTACTCGTCGCTTGGATTCGCAGGCCATCAGTAAGCGAAGTCGGAATGCGACACCAGCCTCGGTTTGATCGAGCTTAGTATCCCCTGCTCTTTCAACGTCTTTTTCACCTCTGTGATAAAACGACCGGCGCGAGTCAATAATTCATCCGAAATGTCGCAGTAGTCCGCGTCGCTCTGCAGATTAAGGGATGCAGCCAGTCCCTTCTTGAGATCATCACTCTCAGAAAGAGTCTTGTAGGTAACTTCTAGGGAAAGCCCTAAATGTTTCAGCAATTTCTCGTCCGGCACGGCCCATGGATCGTGTTTGTAAGAGTTCGCCAAGAGGCGAAGAGTTTCCATTGAGGCACCCCACTCATGGAACGTACCGAGGTGCAGTTTTGCAGCAATGTCCTTCCAGCCGTCATGCTTTTTTAGATTGTCCCGCTCTTTCTGGATCCTCTGAGTGTACTGCTCGCCTTCAAGCTCTCTACCGCCGTTGGTAACTCGGGCGGCGATCAACACGAGCTCTCGTTCGACTTGATGCCGGATCGCTACAAGAAGCGTCAGGCACAACTCGTTAACGAAGGGTTCATCGATAAAGATCCATTGGTCGTACCCATCTTCTTCCGGCAGATGCTCAACTCTACGGTCATGCTCGGCTTTGATCATACGAAGCATTTCTTCTGCAACCATCGTGTCCATTCATACCTCCGATGTTTAGTTGACTCCCACCCGCCACCCCCGCCCACCCTCTTCCTCCACAACCTCAATCCCGACATCCAGAAACTCCGGAATCAGCTCCATCTGCGTCTTCGCATGCAGGCTCAGCGGGAGCGTCCGAAACGACCCTGAGCCCGCGAGCGCCAGCGGCAGCAGAAGCTGATCCGCCAGGTGCTCGCCGACGGGGACGTCGGCGGTGAGGTAGTGGCGCATCTCCTTGACGACGCGGTCGGCGACTGCTTCGGCGCTGACGCCGATTTCTCCGATGGCGGTGAAGATTTCTGTCACGGATTCGCTTTCGAGCTCCAGGACGACGGCGTTGCCGGGACCGGGGGAGTCGACGCGGCGGACTTCGAAGCAGCCGGGCTCCCAGCTCGTGAGGCGGCCGAGGGTCTGGACCTCGCGGTCGGCGATGTGGCCGGCGAGGTTGGCGAGGAGGACGGTGCCGCGGCGGTGGCGGATCTCTCCGCGCTCCAGGAGATCGAAGCCCTGGAGCTTGGCGGTTGGGGTGATGGTCACGGAGAGGCGGCCTCCTCCGGCGGGGTAGAAGCCGGCGCGCTCCAGGGTCACGTCGACGGACGGCCCCATCCGCCGCAGGAGGGGGAGGAAGGCGCGGTCGAGGAATTCGAAAGGCGGCGCCATGGGATTGTGGGTGCCTCCTTCGAGGATCAATCGGGACGGTCCCGAGGCGAGGATCAGGGCCGGCAGGACGGTCTGGAGGATCAGCGTCGTGCTGCCGGCGGTGCCGATGGCGAAGTGGTAGTCCCCAGGCGTCACCGCCGCGGGCGTGAAGGCGACCTCCTTGGAGCCGACGGCGGCGCCTTCGGCTTGGCCGTTGCTGATGCGGGCGGCGGCCTGGACGGCGGTGAGGTGCTGGCGCATCAGGCCGGGCTTGGCGCGGCGGGCGCGGATGTTGTCGATCCGCACCGGCGTGCCGGTGATCATGGAGAGGGCGAGGGAGGTGCGGAGGACCTGCCCTCCGCCCTCCCCGCGCGAGCCGTCGATGTGGAGCGTCTTCATAAACCCTCAGGGGTCATAAACCGCAGTCGTCCGCGGGAAGGATACTCGCCTGCAGTGCCCGGCCGTCGAGCCGCCGGCCCCTGATCCTACGGCAGCGCCTGCCCGCACGAGCAGCTCTTCGTGTTCTCGTCGCTCGACGGCGGACGCCTGTTCTGCGTGTAGCAGAACTCGGCCAGCTCGGTCTCTCCGGTTCCCGTCTTGACGGGTGGATCGGTGCGTTTCACCTCGCGAAAATCCACGTCGAGCGTGCCGTCCGGGTGGACGGCGACCAAGGCGTAGCCGTACTGGATCGGGTCGGCGGGCTGGAGGTACTGCTGGGCTCCGGCGGTGCCGACCACCCAGCCGGGGAGGACCTGGCCTTGGTGCTCGGGCTGCTGGTCGAAGAGGTCCGAGACGAAGAGGTGCGCGTGGCTGGCGAAGACGTAGACCTTCTTGCCGCGGGTCTGGGAGCGGAAGAGCAGGGCGTAGGCCTGCGCCCCCGAGCACTGGCCCTGGCAGGAGGCGTCCATGGCGTGCCCCCTCTGCTTGCTGTAGGGGAGAGCGGCGTGCATGCCGGCGACGATGGTGGTCACCTTGGGGTCGGCTTCGTCGGCCAGGAGGACGGTCTGGAGCCAGTCGAGCTGCTGCGCGGAGAAGCTGTCGGGCGCGGAGTTGTCGAGGGTGATGAAGTCGACGCCGTTCTGGATGAAGTGGAAGTAGGAGTCTCCCTCGTCGGTGTAGAAGTGGTGCGACGATTCCGCGAGGCGCTGGAGATGGATGGGACCGCTGGTCAGCCACTTCTGGAACTTGCGGCGCATCTCGTCCCGCGTCCGCCCCGCGGCGGTCTCGTGGTTGCCGAAGGCGAGGTAGACCGGCCTCTGTCCGAAGGGATCGATCTGCTCTTTGATGAAGTCGTCCCAGGCACTGAAGAGATAGGTGCTCATCTGGTCGACGGGGAGCAGGTTCTCCGGCCGGGTCTGGCAATTCCAGTCCGCATGGTCGCGCTTGACCATGTCGCAGTCCGGCCCGTAGCCGCGGCGGAAGTCGCCGAGATGCCAGTAGAAGCTCGCCGGCGTCGAGGCCTGGAGATTGTCGAGGCTCTGGGCGATCTTCGGCATGATCAGGTCGCCGCAGTCGCGGGAATCCCCCGACACGGCGAAGTACCAGGTGCCGGCCGGCGCCGCGGCCGGTGCTGCTGCGGCCGGAGATGCCGCGGCCGGGGCTGCGGTGACCGGAGCCTGGCCGGCGGCGGAGCAGGCCAGGAGGAGGAATGGGATCAGGAGGGCGAGGACACGGGTCCGGCGGACGAGCAGCGGCATGTCAGCTCCTTTGCAAGAGACGATGATCTTATCGTCAAGAGGGGAGCTTCAGAGATCGAGTCTCTCTGGTCAATCTCTGGTCAAGGGTGAGGCCCCCCGTGGTAGGCTAAAATCAACAGATTCTTTGAGATCGACCGGGGAGCCTCCCATGAACCCGACGCCCGCTGCGCAACCGGCTCAATATACCGAGCTCGAAGTCGGCCTCCATCAGTTGGCGGCCGACGACTATCAGGTCGAGCTGCGCTTCACCGATCCCGCGAGCGAGGCGGAGGTGCCGGCGGAGAAGGGGCCGGCGGCTCTCGATCTGGCGGCGCTTCTGATCTTGCAGCAGGACCCGCGGGCTTATGGCGAGGCTCTTTCGGCGCAGGTGTTTTCCGATGCGCGGGTGCGCGGGCTGTATGGACGGGTGAAGGCGGCGGTGGAGGGGAGCGGGCGGTTTTTGCGGCTGCGGCTGCTGGTGGGGCCTTCCGCTCCGGAGCTGCATGGGCTGCGCTGGGAGCTGCTGTGCGATCCGGAGACGCGGGCGCCTTTCGCCACGTCGGAAAGGGTCCTCTTCTCGCGCTTCATGGTCAGCCAGGACTGGCGCCCCGTGAAGCTGCACCGCCGGGCGGAGCTGCGGGCGCTCATCGCGGTCGCGGCGCCGTCGGACTGCGCTGCCTACACGCTGGCGGAGGTGGACCGCGCGGGGGAGATCTCCCGGGCGCGGGAAGGGCTCGGCGACATCCGGCTCACGGTTTCCGGGGAGGGAACGGAGCCTTTGACGTTGGAGCGCCTCATGGCCGGCCTCCGCGACGGGCCGGACATCCTCTATCTGGTCTGCCACGGCGCGCTCGTCCGCGGCCAGGTGCCCTGGCTGTTCCTCGAGGACGAAGCCGGCAAGGCCGCCCGCGTCGAAGGCGCCGCGCTGGCGGAGCGTCTCCGCGAGCTGCCCGAGCCGCCGCGTCTGGTGGTGCTCGCCTCGTGCGAGAGCGGCGGCACGGCGGACGGCTCGACGCAGTCGGCGCTGGCGCCGCGCCTGGCCGAGGCGGGGGTGACGGCGGTCGTCTCCATGCAGGGGCAGATCAGCATGGAGACGGTGGGGAAGCTGATCCCGGTCTTCTTCTCCGAGCTGTGCAAGGACGGCCGCATCGACCGCGCCCTCGCCGTGGCCCGCGGCACGGTGCGCGAGCGGCCCGACGCCTGGATGCCGGCGCTCACCCTGCGCCTCAAGAGCGGGAGGATCTGGTACGAGCCGGGTTTTGCGAGCGAGGCGGGCGAGGAGGACCAGTTCAAGAAGTGGCGGTCGATCGCGGGCGGCGTGCGCGCCGGGCGCTCGGTGCCGATCCTCGGCCCGGACATCGGCGAGCACCTCTACGGCACCTCCCACGAACGCGCCGACCGCCTGGCCGCGGCGCACGGCTTTCCCCTCGATCCGCACGACCGCTCGGATCTCGCCAAGGTCGCCCAGTATCTCGCCGTCACGGAGAGCCGCCAGTACGCGCGCGACGCCGTCGCCGACCTGCTCAAGGCGGAGGTCCGGCGCCGCGTTGCCGGCCTGGAGGACGAGCCCAAGCCGTTCGAGGCCGCCGTCAAGCGGGCTCAGACAGAGAGCGACGATCCGTTCCGCATCCTCGCCGGTCTCGATGCATCCATCTACATCACCGCGAGCCCGGATCCCGTGCTGCTCCTCTCCCTTCTCGCCGCCGGCCGCAAGCCCAAGCCGCTCTACTGCAAATGGCGGAAGACGCGGGACAACCATCCCACCGAGCCGCCCTACGAGGGCGTGCCGGAGCTGGCGAGCCCGGTGGTCTATTACCCCTTCGGCGTCTCCCGCAAGGGGGAGGAAGACTCGCTCGTCCTCACCGAGGACGACTATCTCGACTACCTGATCGCCGCCGCCGACTACAAGCTGATCCCCACCGTCGTGCGCGGCACCGTGGTGCGCAGCTCGTTGCTCTTCCTCGGCTTCACCCTCGACGACCTGTCGTTCCGCGTCCTCTTCCGGCTGATCATGTCCCTCGACGGCAGCAGCCAGCTCGGCGACTACTCCCACGTCGGCGTCCAGGTCGATCCCGAGGCGCACAGCCTGATCGACGCCGAGCGCGCCCGCGAGTATCTGGAGGACTACCTCTGCACCGGCCGCGACGCGCCGCGCATCGAGATCTACTGGGGCACCGCCGCCGACTTCCTGAAGGAGCTGCGGGACCAGATCGCCACGCTCGTCGTCACCGCCGCCACCGACGCGGCGAAGACGGCCGGCGAGGCCCACGCCGAAGACGATGAATGGGTCACGGTCGGGTGAGGTGAGCGGCCCCAACCCCTTCGTCGGCCCGCGGCCGTTCGAGCGCGGCGAGCGTCTCTTCGGGCGCGACCGCGAGATCAGTGAGCTCCATCTGCGGCTGAGCGCGGAGCGCATCATCCTCCTCCATTCACCGTCGGGAGCGGGCAAGAGCTCGCTGCTGCAGGCCGGCCTCCTGCCGCTCCTCGCCCGCTCGTTCGACGTCTGGGGTCCCGTCCGCGTCAATGGGGAGACGGGAGAGACGGCGGAGACGGCGGCTTCCGGGAATCGTTATGTCCTGAGCACGGTGCAGGGGTTCGAGGAGGGCGTGCCGGCGGCGCTGCGCCAGGGGGGCGATTCGCTCTCCGATCAATCGCTCGCCGCCTACTTCGCGCAGCGTCCACGGCGGAAATCCGCGCCGCCGAACGTGCTCCTGATCTTCGATCAATTCGAGGAGATCCTCACCGTCGATCCGCTGGCGGTCGAGGCGAAGCACGAGTTTTTCGCGCAGCTCGGCGAATTGCTGCGCAATCCGCGGATCTGGGCTCTCTTCGCCCTGCGCGAGGACTATCTGGCGCCTCTCGATCCCTATGCCCGGCAGGTGCCAACGCATCTCAAGAACCGCTTCCGCCTCGATCTCCTGGGCCTCGCCGCGGCGCGCGAGGCGATGGTCGAGCCGGCGCGCGCCGGCGGACGACAGTTCCCGGCGGTCGGCGAGCTGGTGCAGGACCTGGCGACGGTGAAGGTGCAGCAGGCCGATGGCACATTCGTGGAAGAGACGGGCCAGCACGTCGAGCCGGTGCAGCTCCAGGTGGTCTGCCGCCAGCTCTGGGATGCCATGCCGGCGGACGACCTGTCGATCGACGCCGACGATCTCGAGCGCTTCGGCGACGTCACGGAGGCTCTCGCCGCCTACTACGCGGACGCGGTGGCGACGGGGGCCGGGGGCGATCCGGGCCGGGAGCGGGCGATCCGCGAATGGTTCGGCGAGCGGCTGATCACCGCCGGCGGTACCCGCGGCCAGGTCCTGCGCGAGGCGAAGGCGAGCAGCGGGCTGGCCAATGACCTGATCGACAGGCTCCGCGCGACCCACCTCGTGCGCGCCGAGCAGCGCGCCGGAGCGACCTGGTATGAGCTCGCCCACGACCGTTTGATCGAGCCGGTCACGAGCAACAACGCCGCTTGGCGGGAGAAGCATCTCGCCGAGGTCCAGAGACAGGCGGCGCTCTGGGAGAGGCAGGGCCGGCCGGCCGGGCTCCTGCTGACCGGCGCGGAGCTGGCGGCGGGAGAGCGCTGGGCGGCGGACAATGAGGCGCGGGTCACCGAGGCCGAGCGTAGATTCCTCGCCGAATCGCGGCAGGCTCACAAGGCCAAGGAGCGCGAGCGCCGGCAGGTGCGGCGGATCCGCCGGCTGGCCCTCGGCGCCACGGTCGTCGGCGTGCTGGCGCTGGTCGCCTGTGGCTTTGCCGCCTGGCAATGGTGGCAGGCGGACCGGCAGAAGCAGGAGGCGCTGCAGGCTCTGGCGCAGGCGTCTGCCGAGAGCGCCCAGCGGCTGATCGCCGCCGGCCGCGAGCGAGAAGCGCTCGCCTATCTGGCGCGGGCGGTGCGGCTCGATCCCGAGAGCTCGGCGACGCGCGGCCGGGTCTTCGCGCAGCTCCTCAGCCTGGGAGGCCCCCTGCCGACCGGGACGCTTCGCCATGCCGGTGTCTACCGCGTGGCGTTCAGCCCGGACGGTCGGACGCTGGCGACGACGTCTCGGGACGGCATCGTGCGGTTGTGGGATGCGGAGACGGGCAAGCCGCTGGGCAAGCCTCTGGGGGAGCCGGTGGTACGCGATGAGAAGAGCGCCCGGTCCGCCGTGCTCAGCCCGGACAGCCGGCGGGCCGTGAGGATCTCGGGCTCCACGGCGCAGCTCGAGGATGTGGCGACGGGCCGACCGCTGGGCGAGCCGATGCTCCATGAAGGCGATGTCCTCTCCGTCGTGTTCAGCCCGGATGGCCAGAGGGTCGTGACGACGTCCCGGGGCGACGCGGCGCGCTTGTGGGATGGATTGACCGGGAGGCTCCTGGGCGAGCCGATGTGGGGAGCCCTCGCCGTAGCGTTCAGCCCGGACAGCCGAAGGCTCGCGACAGCCTTCTTTCAGAGTGGAACGGTGCGGCTGTGGGAGATGCCCGTCTCGCTCGTGGGCGAGCCGCTGCACTCCGCGGGAGACCTCCTGTCCGCGGCGTGGAGCCCGGACGGCCGGCGGGTGGTCACCGCCTCCGCCGACGGCACGGCACGGCTGTGGGATGCGGCGCTGGCGAAGCCCTTCGGCGCGCCGATGCGCCACGAGAGCTTCATCTTCTCCGCCGCCTTCAGCCCGGACGGCCGGCGCGTGGTGACGGCGTCCACGGATGGCACGGCGCGGCTGTGGGACGCGGCGAGCGGCAAGCCCGTGGCCAAGCCTCTGCGCCATGCGACGTCCGTCTATTCCGCGTCGTTCAGCCCGGACAGCCGGACCGTGGTGACGGCGTGCGCGGACGGCACGGCACGGCTGTGGAACGCCGCGGACGGCCAGCCTTTAGGTGAGCCGATGCGCCATCAAGAAGCCGTACGCTCCGCGCTGTTCAGCCCGGATGGCCGGACGGTGGTGACGGCCTCCGCGGATGGCACGGCACGGTTGTGGGATGCGGCGAGCGGTCAACCCATGGGTGAGCCGATGCGCCACGGAAAAGAAGCCGTGGACTCCGCCGTGTTCAGCCCGGACGGCCGGAGGGTGTTGACGGTATCCAATCCGTCGCGCCGGCGAGGGGAGAAGGCGCCCGCTCCCACGGAGGGGAAGGCGCGTGTCTGGGATGCGGAGAACAGTCAGCCCGTGGGCGAGCCGCTGCGTCATGAGCAAGCCATCACCTCCGCGGCGTGGAGCCCGGACGGCCTGAGGATCGTGACGGCGTCCGCGGACGGCACGGCGCATCTGTGGGATGCGGCGAGCGGCAAGCCGCTAGGCGAGCCGATGCGCCATGAGGCGACCGTCATCTTCGCGGCGTTCAGCCCGGCCGGCGGGAGGGTGGTGACGGCGTCCGCGGACGGCACGGCGCGTTTGTGGGACGCGGCCACGGGTACGGCATTGGGTGAGCCGCTGCGCCATGAGCACGCGGTTTCTGCCGCGTCGTTCAGCCCGGATGGCCAACGGGTGATGACCGAGGAGACCCAGGGAGGGACCGCGTGGCTCTGGGACGTGCCCACCGCCGCCGCCTCGGACGCCGGGCTGGTGGCCGAGACGGCCGAAGCGATAGGCGGCTACCGTGTCACCGCCCTCGGCAATCTGGAGCCGATTCCGCCGGCGCAACGCAGCGGCCTGCTGGCCGCGCTCCGGCGGCAGGGCGAACGGGCGCGGGCCCACGAGCCCACGGCCGCCTCGTTCCTCCGCTGGTACTTCACCCCGGTCTCGCGGCGCACGATCTTGCCACTGTCGAGGAGGTCATCGAGGATGCCCGGAACCGGGGGGAGGCAGCCATGAGCGAGCACGCCGGCGCCGGCCCCAACCCCTTCGTCGGCCCGCGCCCCTTCGAGCGTGGCGAGCGGCTCTACGGCCGCGAGAACGAGGTCAGCGAGCTGCATTTCCGGCTGAACGCCGAGCGCATCATCCTGCTCCATTCGCCCTCGGGAGCCGGCAAGAGCTCGCTGCTGCAAGCCGGCCTCCTGCCGCTCCTCGCCCGCTCGTTCGACGTCTGGGGACCTGCCCGGGTCAACGCCGAGCCGACTCTTTCTGGGATCAATCGCTACGTCCTGAGCGCGCTGCAAGGGTTCGAGGAGGGCGTACCGAAGGAGCTGCGCCGGCCGGCCGATTTGCTCTCCGATCAATCGCTCGCCGCCTATTTCGAAAAGCGCCCGCGCCGGCGCTCGGCTCCCGCGAACGTCGTCCTCCTCTTTGATCAATTCGAGGAAATCCTCACCGTCGACCCACTTGCGGTCGAGGCGAAGCATGAGTTTTTCGAACAGCTCGGCGAGCTGCTGCGCAATCCGCGGGTGTGGGCGCTTTTCGCCTTGCGCGAGGATTACCTGGCGCCTCTCGATCCCTACGCGCGGCAGGTGCCGACGCATCTCAAGAACCGTTTCCGGATCGATCTCCTGGACCGCGATGCGGCCCGGAAGGCCATGGTCGAGCCGGCCCGGGAAGCGGGCCGTGAGTTTCCCGGGGTCGACAGGCTGATCAGCGATCTGGCGGCGATGAAGGTGCAGCAGCCGGACGGCTCGTTCGTCGAGGAGACCGGTCAGCACGTCGAGCCGGTGCAGCTCCAGGTGGTCTGCCGCCGCCTCTGGGATGCGATGCCGGCGGACGACTTGACGATCGATGAGAAAGACCTCGAGAGCTTCGGCGACGTCACCGCGGCGCTGGCGGCTTATTACGCCGATTCGGTGGCGCGGATCGCGGCGGGCGATCTCGGGCGGGAGCGGGCGATCCGCGACTGGTTCGGCGAAGAGCTGATCACCGCCGGCGGCATCCGCGGCCAGGTGCTGCGCGAGACCACGGTGAGTGGCGGGCTCGCCAACGAGCTGATCGAGCCGCTCCGCGGCACGCATCTCGTGCGGGCGGAGAAGCGGGCCGGAGCGACCTGGTACGAGCTCGCCCACGACCGGCTGATCAAGCCGGTCACCAGCGACAACGCCGCCTGGCAGGAAAAGCATCTCGTCGAAGGCCAGCGCCGGGCCGCGCTCTGGGAACGGCAGGGCCGGCCGCCCGGTTTGCTGTTGACCGGCGCGGAGGTGGCGGAAGGGGAGGGTTGGGCGCGAGACAACCCGGCGCTGGTCACCGAGATCGAATGGCGCTTCCTCATCGAGTCGAGCCGGGCTCATGCGCTCGCCCTGCGGGAGAAGCGGCAGGCGCGGCGCATCCGCTGGCTGGCCATCGGCGCGACGCTCACCAGTGTCCTGGCGCTCGCGGCGCTGGTGTGGGCCCTGGTGTCTTACATCGCGGTGAAGCGGGAGGCGCGCCGCTCCGCCTCCCGCGAGCTGGCTCTGCAATCGTCCCAGCTCCTCGACCGGCAGCTCGATCTCGCCCTTCTCCTCTCCCTGGAGGCGGGCCGGATCTCTCCCACCCTGGAGGCGCGCCGGAGCCTGTTGGCCGCCCTCCAGCACAATCCCCGTCTCTGGCGCTTCCTGCAAGGCGGTCCGGGCAAACGCCAGAGCGTCGCCTTCCGGCCCGGCGGCTCGCTGCTCGCCGCCGCCGGAGAGTCCGACGCCATCGAGCTCTGGGACACCGTGGCCGGAAAGCCGCTGCCCGGCCCGCCCCTGCGCCTGGACACGGCGTTCGAGGTGAAGGCCGTGGCCTTCAGCCGTGACGGCCGCTGGCTCGCCGCGGGCGGCAAGACGGAGGACAACGCGGGCCTGCTCGGCCTCTGGGACTTCAGCGTGACACCGCCGCGCCGGCAGACCGCGCCGCAATCCGAGACCGAGGTCCGCGGCCTGGCCTTCTGTGGCGAGGGGGACGGCGCACGGCTCGCCTGGATCTCCAAGGACGAGCTGAGCCTCTGGCGGCCCGGCAGCTCCGAGGCGCCGCAGTCGGTGCAGAAAGGCCCGCGGATCACGAGCCTCGCGGTGACTCCGGATTGTGCCCGGCTGGCGGTCGGGCATCAGGATGAGGAAGCTGTCGACGTGTGGAATTTTCCAGGAGCTCGGTCGTCGCAGCTCCAAACGCCGGTCGGCGGAGCCGTCGCGAGCCTGGCGTTCGATTCCACCGGGAACCGGCTCGCGGCGGCCGGCGAGACAGGCGATGTCGTCCTCTGGGACCTGCGCGCCTCCAAGCAAGAGATTCTGAAGGGAGACGGGAAGCCGATCCAAAGTCTCGTTTTTCGTCCCGATGGGAAGACCCTCGCGGCGGCCGGCGACGGGCGGACGGTCGCGCTCTGGGATCTGGAGACGCACGAGCCGTCCCTTCTCACCGGCCACGACGCGCCGGTGGCGGGTCTCGCCTTCAACCCGGAAGGCACCGTCCTGGCTTCCGTGGGGGACGTCGGCAAGGTGATCCTCTGGAAGCCGGACGTCGCGCAACGCCTCGCCCGGCCGTTCCTCGGCCACCGCGACGAGGTCTGGGGATTGGCCTTCAGCCCGGACGGCCGCCGGCTGGTCTCGGGAGAAGGGCGGCAGGAGGATGGCGGCGGCCCGGCTCCTGCCGGCGTGCAGGGCACCGTACGGCTCTGGGATCTGGCCTCCGGCACCGGAGCCGAGCTTCCCGGGAGCGCCGGATCGACCCGAGCCGTGGCCTTCAGCCCGGACGGTCGACGCATCGCCTCCGGCAGCCGCGATGTGGACGGCGTCCTCCATCTCTGGCGCGTCGAGAACGGGAAGACTGTCGAAGCCGCGCGCTGGACGGCCGGGAAGCCGGTCAATGCGCTGATTTTCAGTCCCGACAGCCAGTCCCTCTTCGCCGCCGAGGGGCGCGACCTCGAACGCTGGGATCTCGCGTTCGATCCTCCGCGGGGCCACAAGCTCGCCAGCCATCCCGGCTTCATCTGGAGCTTCCTCTTCCGCGACGGGGGCAAGACCCTGCTGGCGGGCGATGAGACAGGTCAGATTTTCGTCTGGGACGTGCCGACCGGCAAACGGAGATCGATTCTCAAGCCCGCCCCGCCCGCCCCGCAGATCCTGGCGGCGCTGGCCGAGAGCCCGGACGGCCATCTCCTGGCCGCCGCCAGCCGGGAAGGTGACACTCGCTGCGTGGACCTGTGGAAGATGCCTTCCGGGACTTTCCTGGGCTGCCTCCCCGGCCACGAGACTCTCGTTTCATCGGTCGTCTTCAGCCCGGACGGCAGGCTCGTCTCGGCAGACCAGGGAGGCGAGCTGATCGTCTGGGACCCGGAGGCGCGGCAGGAGATCGGCCGATTACGCCATGGCCCCGCCGGGGGGGCCGTCAACAGCCTGGCCATGAGCCCGGATGGCCACACCGTGGCGTCCGCATCGGATGATCATACGATCCTGCTCTGGGACCTCGACTGGCAGGGAGCAGCCCGCGCTCTCGCCGGGCGCGAGCTGACGGCGGCGGAATGTCAGACTTGGGTCCATTTCAACGAAAGCCCCTGTAGAGCAAGGAGGCGAGAATGATCAGACAAGACTGCAAGCTCATCGGCCTGACGCTTCTTTTTGTCGCGATGTTCCACTCCAGCGCGCAAGGGTCGCGCAGCGCGAGCCCTCCGGAAAAGATCGAGCCTGGCCAAGCGGTTGTCCTCCACGTGTGGCCGAAGGGTCTTTCTCTTGCTTTCCAGGGGAAGGCCGGCCAGAATTTGCCTGAAATGGCTGCGCCCTCGCTGCTCCCTCCTCCCCAGCTCCCTCCTCCCTCTCTTCCGGAGCGTCTCAGTTTTGACCGAGCGGTCACCTGTGCCGTCTGGAAGACAGACGTTCTCTTCATCTTCGCAGGGAAGGCTGGTGAAGCGATCACGATCAGTGTCAAGAGCAAGACACCGGGGCTCGATCCGCATGTCGTTCTCTTCGATTCCGAGAAGAACAAAGAGGCGTCCGACGACGACGGCGGCGGCCACGGCGACAGCCTGATCAAGAATCACGTGCTGAAGCGGAGCGGCCTCTATACCCTGAGCGTTGGAACGGCTGGGGGCAACCAGGGAAAGGTGGAGGTCCTGCTCAAGAAGGCGGGCCAGGCTAAATAGAGCGCAAGAGAGGAATGATCCATGCTCAACCGAGGAAAGACGCTCATTGCTCTTCTGCTTCTCGCGATTGGAGCCGCCGTTGCGCTGGGATGCAGCCCCCCGCCCAGCCTGGGCGTCCGGCTCATTCCCGGTCGCGAGGTTTCCCAAAAGGTGTGGGGGAAGCGCGTGGATTTCACGTATGAGGGAAAAGCCGGCGAGGTCATCACGCTCAGGGTGATCAGCAAGACCCCGGGCCTCGATCCACAGGTCCGGCTCCTCGATCCCGACGGCCGGGAAGAAGCGTCTGACGATGACAGCGGCGGCAATGGCAATCCTCTCATCGCCGGCCATGCGCTGAAGCGAAGCGGCCAGTACACCGTCGTTATCGGATCCGCTGGTGGCCGATCCGGCGAGCTGTCGATCCTGCTCGGCCGGAGCCCGTAATCGCGGTATTCCCCCGAGGTGGCCGGCGTCAGGGACCCCGGAGGTCCGGGGTCCCTGGTGCCAGGTCGAGCGGTCAGGGCTCGCAGAGGTACGCGGCGAAGGCGCTCGGAGTGCAGTTGTCGAGCGATTCGTTGAGGGCGGTCACGAGCTGGTTGAGGTCGCCGAAGGAGGCGGCGTAGGTGGGCAGGCCGCTGCCCCCGAGCGCGGCGTTGGCGCTCGCCAGCACGCTGGAGATCGCGGTGCCGTCGAGCGCTGCAGCTTGCGCGGCGGTGAGCGTCCAGGAGCCGGCGGCGGTGCCGGCCGTGAGGTGGCAGAGCTTGAGGTTGCCGAAGCCGTTGGCGAAGCCGATGTTGAGGGTCAGGGCCGCCGTCTGCCGGGGCAGTTGGCCGCCGTCGGTGCTGGTGGCATTGGTGGTGTCCACGGTCAGCGCCGTGCTGGGGCCGGCCGCCGCGCTGGTGAGGTAGGTTTTGAGGGCGCTCTGGCCGGAAGCGTTGGCGGACCAGGAGGCGTTGTGTTTCGGGCCGGCGCCGTCGGCGAGGCCCACGGTCAGGCCGGAGGGGAAGACGGTGAGATAGCTGCTGTTGAAGAGCTGGCCGGGCATGCCCGGGCCGGCGTATCCACCCTTGGTATAGGTGCAGAAGGCCGCCGGCCGCGGGGGCGGAAGCCCGCAGGCGACGGTCGCGTTGGCGCTCGCGTCGAGGTCGATTCCCGTGAAGCAGGCGAAGTCGTAGGTCTGGTAGACCGGCAGCCCGGTGAGGGGGTCGACGCCGATCTGGGGACCGCGGACCGTGACGGCGCAGCTCTCACCGTTGAGGTGGGCGGTGTTGGTGACGGTGCCGGAGCCCGGCGGCTTGCAGGCCGCGTCGACGCTCACGCCGGCGGCCGTGGTGCCGGAGATGACCTCGCCGCTGCCGGTGTTGTCGGCGCCGATGGTGGTGAAGAAGCTCGAGACGTCGATCCCGGAGCCGCTCACCGCGATGTCGCTCTCCGCGTCGCTCAAGGTGACGGTGTCGTTGCCCCGCTGGAGCGCCGGCACGTCTTTGCTGATCCGGCAGGGGACGCTACGGACGTTCGCCTCGTCCGCGTCGATGGTGCCGTTGCCGTTGCTGTCGATGTTCGCCGCGGAGGCGCCGCTGCCTCCGCGCAGGCCGGCATTGCCGAACGTCACCAGCGCCTCCGACCGCACCTGGGCGCCCTCGGCAAGGCCGAGCACGGTGTTATTGAAGGAGGCTGTATAGAGAAGAGTGATCGAGGCGCCGGGAGCCAGGCTCATCTGCGGCGTCAGGCTGAAGACGGTGTTGCTGCCGGCGTCGGTAAATTCGAGAGATCCGGAGCCGGCCGTCTCGACGAAGGTTCCCTGAGAACCGCTCACCGTATAGTTGCCGGCGCCCAAGGCGGCATTCACCGCGGGGCTCTCCGCCGAGCTGACGGCGACGATGCGGGCCGTGGCCGCCGCGTCGCCGGAGGTCGCGTCGGCGACGTCCGCGGCAACGGAGACCCAATTCGACGTGTTGGCGATTTTCTTTTGCAGGTTGATGACGATGTTGCCGAGAGTGGCATTGGCCGATCCGGTGTTGGTCACCGTGACGACGCCGAAGACGGAGAGGACGGTGTTGCTGGTCGCGCCGCGCGTCGCCGTGACGGTCCAGGAGATGGTCGGCGAGCCATCCGGCAGCGTGATGCTCTGCGCCGCGGGGTCCTTCGCCAGGGACCATGCGGTGTCGTTTGCGTTGCACAGCTCGCTGTTGCAATTGGTCAAGGTGATGCTCGCCTGCCCGGCGGAAGGCGCTTTGGCGCCAAACGCTGCTGCGGTCACGAGAGTCATCGCGGTGAAGGCCAAGAATGTGAAGGAACGTCCGTGAGCGTTAATTGTGTTTCTCCCTCTGAGAGATACAGCCACGAGAATTAAAGTCCAAACGTTGACAAGACAGGGCGATGCCCTTCGTCTTTCGACTCGATATTCCCTCCATTACGACAAAGATTACGAGGTGCGAGGGAGATCGTAATGGAGGAAGGTTACGAACGACATTAAGGCCCCTGCAGCACCAGCGAAGCTGTCGAGGAGCTGTCCGTCGTGCCGAAGCCGCGGATGGGCTCGTGGTCGTATTTGACCTCGTAGCCGAGGCGGACGGCCAGATGTGAATTGAGGGCGGCTTGCAGGCCGAGGTTGCTGTCGATGCGGAAGTTGCCGCTGTCTTCGAGATCGGGGTAGGTGGTCATCCGCCCGCGGAGATCGGCTCCCTCGGAGAGCTTGACGACGCTGTCGATCTGGAGGAGGCCGCCGAGAGCGGCGTCCATCGCGCGCTCGCCGCGCGGATCCTCGCGCGTCCAGCTCAGGCCGCTCAGGGTGCGACGCCGGCGGTTCCAGGGGGCGCTTCGATGCACAGCGGGTAGCCCTTGTCACATCCTCTTTTTGTAGCTACACTTCGATGGGTGGTCACATGGCATGAATGGAAGCGCCAAGCCAATCGCCAACGTCACGGGCTCGATTTCGAAGGCTGTGAGGCGGTGTTCGATGACCCATGGACGAAGCGCTGAAGGAGTGGGTCGGGTCTCATCGGTCGGATTGAGTCCCCCCACCGTGCTCGGGAGCGGTCGAGGGCGATGATCTGTGTCACGTTCGCGACCGAATCTTTGGGCAGGCCAAGAGATCACCATTCGGTGCGTCTGAGGATTCGCCGGCCCGCTTCGGCGACGAACGGATCAGGCCGCGTGTCGACTTCGTCACACACGGCGTTGATCTGTGCGGTCAGATCGGGCTCGTGGCGGGCCACGTATTCGGCAACGGCCTCGCTGTACATCTGGCTCCGCGACTTGCGCAGCTTTTCCGCCAGACGCTCGGCGTCTTGAAAGACTTTGTCCGGAATCGAGATGGCGGTCTTCATACTCACAGTATGACCTTGGAGAGCCAGGTAGGGCAATTGGCTCTTGCGTTGACGATGATTCTGAAGGGGGTGTACGCTGATGGCTGCCTGGCCTACTCGAAGGTTGCCATGAGCAGTCCGGGTTGAGTGAGCTCGCACTGGGAGAGCAACGATTGCCCCCCTTGACCAAGCGATTCCGACGGGTCGTCCTGCTGGGACTGGCGAGCATTCTTGCGCTGGTAATCCTCGGCAGGTGGCTGAACGCGACAAAGCGAGGCGGGCAGGAGCCCGTCACACCGTTCCGCATCGCCGGCAACCTGTACTATGTCGGCGCGAACGATGTCTCGGCCTTCCTCATCACCGGGCCTGAGGGCCACATCGTGCTCGACGGCGGCTATCCCAGCACCGCGCCGATGATCATGGCGAGCATCGCGAAGCTCGGCTTCAACATCAAGGACGTCAAAGTGCTCCTGAATTCGGAGCCGCACCCCGACCACGCGGGCGGGCTGGGGGTGCTCCAGCAGGCGTCCGGTGCCGAGCTGTGGGCGAGCGAAGCGAGCGCCTACAGCCTCGCCTCCGGAGGCGACGACCCGGACATCGTCCTGCCGTTGAGGGCACTCATCCGGATCGGGATCGTCGGCTACCCGGCCATTCGGGTCGACCACGTGTTGAAGGACGGAGACACGATCCGCGTCGGACCACTCGCCCTCACCGCGCACGTCACCGGCGGCCACACACGAGGCTGCACCTCGTGGTCGTTCCCCGTTCGTGACGGTGACCGCGTGCTGAACGTCGTGAGCGCTTGCGACCTGGTACCGCTGGCTGGGATGAGGTATCCAGAGCAAGGGGCCGACCTCGAGCGCAGCTTCCGGGTGCTGCGGAGCCTCCCCGCTGACATCTGGGTGACCTGCCATGCAAGATGGTGGGGCAGATACCGCAAGTTTGTCGCCAGCGCCACCGCGAAGGACCCGGTGGAACCGTTCATCGACCCTGAGGGTTACCGTGCCTACATCGACGCTGCCGAGGCGCAACACCGCAGGGGATTCGTGCATTAGCAGGGCGGCCTTGGTTCGAAGCCCTGCCCGAGCCGATTTCGTGCAATTCAACCAGGTAGCGAACGCGCCGGGCGAGACACTCGCGGCCTAAAAACCTGATCGTGGACGTCCGCCACAACACCGGCGGCAATGCCCGGCTGCTCAATCCGCTGCTCCGCACGCTCATCCACTTCGAGACGACGCGGCCGGACGCCAGGCTCTTCGTTGTCGTGGCCCTGGGCTTTGGTGCCGATCTTCCTGTTTCGGCGAGTGGGGTTCCGACCGGGGCGCATTGGGGCCTTTCTGACGCTGGCTGGCGATCCTTTCTGATCGCCTTCCTGATGTGACCACCTGCACATGATTTCCCTGCGGGAGGCAACCAAGCATGAAGCCCCCGGACTACTTCGAAGTCGTCTCCCATGAGCGCTGAGACAGTCGGGCATGTCTCAAGGAAGTGACTCAATAAAAGCGCGCTTATCCGGGGTGAAGAGAGGTCATCTTAGTCGTCATCGTCGTCATCTTCTTGGATGTCCACAATGATCCTGGCCTGCAACCCCTCACCTTCAAAGCGTGCGACCATTTCCTTGCTCAAGCCCACGACCAGGGTTGGCGACTTGGATGAAGACGAACCCCATGCGCCGATGGCGCTGGCTGCATTCTCTTGCCCAATCGTCAGATCATCCCAGAACTTCCGGCCGAGCACTGTCTTGCCATCTGCTTCGAGAAGCATGATCGTCAGATTTACGTCTTGCCGATACCAACCCGTGGTCAGGGTCGGCGTCACCTCCAACTCCATGAAAGCGCCCTTCGTCCAGGGGTGCATTCCGGGGCCGACACGTATTTCAAGAGGGCGCGGCGAGCGCACGAGCCTCAACTGCTTCACTCTCGCTTTATCGCAGACAAAGCGCTCTGTCTCAGTACTCGTCCATGCTGTCGGCCGGTCGCGCGCACCAGGCTTCCACGGTGGGATGGCTACGTCCACGACCATCGGCGATTTCACGGTCACAGAATCTGGCTGCCCTGTGTCCTGCACCGTTCCTTGGTGGGCTGCGACCTGAGCGGCGGCAGGAATCGTAGATGCTAAAACGGCGAGACAAAGAAGCATTCCCTTCATTGGTTTCTCCTATTGAGCCACCCGGAGCACAGCTACCAAGTACCATCGGCCTTTGAAATGCGCTGGCAGAAGAGCCGGCGGAGGTAGCGCATTTCCCATCTGATGCGGACAAAGGTGGATGGTACTACACGGAGACACTAAGGAGCTCGGCTTGCGCCGACCGGGGCCGGCGGGACGCCGGCGGTCCCAGGGGGCGCTTCGATGCACAGCGGGTGGCCCTTGTCATACGCTCTTTTTGTAGCTACACTCCGATGGCAAGCATGAAGCCCGGCACTACTTCAAAGTCGTTTCCCATGAGCACTGAGAAAGTCGCCGCAGCAGTGGCAAAGGCGTCGGATCGGGTCGAAGATCCGGAGTGCCCCTATGATCCCAATGATCCTTCAGCGGTGGAAGGGTTCTGGAAGAATGCCACAGTCCGCCTCCCTGGCCAGCGAGGCGCGGGGAAGAAAGCCAAGAAGATTCTTCTCTCCGTTCGCTACAGCCCGGAAGTCGTGGACTACTTCAAGTCGACTGGCGAAGGCTGGCAGACGCGAATGGACGACGCGCTGAAGGAGTGGGTCGGGTCTCACCGGTCGGATTGACGCCTCACCGTGCTCGGGCCCGGCGGGAGCCGCGAGACGGTCGATCTCCAGCCCGGTCCCGCTGGTTCGATCGCCAAGACCCTGACGCCATCCGTCCTGCCCGGCGCGCCGCCGGCGCCGCTCTACCTGCGCCGCGCGCGGGAGAGGCCTACTGGTTCGAAGCCCTGCCCGAGCCGAAGACGCTCTTCGTGCAATTCAACCAGGTGGCGAACGCGCCGGGCGAGACGCTCGCGGCCTTCGCGCTGCGCATCCGGCGGACTGTCGACGAGCAGGGGACGAAAAACCTGATCGTGGACGTCCGCCACAACACCGGCGGCAATGCCCGGCTGCTAAATCCGCTGCTGCGCACCCTCATCCACTTCGAAACGACGCGGCCGGACGCCAGGCTCTTCGTCCTCACCAGCCGCTCGACCTACTCCGCCGCACAAATCTTCATCAACGAGGTCGCCCGGCTCACCAACGCGATCTTCGTCGGAGAGCCGAGCAGCTCGAGCCCGAGCTTCATCGGCGAAGACACCACCGTCGTCCTCCCCGCCAGCGGCCTGGCCGGCAGCATCTCCTCGCAGTACCACCAGTCGGACGAGACGGACGTCCGCTCCTGGATCGCGCCGGACATCCCGGTGCCGCTCTGTGCGAAGGACTATTTCGTCAATCGGGATCCAGCGCTGGAGACCCTCCGCGCGATCATCTCCGCGCACTAGCCCGGCGGCTGACCGGGGGCCAGGGGATTCTCCGACGGCTTGGCCAATTCTTCGACGCTCTAGCTCTGCGTTGACGATGATTCTGAAGGGGTGTAAGCTGATGGAAGTCGAAGAAGCAGAGAGGAATAGCGCGATGAGACTGTCGCCCCCCCTTGGCTTCCGAAGGGAAAACAGCTTGGCGAAGGATCAGGGTCCGGGAAGAGCACACAGCATCCATTCCGAGGTTCGGCGGCGATCTTGCCGATGCAGTTAAAAGTGGAGTGAGGAGCCTACTCTTGAACGCTGATGTTCAGATAACTACGAGGGCCCCAACGGGTGAATTGGGGAATCGCCTGCTGAGCTTTCTTCAACTTGCTGAAAGCACGTCCTCTGTAGATAAGATTGCGAAAGCCGGAGCGGAGGTCGACGGTAGTCTGGGGGAATTGCTCAAGAATTTTCCCGGCGAAATGTTCTGGCCAGCGATTGCGAAATTAGATGTGGTTGATGCGTCTCCAGATGAGAAGGATGTGGTCTATTATCTTGACTTCAAGTCTGTCGACTATCCGTACGCAGTGACTTTCGTACAGCAAATCGACACTTGGTTACGCGCAATTGGCTGTACGGGGGTAGACACATCTTTGACGTATAATTTTTCACAGTTGACCCAAACAAATATTCTCTACGTTGGCGGGGATTACAAGAGGGGAAGATTGGCAGTCTTTCTCGGGGCTGGCGTCTCTCGCCAGGTTGGCTTACCCCTATGGGGTGAGCTATTAAGTCGGATGGCAGAGAGCTATATAGAGAAGGATGGTGCGAGGCAAGCATTTAAAAAAGATCTTCAAGCACGAGACCTCAGAGAACAGGCCCGATGGCTTAAGCGCACGCTCGGCACCGAATATCTGGAATGTGTGAGGCAGGCGCTCTATAGAGATGCATATCGAAGTGGTGTTTCGACCTCACCTGTTATAGAAGTCCTTTCGAAAATGCCGGGGCTCAGAGCGATCTGCAACTACAACTACGATGATCTCTTGGAGCGTCATCCGGGCACGCAGTTTCGAGCAGTGGCGTCGGCACAAGAGTGGTACAGCCGTGATGATATTCCCGTATATCATGTGCATGGTTTACTGCCTTACATTGGCCCCCCGCGGGGCGATCTAGTGCTTTCCGAGGACGACTATCATAAACTTGCCAACAATCCACTGCATTGGGCCAATGTTGTACAACTCAATTTGCTCCAGGAATGTACATGCTTGTTCATCGGGATTTCGTGTACTGATCCCAACTTGCGGCGCATTCTGGATCTCGTCGGGAACAGGAAGTCTGGCGATACTTACATTATTCAGAAAATGGAAGACGTAGATGGAGAGGGTCCGGGCGACCTGAAGGCATGGAGCGTAACCAAGGAGTTTGATAGTGATTGTTTTAGCTCAATTTATTTGCGGACGATCTGGATCCACAGCTACAATGAAATACCAGAGATTCTGGAGGCGTGCATTGATCTTCCTTAGGCTTAGTGACCTAGATACCGCACGCTGAGGCGCAATAGCTTTCGATGGACTGTCGAGCGGGAGAAACGCGGATGAGAGTTGGGCACCTGCTCTAAAGGGTGCCTGGCGATTCGCGCGGAGGAGACCCCGTCTCCTCTCGTAGGGGTCGGGTTTGGGCGAAGTTTGAACACCAACTTCTTGAGGCTGCCCTCCGATCTTGCTATTCGGACTGCTCTCGGCGACCGCGAGGGAGCCGTCTCCACCACATTTTTCCAAGAATCCCACCTCTCGGCGGCGGAGTCGGCAAGGCTTCGCCCTTCTCAGGCATCCCTGAGCGCGAGCTTACATCGTGGTGATCATTGAGGCGACTAAACGGAGACGGATCACCCACTGACGAAGGGCATCGCCGACGGAAAGCTTCCTGCCGGGAAGAGCGCATTCCGATTTCCCGCTTTGAGCTCGCCCGCCGCCAAGGTCGTCTCGGACTCTCTTGCTGGCGGCGAGAACGAGAGGAGCGGGAGATTTCTTGGAGCGCGGCGGGATGGTATCGGGGCTCTGGCGCCGGATGGCGTCCGGTCCCAGCGGAGGGATACCTCTCTCCTCAAGCCGGGCTTTGGACTCGTCCTCGATCTCGCGGGCGATCTCCTCGATGCGTCTCTTCTGCAGCTCGGGAGACAGATCCTCCCAGCAAGGGAGCGCCTGCGGAGCGCCTGGCACCTCCCGGGGGCGCACCATGCAGTGCCAAGCGATGGCAGCCGGCGAGCGCCAAGTGCGTCGAGGCGGCTTACCGAGCCACGAAGGGAGCTTATTTTTCGGCCAGGAAGCTTACCAAGCCGGCAGTAAAGCTTATTTTTTCTCCGGGAAGCTTACCGAGCCACGAGGGAAGCTTATTTTTCGGCCAGGAAGCTTACCAAGCCGGCGGTGAAGCTTATTTTTTCGCCAGGAAGCTTACCGAGCCACGAGGGAGCTTATTTTTCGGCCAGGAAGCTTACCAAGCCGGCAGTGAAGCTTATTTTTTCTCCA
>Ga0307506_10000129_pt1 | contig 27615 bp, 30 predicted proteins | sample 25_S_MG_FD_202175 | JGI IMG/M metagenome (GOLD analysis project Ga0307506, IMG submission 202175) | Soil microbial communities from Populus trichocarpa stands in riparian zone in the Pacific Northwest, United States - 25_S | ecosystem: Environmental > Terrestrial > Soil > Riparian zone > Trees... | reverse complement strand
TTGCTCTTGGAGCACTCTCCATCGATCCGTTTCATACACTGACACTCCGGGATATCAAGGTCATCAACGAAGAGATAGACCAACAGCGACGGTTCCTTCGAGCATTCGGAAAAGACCTCGCCGGAGGCTTCTACGTCTTAGCTCCCGAACAACGTGCTGGACTTTATCTTCAAAGTCTACGGGGGATGTTCGAACTTGGACGAATCGAAGCTCTACCCGCTGGACCGTATGAATGGGTACTTAGAGACACCGAGCACTGCATTCCCTGCATTGAAGCCTCTCTCGGAGGTCCTTACCAACGCGAGAGATTCTCGGGACTTGGGCTTCCTAGCCTTCCTGGGATTCCTGGATCAGGTGATGTTTGCCGAGGGCTCACGAAGTGCGGATGTACAGTTATTCTCTCGGGTTTACCAATTCCTAATGCGCAACTCCAGAATGAGATAAGAGACGTGTTAGCTGAGGTTCTGCATGACACAAGCTGATCCAATTCCAATCACACAGAGCCAGCCTTGGCTGAGGGAGCTGCTAGAGAAGACAGGATATGGGCTTTCTGATCTACTCTCACTCTCGATAACTGGCAAGATAGCTCTGATGAGAAATGGCGGCAAATATCAGATGGTTCGTGGAGAGATAGAGCATCTCGCCGGGCCTTCACCCGATCCGAACGAGAGGATGTAAAGTGACTGAGACAATCAAGGGTCTAGTTCTCGAGGTTGAGGACACAACTGCTACTCCAGCTCAGCAGGAGCGATTCCTGAAGCTTAGCGGCTACAAGAAGGAAGATATCCTCGGTTCCAATCGAACAGGCGTGTTCGTCACCGACAACGGCGGGAAGTACAGCATGGACAAGGCTGGTAAGACTCTTACCACGAAGGCCGGTCCTGCCTATCCCAATCAGGAGCCTGAGGAGGCGGATGAGGAATGACAAAGCCTAAGATCGAAGACTTTCGAGCAATCGAGGAATTCGATCTGACCGAGTCCACTTTCTCTGTGGAGGAGGCTGCTGACGGTAAGAAGAAGATGATGGCTCACGTTGACATCATCAAGACGGGGATGTCTAAGAACCGTCGCAACTACCGTGAGACAGCACTCAAGGAATCTGTCGATAAGGGCATCTGGAATGGGGTCCGGATGTTCGCTAATCATAGCAAGACAGTTCCACTCCAGCGACCGATGCAGGAGATGGTAGCTGCCATCGAGAGCACTAACTGGAACCCCACAACTAAGGCCGTTGAAGCTGACGTGCGGTTCTTCAACAAGGAGTTCTACGAGTTCGCCCAGGAAGCTAAGGATTACATGGGCGACTCCATCAACGCGATGGTTCAGGGTACTAGGAGCCGTGATACAAGCGGTCAGGTCACTGAAGACATCCACCGCATAGTTCAGCCACACTCTGTGGACTTCGTGATCTATCCCTCCGCAGGCGGGATGATTCACTCATTTGAAGGTGAAGGCGAGATGATCGATTGGACGGCCATCACGGCCAAGGATATCAAGGAGAACGCCGCGGAGGTTTATGCGGCTATCCTCGCAGAGGCTCCCAAGCCCGAGCCAGATAAGAAGCCTGAGGACCCGCCTCCTTCTACTGGGCTCACTCAGGAGCAGGTCAATGCCCAGATCGCGGCTGCTCTTGAAGCTCGCGACAAGGATCAGATCGAGACCAAGAACAAGATCCTGGCTGTCAATGCTCAGGTTGCCGAGGCTTTCAAGACCGCCGGCCTTCCCGAGCCCACTAAGCATCGCGTGATGGCTGCCTTTGAGGGGCAGACTGAGTTCGATCAGGCGGCAGTTACCACGGCAATCAACGAAGCGAAGGAGGAGCTTAAGGCAATTGGGGTTGGTCCTCGGATCGTTGATCAGGGTCCGTCCGGTTCCGGCGAAGGAACTAAGAAGGCGTTCTCCGTTCAGGAGTCCGTCGAGGAAGCTTTCGGCATGAAGAAGGCTTCCAATAAGAAGGAGGGCGATAAGTAATGTCCCGAACCGCAGTTAATGCTGGGCGGCGGATGAGCATAGTCGCGGATCGGGCTATGGCCGCCGGCGACTTCATCTACTTCCAGGGGTTCTTCGGCGTGGTTGACGACGACTACGCCGTTGGTGAGATGGCTAACTTTATCCTCGACGGAGGGGTTCGAGCGCTCAAGAACATCTTCGGTGGCACGATTCCCCGTGGTACCAAGATGTACGCTGCGCCGACTACTACGCCAGCCACCACTCTGATTCTCTATCCCGCAGCTTCGTTCCCGTCTGGCGCGCTCCCTGTGGGTCGAGTTTGGGCGACTGGCGTCGCATCTTCGGCTACGGCAACTCTCAAGGTGGCTCTGTTCCACCCGAACGCTCAGTAAGAGGAGAAAGTTTAAATGCCAAATCGCGGGGCTCAGCCCGGCAACTCACTTGGGCTTGCTCCTGGAACGCACGTCCGGCTCTTCGACGCTTATATCGAAGCTCGAGAGTCGATGGAGTTCATGGATGCGGAAGAGGCGATTTCGGTCTCCGACTTTCCGACTTACATCTCGAAGTTCATCCGACACACGTTCCTCGAGCGGTTCTCGGAGCTTCAGGGTTCCTGGCAGCAGTACACTCGAGACTTCTCGCTAGAAGACTTCGAGACCTATACCAGCTCACGTTTCGGCCGCTTCACCGACATCCCGCAGAAGGCACTGGGCGCTGAGTACGATCAGCTCTCGCTGCGGGAGTTCCCCGGTGAGTCGCTCGCGCTGAAGGAATTCGGCGCTGCGATCGTTGTCACCCGTGAGCTCATCATCGCCGACCGACTCAACAAGATCGCCAACCTTCCACAGCTCGCGGCTGAGGCTCTTGCCCGAACCCAGAGCAAGGATGCAGCGGTTAACCAGTTCCAGAGCAATCCGACGATGTTCGACGGTAACGCTCTGTTCAGTTCCGCTCACGGCAACCTGTCAGCTGCTACTGCACTGACTGGTGATGCTACGGGGATGGCTCTTCTCCAGGCCGCTGAGCTTCTCCTCGACCAGCAGACGGATGACGAGGGTTATGCAATTCAGGCTCCTGATGGCCAGCATACGCTGATCATCCCGATCGCCTATCGGTGGATCGCGCAGGCCCTGAATCAGAACGCTCTCCTCCTCAACGCCGGTGGTACCCAGTTGGTTCCGAACCTCGTGCAGGGTCGGTACAACATCATTGAAGAGCGGTTCTTCACTGACACGAACAACTGGTACATGGCCTCTGATCTGAAGGGTCCGTTCGGGTTCCTCGCTCACGTCACCCTCAACGGTCAGACTCAGCCGTTCATCGGCCTCCGTGATCCTGGCGTTCGCGGCGTCTTAGGTGGGGACGATCCCTACTCCTTCGACTTCGACGAGATTGCCTGGAAGCTCCGCTCTGACTGGGCGTTCAAGCCAGTTGAGTGGCGCGGGATCGTGGCAGCGCTCGTTCCGTAATCCATATGGTGGGGGAGCTCGCGATTGGGTGGGCTCCCCTTCCACCTCCGTGCCTTGGGCACTATGATATGAAAGAGCGGCGGCATGGCGACAATATCTCTCGGAATGATTGTACGCAATGAAGGTCGTACACTCAAAGCTTGTCTTGAGTCAGTAGCTCCCTACGTTGATGACATAATCATCGGACTCGCCGGTGAGAGCACTGACAACACACTGGAGATTATCCAGGATTGGAATAAGGTTCTAGAGCACACTCCTATCAAGTTCTTTCCGATAGAGTGGACAGAGGACTTCTCTGAGGCTAGGAATAAGGTCCTATCTCAGTGCACTGGCGACTACTACCTGTGGTTGGATGGGGACGATGTTCTCGTCGGCGGTGAAAAGCTTGCTTACTATATAGAGCAAGCTCCACAGACCGACGTGTTCTACATGGGCTACGACTACGCCCGGGATGAGACCGGTCAGAATGTCTGCTATCTCATTCGTGAACGACTGGTCAAGCGGCGTCCTGAGATGGATATGGACTGGACTTGGCTTGGTTCAATCCATGAAGTCTTAGTTCCCAAGTTCGCTACGATCAACACCAAGGTCGATGATATCGTAGTCATACACAATAAGCCGCCTGAGAAGCACGCTCCAGATCGTAACCTCACCATTCTTTATGAGCAACTTCGCAAGGGTGAGCCTAATCCTGATCCACGCATTCTCGTCTACCTGGGTTCTGAGAACTTGGGTAAGGGGAATACTCGTGAGGCCATAGTTCATCTCGAACGGTTCGTCAAGCTGAGCCAGTGGGATGAAGAGAAATATCAGGCATACATCAAGATCTCCAATGGCTACCGTAGTCTAGGTGATCTTAAGAGGGCTTTAGCTGCTGCTCAAGAAGCTATCGCTGTCTTGCCTGACTGGCCAGATGCTTATCTCTCCCTCGCGAAGACTTATGCTTCTGAACCGCTGAATAACTGGGCAGCTTGCCTGGCATACGTCAAGATCGCGGTCAGTAAGCCTAAGCCAGAAACTATGCTCATTCTCAATCCTCTTGAGTACACCTACGAGCCTTCTCTTTTAATCTCGCTTGCCTACACCCAGCTGGGTGACTTCGAGATGGCCCTTAGGAACTACAAGAATGCCTATGAGTTCCGACCTGATCCAGCAGTTGCTCGACAGATAAGACTGATAGAGAACGAATTCGAGATTAACAAGATCCAAGATGCTTTCCTTACTCTCAGGGAACATCTCGGCAGGAACGACGAGTGGCTAAAGGTTAGAAAGCTATTCGACGTAGTTCCTAAGAAGTTAGAGCAGAGCAACGCTATCCGAGATGCTTGGCAGCGTTCTATGCAGCAGACGGCCCATGTGGAAAACCCCCAGATCATGGTAGACTTCTACAATGATAATCCACACTGGACGCCGATGCAGGACGAGCAAATCAATGATCCACAGTGGCTCGAGTATCCGAGACTGAAGTATGCTCTCGAAGTTGGTCGTCGCATCAACGCTAAAACTATTGTCGATTGGGGGTGCTCCGATGGCTTTATCTCACTCCCACTCGCAAGAGAACTCGGAGCCCACGTCACAGGATTCGACCTTGATCCTCGTTGCACGGACCTTGCGTCGATACGAGCTAAGAAATGGGGAGTTGATGCTCATTTCGAAGTCGGTAACGTGGATGAGATCAGAGGATGGGAAGGTGACAAAGCTGACCTTGCCATTTTCTTCGAAGTCATAGAGCACGTCATCGACCCAGCTGAGACTCTGACAAAGCTAGAGAAAACAGCTAAGCACATCGTGATGACAACTCCCTACATGTCCTGGGAAGACGGCAACATCCCTGCATGGGATAAGGTAGAACCCAAGGGACACCTCCGCATCTTTGACCAGTTTGACATCGAGCGACTTCTTACTGGTCGTGGTCAGATTATGAATATCTACCGAGAACCCTGGGGTCCGTCAGGATGGATATTCGCTGACTACAAGCCCGGTGTCAAGCTCGGCGAGAACATCATGATAGGCGCTGTAGCTGGCCTAGAAGAGTGGGGACCAAGAAAGCTCAAGGAGAGTGGGCTCGGTGGTTCAGAGACCGCGGTTATCAAACTTGCCGAGTCTCTTGCGAAGAACAGGCGCCGGCCTATCGTCTTCTCCCCTATTGATGAGCCCGGGTACTACAACGGGGTTTGCTACAGGAAAGCAGAGAAGTTCGAGCCCGGAATCAGGTCCGACCTCTTCATCGCCTGGAGATGGCCAGAAGCCGCAGACCTAGACATCAACACCGACCACCTCTCCCTGTGGTTGCACGATGTCGACTATGGTGATCGACTCACAGAAGCTAGAGCTCGTAGCTTCGACTCATTCGTCGTTCTGACTGAGTGGCATCTATCGCACTTCTTAGAGACCTACCCGTTCGTTGATCCAGATAAAGTCTTCGTGATAGGTAACGGAGTCGATGTTACAAGCTTCTCAGAACCTGCCGTTAGAGATCACAAACGAGTCATATATTCCTCGTCTCCAGATCGGGGACTGGATGTTATTCTGGACAAGATCTGGCCTAAGGTCGTGGAAGCCGTCCCAGACGCTGAACTGCATGTCTACTACGGTTGGGACAGCTTCAACAAGGCAGCTTCCATCCCAGGTTACGAGCACCTCAACAACTTCAAGCAGCACATGGACCAACTTTTCATTAACAGCAAGAACGTAGTTCAGCATGGACGAGTTCCTCAGGACAGGCTTGCTGAGGAGTTCAAGAAGTCCAGCATCTGGCTATACCCAACCTACTTCTCCGAAACCTATTGCATTACAGGCATAGAAGCTCAGCTGGCCGGTTGTATTCCCATCACCAACAATCTGGCGGCACTCGGTGAGACGGTTCTCGGAGGTATCAAGATAGATGGTGACGTTCACGATGCAGGAGTTCAGCAAGCCTATGCTGACGCGGTGATACACGTCCTAAGTAGCGAAGAGGATCCTGAGCTTCGGGATAGAATCAAGCAGTCAGCTCCAGTCAAGTCATGGGATCAAATCGCAGCCGAGTGGGAGAAGTTTCTAGATGACTAGTGAACGAAAGCTCGCGTTCAAGTGCATGAACTGCGGACACCTCGAAACATCAGGTAATGCTGGTGAGCGAGATTATCCGGCAGCTTGCACAACCTGTGGGGCCGGGGTCAGCTTTGATCCAGCTACAGGGATCAAGGAATATGCTGACGACAAGAACTGGATAGTGCTCGCAGATTTACCGGCGGCGGAAACTGAGGGCATTAAGGTCGAGAAGCACAAGCCAGCTCCAGCTGCTGAGGTTACTCGAGAGCCCCAGAACATTGAACGGTCCACGGAAGATGGGTTAGGCGCGGAGGATAAGGTTTCATGACATCGCCGCTAGTCATCGCCCGTTCTCTTCCAGATGGGGCCATCCTTGATGTCCTCAGTCAGTATGGGAAGAAGAAGAACCAGATCCGACTTGGGCCTAATGAGGTTCATGCTGTTATCCACCACAAGGATGGCAGCATCGAGGACCTGGGTATCTCTAAGAACCTGCTCACCACTGTGGGCCGTGATCTTGCAGCTGCCGGATTGGGTGCTCCTGGGTTCGGTATTACCAGCACTATCGCCACCGCTTCGTCGGCTACTTCAATCACGGCCACAGGTACTCCGTTCGTTGCTTCAGCCTACGTCGGTTGGATCGTGGTTGCCGAGGAGTCCACTAACGCCCCAGTTTGGGCTAACATCGGTTCTAACACGACCTCTGTTCTGACAGTTGACGCGTGGAAGAACGGGGATGACTCGGCGGGCAACACTCCAGGTTCTACAGCTAACTTCGCTATCTATCCCAAGTTCGCGGCTCGCTACATGGGACTGACTGAGAATGCCGGTGCCGCTGCCGCAGGTGACACAGTTCTGACGGGTGAGATTACTACTGGCGGTGCTGCTCGGGCACTGGCTACGTATGCTCACACGGCCTCTACTGCAACTCTCACTCTGGTGAAGGCGTTCTCGATCACGGCTTCTTTCCCGGCTATCCACAAGATGGGTCTCTTCTCGGCCAGCAACACTACTGCTGCCGGTGTTCTCATCTTCGAGTCAGTGCTCAACGCTGACGCGAACGTAGTGAACGGCGACACTCTCACTATCACAGATACAGTTACCATCAGCTAGGAAATAGCTATGATCGAACTGCTGGAGCGGCCTGCCCTTACTCAGGAAGGTCGATTAGATATGTCCATGTCGCTCGCTGAGCGGATGGATCGTGCGTTCTACCGACGCTATGGTAAGATGGCGAAGGTAATTGGTGAACGAGGAGATGGGAGTCCGGTATACGCGATTAGAGGTGCCGGAGAACGCGTTTACGCGATCCAGAATAGTTCTCAGCCTTCTACAGCCGCTCCTGTTTCGCAGCCGACTGGCACTGCCATTAGAACGATGCTGCAGATAGAAGCTGGAGCTACTCATGGGCTTCAGGTAGTCGAATGGGGAATTAGCTTAGACGGTGTAGTTGCGAGCAATCCACCTGGTAAGTGTGAGCTATTCACAACTACTGTCGCAGCTACCATGTCTACAGCTTCTGTGGCGGCAGATGTTACTGCTTACAATGGAGCTAATGATGAAGTTAGCTCCATTACTTACGGTGGTACTACTCACACTGGATTCGCTACTGCAGCAGTGACAGAAGGCACAGTAGTTAACTATCGCATGGGAGACATGCAGCTTATACCGCCAACTAGTGGTTGGGTGAAGCAATGGCCTCTAGGTAGAGAATTCATGGTTGCTACAGCGAAGTTCATTCGTGTTAGAGTGACTTTCACGGTTTCTATAAATGCTTTCATGTACGTGATGTGGGCTGAGTAGTGCCTCCAGCTTTCCGCTCTGCTGCAGGTAGTAACAACGCAGCTGGCGGTGCGACTATCACTATGACTGCACCAGCTGGTGTAGTTGATAATGATACACTAGTGATGGCTATAGATGTTCGTGGTGGTTCTGGTACTACGGTTACTCCAGCACCAGCTTGGACTTCAAGGACGAGCGGCCTCTCGGGATCGGACCAGATTTTCCAACTGCGGAGCAATGGCAGCCTGTTCGTCCTGTGTGCTAGAGGTGCTACATCTGGTAAGCACCTGAGCACCAGCCCTGACGGAATCACGTGGACTTCTAGGACAGTTACTGGAACAACCTGGGCTATCTATGATGCCGCGTTTGGTGCAAGTACTTGGGTAGCTGTAGGGGCAGCAGGTACTCCCAGCTCTACTACACTTTATACCAGCCCAGATGGTGTCACTTGGACATCCCGAACGAATCCGCTCGGCTCTGAGGCAGAGCAGTCAGCCATCTGCTTCGGGAATGGGTTGTTCCTACTCGTCGGGCGCAATGGCTCCATCTACACGAGCCCTGATGGGATTACTTGGACAGTACAGACTGGAGCATTCGCTGATTTCGGACAGGTAGCTACTGTCGCTGCCAGTTCTAGTTTGTTCGTGATAGCACAAGGGGCTGGGAAGATTCAAACCAGTCCAGATGGTGTTACTTGGACGCAACAGTTTTCACCGTTCAAAGTTGCTGATTCTATCTGGGGTATCGTCCTTGGTGGTAGTACCTGGCTGATTGGTGGTGGCACTGGCGGAAAGTTAGCCAGGAGTACAGATGGTACTACCTGGGCATTAGTTACTCCACGTCCTATGAGTCCATCTGCTGGTGGTATTCCGGGGCTCGGTTGGGATGGTACTAGATTTGTCGCCGTCACATCTGGTTCCCTTACTGTTTACTACAGCACGGACGGCATCACCTGGCTGACTGGTTCAACTCTTAGTGCTCAGGCTGTAGTAGCCTTTGGCTCCAGCACATGGGTAGCAGCTAGCTGGTTCGGGACCGGAGTATCTACTGCAACATCACTAACTGATTGGCTTCAGATTCTGTCGACGGATTCTACTACAACCATAGGTAAGAGAACTTTCTGGAAGATTGCTGCTAATGAACCCGCTAGCTACAGCGTCACTTTAACATCTAATAAGGCATCTGGTACGATCGTAGCTATATCTGGTGGTGACACTGTTAGTGCTCCGAGCGGTGGAGAAGTAGCCGGACAAGCTAATGTTTCAGCTGTAGCTTGTGTCGCCCCGGCACTTGGCAGCTTTACTGCGGCTTTGGGAGTTGATCTGTACTTCGCTGGTTGGGCGATCGGCGGTGATGTTCTGACCGGTATCACGCCTGGGAGTTACACTAACCGTGCAAGTAGTCAGAGTACTGGCGGTTCTACAAGTACACGAACACAGTCAGTAGCAGCTACTAGAGATTTCTCGACTCCACAAACCACTGTGGGATCATTGACAGCTTCTGATACGTCAGCTGCCATCAATATCGGTCATCACGTCTACGTCACTGACCTTGCAACTAGGAAACCTCCTGGTAAACCGCCAAAGCCAGGAACTGGTGGCATTGATGCTGGTGCTGGTGCTGTTAGAATGGTAAATCAAGCAATGAATAGGTCAGTGAGCTTCTAGAAATGCCGGTTTTCAGCCGACGTAGACTATTCACTAGGCAGCAGAATAGAATCATACCGCATGGAGCTGCTGCTGGTGGAGGCGGGGTAACAGCTTCAGCCACAGACTCGACGACCTACGGAGATGTTGCCACTAGAACTATTACTATGTTTAGGACTACTAGTGATGGCGTCACCTTAGCTGAAGTGGCGACCAGGAATGGCACATTCTTGAGGACTGGCGCAGATGCCATCACCTACGCAGATGCGGCGACTCAAACTAAGACGTTGCTTAGGTCCGCAGTAGATGCTATCACCTATGCGGATGTTGTCACTAGGACTGGTACATTCCTCAGGACCGCGTCAGATTCTATCACTCGTGCGGATGTCGCTACAAGGCTAATCACCCTATTCCGCACGGTCACTGACTCGGCCACCTACGCCGATGTTGCCACTCGGACGGTAAGTTTTGTTAGGTCAGCTACTGACTCAGTTACTTACGCCGATGTGGCGACCAGAACCGTCGTTCTATTCAGGACTGCTGCTGATTCAGTAGCCCGTTCGGACGTTGCAACCAGAACTATCACGTTGTTCAGGACTGTCACAGACGCAATCACATATTCAGATGTTGCCACATCTAGCAAAACCTTCTTAAGAAGTGTTACTGACTCAATCACTTATTCTGACGTGGTGACACGTGCTGGTAATTTCCTGAGGACGTCGGCTGATAGTTTCTCTTTCGTCGGACCAGCTCGAGTCAAGCAAGTGGGTACAGCAGCTGCTAGCACCGCAGGCACGACTCTCGTTATCACTATTCCTGCCGGAGGCGTAGTAGCTGGTCATTCTGTTATCCTTGCTGTTGGTTCGTCAGCTGCTGGCGTTTCGATTAGTGTGGCTGATACGAAGGGCAACACTTACGTTGTAGATGCCGACGGGCATTGGGCTGCTGGTACAAACACCGCGAGTGGCTGGGTAGTTAGGTCTAACATCAGCATAGCGCTCGTGCTGGGAGACACGATCACTGTGACTTGGACCGGTGGCTCGCCAGGTCAGCGGATGGTAGCAGCTTACGAGTATCTGGGTCTAGTAACCCTAGATATAGCAGTCGGCGCGATTGGTACAAGTACTAATCCGTCTTCTGGTAGTGCGACGACAGCTACGAGCGACTTGATTATCGGTGCACTGGCGTGGAACAACGCCAACGGCGCGACGCTGACTGCAGTCGGTTCTGGCTGGTCAGATGTCGTCGAAGTTGACAGCGGCGGTGGAGCTGGTGCTCGTCGTGTCGCTTACCTAGAACGGTACTCGCCAGCTGGAAGTTACGCGGCATCTGGTACCATCTCGTTGTCCGAGAACTGGGGCGTCGCTATGGCAGCGTACACCGCGGTTGTTCCTGGGGACGTAGCCACTCGAACACTGCTGGCGATAAGGACAGCAACTGACTCAGTAACTTATGCTGACGCGGCAACTCGTCTGGTAGTTCTATTCCGCACGACTACTGACTCAATCGCAAGGTCAGATGTTGCGACTAGAACTATCACTCTGTTCAGGACGATAACTGACTCAATTACGTACGCAGATGTTGCCACTAGGATTGGTGGTTTCCTTCGAGCTATAGCTGACTCCATCACCTACTCGGATGTTGCCACCGCTGCTAAATCAGCCAATAGCATAACACGGTCTGCTGTGGACTCCATCACTTACTCTGAAGTTGCGACACGTACCGTGACTCTCCTCAGAACAGCTACAGATTCTACTACTTACTCAGATGTTGCAACAGCTTCTAGAACTTTCCTACGAAGTGTTACTGACTCTATCACTAGGTCAGATGTTGCAACACGTTCAGTCACGTTGTTCAGAACAACTTCTGACTCTATCACACGGTCAGACGTTGCTACTAAGCTAGCCACGTTCTTCCGTACGGCAACTGACTCAATAACCTATGCGGATATTGCGACACGAGCTAAGTCAACGGCACGCACAGCTACTGACTCCATCACCTACTCTGACGTAGCAACTAAGCTTGCTACATTGGTCAGGAGCACTACAGATTCTATAACTAGAAGTGATGTTGCCACTCGTTCTGGAGGTTTCCTCAGGACAGCAGCTGACAGCTTGACTTACTCCAACGCTGCTGCTGCGGTAGTTGCCTCAGCCGTCATCGGTTGGAGATGGATAACACAGGCGGCCAACTCACTTGCCAAAACTGGCGGATGGCCAGAAACCACAGGAGGCCAGGTGAACACCAAGTCTGCTGGATGGCCAGAAGCCGTGGATGCTATGGTAAGCAACAAACGCGATGAAGGTGACTCGTGACCGAGGTAGAGATAGTTCGTCTAAAGACTTCAGACAAGAGCGTCATCACACGAGAGAAGAGTACTGGCAACGGAGTTGACAAGTACTTCAAACTGAAGAATGCAACTATCTTAGCTTCCCCGCCTATAGAAGTTAGGGCCGATGATGTCCTCCTCACGGTAGGGTTGAACTACTCCATAGATCTAGTGAACGGCATCGTGACTTTCGTTTCCACCCCAGCTGTGGGAGTTGTCCTCGAGTTCACCTACTACTGGAGCGTGTTCAGTGACGCCGAGATCCAGTTCTTCATTGATGAGGCGGGCGGTAACACTACAATCGCGGCGGCACGTTGTCTTCTGGCATGGGCAGCTGATGCAGCTAAGCTCGCCAAGCGACAAACCCTCTCAGGCGGCGGAGGGCTTGGACAAACTGTCATTGATACCTCCGTCATCGCTAAGGAACTCCGAGCCACAGCACAGGCCATAATCGATGTTGAGAAGGACCTCGGCGAGAGCATCCCGGCAGAGGGACTCACAGAGATTCCTTGGACTGAAGCACTCTACAAGCGACAGCTTAATCAGCACATCATTCGAGATAACTGATGTTTCACGAGCAGATAGGCAAGCTGACAGCAGACCATCTACGTACTCACATCAAAGCTTATCTAGCTGCTATTGAAGCCGAGTACACATCCACCCCAAAGCAGGGAGTAACCCTCACAGTTCCTAAGTCCATAGAGTACTCCTCTCTGGTCGGCGGAATGATGACAGAGTTCGATAAGATACTTCCACAGTATGGGGTGGATGTTCTTAGCAAGGTCGGCGGCGAGGATATAGAGAATCTATTCACATACAACTACATCGGTCAGATCAACGGTCTAGTCAGTGCTACTAGCCGTGATGCCGTTGACAAGCTCTGCAGCCGTCATGCCCGAGCTGTGGAGTACTTCGTCAAACAACACCAGTTCTTGCACAAAGAATCTAATGCTAACTTCTCTATCCTAGCATTCGGTTGGATCAACTTAGAATTCTCGGGGGCTGAGAATCTAGGTGAATACAATGACCGAGAAATCTGGATAGCTGGCTTCAGTACTGATGTTGTCTGGGCTGTTTCAGAAGATAGCATGATGCAACACTGATGGCACAGAGACGTCTTCCCAATGGTAGATTTGCTAAGGTAACTGTTCTACCGGATAAGCTAGGTCCCGGTAAGAAATCAGGTACCGGATTCGTCTACATCAATACTCAAGGACTGAGCAAATCCAAGGCAGACCTCAAGAGATTAGATGCTCAGATAGCTAAAACTGTACTCGACGATCCGGAGCAAAGAGCTGCTCAGATTCAGCAGCGGCTGAGATTATTCGCAGCGATAGCTTATAATAAAGCTGCGACTGGCCGAGTTTCACGCGGTATCTTCGCTAAAGTTCAAAAGGTTGGAACTGCTGACGGTAAGGGAATTCAAACTGGTATCGTGGTTTCAGTAGTAAACTACCGAGAAGTTAGGTTCCTGACCAATCTTGGTGGCGAAGGTTACTTCAGACACTTCCCAGTCCAACCTTATCGTATCTTCGCTAAGGGAGCAGAGGGATTAGATGACCTAAGAAACCCGGCCACTGGGATAAGATCCAAGACATCCTCGAGGAAGGCAATAGGTGTAGCCCTCGGTACAGAGGGTGTTGGTCGGTTGAAAGTTCCTAGAGGGAGTGCCTTCTTCACCTCTGGTCGGGATCAAGGAAGGGGCGGCGGTGAGAAAAGAGTCATCAATGATATGTTCGGTCCAGCTGACTTCAGTCGGCATCCCACTATGCCCAACCTCACGAAAGATCCCAAGGGCGCGTTCTTCTTCTACCCACTGTGGGTGAACCATCCAGGTTTCCCGGCGGATGTGATTAGTGACGTTGCCTTGCAAGAGGGGTCATCCTTCACCACAGAGGTGACCGATAAGGTGCTTCTTGCCACTAGTCAGTTGGCAGCTGGTAGAGTTGGTGTTACTGGGGAGGGAGCAGTTGAAGGAGCCATACTGCCAGAATCTGATGTCGTGGTCTCTGGCATAATTCCTCTACCAGGAACGGAGGTAATCAGGGCGGCAGAAAGCACATACATAAGCATGGCTAGGAGAACCTCTGAGCGGGCGACCAGTTCTATATACGTTGTGGACGAAACTGGCAAACGAATCAGGTAGGAGGAACAGGTGTCACAGCGAAACATCCTAGAGAATAGCATCGACCTCATGAAGACTCTTCGCGGGCCTGCGAAGATTCTGTATGCTGGTTCTGGCGTTCCGATGCCAACAAACATAGATGCTGTCATCAACGCATCTACTGGTGCTCCGGCCGCAAGCTGGACTCCATTCGGACTCACACGCGGTGGCGTGAACGTAGTCAAGAATCTCGACATCTCCGTACGAGATGACGTTGACCAGATCCTTGGCGCATACGATCAGGATATCATCGACCGATCCTACACCATCACGACTCAGATTGCTGAGCTTCTGCAGGATAACCTCCAGCAGTTGACCAAGATCGCTGACATGGCTTCTGGGTACACCACGGTGGTTGCCACTGGCGGCGTCACCCAGATCATGAAGTACCTCGATGATTCTGATAACAAGACAGAAGAGAACCGCTGGGCGGTCATCTTCCCGAAGGCCGCGAACGGGAAGGTGCTTGCCTTCGTCTTCCGACGTGGTGCTGTCTCCGGCGGTGAGAAGACCATCCGCCTAGATAAGACCGACTCGGCTAGCCCGGGTCTGGAGATTCGAATGTTCCCAGAAATCGCTACTACGATCGCGCCTGAGGATGCTTACGGTCGCATCTTCGAGGTCGTCTAAACATGGCTGAGAGGCGGCAAGCTGCTCGGCGTGAGCCCATCGAAGTTGAACTAGAGGACGGTCGCGTCTTTGTGGCGAAGCCCCTGCCTTGGATGGAGGCCAACGATGTTGGCAACATAATCCTCCAAGAGCAGGCGGCTTCTGTCAACGAAGCTGTTCGCATGTACATGGATGATAACGTGCCTCAACTGGAGGTCAGCTTACAGCTTAAGGTTGTAAACTGGCAGCCAGTTCTAGATAGGTGTTATCCAGATATCACGCATGAGCAGTGGAGTACTCCAGCTGCACCGACTCGAGATGAATGTGCAGAGCTAGTCATCGCTTCTTTAGATGTTAACCATCTGGAGCATCTGAGAGGTCTCGTCGACCCAAACTTCCAGACCCCGACGAATCTTGGTGGAAGCGACATTTCGGAGTCGGGGACGATGACGACAGCTGGTCAGAAGACAACATCTACTCCAGACTCCTCAGAGCAGGCATTGCCAGAACCGACGCTCTCGAGCTAACTCGCGGAGAGATGATCATTATCCTTGAGCAGTACATCGAGGATAAGTGGGACGAGAGATCTTGGCAACTGGCACTCTCCTCAGAGAAGCCGGTAGAGGCTTATCTCAAGTCTGTGGAAGAACGACGTCTGGCTAAGAGCGCAGTAAGCATTGATGACATGCCCAAGGAACAGCAGGATTGGCTTAGATCCACATGACAGTAGGTAGAAGTCCACTCGCTACCTCATCACTCGGCGCTGTAGGCGGCGCACGAGGTACAGCTGCTGGCGGCTTGCGGATCCTTATTGAGTTCCTTACTCAGTATGACTCTGGTGCTGTCAAGCAGCTTCAAGCAGACCTGGACTCACTTGATAAGCAATCAGATAGGATTGGTGCAAAGCAAGCTGCGGCTGCTAAGGCTGTAGAGACTTCTGAGAGAAAGGCTAATCAGCTAGCAGCTGAGCGGAAGAAGTTAGTCTCAAGCTTATCTACTAAGCCATCAACCGTTAACTCAGAACTCCGTCAGATTAGTAATATCGGTGCTCTGAGTAAGCTAGGTCAGCAGAGACTAAAGGATCTGGATAAGGAGCTTGGTGCTCACGGTCGCCTAGTCAAGATCGTCACACAGGAAGCTAGGCTGGCTGGGGGCATCAATGGTCAGAGGAAGATTGCAGCTAATCTGGCTATACAAGCTGCTGAGAAAGAAAAAGAACAGCTAGCCACACAGGCTAAGTTATCGGCATTCCAAAACCTCAAGTCTTCTGTGCTTCCGCGATTGGGTGGACTCGCAGTTGGTGCTCTCGGTGGTATCTTCGGTGGCGCACTCATCGGAGTAGGTTTCGCCGCGGCTCAGGCTGCTCTTGATGCAATTGAGCAAAGCTTAGATGACCTATTCGATCCTGCTCGTCACGCTCGTGATGCTATCAAGGATCTCGGCGATGCCATCAATTCATTGGCTGATTCTCAGGACAATGCTGGTGACCGTGAAGCGGCTGCTGTTGAGTACCTGAAGTCCATCGGGGTGGCAGCTGATGAAGCAACTATTAAGTTGCTAGCTAAGTACGGGCTAGATGTCAAGGTTACTGATTCACTTGACAAGCAGAAAGAAATTCAGACTGCTAAGCAGCATTCCGATGCTATAGAGAATCAGAACCTTGATGAACAAACTAAATTACTGATAGAGCAAGCTCGAGCTCGTGGTGATCTACACTTCGAACTTACTAGGTATAACAAAGCTCAAGGAGAGACGGTCAATCTCTCTGGCGGCGTTGTAGACGTAACTTACTACGAGAACTTAGCTAAGCAGCAGCTGGTAGAGACCGAGAAGAATCTTAACGATGCACAGAAGGAAGCCGCTGAGTCAGCTTACCGTCAGGCTGAGGCGACTAAAGCACAAGCTGCTGCTGCACAGCTGGCTTCATTCGCTCAAGAACTATTGGTCAACACCATTAAATCTGGTGCTGATGCTCAGATTGGCGCTTACGATAGTCAGATAGCAGCGGCTGGTGAAGTAGGTCCCAGTGCTAAAACTCGATCCTTACAAGCCAGGCTTGAGAAGGCTCAGAGTGGCGGTGGTTCTGGTAACAGCACTGAGCTAGCTAATATCGCACAAGAGCGAGCCCTTCTCCTTCTCAAGCAAAAGCTCCGTCTCATGGGGACGGCAATTGACCTAGAGAAGTACGAGGGAAAGTTTCTGCTGGCAGCTATTGATGCCAAGCTAGAAGCTTTGAATAAGGAAGCAGCTGCACAGGACAGGCTGAATAAGCTTCTTGATCTACAGTATAGAGCAGCTCAAACTCTCAAGAGGAACCAGGGCGAGAGCATCGGTGACTTCGTTGAGAGGCGTGCTCAGGAGAATAGAAGTATTCTATCTGAGCAACGTGATCTTGAGCGACAGGCTATTGAGGAACACCTCAACGAGCTCAAGCAGAAGACTGAAGATGAGGTTGCTCTTCAAGAGCTAGCTGAACGTAAAAAGAATGCTCTAGCTAAATCAGGCGCTGATGCTAGGGTCAAGGCTCTGCAGAAAGAATTGGCAGCGTCTCAGAAAGCTGACTCTGATGCCACTAAGGCCAAGATTGCTGAGCTGCAAAAGCAGAAGGCAGCTTATGAGAAACTCCGAGATACGGCAGCTGAGTATGCTACCGATACTAAGAATGCCCAGATCAGGGAAGCCATCAGCGCAGCTAACACCATAACAGCTTTGCAGAGTCTCACTGGTGAGATTTCTGGACTAACTGCCGCTAAGAGTTTCATTCAAGGACTACTAGCTAGCGGAGCTATTAGTGGTCCTCAAGCTAAGGAACTACAGAAGGCACTTGCCGGGATTACAAGTACTCTCAGTCAGTATACTGCCAAGCTTCATAACGTAATAACACATCATGCAGTTGGAAAGGGACCGCTGCAGTACGCAGAAGGTGGATTGATCCCGCTTAAGAACTCCTCCACTCCGTTCGGTTCTAACGTTCGCTTCGGCGAGGAAGGGACCGAGTACGGATTGGTCCTACAGCATTCAATCGCCAAGACCCTCAGGAACCAGGGACGTGTCGGGCAGATCGGGCCATTCAATGTATCTCGATCTGACGATATGCTAAGAGATAACTACATGTTGAAGCGAGTAGTTAAGGAAGCCGTGAGAGAGGCATTGTCATGAACCCCAACCTGATAATACTCTCCCACGCTACTTACGTTGGAGCATCTGGAGCAACAGCTGCCGCAACCTATTCCTTCTTCACCAAGGATTACGGACCGCCTTCTGAGCCTAGGGCTATGGACAAGGATGTCGTTGTCAACCAGAATGGCAAGTTCAAGTACATCTACGACAACGGTCCTGGGTTCAGAGAGTGGTCACCATTCTCTGTGGCATGTGAGAATAAGTTCGCGACTCTGCTAGCAGCAACGGCTGCTGTTCAGTACGCACACCTCAGGGAGATGTGGGACCACAGGGGCGTGCTAGGAATGCAGGCACCAGATGGAACCTACACAGTTGCTTGGTCAGATGCCTTAGATAAGAACTTCCGTGTCTTCCCGGTCACGCTTGGAGACTCACCTGAATATGAAGTAGTAGTCCAGTTTGAGGAAGCACAATGAGCGGCAATACAAACTTCCCTACTGCACTGGACGATGACACTTCACTACTTAGCAAGACTGATGGTGTCAGCACTCTAACAGCAGCGGACCACAATAATCTCAAAGAAGCGATTAAAGCCCTGGAAGCCAAAGTCGGAATCTATAACACGGCCGCCCCGACTGCGCTAGACTTCCGACTCGGTAATCCAACCACAGGGCATAGCCACAACGGTGCTTCTGGGCAGGGCGCACAGATCAGTCCATCATCGCTATCCGGGTACGCGGCACCACAACATATCATCAACTGGCAGTATCCAGGTTCAGTCCCATCTGGGGCTAGCCTTGGTGCTCCGATGGTTCTTCCCAAGACGCTTCAGCTCCTGAGCGTCAATGCGCAGATGCGACGTGCTCCATCTGGTGCTACAGCTGCATTCGACATCAACTTCGGCGCGACCTCTCTGTGGACAGCTTCCCAGGGACTCCGCCCAATCTTCCCGGTTGGATCGGCTGTATTCTTCAGTGCGAGCCCTAACCTAATCACTTATCCATCTGGTACATTGATCGCTGTAGATGCTGACAAGGTTGGAACTAACGAGCCCGGTTCTGACCTATCCATCATCTTCGTCTTCAGGGAGTAGAGATGCCAGTAACAATCTACGGAGATGGTACGCTTTACGGCGATGCGGATGCCATCTACGGACGTATTGGTGCTGGACTCTCCGCAGCTCAGGAAGCCAAAACTCGTGAGACTGCCCTCCGTGTAAGCGTGATAGATGAGCGGAGCAACCGCTGGGAATCATTCACTAACGGTACTGCTACTCTTCTTAGCGGTGATGACTACCGTTCACTAGGCAATGATATCACCAAGCAGAACTGGGCTTTCAACCGATTATCCAATGATAGTGTTCTGCTGGCCAACGGAAACATCTACCGTGTCAGGGTTGGTACTGGAGCCAACTTAACTGACTTCGGTATCTATGATCAGACTGTCACCGACCCGACAATAGCAGCTCAGTGGAATACGTGGAATCTCTTATACAGCGGCACTCACTACGCAGTTGCTGTAGCTAACAATGGGAACACTCCACACGTCTATGCTGCGAAGTCAGATGGTCTGTATCGTGATAATGTTCTGAAGTGGTCTCAGCCGAATATCATCAACATCCAGTGTGTGATCAACACCTTCGATGCTCTGTTCGTGACAGTAGTTAGCAAGGATCTCTATGACCACCATAGAGTCATGGATATCTACTACACGGCTGATATCATGTCAGCTACTCCAGCATATGATCCAGTTAACTACCGCTGGCAGGCAAGCACGATGGCAGCTATCTTACTGCCAGATGGCACCGTTGATAGGTATCAGAGCATTCCACGATATCGCCCCCGTGAGGGGAACAACGGTGAGTCAATCACTGTTGCCAAGATGCCATCTATCTCTGACAACACGCCTACTGCACCAAGGATCATTCGTGGATTGGCTGGGCAGGTAGGCCACAACATTATCAGAAACCTAATGCTGTCTGACAAGCTATCAGATGGCTACTACTATCTCTTCTACGGTGAGAAGCACGAGAACGACCAGTACGAGTACACATCTAATGTTGGCAGCGACGGGAAGTGGCAGCGATCAAAGGACGGTATTCACTGGTCTGAAGCTGTGTCCAGCGGCGGCTACATGGGTAGAAGTCTTCTAGAAACTGGCGGATACGTCTGGGCACCAAGCTTTGATGCGGTGTACAGACGGCCAGCCACCCCTGTGGTTTATGATGTCTCGAACTACGTGCCGAAGGCTTCGATGGAGATACCCAGGGACAATCAGGAGGGCGGTGGAACCCTTACTGTCGCTAATCCCAGTGGTGTGAACGACGCTCTGCTCACGCTCTCAGATCGTCGGTTGGTAATCGAGGTCGGCCTTCGTACAGCTGATGGTTCTTACGAGTATACTGAGTTCAATGATTGGTGGATCAAGCGAATAGTTCAGGACAAAGAAGGTTCTACTAATCGCTTAACCATCGAGTTCGGAGATGTCTGGACGAGGCTCAACTCCTCGCTCAATGATAACTTCAACTTCATCGGTCAACTGAAGTACAATGATTGGGGCTTAGGAAATAGGAATAAAGCTTTCAATTATTACTTCCGCTCAGATACCGCACCATCAGAAGCTGATGACCATCTAACTACTAAGGGCATCGTACTATACACAGGATTGAAGACCCAGAATGGTACAGCTCAGGCACACTTCAGTGGTCTGAGTGGCGATCCAGCTTTGATCTTCCGTTACATAGATGATAAGAACTACCAGCGTATTGAACGATCTGGCAGTCTCTTGACATTCTATGATAGGGTCAACGGTGTAGATACACAGATTGATAGTGGTGCTTGCACCTCAGATTCTACTCCCACTTTGAAGATTATTTTCAGATGGGAGAAGTACTGGGCTTACGTTAACGGTGTTTTGATATTCTCAGGTACATATCAGTATCAGCCAAACGTAGCCCAAGGCTATGTGGGTTTTAAAGCAACTAAGTATACCATCTCGGCTTTCTACGTCGAAGACTGGGAACCAACTATCAATGCTGAGGAATTGGTCAAGACAGCATTAGCGATGGGCGATTACCATGACGTGATTACTGGTAGTAGTTCGTCTGAAGAACTTGCTGTTATCTGGGGTCCACAGACAGACAATCCCACTCCAGCTGCAGGTCTCCTAGCTGCCCTAGAAGCTGTCAAGTGGCAACTTGTCTGGATAGATCATCGCATTCTAGTTGGTTCTTTCAAGGATATATCTATCACTAAGATAATCCAAGATCGTATCATCAAGACCGACTATGCTGATGAAGCTAGCAGACGGATCAACCGTGCAGATGTCGATGGCAATGACACGAGCTGGATTGAGATAGATCGTCCAGATACTGTTGCTCGTGATAGACAAATCTCAGCTTACTTTGATCTACCTGAGTTAACAGATCAAGACTCAGTCAGTGAGCGAGCTAGAGAAGAGATTCGTCTTGGCAAGATGGGTCGTACTCCTGGCGGTGATCTTGTCCTGTACTTTGATCTTCAGCGCATGGACATGATCACTTGGATAGATAACTCTGGTCTATCACAGGATGTTAGAGTTGAAGGTATCTCCATCGAGATAAACCAGAGCATGGAACCATCTCAGAGAGAAACCATAGATACGAGCAAACAAGATGGCTAGGACAACGCCTCAATCCTCAGTCAAGCGACTAGGCCGTGAAGCAAATCCACAGAGAGTATTCCGTGCTTTCCTAGCCGAAGATTACGACGGCATAGGGCAGTACGTAAGCTTGACTCTTTCTCGTGGAGCTGTTACCGCTGGGCTTAGGGGTCGTGTTGGCTCCGGTGACTTCGGAACTGGCCAAGTCATCCCTGTTGGTACTCCAGTATCAGTCTTCTCCTACCGAGGTAAGTTAGAAATTCTTTCAATGGGTGCGAAGTGAGAGAGTGTATACCCAGAAGGATTAAAGAACTCTCTACTCGTCCTGGTAGGATGTTTCGAGCTTTCCTTGCAGAAGACTACGATGGGATTGGACAATATGTTACGATTACTCTCAGCCAAGGCGCAGTTACTTCTGGCCTTAAAGGTAGGATTGCTTCTGGCGATTTTGGAGGCTCCAGAGTCTTTCCAGTTGGAACCCCAGTCGTAGCATTCTCGTACCGTGGTCAAGTCGAAGTCTTCCTAGGAAACATTCCCAAGGGATGTAATCTACTTGACGACTTCAATCGTCAAGAGGCCACTCCAGGTACTACTAGCTCTGGCTTCCTATGGGGCTACCAAGCTGGCGGTGGAGGATTCACTCAGCCTTACACTAATGGTGAAGAACTAGCAATAGACTTCACAGATACCGATAACACAGCTTACATCTGGTTTGATAATAGTGTTGGCGGTGTTCCCGAGCTGCTTCGTCATGACAAGTTCGTGATGACAGTTAGATTCAGGCAAACTACGACAGTAACTATTTCCGATATCTTAGTCTTCGAGTGGTACGACCCATCATTCACGCAGTTACTCGTCGCCAGAGTCTTTCCTATGAATGGTGGACTTGGTAGTGCAAGACTGCTAACACCTATTGAAAGCTCACCTAACGTTGCAGTTCCAGACACCATTGCTGGCGATTGGTATATATTCAAGGTTGACTTTGAGCGCGCAGCTCATGCTCGTTTGAAGTACTACCGAGAAGATGATGGAGAACCGGCTGACTGGCTGATTGATCTCTCAATTTCAGATGCCGGTACTTTTGAGGATCTCTTCTTATTCCAGATACCACAGCAGATGACTACTGGTACTTTCAGGTCTCGTTACATTGACTACATCTGCTACGATGTGGCATAGGCTTTAAAGCTTGCAAATGCAAGCGGAGCGAACAGGAGGCGACATGGCGGACTGGTACATAGGGCTCCATCGATCTCAGTACGGACCACCAGCTGTAACTGCTGTCACTCATAAATCTGGCTGTACCTGGACAGCTGGAGCTAATGGGATAGACGATACATCAGGAGGTAAGAAGAGCCCAACACCTGATGATCTTCACAACCGTCTCAAGCGAAGTGAGGAGACCTCACCAGCAACTCCTGGCTGGTCTCTTCCTGACTTGGAGAGGGCCACAACTCGTTATGCTAAGTCTGCAGGAATGCCAGGTCTGGCTTGTGTGAACAGGACCAACTCCGGATTCCTCGGAGCTTACGGTTGGGCTGGTATCCAGAAGGCTTGGAAGTACGGCCGCTACGTCGTGATCCAGGGTGACTCTGATAGGTTCTCCAACAACAACTGTTCTGGGAAGTTCGACGGTGACCACTGCATCGGCGTTTCACCTAAGAGCAGGATCGCACCAGACGGTCGTCGCCAACACCTGATCAACGATGGTATCTGCCCAACACATCGCTGGGAGTACGACGCGATCATTCTCAGTTACGCCAAGAAGTTGGCGAACCCAATCCGATGGGCTGCCTTCAAGGGCAGCATCCCCAAGGTCTAGGAGATAGAGATGGAAACAGCAGAAGAGAATCCAGGACCAGCTGAGCCCACCTACACTGAAGAAGATCTTGCTGCAGCTGACGCTGAGCTAGAGGCAGAGTCCACAGATGAGGGACCTGAGGTTCCTGATACTGAGGAGACTGATCCACTTCCTGATGACGAGGAAGAGACTGAGGAAGTTGATCCGGAAGCGGAGGATACCGAGTAATGATCCTTGGACGTCCCATCAACCTGTGGTCGGGGCTTATCACCTCGATCATTGGACTCGTCGCACTGATGGCTGTGCTGGCTGGGATTGATCCCATGACCGTCGCACAGCTCACTGCGGCCTTCACCCTAGTCGCAGGTGCTGTTATCGCCCTTGTGGCGAACCAGAACCCGTCCATGCTGGTGGGTCAGCAGTACACCGTCGTCACACCTGGTACAGATCCCAACGTCCAGAAGGTGGCGAACGCCAACCCGACTCCACCGTCCATCACTGTTCCTAAGACATGATCACTAGGATCGCTCTGTCCATTCTAGTGGCCGTCGCTGTTGGACTTCTCTGCATCTTCGGTGGCGTAGTCCTTGGCTCCATCAACGTCCCTATCACAGAAGCTATCGCTGGATTCCTCAAGAACTACGGATGGGCGATAGGAGTCGTAGCTGGACTCTTGTTCTTCTTCAGCAAGAGGACTCTCGGGACTCTGTAATCCTCAGCCTATGATCGGCATCCAGTCGATCGCTAGTGACCAATAGGCATCTCAGTCTATCTTGACTGTATGTCACTGACTAAAAGTAACTAGGAGATTTCACTGGGAATCTCCCAATTATGATAGATGAGCTTCCTATAGCTCGTCTATTCGGTCGAGCTCAGATTGGGCTGCCTCGACTGTATGGATCCGGAGAGCGACGCCGCCCGCTTTCCGGATCCTCCCTAACATGAATTCCTGGAGAGGCTTGGCTGGCCTAGCATCACGCTTGACCTCGAAGGCGAGAAATCGTCCTCGGTAGCATGCGATGATGTCAGGAAGCCCCAGGGTCATGAACACTGAGCCATGAAGTTTTATGGCGAAGCCCCCTCTAGATCTGATGGTCACCAACACTTTGTTGACGATCGTCTTTTCTAGAGGGGGCATCTTAGTGCTGGTAGGGGAGCTGGGACTCGAACCCAGGACCGGTCGGATATAAGCCGACTGCTCTAACCACTGAGCTACTCCCCTGTGGTACCGGAGAAGGGACTCGAACCCTCATGATTTTCATCCGCAGATTTTAAGTCTGCTGCGTATGCCATTCCGCCACTCCGGCTAGTGCTGGCCGAACATGCCCTGATGTACCCATATAGAGCGCGTTCCGTTACCGGGTACCCCGGCCAGCATTGATTAGATATCGTCGATGTCTATCTCATCCATGTCTTCTCCCTCAGCGGCAGTTGTCGCTGCCTCAGGAGTTGCCTCGTCCTCATCCTCGTCAGCATCACTGGACGTGGAGTTGTAATCGGCCTTCGAGTAAGTCTGCTTGATCTCTGACTTGACGATCTGCTTCTCGCCGTACGGCTTCCCATCCCCGATGGTGGCGCCGAACTGAGGCTTCTTCGCAACGATTGCTGCGATTGGCAGATCGACCTTGGACTTTGGAACCTTACTCTCACCGAGGAGGTCGACGAGGAATGTCCGCAGCTGCCAGAGGTTCTCTTCCTGAAGCGAGGTGTTGTTGAAGATCACCTTTCCAGCGAAACTGGTGGGCTTGACGACGGTGTTCTTCCAGCGGAGATAGTGCTTCGACGGGTCGTCCTTCTTATCCTCGAAGGTACAACCGACGACCTGGAGAAGGTAGTCGCCCTCAGGAACGTTGTCACCTCCACCTCCACCACGTCGAATGTCAGCACCGCTGAAATCGACTGTGAGCTTGGCAGGCATCGTGCTCTTAGGAATCGGCATTTGCAGTTTCTCCCATGATCTTGGTTATGAAGCCACCGAATGTGGGGTTGCGCTCAACATACTTCAGTTCGGTATAGCGATTCCCCGCGACGAACTTGGTATGGGCACCCAGCAGCATTCTTCGTTCGAGAGTTGTCTTCTCGTCCTTCTCGACCTCCTTCACATATATGCGACCGATGATATCCACAGCAGAGAGTAGCGTGGACCTCGGTGATGGCGAGAGCTCCGGGTGAATTTCCTGAAGCGTCCCACCATCGTCGTCTTCTGTGGTTGTCATCTTCTCCTGGGCTGTGAAGATGACGTGCATCGGTAGGTTACGGAAACGAATGATCGTCTCCTTCATTGCCTCACCTAGCTTACCCCACGACTGACGAGTTGGCGTCTGAACGTCTGCGGTCATATCACGGTCGGCATTCTCCTTCAGTACCCACTTCATGCAGATGTTGGCAAGCATCGTTATAGTGTCGATGACTACAACTTCGAAGTCATGCTTCCCACTTCTGAGATACCAGTAGATAGGATCTAAATCTTCCCATCTCTGTAGCTCGTATATCTGGACGTTCTCTTGCTTCCTGACGCTGGCGTATCCCCGCTCGTTGCAATCTATCAGGAGTGTCTTCAGTTCAGAGGTGCAAGCGAAAACTGTCTTGCCCTGCTTGTTCCTCCCGTACACGACCATCTTCACCTGTGGTCGAACGGAAGATGCCGGCTTGAGTTTTGCGACAGCCTTGTCGATGTCAGTCTGTCGGCTCTTCGTAGTCGTCGTAACTGCTGTCAGGTCGATCGCCAACGGTTGAACTCTCCTTCAGTGTGAACATCGTCTTCCTCATCATGTCAGTGTTCATACCATTTAGTTCGGCACGGCAGAGTTCGTGATATGAACACATAGTTGCGCATTCCCGAGTAATCGTGCGGCTTCTCCTCTTATCGGTTCTAATATGTTTGGTGACGGAGAGTGCGTCGAGAAGTATCTCACGGGTAACTGTGACTTCACGTGGATAACGATACTGACGTAAGAAGGGTGACCGCTTGGACAGTGGGACCAACAGATGCTTGAAGTCAGCAGGGTCGTATCCTTCTGCCTTAAGAAATCTGTAAAGAGTCGGGTAATCGGTAACAACTTTTCTCTTAGAGAGACTTCCGTCTTTGTTGACTTGAGGGATGCTGGGTGGCTTCGACTTAACATAGTTGTAGATGATCCCCGCAATGTCCCATTTCCAAGCTTCCTTCGCAGCCCACGGATAGAGCATGAGCTGTGGGTCCATCGCATGGAATGAAGTTGGTTCCGGGATAGTCCCAGCTGTCTTGTGATCTATGACCCACCATGCACCATCCTCATCCTCCACTATCAGGTCGATGATTCCTTTGAGCCATTGAACTTTGCCGTCGATGACAAGGGGAGTGGGAACTAGGAACTCTTGCTCAACAGCGATGACCTTCCAAGTTGTGTTCCTGTTGTACCAGATATACGATTGCATGATCCGCTTGACGATATCTGGTAGCGGCGGACTAACTTGACGACCACGAGTTCTGAGTGCCAACTTCTCTTCATCGAAGAGCTTGTCCCACTCATCCTCGAAGACCTTGCTTCCTATCTTCCAGTCGCCATCTGTATACAAAGTCTGAAGTGCTGCGTGTATCCACGACCCGAGGAACAGAGGTCGTGACTTCTTCTTAGGAACTAGACGCTGGAGATACTTGTAGTCGTGCTGCTTAGGGCACCTTTGGAATGTCTTGATCTCAGACCAAGATACAGACTCTATCTCGTCTTTTGGTTCAACAAGCTCTAGTGTCACCGCCGCTCCTGTCTATAGGTACATTATATATTAACCAATAACCTCTGTCAATATTCTACTTCTCGCCCCAGTGACTTCCCACAGTCACGTCAGCGATGATAGGAACTGTCGGCTGCCAACCGAAAAGCTTCTTAAGAGGCAGATTCTCCATCACGTTTTTGACAATTGACGCGGCCTCTTCTGCGTAGTCGTCTCGTGCTTCGATCATGGTTGAGTCGTGAACATTGCCCACGATCTTCGCTCGCTTAGGATCCAGCTTGCCTTGAAGGATAGTCATAGACAGTACCATCATGTCAGATGCTAATCCCTGGACTGGTGAGTTGATAGCTTGTCGCTCAGCT
>Ga0307506_10000128_pt1 | contig 27649 bp, 30 predicted proteins | sample 25_S_MG_FD_202175 | JGI IMG/M metagenome (GOLD analysis project Ga0307506, IMG submission 202175) | Soil microbial communities from Populus trichocarpa stands in riparian zone in the Pacific Northwest, United States - 25_S | ecosystem: Environmental > Terrestrial > Soil > Riparian zone > Trees... | reverse complement strand
CGTTACCCCTCGAGGCCTCTCTCGTTCAAGTTCAAGGTAACGTCGCCTCAGGCCTGAGGCGGGTATCAGTAATGCCCTAGAAAACGCCTCCGCGAATCGCTCTCCCGCGGGCCTACGCTCATATCTATTCTCAACAGTGACTTCTGGGCGGTAGCGAGCAGTAAGAAAATGCCCAAACTCATGAGCGAGACTCGCTCTTCGGCGCTCGGCTGGATGAAGCAAGTTAACAGCAATGCAGCCGCCAAACGGTTCGGTGAAAGCAAACATTCCCGCGATCTTGGAGGGTAGTTCCATTTGAAAAACCCTAATCCCCACATCTCCCTCAAGGATTTCTCTCAGATTCAGTAAGGGACCTTCGCCCAAACTAAGACGGCTTCTCTCGGCGGCAGCGATGTCCTCTGCCACCATTTCGGCATCGACACCTTGGATCTCATATTCAGTGGGATAGCGTCGCCTGAGAGGCGCCTGGCAGATCTCCTCCAGCCGTACGTAATCCTCACAAAGATCTTGAAATCTCCCGATGTGCGGAAGTAGATCAGCGTCAATAGGAGCGGACAGCGGCAAAGCATCTCGAAGTTGAACCGCGAATCCCTGAACTGGCGAGGCCCTCTGAATAAAATCCGAAACCTTTCGTCCTAAAAGAGATGCGAGGTCGATCAACTCTTGGGGCTTGAGTCTTCTCTCTCCCTTTTCAAGAGCGACTATAGATGTACGCGCAAGGCCAAGACGCTCAGCAAGCTGTTGCTGGGTCCAATTTCTGGCTTCACGGGCCTCACGAAGGCGGGCCCCCAGGGCTCGCGGCTCTATAGAGTCGAGAGGATTTTCGTTCATGGATGCCTCCAATGCAATCAAGCACTCAACAGCAGATCAGGAAAACTAAAGCTCCAGCCTGGTGGGCGAGCAGGAAAGCCGTGCCACTCATGACAGTAATTCTTATAGAGCAAAACTAGGCGTCTCTGAACCTCCTTTAGGGGTAGAGGAGCAAGCCAACTTGCTACACAATCTCGAATTTCAGAAAGTTCCGGAAACTCGACCGACAGTCTCTCCCAAGGCGTAGAGGACCAGAGCGCTCGATCCATTCGGTCGACTTGACTGAGCATGTCCCACAGTCCCGCATTTCTTTGCAAAGGGACCGCCTCTCCATCTCCCACTACATCGTACCGATAGAGCCCTCTTTCATTATCACCTCGAAGCTCTGAACTCCACAGCGCCTGCCGCCTGAGAAGACATGAGGTGCAAACACCGCATTGCTCAGCCCCCAAAGATCGGAAAGGAAAACCGTCGCATGAGATCGACCGCAAAGCCAAACTCTCGAAGCACGTTGACCGCAATCCGGCACACATCTGCCCCTTCGTTAGGAATAGATGCGGCAGACGGATTAGAAAGTCAAACTGGAGCAGCGAACTCAAGAATTTCTCAAGCTTCCACAGCGCCACGGGATTAGTAGCGCGGGAACTCTGCGCACCAAGCTGGGCCTCTGAGAGAGGGAGATTGATAGCACCGACACCATTTTCGTAGACTGAAAGCTCTCTAACGCCTGCCATCAATGATGCCACACATCCCAAAACCACAAACAGGAACCCTCGTCCTCTTTGACTCTGCTCGTTGAGATTATAGGCGTGCCGATCTTGCTTGATCCTAATAGGAATGATCACAGGAACTAAACGAGTAGATGTACGCAGACTAAGTGCCTCCAGCAAGCCTCTCTGCCTCCTGAGGAGACGTGAATTGGATGCACACGTACAGACCACCATGGTTGAGAGCGAATTTTGAGCAATCTGAGATGCTAGACCGGCGAATGAATCTAGGCCACCAGAGAAGAGAGCCGATCCTATAGGCGGGGATGGAGAAAAGAGAACTCCTTGAACATCATGCCTCTTTCTTGGCTGGTCGCGAGGGAAGAACTTGAAGCTCCAAGAGTCCTCCGTAAGAAATTCCAGCGCTTCAGTCAACAAATTGACGAGCTGAGTACAGTTCCATCGCTCAGGCTCACTCACAGCAAGATGAACTTCAAACTGCCGCTGCCACGACCAGTTATCACCCTCTTCCTTGAACTCATGCCTACGCACTAATCGATCAGTTGAATAGACCGCTGCGGCAAGGTCTATGAGATCGTCGAGTAGAGGAGGGAGCTGACTGCCAAACGGGGCAGTGAAGCTTTCTTTCCGAAGGGAATATCTGTAACTTACTCCGGTATCGCCCTTATTGATAACAAGGCTCCCTCCGCCATGGGAACGTACTATCCAGCTATTCGAGCAGGTCATGGCTTTAAAACTCCGCTCATCAAAGGAGCATTAAGAAGCTCAGCGGTCGTGAGGCGTCGTCTACGTGATATCGGTGCTCTCAAGCTAGAAGCTGTAGGATCCGAAACTAAACGCCGAGCGAGCTTTACAAGCTGCGGCTCCGCGATGGACAAAACCCCTGCCTCAAACTCCCTCACTTGTTGGACATTAGCGAAACACCCTCGGGAGTCAACTAACCGGGATGAGACTTTGGAGAAAAAATGATGCTTCAGGATAACACCAAGATATTCCTGAACAATAGACAAGGGACCCGGCAGGGCTTGCTTGGCTTCCACTTTAGCCATATTCCTTTGAGCTGCCCGTGCCAGCAACTTGACTCTTTTCTGTTGTCCGAAGTCCCTCTCAATGGCGCGACTCACCTCGGCTAGGGTTTTAGCGTCCCCCACTTGGGATTGAATCGCCAAGCTAGCGACGAGGTTCACAGGTACTCCACCGTCCTCGCGCAGATGTGCGGTGAGGGCTTTGAGAAGCCCTTCGGACACAATTCCAGGGGAATGGCCGCCCTTCATTAGCCGATACGGCTGACGCCATGCTTTGTAGAGGCTGCGTTCTACGATGTCACGGTCCGGCATTTGCTCCTCCTCGACTGAGAGTATCCATCCACGGGGGCAACAATGTCAAGCCTTAGCGGACCAAAGGCGGCACAAATGTCATGTCGGGGCTCGGCCATGGGGTTAGCGCAGTGGCGGCCAAAGGCAGCGACCTCACGATAAAACGAAACAACAACTCAGAAAGGGATAACAACAGGGTCCCGAGTTTCAGATGCACCACACTGGCGATAGAGGCTTTCGGGGCATCGAATCAGCCCTGCTCTCGCGCCAGACTGTCAGCTCGGTTGCCAGCGCGGAATGCCGCCCTGATGCGGCAATAGACGCTCACACCACTCCATCTGCTCCTCTCTGGCACCAGTCATCGATAGAGCCGACCTTGACCGTGGTAGTAGGTAGGCAACGAAGAGGAGCTGGGCAGTATCAGTCGCCACCCTTCCCGACCCCCTCACCCGCCCTGCTGCGGCTCCGCCGAAAACCCTCGATCCGTTCCCGCAGAGGCTTCCAGTAAGCTGCGTCCAGGCGCCGTTCCTCGTCCTCCTCGTCGCGCAACGCCCGTCCGAGGGCGCCACTTTCGAGGTTTTCGGCGACGGCCAGGGCCAGGAGCGGCCTCTGCCCGGCGAGCTCTTCCGCGGCCTCCGGATGAGCACGAGCCACCTCAACCAAGAGCTCGGGATCCCGCAGCTCCCCAAGCCAGAAGGCGACCCGTTCCGGTGTCGGCTCGTCCCGGTGACTCAGGTAGTTGCCGTCGACAAGCCGGCGGATCATCGGCCAGTCTTTGTCCCGCTGGGTCTTCTTGGCCGCCACGAGGTCCGGCAGCGCCATGACGTCGAGCGTCTCCTCCTCAAAGGCGAAAGTCGTACGCCGCGCCCAGAGGTCCGGAAACGGTGCGACACCGCGCATGTTCGTCATGATGTCGATCCGGAGGCCGGCGACCTCCGGTTGTCTGCAGCGAAAGTGAACGGCGAGCCCGTCGGTGAGGCTCTTCAAGGAGAGGGGAGGAACCGCGATCACCTCGGCGTCCAGCTCTCCGAGGGCCGCCTCCAAGCGATCCAGGTTGGAGGGGTCCGGCAGCAGGGCCAGGTCCAGATCGCGGCTAAACTCCGCTGCGCCGTATAACACGCAGGCCTGGCCTCCCATCAACAGGTGGGCGACCTGATGTCTCCGGATCGTAGAAAGGGCTTTGAGGATCGGGCTCGGGATCAAGGGAGCCTCCCATCGCGATGTAGTGGTGCCAGAGCCGGGCGCTCTCTTCCCAGCGCTCCTGGGGCGTCATGCGGAACCAGGCGACCCATTCCGGCTCGTAGAGGTCCTCGAGCTCGATCATTGGCGGGATGGTAGCACGCCGCTTTTGCTCCCGGTGGAGGGGCAGAAGATGGTCGACTGATGGCTCAGACCTGCATCAGATCGAAGTGCTGTTCGGAAAAATGACCGTCGAACGCGAAGGCGCGATGGACGCCATGGCGGCGCATGGTTTCGAAGCTGGAGCAGTCGACCAAGCTCAGGCTGCGGCGAGAGGTAGCCAGCAACCGGGCCATCGCGGCCTGATGGATCTCAGCATCCAACCAGTGGACATCGAGCAGAGGAACGATCTCGCGCTCAACCGCGCGAACGGCATTCATGCCGAGGCGCCGCTGGACGAGGGCGAAGGTCTCGACGAGGACATAGCTCGTGGTCAGGAGATCCTCGTTGGACGCCAGCAGCCGCTGCCAGATCACATCGGCTTCCGGATGATGCAGGTCGTCTGCATCCAGGATAGCCAGGAGGGCTGAGGTATCGAGGAAAACGGTCAAGAGCCGAAGGATTCTTCGAGGTAGCGATCGTGCTCGACCGAGAGGTCCGAACACCCCGACCGGAATCGCCCACTGAGAGCTGCGGCACGCCGCTTCAACTCCTCGTGGGAAAGACGATCGCTGGCGCGCAGCACCTCGTCCACGCCTTGGCGGATCAGCTCCGAGACAGAGCGCCCCTGCTCGGCGGCAGCCTGTTCAATGAGTCGATCCTGCTCTTCAGTCAGCTCGATGTTTCGGGTAACCATGACGGCTCCGGCTCGTGTAGCAGGGAGATTGTACCACCGACCTCACCGCGGCCGAGCTTGCAGAGCAGCCCAAGGATTGCTAGCATTGATAGCATGCAGAAAGAACCCAAGGCCCAGTTGATCGTGCGGAACCTCGAAGAGGAGATCGTGCGCGAGCTGAGGATGCGGGCGGCGCGGCATGGCCGCTCGGCGGAGGCGGAGCACCGGGAGATCCTGCGCGAGGCCCTCCTCCCCGCGAAAGGGAAAATGTCACTCAAGGAGCTTCTCCTCGCCATGCCATCCGTCGGCGAGGACTCTGACTTCGAGAGGAACGAAGATCATGGCCGGGACGTGGAGCTTTGAGCTACCTCGTCGACACGAACGTCGTTTCAGAGATTCGCAAGGGCCGGCGCTGCGATCCGGGCGTGGCCTCCTGGTTCGCGGCGGTCTCCACGGAGGAGATCTACCTGAGCGCGTTGACGATCGGAGAGATCCGCAAAGGAATCGAGAACATCCGGCGGCGCGACGAGCAGACAGCCGAAGTCCTCGAAGCCTGGCTGGCCGAGCTCGTGGCCACCTTCTCGGATCGTATTCTTCCGATCGACGAGAGCATCGCCGAACAATGGGGCCGGTTCAACGTCCCGAACCCCTTGCCGGTGCTCGACAGTCTTCTCGCCGCCACGGCGAGCGTGCATGGTCTGGCATTGGTCACTCGCAACATCAAGCACGTGGAGCGCACCGGAGTCGACTGTCTGAACCCCTTCAGCAACTCGAAAACCAAATCCCTAGACTGAAGAGCTATGAAACTGGCAACAGGTACTGTCATCGATGGGAGAGTCGAGATCCCGGCGGAATTCGTCCCGGAGGGGGCATACGTCATGATCCTGGCCACAGAGTCGGGCGAGCCGGTCCGGCTGTCTCCTGCCGAGGAAGAGGAGCTTACCGAGGCCATGGAGCAGATGGATCGGGGCGAATACATCGGCGGACAGGCCTTGCTGGACGATCTCCGAGCCCGAAAGCTGGGTTGAGCCACCTGACCTCATAAGAATAGAGGACAGAGGGGGCGCCCCGCCCGCCCCCCTGCCCTCTCAGTCCATCAGTTGTCAAAGATCACTCAAAACTTTCCGCCTACTTCAACCCCGCCCCCACCCGCCTGTACGCTTCTCTAAACGGAATCCCCTCTTCCAGCACCAGCCGGTAGGCTTGTTCAGCAGCACGCAGGCCCGGATCGAGATGGATGTTCTCGGGCCGGAATCGCACACCTGGGATCGCGGCGGTCATGACCGCGAGCGTGTCGCGGGCGAGGTCGATGCCGCGGAAGAGCGGTGCTTTCAGGAGCTGCAAGTCGCGGTGGTAGCCGGAGGGGAGCTTCGCGGTGAGGGCCAGGACCTCGGTGAGGCAGGCCTGGGCGGTGGCGGTGCGGCCTCTCACGAGCTCGAAGACGTCCGGGTTTCTCTTCTGCGGCATGATGGAGGAACCGGTGGTCATGGTGGCGGGGAGGGTGACGTAGGAGAGCTCGGCCATGTAGAAGAGGATGAGGTCCGAGGCGAGGCGGCCGAGGTCCTGCATCAGGAGGCAGGTCTCGAAGAGGACGCCGGCTTCGGCTTTGCCGCGGGAGAGCTGGACGGCGGTGACGGGCTCGTGGATCTCGGCGAAGCCGAGGCTTCTCCTCGTGGCTTCGCGGTCGATGGGGAGGAGGGGGACGCCGTAGCCGGCGGCGGAGCCTAGAGGGTTCTTGTCGAGGCGGCGGCGGGCGGCGGTGAGGCCTTCGGCGTCGTCCCGCAGCTCGGCGGCGAAGGCCGAAGCCCAAAGGGGGACGGAGCTGGGCATGGCCGGCTGGAGGTGGGTGTAGCCGGGGAGAAGGATGTGCTTCTCCCGTTCCGCCAGGGCGTCCAGGGCCGCGGCGACCTCATGGGCGCCTGTGCGCAGGGCTTCCACTTCGTCCAGGAGATAGAGCCGTAGCGCGGCGAGGACCTGATCGTTGCGCGAGCGGCCGAGGTGGACGCGCGCGCCGGCTTCGCCGATCCTCTCGGTGAGGCGGCTCTCCAGGGCGGTATGGACGTCCTCGTCCGCGAGGCTGATTTGCCAGCCTCCCACGGCGTGCTCGGCGGCGAGACCGGAGAGACCGTCGCGGATGGCGGCGAGGTCGGTCGCGGTCAGCAGGCCGGCGCCGTGCAGCATTTCGGCGTGCGCGATCGAGGCACGGACGTCGTAGGGCACGAGGCGGGCGTCGAGGACGTGATCCTCCCCCGCGGTGTAGCGCAGGATGCGATCGTCCAGCGGCTCGCCTTTGTCCCAGAGGCGGGTCATGGCAGTAGCCCCTCCTCCACCCGGCCCCTCCCCGTCCCTCCCCCGCGCGTGCCACCGCCCACCGCCCCGAGCGGGAGAGGGCGCCACCACCCAAGGAGAAAAAACAGCTCCGAGAGGACGCTCCGCAGGCGTCCCCCCTCTCCCGTTCGGGGCGGGCGGGCGGTGGTCGCACGGGAGAGGGGGCCAGGGGGTGAGGGCCTCAGAGTCATGGCACCTCCACCCGGTCCCGCCTCTCCGCATACGCCCCGATCAACCGCGTATAAAACTGCGCCCCGGCCAGGATCTCCTCCGCCAGCACGTACTCGTCCGGCGTGTGCGAGCGCTCGGTCTTCCCCGGACCGCATTTCACGGCCGGGGTGCCGTTCAGGAAGACCATGTCCGAGAGGGTGGCCGAGCCGAAGAGGCGGGCTTCGGGCCTGGCTTTCCTGGCGGCTTCGACGAGGGGGGTGTCGACGGCGGTCTCCTTGGGCAGGAGACGGTCGGAGAGCACGCGCACCTCGCCGCGCACGGCGGCGCGCACGCGGGCGACGATCTCGTCGCGCGTCAGGGAGGGGGTGGTGCGGACGTCGAGGATGGCGCTCGCTTCGGCCGGAATCACATTGCGCGCGGTGCCGGCCTGGAGCTGGGTGGGCTCCAGGGTGATCGGGCCGAGGTGCGGGTGCGGCAGGCCGAAGTCGATGCTTTCGAGCGCGACGAGGTCGCGGGCGAGGCGCCGCGCGGCGTTGGCGGCGCCGAGGGTGGCGGCGTGGGCGGCGTGGCAGGCTTCGCCTTTCGTGCGCAGCTCGAGGACCATGAGGCCTTTCTGCGCCACGGCGATGTCGAGGCCGGTGGGCTCGCCGACGACGGCGGCTTCGATCGTCTCGCCTCTCTTCTCCAGCTCGGCGAGGAGGGTCTGGGTGCCGGTGCCGCGGGTCTCTTCTCCTTCCACCAGGGCGAGGGCGAGGGTGAAGGGAAGGTCGATCTCCAGCCAGGCGAGGAAGGCGGCGGTCATGGCGGCGACGGCGGCTTTGGCGTCGTTGGCGCCGAGGCCCACGATATGGCCGTCCTTGTCCTCGACGGACCACGGATCGCGCGTCCAGCCGGGCGCCGGCGGCACGGTGTCGAGGTGGGTATCGAGAAGGAGGATCGGGCCGCTGCCGATGCAGGCCAGCAAACTGTTGCCGATTCTGTCGGGCCTGGCGCCATGGCGGCGCAGCTTCTCCTCAAGAAAATCGGCCAGCGCGGCCTCGTTCCCCGAGACGGAAGGGATCGCCGTGATGGCGCGGTGGAGGGCGAGGATCTCCCGCCCGGGCAGCATCATTTCGCGGTCCTCTCGGCGGGCGAAAGAATGTGGACGTCGGCGACGACCAGGGTGCCGACGCCCTGGTTGGTGAAGACTTCGGCGAGGAGGCTGTCGGGCTGCTCGGCGGAGAGGATGTGGACTCGCCGCACGCCGCCCAGGAGCGCGGACTCGATGGCGCTCGCCTTGGGGAGCATGCCTTTCACCAGGCAGCCCTGCTCCTGGAGGCGGCGCAGGCCGGAGAGGTCGGTGTAGGAGACCAGCGAGCCCGGATCGTCCGGGTTTTCCAGGATGCCGGGCGCACTGGTGAGAAGCATCAGCTTCTCCGCCTGGAGGCCGACGGCGAGGGCGGAGGCGACGGTGTCGGCGTTGATGTTGAGGAGCGTGCCGTCGTCCGCCGCCGAGAGGGGGCTGACGATGGGGATCAATCCCGCGTCGAGGAGCTTTTCGAGGACGCCGGGGACGACCCCGGTGACGTCGCCGACGAAGCCGTAGTCCACCATCTCCGTGCCCACCCGCACCGGCGGCCGGCGCCGGGCTTGAACGAGCCCGGCGTCGACGCCGGAGAGGCCGACGGCGGGCAGGCCGAGGGCGCGGCAGACGGCGAGGATGCGGGTGTTGACGGAGCCGTTGAGGACCATCGCGGCGACGGCGAGATCGGTTTCGTCGGTCACCCGCCGCCCCTCGACGAAGCGCGGCGAAGCGCCCAGGGCGCGGGTGAGATTGCTCGACTCGGAGCCGCCGCCATGCACGAGGACGACGCGGATGCCGACGTGATGGAGGATCTCCAGTTGCTCCAGCAGACGGCGGATCGCGGGCTCGGCCTCCACCGCGGCGCCGCCGACCTTCAAGACGAAGGTCTTGCCCTTGAAGATGCGGATGTACGGGCTGGCGTGCTTCAGGGAGCCCATCTCGGCAGCCCTCTGGCCGACGTCTTTCATGCGACACCTCTCAGGAGACGATGGAGCACAGCCATCTGCGTCCACATGCGGTTGTGGGCCTCGCGCACCACGGCGCTGCGCGGACCGTCGAGCACCTCGTCGCGCACCACGACGTTGCGGCGCACGGGCAGGCAGTGCAGGAACCGGCAATCGGGCGCGGCCGGCGCGAACCAGCTCTCGTCGACGCACCAGTCGCGCAGCGGCGCGCGGTGCGCCGCCTCGGCGGCCGGATCGCCGTAATGGACCGGCGCGGTCCACGACTTGGCGTAGATCACGTGCGCCCGCTCCATCGCCTCACCGCGGTCCGCGCTCTCGTGCACCGAGCCGCCGGAGAAGGCGGCGGCGCGGCGCGCTCTCTCCATGACCGCCTCCGGCAGCGCGAAGCCCTCCGGGCGCAGCACGGTGACGTCCATGCCGCGGAGCGCCGCCATGTGCACCGCCGCGGCCGGCACGGCGAGGGGGAGCGCCTTCGGATGCCAGGCCCAGGAGAGGACGAATTTGCCGCCGTGCGCCGGGACGCCGAGCTCGTCCATCGTCCGCCAGTCGGCCAGCGCCTGGCAGGGGTGGTTGACCGCGGATTCCATGTTGACCAAGGGCTGCGGACAGAGATCGGCCATCGCCGTAAAGGTGTCGTCGGCGAGGTCGGCCGCGAGGTCGGTGCCGCCCGCGAAGGAGCGGATGCCCAGCGCGTCGGCATAGCCGGCGAGGACCGGGATCGCCTCGCGTACGTGCTCGGCCGCGGTGCCGTCCATCACCACGCCCGTACGGGTCTCGAGCTGCCAGCTCCCCTGCCCCGGCGCGATGACGAACGAGGTGCCGCCCAGGCGCGACATGCCGGACTGGAACGAGGCGAGCGTCCGCAGGGAGGGATTGAAGAAGATCAGGCCCAGCACTTTCCCGGCCAATGCCAGTGGCTCCGGATGCCGCTCCAGGCGCCAGGCCAGGGAGAGCAGATCCGCGACCTCCTCGCGGCCGAGGTCGGCCAGGTCCAGGAAGTTTTTCATGCTGGTCTTCACCCAGAAATCCTCTTCAAGGCGTCCGCCAGGGCGTCGACATGGGCGTCCTCCAGGATCAGCGGCGGCAGGAGGCGGACGATGTGCGGATCGCCGCTCGTGCCGGCGAAAATCCCCTGCTCGATGAGCTCGAGCTGGACGTCCTTCGCCGGCCGCACCGTGCGCAATCCCAGAAGGAAGCCGTCGCCCTGGACGTCCGTCACCGGCCCGACCTGGCAGGTGGCGCGGATTTTCGCGGACAGGCGGCGCACGCGCGCCAGGAGCTGCTCTTCTTCGATCGCCTCGATCGTCGCCAGGATCAGAGCGCAGGCGAGCGGACCGCCGCCGAAGGTGGTGCCCATGTCGCCCACCTTGAGCCCCGCCGCCAGCTCGTCGCTCACCAGCACCGCGCCGGCCGGAAAGCCGCCGGCGACTCCCTTGGCCGTGGTGACGATGTCCGGCGTGACGCCGTAGGCCTGGGCCGCGAACGGCTGCCCGCTCCGCCCCATGCCGCACTGCACCTCGTCGAAGATCAAAACCGTGCCGCTCTTGCGGGTGATTTCCCGTGACGCGGCGAGCCAGTCCTTCCCCAGCGCATACGCTCCGGCCTGTCCCTGGATCGGCTCGGCGATGAGGACGGCGGCGCCGCCGTCTTCGGTCACAGCCTTTTCGAGAGCCGCCAGATCGCCGCGCGGCACCCACGCCACCTGGAACGGCGCCTGCGGAAAGCCATACCACTTGGCCGAGCCCCAGGTGAGCGCGCCCGCCGCCGCGGTGCGGCCGTGGAACGCGCCCTCGACGACGACGACGCGATTCCGTCCAGGCGTTTTGCGAAACGCCAAGCGCAACGCGTTCTCGTTCGCCTCGGCCCCGCTGTTGACCAGGAACGCGCGGGTGAGCCCCTCCGGCCCGAATTCGACCAGCCGGCGCGCCGCCCGCGCCCGTACTTCCAGAGGCACGACGTTGGATTGGAAAAACAGCGTCTTCGCCTGCGCCTCCAGAGCGGCGAGCAGGCGCGGATGCCCATAGCCGAGCAGCGCCACGGCATGCCCGCCATAGAAATCGATCAGCTCCCGCCCGTCGCGAAGCTGGAGGATCACGCCCTCCCCGCTCACCGGCTCGACCGGATAGTGGGGATAGACCGGGAGCATCCAGCGCTGCTCTTCGGCGGTGGCGGCTGCGGCGGTTTCAGGTGCGGCGGTGGTCGTCGTCATTGCAGATCTCCCTTTTTCACATCCACCCCAGCCCCGGCACCCGCAGCCCCGTCTCTTCCGGAAACCCGAGCAGCCGGTTCATCCATTGGATTCCGCCTCCCGCGGCCCCTTTGACCAGATTGTCGATCGCCGAGAAGACGACGAGGTGATCGCCGTCGACGGCCACGCCGAGGCGGCAGCGGTTCGTGCCGACGACGTCCTGGAGACGCGGCGGCTCGGCGAGGATATCGACGAACGGCGAGCCGGCATAGAAGACGGCCAGGCCGGCGCGCACGGCCTCGGCGTCCAGGTCCTGCACGAGGCGCGCCTGCACGGTGGCGTAGATGCCGCGGGCGAATGGTCCGGCCATCGGTACGAAATGGATGTCTGGTTCAAATCCGGGCTCGGTTCCGGAAGCGGCGGCGGCCAGCGCGCGCATCTCGGGCTCATGGCGATGGCGCAGCGGATTGTAAGCATATAGATTGCTCCGCCGCGCCGGATGGTGCGTCGCGGCGGTCGGCGTCCGTCCCGCCCCCGTGCTCCCCGTCGTCGCCACGACCGTCACCCGCGGCTCGATCCAGCCGAGCTTCAAGAGCGGCACGGTCGCCATCAGCACCGAGGTCGTAAAGCATCCCGGATGCCCGACGTGCGGCGCCGGCGTCCCGTCCACATGCTCGGGCAGGCCGCTGACGAACGACGCCAGCCGACCCGGAGCGCCGTGCGCGTGGCCATACACCTTTTCATACGCCGCCGCGTCCGCGAACCGGAAATCCGCCGACAGATCCACCGCCCGCGCCGCCACCCCCGCTGATTCCGCCGACGTCAAAACCCCATCCAATAGAGCCGCCGCCGCGCCGTGCGGAGCCGCGCAGAACACCGCCGCCGGTCCCCCGCCCATCTTTCCAAACAGCTCGCCGAGCCCTTCCTTCTTCTGAAACACCAGACCCGGCCAGCACCCCGCCAGATGCGGAAAGCTCCCTTCCACCGCCTCCCCCGCCTGGCTCTCGGACACCACCACCACCGGCTTCAGACAAGGATGCCCCGCGAGCAGACGCAACAGCTCGCCCGCCACATACCCCGATCCACCCAGGATCACCGCGGGGACGTCAGGAACGCGATCGTTCACCGGACCGCTCCCGCCGGGATCATCCTCGCCCGCACCAGCTCCGCCAGCTTCGGCGCGTTGAGCCGCGCATTGATCGCCGGCACCCCGAGCTGCTCCTCGATGATCCGCGTCCCGGCCAGGTTGTCCGTCGCCGGTCCGGTCACCGCCACCGGCTCGATGCCGAAACGCTCGCGCAGCATGCGCACGCCGCCCCACGCCGCCACCGGATCGTTCGCCGCCAGGACCACCGCCGTGAACGCCGAGCGGATCTCCGCGTCGTTGAGGATCGCCGCCACCCCGTAGGCACCGAGCAGCCCGTCGCCCAGCTCGGCGACGATCGCGTCCGGCTTCCCCGCGGCGAGCGCGGTGAGGAGGGTGCGCGTCACCGCCGCGGCGTTGGCGTCGGTCGTCGAGACGATGCCGAGATCGGTGAACAGACCCGTCCGCCGCGCGCCGGCATCTTCCATGGCGAGCACGTCCCGCCGCAGCGAGACGCCGGTCGCCTTGAAGCCGTCCACGATGAGACCTTGGCTGGAATGGCTCAGCTCGCGGATCAGCGCGCACGCCGCCGCCGTCTTGCCGCAGTTCATGCACGAGCCCACCAGCGCCACCACCGGCACGCCCGCGGCGTCGAGCCTGGCGGAGAGATCGAGAGCCTCGCCGCCGATGCGCGCCGCGACGCCGATCCGCTCTCCCAGATAAGGAAAGTGGAGGACCGAGCCCAGCACCTCGCAGGAGAACGGCGGACCGAGATCCGGGCTCACCGAGTCGCAGATCCCCAGCACGCCGCCCATGTTGAGCATGTGGACGGTATCGCCCGGCGCCAGCTTCTCGGGGAGATGGCCGGCGTAGCCGAAGAGCGCGTGGCGATGCCCCAGCGCTCCGGCGACCACGTCGCCGCGCTTCACCTGCGCCATCCGGCCGCTCGGCAGCTCGAGCTGGTTGTAGGTGCTCTTGTCGGTGAGCACGCGCACCGCCAGCACCACCCCTTCCTCGCACGGGATCTCGGCGCTGATGCGCACCTCCCGCTTGAGCTCGCACGAGCGGGTGACGGAGGCGATCTTGTCGAGCACGATGGTTTTCATGACTGGCCTCCAGCTCTTCCATAGAGCATGCCGGGCATCGCCGCGATGCGAGAAAAACCGCGCGCGTCCGCGGCGGTCCACTCCCCCGCCGCCTCGCCGTACACGCCCTTGGTGGCGGCGAGCAGCGAATGCGGTGAGACGACGCCCTCCACGAACGCCTGGCCGGTGCGGAAGAGCAGCCGCGCCGCGCCGGTGACGCGCTCCTGGGACGACAGGATCAGCGCCTCGATGTCACGGCAGACCGGATCGAGATGCTGCCCCTCATGGACCAGATCGCCATACACCGCCGCCGCCGTCTCTTTCATGCGGATCTGCCGCCCGGTGAGGGTCAGCTTTTCGAGCTCTCTGTGAGCGGTGATCAAAACCTCCGCGGCCGGCGCCTCGAAGGCGACCCGCCCCTTGATCCCCAGAATGGTCTCGCCGAGATGAATGCCGCGGCCGATGCCGAACGGCGCCGCCGCCGCTTCCACTTTCTCGATCAAATCGATCGGAGACAAGTCCTCGCCGTCGAAGGAGACCGGCACGCCATGAGAAAAGCCGATCGTGTGGCGCTCCTCCGCTCGCGGGATTTCAAACGCCCCGCGCGTCAGCACCCACGCGGTCTCGGGAATCGGCGCCACGGAGTCCAGCGTCTCGCGTCCGCCGATCGTCACGCCCCACATCCCGCGGTTGATCGAATACGCCGCCCCGAACGCCGGCACCGGCAGCCCGCGCTCTTCCAGAAACGCCACCTGCTCGGCGCGCGGGCGCGGCTGGTCGCGCACCGGCGCGATGACCTCGAGGCCGGGATCGAGCGTGCGCAAGGCGACGTCGAAGCGCACCTGATCGTTCCCCGCCGCGGTACAGCCGTGCGCCACCGAGCGCGTGCCCAGGCGCGCCGCGGCTTTCGCCACCTCCTGCGCCTGGATCACCCGCTCGGCGCCGACGCAGAGCGGATAGACCTGCCCGCGGCGCACGTTGCCCATGATGAGGAAGCGCAGCACCTTGTCGAAATACGCCGCGCGGCCGTCCACCAGCACATGCTCCGCCGCGCCGAGCGCCCGCGCACGTTCCTCCAGAGCCCGCGCCGCCGCCGCGTCCAGGCCGCCGGTGTCCACCGTCACGGTGACCACCGGCCGCCCCGTCGTCTCGGCGAGGAAAGGGATGCAAAAAGAAGTATCCAGCCCGCCCGAGAAGGCGAGCACGATCGGATCGGACATGTCCTTACCTTTCTTCGAGGAGCCTTTGCAGGCGTCGGAGGAGCTGTGTCTGGCCTTCACCGTCGGCCGTGGCGATGAAGATCGTGTCGTCGCCCGCCATCGTGCCCACCACCTCGGGCCATTCGGCATTGTCGACCGCGACCGCGACCGTCTGCGCCGCGCCCACCACCGTGCGCACGACGGTCGTATACGGACCCGCCGGCAAGGCGCCGCGCAGGAACACCGAGACCTCCTCCAAGGCGGCCGTCTCGGCCTCCTCGGCGGCCTCTTCCTCATCCGGCAACACATAATGCCGCCCCTTGCGCCACACCTTGAGGTCCCGCATGTCGCGGCTGACGGAGGACTGGGTCGCCGTGATCCCGCGCTCCTTCAGCAGCGCCACGATCTCGCCCTGGCTGGAGATCGCGTACTCGCGCATGAGCGAGATGATCGCCTGCTGGCGCTGGTCACGGGTTTCATGGTCGGTGGGCATGGTCGTCGGTCTCGTGCATTTCGATGCTGCATGAGAATGCACGCGCATGGAGGGAATGTCAAGGCTCGGAAGAAATTTACTCGAAGGGGCTTGACAGTGGAACGGGAATATGATTCTCTATGCGCACTGGAAATGACTCTCGACGCATAAAGCGTCAGAGCTGACTGCCGGAAGGCAGAAGGAACAAGACCATGTCACGAGAGAATCAGGCAGAAACGCTGGACGGCTGGGACCGCCTGGTCACCCCGATGGGCAGCAACCCTACCCAGTTCCCCAGTCTGGAGGATGACCGCCAGCATCTGGCGTCCATCCTCACCCAGTCGCGCGACCTGGTGATCCAGCAGGCGGCCCTCACGGCCAGCAAGCAGGACATCTCGAAGCGCCTGGACGCCCTCTTCAAAGAGGGCCGGAAGCTCGCCACCTTCCTCCGCGTGGGGGTCAAGCAGAAGCTTGGCAACCGCTCGGAGAAGCTCGTCGAGTTCGGCCTCCAGCCGCTCCGCGTCGCCCGCTCTCGGAAGCCCACGCCCCCGCCGGAGCAGATCGCACCGGCCCCGCCCTCCCCCGCAGACTCCAAGCAGTAACACCCCGGGGGGCGTGCCACGGCACGCCCCCCTTTTCCCCTCCCTCCGCACCGACACCGCTCCCCGCAGTCCCCGCCGAAAACTTCCGCCGCAACGAGCCGCATTCAACAGAGCTGCTGAGCTGTCCAACCGGGAAGCTGAGCGGTTCGACAGGACTGGCGAGCTCTTCGGTCGGGAGGATGAGTCGTCCAACCGAACTGCCAAGCTGTTCGATCGGGATGCTGTGCTGTCCAACCGGGAAGACGAGCTGTTCAAGCGACCTGACAAGCTGTCCGATCGGGAAGGTGAGCGGTTCAGTCGGACTGGCAAGCAGCTCGATCGGGAAGGCCGGCAGTGCAGCCGGGAAGCAGACGACTTCGCCTGAACACACCGCAATCTCTCCAGGAGAGCTGCCGATCCACCGAGAGATCGCCTCCTTCCCGGCATCGATCGCCTCCTTCCCCCGAGCGTAAACTTCACGGCAGGCTGAGCTACGGAGAATTACTCCCGGGAAGCTTTCCTTCCCGCCTGTACCTCTCTGCTGATCCGAAGGGAAAACCTGCAGTTGCGCTGGACTGGTGCGCTTCCCGGGAGGACTGCGCGCGATCGATCCTGTCGTCGTCAGCATCCTCCGAGGGAAGGGCTCCGGTACGCGGGACCGATGAGCTTCCCGGTGGGCGGCGTTTGCTGGACCAAAGGGCAGCATGGAGATCACAGCGGGATTTCGCCGCGGTCGATCGCAGCCTCGATGTCTTTGACGACTTCGTCCTCCTGGCGGAGGAAGTCCTGAAACTCTGGATGTTGTTTCACGCCCTCGAAGTAGCGCCAGTCGACCAACACACGCCATGCATAGCCATAGTGGAGGCGAGCCAAGTGTAGCCAGGCCAGGATCTCTTGGATCGCCTCGGGGCCTTTCAGAAGGGCTACGGCGGTTGCCGCCAGTGGCTCCGGCCAGAAGCCGAGCGGGGTATCAGAATACGTTCCGCGATCGATAGCCATTTCAAGTGTCGAGCTACCTAGCTTTCTCAGAGCAACGTCTCCCCCCAGAACCTCTTGGGGGGACGCAGGAAGCCGATAGATCTCAGCCAGGAATTTGTGAGAACCAAGATCCTCACGCAAGGTCCCACGCGCCAACGATTCGACCCCGCGCGTCAGCTTAAGAAGAGTCTCATCGTTAACAGGTGCCTCAATCCACCTCCAGGTCGAATGGAAAACAGCACGCAAAGCAAGAACTTTACGGACAGACTCTTGGAGTTTATCGACGTTCACAAGCTCTACTTTGAAACGTCCCGGATCGCGGGCAGTGATCTTCTGAATCACCAAATACAAATCAAGATCGCTCAAGACTCTCTGATCTTCTCGCAAATCACTACTACTCTTAGTGCTCAGATAGTCTACCCCTCCCGGGGGCAAAGGATATGAGGTCGAGGCCTGAAAGTAGATGAGGCAGCGGGCAAAAAAGCGCTGAAGGCCGTCACTTCGGAAAGCAGGAAGTAGTTTCCAAGCTTGCTCGAAAGGTGCTGCCGAAGAAAGTTGGAGCGCCGAGCACGCTGCGGTCACCGACATACGTCCGACATCCTCCCATCGGATCTCGTGACGCAAATTTGGCAGACTGGTAACACCGCATACTGTTGGGAAGGCGGGGATCGGCGCGCCTCCCATCCGCTGGAGGCGCAACTCGGGAAGCTGGCGAGCCGTAGAATCGCTGAAGATCCGCAGGCCTTCCCTACCATGTTTGTCCAGAAACATCAAAAAATAAATATTCTGCCGAAGCGCATCGATGCTTCCTTCAGTCAGGAGCCTCGACCGAATTTTCTTTGCCAGCTTGTCGTAGGCTTGGGAAATTGGGTCGCGAGGGAGCTCAGCCACAAAGACTGTCTCCCGAATGGCTGCTCGCGGATGGTAGGGGATCTCTACCGTTCCCGGAAACTCGTAAGCGATACGCTCCCCGTCATCGCGAGCGACGAGCTCCCCCAAGGGCGTGTCACTGTCTGGCCGGAGGCGGAGTGCCCGACGCAGTACCTTTAGCCGTTGTTCGACCTCCAAGCTATACCAAGATGGTACCGGCCCAATAGCCACCAAAAAACGCTTGGCTCGGCGCTTGAACAATCCGGTCTTGCGCATGAAATACCGGGTTCCCTCGATGTTCTGCTGGTTCAACCCACAGCAGATCACCAAGGAATCAGCCACCGTGCCGATTGAAAAGCCCGCGAGCTCGTTGAGTCCGGTCCGCGAATCGATGAGCACGACGTCATAGGCTGCCTGGACTGGATCGCGGAGCGCAAAGAGAACGTCCCCCGGCGCTTCGAAGCGGGCGCTCACGAAATGCTTTCGCACATGATCGCCAAAGAGATGCCCCAGCCCGCTCGGGAGGAACAAGCTGGGGAGGTCGAGCTCGCTCAGGCGCTCCAGATAGTCAGACGAAGGCTCCGCATCGGGATCAGCTTCTGCCCGACGCGGTTCGAGAGTTGCAGGGATTAGGTCCAAGCGCCCATTCCTGTAGGGGATTCCGGTCTCCGGTTTCTCAAGCCAATCTTCGGGGAGCGCAATTGGAACAACATACTCGGCGAGAGATCGGGGATAGTTGGGGGCCTGCTGCCTTAGATCCGACTCGGCGAGGGAACGTTTGGCAGCCAAGAGAAGGTCGAGCACATCCTTACGGACAAACTCCGGACGCCGGCGAACCTCTCGGGCGAAGAAGTGAGTAATCCCAGGCGCCTCGAGGTCGCAATCAACCATCAGCACCCGCCAGCCTTCACGGGCCAGCGCGAAGGCGGTATTGACCAGAGCCATCGTCCGGCCAACACCACCTTTGTAGGAGTAGAAGGTAACAACCTGAGTCGGGCCGGTCGGCTCGGACACACTCTTCCTTTCAGGGAGCTTGGGCGGACCTTTGATTTTGACCGAGGAGGAACTCCCGTCTCAATCCGGAATTGACCAAGGCTCCGGCCCCTCCTTGAGATCGGCGCTGCGCTGCAAAGAAGGGTTGAGCCCCTTGCGCATGCAATTCTTGATCAATTGCCTCTCGGAGATTGGAAGGAAAAGAGAGAGCCTTCCCCAAAAAGCTCGTCAAGGGCTCCTCCTGGTCCACAGCCCGGTAGATCAAGTAGCTCAACTCCCTGCGCCGCCGCTCCGGCGGGCAGGAGCGCCACCAGTCCGCCAGAAAGGGGAGCTTCTGCTCGAAAGAGGCTCCTAGACCGGCGAGCGCCAGAGAACAGAAGTCCGGTTTCCGCAGCAACACCAGCCAGGATCCGCGCGGCGAGGAATGAGGCCTGCCCGGCGCCTGCGCAACGGCGGCCACCAGGATTTCCCGAAGTGTTTGCAGGTCGGCCCACCGCTGCTGGGCGGCTTCAGGGTCCCGGGCAGTCGCCTGGAGCTCTTCGTGGAACCACGAGAACGTCAAGTCCAGATGCACCTGCTGGCAGAGACGGAGAAGCGGGCTCAGCCACGAAGGCACCTGGGGCGCGAGGCGCCGTGCTTCATCCAGGAGACGAAGAACCACGCGGGCGATCGAAGCCGCAGCCGGATGAGTGGCTCCCGCCTGGCGCAGAAGTCCGACGACGAAAGATTCGGGATCTTCTCCGGTCCGGGTATCAATCGGGAAATAAGGGTCGCTGCCGCTCAGATGGTTTCGCAGCCAACTCTCGATCCACTCCTCTCCCATCCGCTCGAAGCAGCTTGGGTCCAAGCTGCCATCCGCACGAACAATGGAGTGGAATGCTTCTTCCTTCATACTGGAATTCTCCCAATCCAGCGCGGTGAGCTCGACATGACGGCGACCGAAGCGTTGTCATGCACGATTTCAGGCTGCGCACTGTGAGGTCCCAAGGGACGCGTCCAGCCGCAGCAGGACCGCGGCTCTTCCGTTTCCGGCGGCAGCTCCTCCGCCGGCTGGAACAGGGAGCTCCAACCAGCTTCGGCGACCGTCGGGAACCGGGGGCCGTCCACGCTGTCAGTAGGATACGCGAGCTCGAAGAGAATTTCCTCGCTCGTACGCGGACGCTCCCAGAAGGGTAATGCGAGGGCCTGGCTCATGGCGAGAGCGTCGTCGCGGGAAGTCGCTCCTGGATGCTCGAATGTCGCGAAAACCTGCGGGGTGACACCAAGCTCTCCCTTGGAGAGCCGGGAGGAATCCCAAGCTGCGGCCAGTAGATCGCAGGCCTTTTCCGGAGAAAGGAACCCCAGACGCAGATCGATGCTCGCCGGTTCGCCGACCAACTGCTCCGCCAGGAGCCCCAGGAGAGTGCGGCTCGTGCTGTAGCGAAGGAGGCGCTCCGGCAAGTGCTCCCGAAGCACGCGCAGACCTCTCCCGGAGAACTCCTTACAGGCCTCTTCGTAGCAACGGTGCTGTTCGGCCGGGTCCGACGCCGCGGTAAAGCGGGCGGCGCAACGCCGCAGGAACGCGGCGAGCTCGAGAGGGTCCCCGAATTCCCGGTTCCCGACCAGATGCGCCTCGGCCTGAAGGTTCTCCAGCACTCGTGCTCGACCCGAGGAGGCTTCAGCACCGCTCTCCAGCCAGGCTGTAAACCGCCCGAGGGCTGCCGTATCGTCCTCAGATAAGATGCTGAGCGCTTGACGGAACAGGTTCGAGGTCACGTGTCTAACATACCCAGAGACAGCCGGTTCGTCTACCCCTCAGGCGCAATCTCCGGACCGGGCTGGGAGCGGGGACAGGCCGCAGATCCGCGAACGGGCGGCCGTCGCGGGCCGGCCCTTGCGGGGTTATACACGTACTTGTATACTGGCTCCAGACTCGCGATGCGGATCTCACTCTGGCACGTGAGCGCCTCAAGCAGGTTGAAGCCGCCCGCCGCAAGGAAAGGAGAGGTCAATGACTGTCCGATTTCGACGCTCCTCCGAAAATGTGTTCAGTGATCTCGGATTCGGCGAAGACGAGGCCGAGAACCTCAAGATTCGAGCCGATTTGATGATCGAGCTGACCAAGTTGATTGAGGCCCAGGGACTCACCCAGGCAGCGGCCGCCGGGGTTCTCGGAGTGACTCAGCCGAGAGTCAGCGATCTCATGAGAGGGAAGATCGACCGCTTTAGTATCGACACTCTGATTGAGATGCTCGGTCATGCGGGCGCTTGTGTCTCCGTTGTCGTCACACAGCGCAGCCAGGTTGCATAGCCGGCGGCGAGCCCGACCGATCGAGCGGACGGTACGGCCATGAACACCATGTCCCACAAAGGCTACACCGCTCGCGTCGAGTTTGACGAACGAGACAATCTTTTCGTCGGTCGCATCCTCGGCATTCGCAACATCATCAGCTTCCACGGCGAGACCGTGGCCAAGCTGAATGCAGAGCTCAAGAGCTCTGTAGACGACTATCTCTAAGCTCCCCCTCCCTGAAGGGAGAGGAATCTCATGCGCGCGGTAGTCATCGGCATCGGCGGCTCCGGCAAGACGACGTTCGCCGGACGGCTGGCGGCACAGCTTGGTGTCTCCCACGTCGAGCTGGATTCGCTGTACTGGCTGCCGGGCTGGACGATCCGCGACCACGAGGACTTTCGCGAGGCTGTGGAGCAGGCGGCGGCGCCGGAGCGGTGGGTCATCGACGGCAACTACAGCGGTGTGCGGGACATCGTCTGGATGCGGGCCACTCACATCGTCTGGCTCAACTACCCTCTCGCGACCGTCCTGTCGCGGCTCGTGCGGAGGACTGTCCGCCGGTCTCTATCCCAGGAAACGCTGTTCTCCGGCAACCGGGAGAGCCTGCGGCGGGCGTTCTTCCACCGGGACTCGATCCTTTGGTATGTCCTCACGCACTACCACCGGACCAAGGCCCGCTACAGAAGGGTCTTCGACGAAAGGCGGTCGCTGGAAGATTGGGATCGGCAGAGATGTACCAGAGGAATACGTGGGTGTCGAGCAGTAGCCTCAATGCCCCTCGAACCCCCGCAGGATCTCGTCCGGCAGAGGCGCATCGAAATCGTCCGGAATCGTGAACGCCCCGGCGCAGAGGCCGAAGGGACGCGGACCGGGCTTCGTTGCGGGGACGGGCCGCAGCTCTGCGACTGGACGACCGTCGCGGATCACGAAGACATGCTCTCCGGCTTCAACCCGATCCAGCAGGGCATCCGGGTCGAGCCGGAGCTCTTGTAGGCTGACGCTGCTCATGCAGGCATTCTAGCAGACCGAAGAGTGAGATCAGGCTGACGGCAGAGGCGGCGGAATCACTACGAGAGCTTCGTGCGCGCTTCGCCTCGCCGCGCGATGAGCTTCAGTAAACCGCCTCCGCAGGCGCCGCCTTGGCGAGGGCCTCCCGGATCTCCGCGCGGATGCGCGCCTCGATCTGCAGGCGCTCGAAGAGGCCCGCCCGTGCCAGCTCGCCGGCGTGGCGAGCGCGGATCTCGCGCTCGATGTCAGGACCCACCGCCTCCACCAGACGCTCTCGGCTGTCGGCAAGGATTCCGGTCTTCGCGTGTTCTCTCATGGAGCTACTATCCACCTTCTTCGTAGCTCATGCAACTTTTCTGAAGCCGAGGCAGAGTGCTGGTCTTGATCTCATCCAGTGCCGGGCAGGTCCTCCACCTGCTCGCCGACGCCCTCTGTCCTTGCTTGAGCGCCGCGAACGCCTCTTCGATCCATCACCGGATGCCCGGTGGTACCATGCGCCGGGATTTACATCGAAGGAGCACCCACCATGAGCTCGCCCCATCGCCTCGGTTTCGCAACGATCACTCTTCTCACACTTCTCGTCGCCACCGAAGCCCCCCTGGCGGCCGCGGCCGGGCTTTGGACGCCGGCCGGACCCGAGGGAGGCGGACCGCAGGTGATCGCGGCGGCTCCGGGCTCGGCGGCGCGGCTGTACGCGGCTTTCCCGTGGGGGCAATACCAGGGGCTGGAAACCTTGGTGATGCGTTCCTCCGACGGCGGAGCGACCTGGCAGGAGAGCAATGGCGGGCTCGAGGGAGAGCGGATCACCGCTCTCGCCGTCGATCCCCTGGGCTCCGGCCGCGTCTTCGCCGTGGCGGCGGTCGCGGGATGCTCCAGCGACGATCCCGGCGGCGTGTACCGCACCGAGGACGCCGGCGCGCACTGGCAGCTCGCCGCCACCTCGGAGGCACTGGGCCTCGCTTGCGCGTCGGGCCTCCTGGCGCTGCCGGATGCGGTGCTCGTCGGCACGCGGACCGGCGTCGCCCGTTCGACCGACGGCGGCGCCACGTGGCAGGCGATCCCGCTGGCGATCGCGCCGGACGGTGTCCATACGCTGCTGCGCGACCCGTTCGACGCGCGCGTCCTCTACGCAGCCGGCGCACGGGCCCGTTTCAAGAGCATGGACGGAGGCCTGAGCTGGACGGCTCTCGACGACCCGGCGTCCCGCGCCGTCACCAGGGTCCAGGCGCTCGCGATCTCCCGGAGCGATCCCGGGACCCTTTATGAATACGGGCTTCCGAGCTCGCTCTCGCGTTCGCGCGACGGCGGCGCGACCTGGGGAGAGGCGATGGCGGCGCCGGAGACGAACAGCATCTATACGGTCCCTCTGCTGGTCGATCCCCAGAATCCCGAGACGGTCTACGTAGGCGCGCCGACCGGGCTCTGGGTGAGCCGCGATGGCGGCACCACGTTCCAACTGCTGCGCCAGAGTCTGCCGGAGATGAATCCGACGCGCACGCGGTACTCCGGCGTCAACGATCTGGAGCTCGATGCCGGCCAGAAGATCCTCCTGGCCGCGCCCAAGGGCCTGTGGTCGAGCCTCGACGCGGGATTTCACTGGACGGCGGCGGCGCTGCACGGCGTCCACGCCAATGAAATCCGCTTTCTGCGTTTCGATCCTTTCAATCCGCGGCATTTCCTCTTCACCAGCTTCGACAGCCTTTACGAGAGCCGGGACGGCGGAACGGCCTTCGCGCCGCTCGCCGCACCGCAACCGGGAATCCTGCAGACGATCCAATTCGATCCCTTCCACCGGGAGCGCCTCGTCGCCCTGGTGGCGCAGGATGACGGGCAGCACCCGGCCACGACCCGGATCTTCACGAGCGCCGACGGCGGGCATTCCTGGGTGGCGTCCTCGCTCGCGCCGGCAGGCGCGTCCGACTTGACGGTCGCCACGCCGGACGCCCTGGTGGCGATCGTGGGGGGCAAGATCTTCCTGCGTCAGGGCAACGGCGTCTGGCGCCGGCGGATCGAGGTCGGACCGGCGGACGGCCGCGGCTTCTTCTCGTTCAAAACCATCCTTGCCGATCCTTATCGCGAGGGAGCTCTCTTCGCCCTGGGCTTCGACAGCGCTCTCCACGGCTCGACGGTCCCCGTGTTCTATCGCAGCCTCGACGCCGGCCTCCACTGGGCCTTGTGGCACGAAGACTCGACCGTCCTCGCGTTCGATCCCTTGCAGACGGGCTTCGCCTACACCGGAGAGTCCGGAAAGTTCTTCCGCGTCCGGATCAGCAACGGCGGAGACCAACAGATCGGCCGCCTCACCACGCTCGACACGGTGACGGCGCTGCTCATCGACCGGAGCGATCCGCAAACCTTTTACGCCGGGACCGGCAACAGCGGCGTGCTGGTGAGCCATGACCGCGCCAGGCACTGGTCCCTGCCGGCGCCGGGGCTGCCGCTCGCCGGCAAGGCTCCGGTCACGGCTCTGGAGCAGGACCGCGCGAATCCGCTCCGCCTGTACGCCACGCCGGTCACCGGCGGGCTGTGGCGGCTGGATCTCTGAGGGGGAGGCCTTTCAGAGATAGACTCGGCGGTCTATGCAAACCGCCGAGGTCGTCATCTGCGGAGCGGGGATCGCCGGGATCTCCGCCGCGTTTCATCTCAGCGTGCGCTGCGGCGTGCGCAATGTGGTCCTGGTGGACCAGCCGCCGCTCGCGGTGACCAGCGACAAATCGACAGAGTGCTACCGCAACTGGTGGCCGGGGCCGGGCGACACCATGGTGCGGCTCATGAACCGGAGCATCGATCTGCTCGAAGAGCTGGCCGAGGAGAGCGGAAACCGCTTCGTGATGAACCGCAACGGCTACGTCTACCTGACCGCCGACCCGGCGAAGGCGGCGGAGATGGAGCGTACCGCCCGGGAGATCGCGGCGCTGGGGGCGGGTGAGCTGCGGGTTCACCGTGGAGAGCCGGGCGCTCCCGGCTCCGCGGAGAGCTATCCGCCGGAACGCTTCGAGACTCTCGACCGTTCCCTCACCGGCGCCGATCTGGTGCTCGACCGCGAGCGCATCCTCCGCCGCTTCCCGTTCCTCGCCCCGGACGTCCTCGCCATGCTCCACCCCCGCCGCTGCGGCTGGCTCTCGGCGCAGCAGCTCGGGATGTACATGCTGGAGAGGGCGCGCGAGCACGGCGTCCGCGTCGTGCCGGCGCGCGTCGAGGGGATCGAGGTCCGCGCCGGCCGCGTGGAAGCGGTGCATGTGGCCGGCGAGACCGGCACGATCGCCACCCGCTGCTTCGTCAACGCCGCCGGCCCGTTCGCCCGCGAGATGGGCAGGAAGAGCGGCGTGGATCTCCCGCTGGTCAACGAGCTGCATGGCAAAGTGACCTTCGACGACGAGCTCGGCGTCCTCCCTCGCGAGCTGCCGCTGATGATCTGGTCCGATCCGGTGGAGCTGGCCTGGAGCGCCGAGGAACGGGAGGAGCTCGCCCAGGATCCGGAGCTGCGCTGGCTGACCGGTACGCTGCCGGCCGGAGTCCACTTCCGGCCCGAGGGGGGAAAGGACAGCCGCATGCTCCTCCTCCTCTGGACCTATCATACGGAGCTGTCCGAGCCGGTCTTCCCCCCTGCGTTCGACCCCTTCTATCCGGAGGTCGTCCTGCGCGGCCTGGTGCGCATGGTGCCCGGCCTCGCCGTCTACCTGGAGCGCATGCGGCGCCCCTTCGTGGATGGCGGCTACTATTGCAAGACGCGAGAGAACCGCGCGCTGATCGGCCCCACTCCGATCGCCGGCAACCACCTCCTCTGCGGTCTCTCCGGCTACGGCATCATGGCCGCCCAGGCCGCCGCCGAGCTGCTGGCAGCCCATATTACAGGCTCCGTGCTGCCGAGCTATGCCGGGGAGTTTCTGCTCAGCCGGTATGAGGATGCGGCGTATCGGGAGAGAGTGGAGGGGATGGTTTCGGGACAGTTGTAGGAGTGGCGCGGGACCGTCACTCGCACCTCTCCGGCCCCGGCAGCCCCTCGCAGGTCTTGCGGTAGGGTTTGTCAGCGCTAATATAGTTTCGCCACTCCTCGCAGGTCAGGTTCCGATTGGCTCTGCGGCAGGCCTCGGCGCTGAGGCCTGCCAAGTCCAAGGCAGCATCCAAGTCCCACAGGATGACGGTGTGGTTCTCGCTCGCCAAGGCCAGCCGCTTACCGTCCGGGCTGAAGGACACGCTGAAAACTTTACCTTTGTCTCCCGCCAGCGTGGCCAGCGGCTTGCGGCTCTTCATGTCCCACAGGATGGCGGTCCCGTCCCAACTCGCCGAAGCCAGCCGTTTCCCGTCCGGGCTGAAGGCAACGCTCTGCACCCAACCCTTGTGATCCCGCAATGTGGCCAGTGGCTTGCGGCTGTCCACGTCCCACAGGATCACGGTCTGGTCCGCGCTCGCCGAGGCCAGCCGCTTTCCGTCCGGGCTGAAGGCAACGCCCAAGACCGCTTTCTTGTGCCCGTGCAGCGTGGCCACGGCCCTGCGGCTGTCCACATCCCACAGGATTACGGTCCTGTCCCGGCTCGTTGAGGCCAACCGCTTCCCGTCCGGGCTGAAGGCAAGGTCAAAGACCGTGCCCCGATGCCCCTCCAGCGTAGCCAGCGGCTTGTGGCTGTCCACGTCCCACAGGATCACGGTCTTGTCCAAGCTCGCCGAGGCCAGCCGCTTCCCGTCCGGGCTGAAGGCAACGCTTCGAACCACGTCCTTGTGTCCCACCAGCGTGGCTAGCGGCTTGCGGCTGTCCACATCCCACAGGATCACGGTCCTGTCCCGGCCCGCTGAGGCCAGCCGCTTCCCGTCCGGGCTGAAGGCGACGCCTTGGACCCTTCCCCCTTGGCCCTCCAGCGTGGCAAGTGGCCCGCCGCGGTCCAGATCCCACAGGATCACGGTCTTGTCCTCGCTCGCCGAAGCCAGCCGTCTCCCGTCTGGGCTGAAGGCCACGCCAAGGACCGATGCCTTGTGCCCTTCCAGCGTGGCCAGTGGTTGCCGGCTATTCATGTCCCACAAAATCACGGTCCCGGCGTCGCCTGCCGAAGCCAGACGCTTCCCGTCCGGGCTGAAGGCGACGGCCAAGACCCAGCTGTTGTGCCCCTCCAGCATGACCAGCGGCATGCGGCTGTCTACGTCCCACAGGATCACGGTTCCCTCCCGACTCGCCGAGGCCAGCCGCTTCCCGTCCGGGCTGAAGGCAACGCTGACGACCGCGCTCTGATGCCTCTCCCTTAGAGTGGCCAGCGGCTTGAGGCTGTCCAAATCCCACAGGATCACGGTCTGGTCCGCACTCGCCGAGGCCAGCCGCTTGCCGTCCGGGCTGAAGGCGACGTCAAGGACCCAGTCCTTGTGCCCCTCCAGAGTGGCCAACGGTTTGCGGCTGTCCACGTCCCACAGGATCACGGTCTTGTCCAGACTCGCCGAGGCCAGCCGCTTGCCGTCAGGGCTGAAGGCCAGCTCATTGACCCAGTCCCTGTGTCCCTCCAGTGTAGCCAGCGGCTTGTGGCTGTCCACGTCCCAC
>Ga0307506_10000127_pt1 | contig 27778 bp, 3 predicted proteins | sample 25_S_MG_FD_202175 | JGI IMG/M metagenome (GOLD analysis project Ga0307506, IMG submission 202175) | Soil microbial communities from Populus trichocarpa stands in riparian zone in the Pacific Northwest, United States - 25_S | ecosystem: Environmental > Terrestrial > Soil > Riparian zone > Trees... | reverse complement strand
CTTTCCCAACCGCCTCCCGCCCAGGGGGGAGGAAAAGGCACGGCACCCGAGAAGCTCACGCCGATGGGGCTCGCCGGTGAGGGGCTCGCCTACGTCATCTACACCTCCGGCTCCACCGGCCGCCCCAAAGGCGTCGGCATCGAGCACCGCAGCGCCGTCGCCCTGGTGGAGTGGGCGCTCGGGGTCTATCCGCCGGAGGACCTGCGCGGCGTCCTCGCCGCCACGTCCATCTGCTTCGACCTCTCGATCTTCGAGATCTTCGTGCCCCTGGCGGCCGGCGGCCGGGTGATCCTCGCGCCCGGCGTGCTGGAGCTGCCGCAGCTCGCCGCGATCGGCGAGGTGACTCTGGTCAACGCCGTGCCGTCGCCGATGGCCGAGCTGGTGCGCGGGCACCTGCCGGCGGGCCTGCGCATCGTCAACCTGGCCGGCGAGGCGCTCAAGCCCGACCTGGTGGAGAAGATCTACGCTCATCCCCAGGTCGAGCGCGTGGTCAACCTCTACGGCCCCAGCGAGGACACCACCTACTCCACCTGGACCGTGGTGCCGCGCGGCGCCGCGGTGACCATCGGGCGGCCGATCGCCGGCACCCGGGCGTGGGTGCTCGGGCGCTGGGGAGAGGCGCTGCCGGCCGGCGTCACCGGCGAGCTCTGCCTGGGCGGCGCGGGGCTCGCGCGCGGCTACCTGGGACGGCCGGAGCTGACCGCCGAGAAATTCGTCCCCGATCCGTTCGCCGATGGGATTGCGCAACCCGCGGGCTCCCGGCTCTATCGCACGGGCGACCGCGTTCGCCTGCGGGCAGACGGCGAGATCGAGTTCCTGGGCCGCTTCGACCACCAGGTGAAGGTGCGCGGCCAGCGCATCGAGCTCGGCGAGATCGAGGTGGCTCTCGCGGGCTGCCCGGCGGTGGCCGAGGCGGCCGTCCTGCTGCGGGAGGACGGAGCGGAAGGGGCACGGCTCGTCGGCTATTTGGTGCCGGCCGGTGAGGCGGAGACTGCGGCAGCGACAGCCGAAGACTACCTGCGCCGGCGCCTGCCGCACGCCATGGTGCCGGCGGCCTGGGTGGTGCTCCCGGAGCTCCCGCGCTCGCCCAACGGCAAGATCGACCGCCGCGCCCTGCCCGCCCCCCGGCGCGCCGAGCCGGCGGCCCCCACGGCGCCGCGCACTCCGGCGGAAGAGCTGCTGGCCGGCCTCTTCCGCGAGGTGCTCGGGCTTGAGCATCTCGGCGTCCACGACGACTTCTTCGCGCTCGGCGGGCACTCCCTCCTCGCCGTCCGCCTGGCCTTCCGGATCGCCGAGGTCTACGGCTTCGACGTCCCCGTCTCGGCGGTCTTCGAGGCGCCGACCGTGGCGCGGCTGGCCGAGCGGCTGGCGGCGCATTCTCCGGCGGCGGAGGCCCCCTGGCAGGAGAGCGGAGCGCCGGAGGGCTCCTATCCCCTCTCCTCCGCCCAGCAGCGCTTCTGGTTCATGGAGCGCCTCCATCCGGGCGGCGCGGGCCAGGGAATCGGCGTCTGGGTGCGCCTGGCCGGAGAGCTGTCCATCGCCGCCCTGGCCGGCAGCCTCCAGGCCATCGTCGGCCGCCACGAGCCGCTGCGCACCCTCTACGACGACGTCGACGGCCAGCCGTTCCAGACCGTGCCGCCGCCGACCCCCGGGCCGCTCCTCGCCTGGGCCGACCTCCGCGGCCTGGCGGACGAGCCGCTGCGGGACCGGGCCTTGCGGGACGCCGCCGCCACCCTGATCGGCCGGCCGTTCGACCTCCGGCGCGGACCGGTGGCGCGCTTCCTCCTCGTCGCGCTCGGCGAGCGCGAGCACGCCCTCCTCTCGGTGTTCCATCACATCGCGGCGGACGGCTGGTCCATGGAAGTCTTCTTCGGCGACCTGGCGGCGCTCTACAGCGCGGCGGCGGCCGGCCGGCCGGCGGCGCTGCCCGCGCTGCCCTGGCGCTATGTCGACCACGTCCTGCGCGAGCGCCGGGCGTCGACGCGGGAGCGTCTCGCCACGCTGCTCGCCTATTGGCGCGCCCAGCTCGCCGGCGCGCCTCCTCTCGACTTGCCGGCCGACCGGTCGATCGACCGGCGGCCGGCGCGGCGGAGCTCCGCGGCGGTGAGCGCGCCGTTCGAGCTGCCTCCGGGCCTCGCCGGCGAGCTGGCGGCGCTCGCCCGCGCCGAGGGCGGGACTCTGTTCATGTCCCTGCTCACCGTGTTCCTGGCCCTCCTGGCGCGCCTCACCGGGCAGGGCGACCTCACCGTCGGCGTGCCGGTGGCGGGGCGCAACCGGCCCGAGACCGCGGGTATGATCGGCCTGTTCCTCAATACCCTGGCCGTCCGCGTGAATCTGGAGGACGCCCCGGGCTTCCGCGCCCTGGTGCGCCGGGTGCGCACGGTGGTCGTCGCCGCCCAGGCGCACCAGGACCTGCCGTTCGAGCGGCTCGTCGAGGAGCTGCAGCCGGAGCGGTCGGCCGGCGGCTCGCCGCTCTTCCGGGTCCTCTTCACCCATCTCGGCGCCGCGGCGGAGCCGGTGGCCATCCCCGGGCTGGCTCTCGAGCTCCTGCAAGGGGACCTCACAGCCGCTTCGTTCGACCTGACCTGCGCGGTCCACGAGAGCAAGGGCCAGGTCTACGGCTGGCTGGGCCTCGCCGCCGCCCTCTTCGATGCGGCGACCGCCTGGCGCCTGCGCGAGCATTTCCTCGCTCTCCTCCACGCCGCCGCGGCGGAGCCGGAGCGCGGCATCGGCGAGCTGCCGCTCCTGGCCCCGGCGGAGAGGCAGCAGCTCCTCGCCGAGTGGAACGACAGGGGCGCGGGGAGCGTCGAGGCCGCCGCGGGCGCCGGGCTGACCGTGGTCGATCTCCTCGCGCGACGGGCGGCGGAGGCGCCGGAGAGGCTGGCCGTGGCGGGCGGCGGGCGGTCGTTCACCTACGGCGAGCTCAGCCGCGGGTCGGAGCGCCTGGCGCGGCGCCTGGCGCGGCACGGAGTCGGGTGCGAAGACCGGGTCGGCCTCCTGCTCGGGCGCTCCGCCGCGCAGATGCTGGCGATGCTGGGCGTCTGGAAGGCCGGGGCGGCCTGGGTGCCGCTCGATCCGGCGCAGCCGGAAGAGCGCTCCGCCGCGACGGCGGCCGACGCCGGCATCAAGGCGCTGCTCACCGACACCGGCCGCGTTCCCGACTGGGGCGTGCCGGTGCTGGATCTCGCGGTGGATTCCAGGGAAGATCCTGGGGAGAATCCCGAGGACACCCGGCCGGCTGGCGGCCGGCCGCGGCCCGGCCAGCTCGCCTATCTCATCTACACCTCGGGGACCACCGGGCGGCCGAAGGGCGTCATGATCGAGCACGGCAGCCTGCTCCGGACCCTGCTCGGCGTCCAGGAGCTCTTCCCCCTGGGCGCGGACGACCGCGTCCTGCACCTCGCGCCCCTCTCCTTCGACGCGACGCTCATGGAGCTCGCCGGCCCTCTCCTGGCGGGCGGCGCGGTCGAGGTGCTGACGCGCGGCGAGATCCTCGATCTCCCCGTGCTGGCGGAGAAATTCCGGCGCTCGACCCGCGTCTATTCGGTCCCCAGCCTGGTCCGCCAGCTCCTCGCTCCCCTGCGCGCGGCGCGGAATTTTGTGGGAGAAGCGGCGGGAGAAGCGGCGGGAGAAGCGCCCGCGTTGCGGCATCTGTTCCTGGGCGGCGAGCGCGTGCCGGCCGATCTGCTGCGCGCCTTGCGGGAAGCCCTGCCGGCCACCGTGCTGACCGTGCTCTACGGACCGACCGAGGCGGCGATCATCTGCTCGGCCTGGCCGGTGCCGGACGGCTTGGCGGACGAGCGGAGCCGGATCGGGCGCCCGCTGCCCGGTGTCGAGCTGCAGGTGCTCGACCGCTGGGGGAATCCGGCGCCGATCGGCGTGGCCGGCGAGCTGCGGATCGGCGGCGGCGGGCTGGCGCGCGGCTATCACGGCCGGCCCGGCCTGACGGCGGAGCGCTTCCTGCCGGCGGGCGCGGGGAGGAGCTACCGCACGGGCGATCTGGTCCGCCGCCTGCCCGACGGCGTGATCGAATTCCTCGGGCGCACCGATCTCCAGGTCAAGATCCGCGGCATCCGCGTCGAGCCCGGGGAGGTCGAGGCCGCTTTGCGCGGCCTGCCGGGAGTGCGCGAGGCGGTGGTGACGGCGCCGCTGCTCCGCGGCGAGATCCGCCTCGCCGCCTATGTGGTCGCCGCCGCGGGGGCCGGCGCGGCGGACGAGCCGGCGCGGCTCCTCGCCACCCTCCGCGAGGCGCTGGCCGGGAAGCTCCCGGAGGCCCTGGTGCCTGCATTCTGGACGCTCCTCCCCACGCTGCCGCTGCTGCCCTCCGGCAAGATCGACCGCGCCGCGCTGCCGCCGCCCGCGGCGCTGCCGGCGGCGGCGGGGGAGGCGGGGGATCCGGCGCAGCCGCGGACGGCGGAGGAAGAGCTCGTCCTGGGTCTCTTCGCCGAGCTCCTCGGCGTCGACACCGTGGGACCGGCGGACGACTTCTTCGCCCTCGGCGGCCATTCCCTCCTGGCGACCCAGCTCGTCTCCCGCGTGCGGAGCGTCCTCGGCGTCGACCTGCCGCTGGCGCTCCTCTTCGAGAGCCCGACGCCGGCCCGCCTGGCGCGCTTTCTGGAAGCGGCGCGCCCCGGCCGTCTGCAGGGCGGCGGTCCGCCGCCGCCCCCCCTGGTGCGCTCCGGGAGGACCGCGGCGCCGCTCTCGTTCGCCCAGCAGCGCCTCTGGTTCCTCCACCAGCTCGAGCCGGACAGCGCCGCCTACCACGTCCTGGGAGCGCTCCGCCTCCGGGGGCCGCTGCGGCCGGACGTCCTGGCCCGGGCGCTCGCCGCCATCGCCGGCCGGCACGAGGCGCTGCGCACCGTCTTCGCGGAGGGTCCCGTGCAGGTCGTCCTGCCGCCCCCCGCGCCCGCCTTGCCGCTCTGCGATCTGACGTCTCTTCCGCCGGCGATCCGTGAGGCCGAGGCCACGCGGCTGCTGGAGCGGGAGGGGGAGCAGCCGTTCGATCTCGTCCGCGGGCCGCTGCTGCGCGCCCGGCTCCTGCGGCTGGGCGATCGCGACCACGGCGACCACCTGCTCGCCGTGGTGATGCACCACATCATCTCCGACGCCTGGTCGCTGGGCATCGTGCTGCGCGAGCTGACCGCCTTCTACCGCGCCGGCGCGGCGGGGGGGAGCCCGGAGGACGCGCGGCTGCCCGAGCTGCCCATCCAGTATGCCGATTTCGCCCTCTGGCAGCGCCGCTCCCTCACCGGCGAGCTCCTGGAGCGCGAGCTCTCCCACTGGCGGCGGACGCTCGCCGGCGCTCCCGCGGTGCTGGAGCTGCCGCACGACCGTCCGCGCTCGGCGGCGGCCGGGCCGCACCGCGCCGGGCGGCGCCCCTTCGACCTCTCCGGCGAGCTGCTCGCCGCCGTGCGCGCGCTCGGGCGGCGCGACGGATGGACACTCTTCATGACCCTCCTCGCCGGCTTCGAGGCGCTCCTCGCCCGCTACAGCGGCCAGGAGGACCTCGTCGTCGGCTCGCCGATCGCCAACCGCAACCGGCTGGAGATCGAAGGGCTGGTCGGTTTCTTCACCAACACCCTGGCCTTGCGTCTGGACCTCGCGGGCGATCCGACGTTCTGGGAGATGGGCCGCCGCGTCCGCGCCGTGGCGCTGGACGCCTACGCCCACCAGGACCTGCCGTTCGAGAAGCTGGTCGAGGAGCTGGCGCCGGAGCGCGAGACGGGGCTCAATCCCCTCTTCCAGGTGATGCTGGTGGTGCAGCGCCCGCCGGTCGAGGCCCTCGCCCTGCCCGGCGTCACCGCCGAGCTGCTCGACGCCGAGCCCGCCGGTTCCTTGGCAAGCTCGGGGGCGATGGCCAAGTTCGATCTCACCCTGTTCCTCTTCGAAGGCATGCCGGGAATGATCGAGTACAGCCGCGACCTCTTCGATCCGGCCACCGTCGACCGCATGCTGGCGAGCTTCCGCACCCTCCTCGCCGGGGCCGTGGCGAGCCCCGGCCTCCGCCTCTCCCAGCTCCCGCTCCTCACCGCGGCCGAGCGGGAGGAGCTGATCGCCTGGACGCACCCCCCCGTGCCGCGCCCCGCGCCGCGCCTGGTGCACGAGATGGTCGCGGCGCAGGCGGCGCTCCATCCGGAGGCGGAGGCGGTGGTCTGCGGGGACGTCCGGCTGACCTTCGGCGAGCTGCTGGCGCGGGCGCGGCGCCTGGCCCGCCGCCTGGCCGCCCTCGGCGTCGGCCCGGACGTGCCGGTGGGGATCTGCCTGGAGCGCTCCCCTGACCTGCTGGTCTCTCTCCTCGCCGTCCTCGAAGCCGGCGGCGCCTACCTGCCCCTCGATCCGGCCTATCCCCGGGAACGCCTGCGCCTGATGCTGGAAGACGCCGGCGCGCCGGTGGTGCTCACCGACCGCGCGAGCGCCGGGAAGGTGCCGGGCGGTGGGGCGGTGGTCGTGGAGGTGGGGAACACGGACGACACGGACAGAGACACGGACGGGGAGGGATCGCTGGCCTCCGGGGTGATGCCGGAGAATCTGGTGTACGTGATCTACACCTCGGGATCGACCGGGCGGCCGAAGGGGGTGGCGATGACCCATGCGGCGATCTCGGCGATGCTGGCCTGGCAGCTCCGCACGTCGGCGGCGGGGAGCGGGCGGACCTTGCTGTTCACCTCGCTGTCGTTCGACGTCTCCTTCCAGGAGATCTTCTCGGCGTGGGCGGCGGGCGGGGCGGTGGTGCTGGTCTCCGAGGACGTGCGCCGCGATCCGCCGGCTCTCCTGGCGCTGCTGGCGGCGGAGCGGGTGGAGCGCCTGTTCCTCCCCTTCGTGGCCCTCCAGCAGCTCGCCGTCGCGGCGGAGGCCGCGGTGGCCGCCGGAGTGCCGCTGCCGGCGAGCCTGCGTGAGGTGATGAGCGCGGGCGAGCAGCTCTACGTCACTCCGCAGGTGGCGGAGCTGTTCTCCCGCCTCCCCGGCGCCGCCCTGCACAACCACTACGGGCCGTCGGAGACGCACGCCGTCAGTTGGCTGGCCTTGACCGGCGATCCCGCCCTCTGGCCGGAGCGGCCGGCGATCGGCGGCCCGGTGGACCATGCGCGGGTCTTCCTCCTCGACCGCTGGCTGCGGGTGGTGCCGGGCACCGTGCCGGGGGAGATCTGGGTGGGCGGCGCCGGGGTGGCGCGCGGCTACCAGGCGCGGCCCGACCTCACCGCCGAGCGCTTCCTGCCCGATCCGTTCGACGAGATCGCGGGATGGCGGCCGGGCGACCGTCTCTATCGCACCGGCGACCTCGCCCGCCGCCTGCCGGACGGCCGCCTGGAGTTCCTCGGCCGCGCCGACGCGCAGGTCAAGATCCGCGGGCAGCGCATCGAGCCGGCGGAGGTGGAGACCGCGCTGGCCCGCCATCCGGCAATCCTGCAGGGGGCAGTCGTGGTGCGCGGCGATTCGGCGGGCGCGCGGCGCCTGATGGCCTGCATCGTCTTCCGCGAGGAATTCCACGCCGAATTCCACGAGCCGCCGCCGCCCACCTTCGCGGAGGTCAAGGCTTTCCTCGCCGAGACCCTGCCCGATCCGATGATCCCTTCGGCCTGGGTGCGCCTCGACGCGCTCCCCCTCACCCCCAGTGGCAAGCTCGACCGCCGGGCGCTGGCGCGGATCGCTCCGGAGGAGTCGCACAAGGCCTTCGAGCCGCCGCGGACGCCGGCCGAGGAGATCCTGGCGGCGATCTGGCGCGACGTCCTGGGCATCGAGAGCGAGGGCCATCGGATCGGGCGGCACGACGACTTCTTCGAGCTCGGCGGCCATTCGCTCCTCGCCACGCAGGTCGCTTCCCGCCTGCGCGAGGCCTTCCAGGTGGAGCTCCCGCTGCGCCGGCTGTTCGAGGCGCCCACCCTGGAGGGGATGGCGGCGGCGGCGGCCGGCGCGGTGGGGCTGCAAGCGGAAACGCCCGCCCCGCCGCCGATCCGCGCCGCCGCCCGGCGCGGCGGCCGGGGCGGCGATAAGGACGCTCTCGGCCTGCCCCTTTCCTTCGCCCAGGAGCGCCTCTGGTTCCTCGACCGCCTGCAGCCCGGCGCCGCCTACGACATCCCGCTCGCCCTCCGCGCCGCGGGGCGGCTGGACGCGCCGGCCCTCGCCGCCGCCTTCACCGAGATCGTGCGCCGCCACGAGGTGCTGCGCACCATCTATGCCGATCGCGACGGCTCTCCGGTGCAGATCGTGCTGCCAGCCGCCCTTCAGCCCCTGCCGCTCGTCGACCTCCGGGATCTGCCGGCGACGGCGCGGCGGGGCGAGGCCGCCCGGCTGGCCGCGGCGGAGGCCGCCTGGGTCTTCGATCTGACCGCCGGGCCGCTTCTGCGCACGGTGCTGGCCGCTCTGGCGCCCGAGGAGCACCTGCTGCTCGTCAACATGCACCACATCGTCGCCGACGGCTGGTCGCTGGGCGTCCTGGTGCGGGAGATCAAGGCGCTCTACGGCGCCGCGCTCCGCGGCGAGCCTTCGCCGCTGCCCGAGCTGGCGATCCAGTACGCGGACTTCGCCCAATGGCAGCGCGACTGGCTGGCCGGAGAGGTGCTGGACCGCCAGCTCGCCTGGTGGCGGGAGCGCCTCGCCGGCGCGCCGGCCGCGCTCGAGGTGCCGGCGGACCGCCCGCGTCCGCCGGTGCAGACCGCGCGCGGCGCGGAGCATCCGTTCACCCTGGACGCCGGGCTCGCCGGCCGCCTCGCCGCCCTCGGCCGGGCGGAAGGGGCGACGCCGTTCATGGTCCTCGCCGCCGGCCTCTTCGCCCTGCTCTCGCGCCTCACCGGGCAGCGCGACCTCGTTCTCGGCACCCCCATCGCCAACCGCAACCGCATCGAGACCGAGGATCTGATCGGCTTCTTCGTCAACAACCTGGCGCTGCGCGCCGACCTCTCCCGCGCGGCGAGCTTCCGCGACCTGCTGCGCCAGGTGCGGGAGGCGAGCCTCGGCGCCTACGCGCATCAGGACCTGCCGTTCGAGAAATTGGTCGAGGAGCTGCACCCGGACCGCGACCTCTCGCGGTCGCCGCTCTTCCAGGTGGCCGTCGCCCTGCAGAACGCGCCGCTGCCCGCGGCGGAGCTGGCGGGGCTCACCCTGGTGCCGGAGGAGCTGCCGGCGACGACGGTCAAATTCGACCTCTCCTTCGTCTTCGTCGAAGACGGCGGCGCTCTCGCGGCGGTGCTCCAGTACGCCACCGACCTCTTCGACGCCACGACGGCGGTGCGCCTGACCGGCCACCTGGAGGTCCTGCTGGCCGGGATCGCCGCGCAGCCGCGGGCGCGGCTCTCCGAGCTGCCGCTGCTGAGCGCGGGAGAGTGTCACCAGGTGCTCGCGGAGTGGAACGACACGCAAGAGCCCGTCGCCGGCGGGACGACTCACCTGCACCAGCTCTTCGAGGCCCAGGCCGGCCTGCGGCCGGAAGCTCTCGCCCTGGTCTTTGACGAAGGGACCATGACCTACGGCGAGCTGGAGGCGGCGGCGAACCGCTTGGCGCACCTGCTGCTCGGTTGCGCGATCGGCAGGGGGGAGCCGGTGGGGATCTGGATGGACCGCTCGGCGGACCTGGTGGCGGCGGTGCTCGCCGTGCTCAAGGCGGGCGGGACGTACGTGCCTCTCGACCCCGCGTGGCCGGCCGAGCGCGCCGAGGTGATCCTCGCCACGACCGGCGCGCGGGCGGTCCTCACCCGCTCCGGCCTGCTGCCGGCCGTGCAGGAGATTCAGTGGCGCCTGCCGCGCCTGGCCGATGTCATCTGCATGGACGTTCCGGAGGCCACGCCGCCGCCCGAGCCGCTCGATGCGGAGAGCGTGCGCCGTCTCTGGGATTTCGTGGCCGAGAGCGCGGCCGATCCGAACGACAAGGTGACGGCGGGCGGCTTCGTCAGCAGCTTCACCGGCAAGCCGTTCCTGGAAGCCGAGGTGGACGAATACCGCGACCGCGTCCTGGCCCTCGCGGCGCCCTGGCTGCGCCCCGCGGCGCGCGTGCTGGAGATCGGCTGCGGCGCCGGCCTCATCCTCTGGGAGATGGCCGGGCGTACCGGTTTCTGTGCTGGCCTCGATCCTTCGCCGCGCACCCAGGAGCGCAACCGCGAGAACGCCCGGGGGGCGGGGATCATGAACGTCGAGCTTGCCGTCGGCTTCGCCCACGAGGCGGCGGAGATCTTCGGCGGTGAATTCGATCTCATCGTGATGGCCAGCACGGTCCAGTTCTTCCCGGGCCCGCTCTATCTCGAACGGGTCGTCCGGGAGGCGCTGGGCCTCCTGGCGCCGGGCGGCGCCCTGCTCATCGCCGACGTGCCCGACGCCCGCCGGCAGCCCGAGCTGCGCCGTGCCCTCACCGAAGCGGGAGCGCCGGTCCGCGCCGGCCGGGCGCCGGAGCTGTGGCTCGACGAGGATCTCTTCCGCGATGTGTCCGCGCAGGCGGCGATCCTCCACCGCACCGAGGGCTTCGCCAACGAGCTGGGCTTCCGCTACGACGTGCTCATTTCAGGCGTTGTGCCCGAAGTTGGCGCCCCCCTCCTAACCTCCCCCCTTTCCCAACCGCCTCCCGCCCAGGGGGGAGGAAAGGGCGCAGCCCGCCGCAAGCGTCTGTGGACCGGCTGGCACATCCAACGGCAGAGCGCCGTGCGGCCGGCCGCTGTTGGCTTTCCCGAGGCGATCGCCTACGTCATCCACACCTCCGGATCGACCGGCGCGCCCAAGGGGATCGCCGTGCAGCATGCTCCGGCCGTGGAGCTGGTCCGCTGGGTGAACCGTGCGTTCGCCGTCGGGCCGGGCGACCGCCTGCTCTTCATCACCTCCCCGGCATTCGACCTCTCCGTGTGGGACCTCTTCGGGGTCCTGGGAGCCGGCGCCGCGCTGCGCATCGCTCCCGAGGAGGCGCTGCGCGATCCGCAGCTCCTGGCACGCCTGCTGCGGGAGGAGCCGGTGACGATCTGGGATTCGGCCCCGGCGGCGTTGCAGCAATTGATGCCGCTGCTGGAAGAGCTGCTGGAAGAGAAGACGGCGGAGAGCGCGTTGCGCCTCGTCCTCCTGTCGGGCGACTGGATCCCCGTCCCTCTGCCGGACCGCGTGCGCGCGGGGTTCCCCGCGGCCCGGGTGGTGAGCCTGGGCGGCGCCACCGAGGCCACCGTCTGGTCGAACTGGTACGACATCGGCGCGGTCGATCCGCGCTGGCCGAGCATCCCCTACGGCCGCCCGATCGCCAACGCCCGCTACCACGTGCTCGACGCAATGTGCCAGCCGTGCCCGATCGGCGTGCCGGGCGATCTTCTGATCGGCGGCCGGTGCCTGTGCATCGGATATGGCGGCCAGCCGGACCTCACCGCCGAGCAATTCATCCCCGATCCCTTCTCCGCGGTGCCGGGAGCGCGCCTCTACCGCACCGGCGACCGGGCGCGCCATGGGCGGGAGGGCGTCCTGGAGTTCCTGGGGCGGCGCGACCAGCAGGTGAAGGTGCGCGGCTTCCGCATCGAGCTGGGAGAGATCGAGGTGGCTCTGGCGCGCCATCCGGGAGTGCGCGAGGCGGTGGTCGTGGTGCGCGAAGAAGACAGCGGCGAAAAGCGTCTGGTCGGGTATGTCGTCCCGGTGGGGGCGGCTCCGGCCAACGCCGAGCTGCGCGCCTTCCTGCGCGCGACGCTGCCCGAGTACATGGTGCCGTGGACCTTCGTGGTGCTCGCCGCCATGCCGGTGACGGCGAACGGCAAGCTGGACCGCGCGGCTCTGCCGGCGCCGCAGCGGCGCGCCGCCACCTCCGCCGTGGCGCCGCGCAACGCCCTGGAGCGCGAGATCGCGGCGGCCTGGCGGGACGTTCTCGGCGTCGGCGCGATCGGCGTCGAGGACAATTTCTTCGAGGTGGGGGGCAGCTCGCTCCTGCTCGGCAAGCTGCAGGCGCGGCTCCGCCGCTCGCTGGGGCGGGACGTCCCCTTCGTCGACCTGTTCCGCCATCCGACCATCGAGAGCCTGGCGCGGAGCCTGGCCGCGGCGCCCGCTCCCGCGGCGCTGGCGGAGCAGGCGCGGGCGCGCACCGACACCCGGCGCGAGCGGATGAGCCAGCTCCAGAAGCGGCGGAAGAGATGAAAGACATCGAGGAGCTCGGAATGAGTGAGAGAGAGCAGGACGAGACAGCGCAGGGGATTGCCGTGGTGGGCCTGGCGGGACGTTTTCCGGGGGCGCCTTCGGCGGCGGCGCTCTGGCGCAACCTGCAGGGCGGCGTCGAGTCGATCTCCTTCTTCTCGGCGGAGGAGCTGGCGGCGGCGGGGATCGATCCGGCCGTGCTGGCGGACGCGCGCTACGTGCGCGCCAAGGGGGTGCTCGCCGGCGCCGATCTCTTCGATCCGGCCTTCTTCGGTTTCACGCCGCGCGAGGCCGAATGCATGGACCCGCAGCACCGCGTCTTCCTGGAGACCGCCTGGGAGGCGCTGGAGGACGCCGGCTGCGATCCCGAACGGGTCTCCGGTCGCATCGGCCTCTTCGCGGGCTGCGGGCCGAGCAGCTACCTGCTCACCAATCTCCTGCCTGCGGCCGGGGGCCTGGCGGCGGTCGGGGAGATGCAGCTCCTGCTCTTGAACGACCGCGACTTCCTCGCCACCCGCGCCTCCTACAAGCTCAACCTCCGCGGCCCGAGCATCGTCGTGCAGACCGCCTGCTCGACCTCCCTGGTGGCGGTCCATCTCGCCTGCCAGAGCCTGCTGACCGGCGACTGCGACGCCGCCCTGGCCGGCGGCGTCTCGATCGCCACCCCCCTGGTCTGCGGCTACGGCTGGCAGGAGGGCGGCGTCATGTCGCCCGACGGCCACTGCCGGGCCTTCGACGCCGCGGCGGGCGGCACGGTGCCGGGCGACGGCTGCGGCGTGGTGATGCTCAAGCGCCTCGTCGACGCCCTCACTGATGGCGATCCGATCTACGCCGTCATCCGCGGCTCCGCCGTCAACAACGACGGCTCCGCCAAGGTCGGCTTCACCGCCCCCGGCGTCGCCGGGCAGGCCGAGGTGATCGCCGAGAGCCTGATGATGGCGGACGTCGATCCCGCGACCCTCGGCTACGTGGAGACGCACGGCAGCGGCACCACCCTCGGCGATCCGATCGAGATCGCGGCCCTCACCCAGGCCTTCGCCGCCTCCGGCGCGCCGCCTCGTTCGATCGCGATCGGCTCGGTGAAGACCAATGTGGGACACTGCAACGCCGCGGCGGGCATCGCCGGGCTGATCAAGACCGTCCTGGCGGTGGAGCACGGCACGATCCCGCCCAGCCTGGGCTTCGCGACCCCCAATCCGCAGATCGATTTCGCCGCCGGCCCCTTCTACGTCGCCACCGCGGCGGCGCCCTGGCCGGAGACGGGAGAGCCGCGGCGGGCCGGGGTGAGCTCCTTCGGCATGGGCGGCACCAATGTCCACGCGGTGCTCGAAGAGGCGCCCGAGCCGGGCGACAGAGAAGCGCCGTCGCGCGCCTGGCAGCTTCTGGTGCTTTCGGCGCGCACTCCCGCCGCCCTGGACGCCGCGGCGGCCCGCCTCGCCGGGCACCTGGAGGCGCACCCCGATCGGTCACTCGCGTCGTTGGCAGACACTGCCTGGACGCTCCAGACCGGTCGCCGCGCCTTCGAGCACCGGCGCGTCGCCGTCGCCCGGGACGCCGCGGGCGCCGCCGCCGCCCTGCGCAGCCAGCGCGCCCTGAGCGGCCGGCGCGAGGCCGCCGGCCGCCCGGTGGTTTTTCTCCTCCCCGGCCTGGGAGACCAGTACGCCGGCATGGCGCGCGAGCTCCATGAGAGCGAGCCCGTCTTCCGCGAAGCCTTCGACCTCTGCGCTGGCCGCCTGACGCAGGTGCTGGAACCAGTGCGCGGCCGCGACCTGCGCGAGGTCCTCTTCACCGGCGTCGCCGCGGCGCGCCCGCTGCTGCGGCGTCCGGGCTCGGCTTCGGACACCCCGGCCGCCGACCTCCACCGCACCCTCTTCGCCCAGCCGCTCTGCTTCGCCGTCGAATACGCCCTCGCCCGCCTCGTGATGTCCTGGGGGATCGAGCCCGAGGCGATGATCGGCTACTCCGTGGGCGAGTACGTCGCCGCCTGCCTCTCCGGCGTCCTCTCCCTGGACGACGCCCTCGACCTCGTGGCCCGCCGCGCCCGGCTCATCGAAGAGCTCCCCGGAGGAGGCATGCTCGCCGTCCCACTCCCTGAAGCCGATCTCCTGCCACTCCTCACCGGAGACCTGGCCGGCGACCTGGCCATAGCGGCCACCAACGGCCCGCACCTCACCGTCGCCGCCGGCCCCTCCGCCGCCATGGACGCCCTGGAGCGCCGCCTCACCGAGCGCGGCGTCAGCACCATCCGCCTCCCCACCACCCACGCCTTCCACACCCCCATGATGGACCCCGCCGCCGCCGCCCTCACCGAAGCCGCCCGCCGCGTGACCGTGGGAGAGCCCCGCATCCCCTACCTCTCCAACGTCACCGGCGACTGGATCGCCGCCTCCCCGCCGTCCGATCCGTCCGATCCCACTTACTGGGCGCGCCACATGAGGGGCACCGTCCGCTTCGCCGAAGGCGCCGCGCGCCTCCTCGCGGAGCCTGAGCGCCTCTACCTGGAGCTCGGCCCCGGCGGCTCCCTCGGCGCCCTCCTGCGCCAGCACCCCGCCGCCGCGTCCCCGGGCGGCCTCACCGCCGTCGCCGCCCTGCCGCGCGCCGGCGAGGGGCGCTCCGACACCGAGGCGCTCCTCGAGGCCGTCGGCCGCCTGTGGATCGCCGGCGCCGAGATCGACTGGGAGCGCCTCCAGGGGATCGACCGCGGAGAGCGCCGCCGCCGCGCGCGCCTCCCCACCTATCCTTTCGAGCGCCAGCGGTGCTGGATCGATTCCGCGCCCTCCGCCGCACCGTCCGCCCCCGCCGAGGATCCCGCCGACTGGTTCTGGGCCCCCTCCTGGCGCCAAGCCCCTCTCGGCGTGAGCTTGAGGCGGGCGGCGGTTTCCTCCCCCCTGGGAGGGGGAGGGTTGGAGCAGGGGGGAGGCCAGGAGGGGGGCGATGCGAATGCCCACAAGCTCTCATTCCCCAGCGCTTTGCCCGAAGTCGGCGCCCCCCTCCTAACCTCCCCCCTTTCCCAACCGCCTCCCGCCCAGGGGGGAGGAAAAGGCACGGCACCCGAGAAGCTAACGCCTGTGGGCCAACCCCCTCTCCCGCGCACAGAGGCATCCGAGGAAGCCGGCTCCTGGCTCCTCTTCCTCGACCCCTGCGGCCTGGGAGAGCGCGCCGCCGCCGCGCTGCGCGCCGAAGGGAGCTCGGTGGTCACCGTCACCCCCGGCGAGATCTTCGCCGCCGCTGACGCCGCCGGCACCTTCACCCTCGATCCCGGCCGGCGGCAGGACTACGACGCCCTGATCACCGCTCTCCGCGGCGCCGGCCGGCTGCCGCGGCGCATCCTGCATTTCTGGGGCGTCACGGCGAAAGAGCCGGCGGACGGCGATGCCCTCACCCTGGGGCTGATCAGCGTCATGCTCCTCGGCCAGGCTCTCAGCGCCGCCGGTGCCCTGCCGGACGCGGGCGCTCCGCCGCTCCGCCTGGCCGCCGTCGGCAACGGCCTGGCCGAAGTGATGGATGGCGATCCGGTGTACCCCGGCAAAGCCGCGGTGCTCGGCGCGGTCAAAGTGATGACGCAGGAGATGCCGGGGCTCGCCTGCACCGCCGTCGACGTCGTCGCTGCCGGGGAAGAGCGGGCGGTCCGCCAGCTCCTCGACGAGATGGCCGGCCCGGTCCGGGACGGGGAGAGCTGCATCGCCTTCCGCGGCCGGCAGCGCTGGGCGCGCTCCTGGGCGCCGGTCCGCCTGAGCGCGCCAATCCAGCGCCTCGGCGGCGACGGCGCCTACCTGATCACCGACGGCACCTACGGGCCGGGGATGGCCATCGCCGAGCATCTGATCCGCAGCGGCTCCTCCGTCGTCCTCGTGATGCCTCTTCAGTTCCCGGCCCGCGAGCGCTGGGAGACCTGGGAAGCCCTCCCCGGCGTGCCTCCCGGCCAGGACGTCATCGGCGCCGCCGCCGGCCGCCTCCTCGCCCTGGAGGCGGGCGGGCTCCTCGACCGCGTCCTCCTGGTGCGCTCCTCGCCCAGCGACGCGGCGGGGCTGCGCGCCGCCTTCGCCGCGGCCCGCGCCCGCTTCGGCCGCGTCCGCGGCGTCTTCCACACCGCCGGCGCCTTCACCGGCGGCCTTATCCTCCTCAAGACCCCCGAGGCGCTGTTCGCCGCCGTCGATCCGGCGGTGCGCGGCGCCCGCGTCCTGCTGTCCGCCCTGCCGGTGGCCGCCGACGGCGGGCCCGAGCTGCCGGACTTCGTCCTCTTCTCCTCCTCGACCCTGGCGGTGGCAGGCGGCCTCGGCCAGATCGATCATGCCGCGGCCGGCTGCTTCCTGGAGGCGCTGGCCCTGCGACTAACCTCGGAAGGCCTACCCGGCGCCGCCGTGGCCGTGCATTGGGATCCCTACCAGTGGGGCGGCTGGCTGGCCGGCGCGGCGGGAGCCGCGGCGGGGCTGGCGCCGGACGAGATCCTCGCCAACCTCGAAACCTTCGGCGTGCCGTCCGGCGCCAGTGGCGACGCCCTGGAGCGCCTGCTCGCCGCCGGCCTTCCCGGCACCGCCGTTTCCACCCGCGACCTCGGCCAGCTCATCCGCGAGACCGACGCGCTCAGCCTCCAGGCGCTCGCCGGACAACTGGGACATGGCCCGCGCGAGACGCACCCGCGGCCCGGCCTCGCGACGGACTACAAACCGCCGGGCGACGAGCTGGAGGAGAAGCTCGCCGGCCTTTGGCAGGACCTCTTCGGCATCGCGCCGATCGGCATCGACGACAGCTTCCTGGAGCTCGGCGGCCATTCGCTCCTGGCCATCCAGATGGCCACCCAGCTCCGTGCCCGGCTCGCCGTCGACCTGCCGATCACGGTCGTCTTCGAGGCGCCGACCATCGCCCAGCTCGCCGGGGAAGTGCGGCGGGCGCGCGGCGAGGACGATCCCGCGGAGCTGGAGGCACTGCTCGCGCTGGTCGAAGGGCTCTCCCCGGAAGAGGCGGCGGAGAAGCTCGGGGCGATGGGGCTCTGACCGATGGCTGTCAACGACAGAATCGACCGCCTCGCCGCCTTGAGCCCCGAGCAGCGCGCGCTCTTCGAAAAGCTGCGCGAGCAGAGCCGGCCGGCGGCGCCGCGCGTGCCGCCGCCGGTGCGCCGCGCCGCGCCCCGCGACGGCACCGGCGACTGGCCGCTCTCGTTCGATCAGGAGAGGCTCCTGCGCCTGCACCGGGAAAGGCCGGATCTGGTCTCCTGGAACGTCGACGCCGGCAGCCGCATCCGCGGCGCTCTCGACGTCCCCCTGTTCCTGACCGCTTTTCACGACATCGTCCGCCGCCACGCCGCCTTCCGCACCACCTTTCCGATCCTCCCGGCCATAGACGGGCGGCCGGTGCAGCGCGTGGCCCGGTTCGTCGTGCCCGCCGCCTGCGTCCTCGACCTCTCCGCCCTGCCCGCCGCGCGGCGCGAGCCCGAGGCGCACCGGGCGATCTTCGATCACACCCGCCAGCCGTTCGACCTCGCCCGCGGGCCGCTGCTGCGCCTCGCCCTGGTCCGCCTGGAGGAGCGCGAGCACCTGTTCCTGCTCACCATCCATCACACGGCCACGGACTGGGTCACCTTCCAGGTCCTCTTCCAGGAGCTCCTCCAGGTCTATGAGGCGCTGCGCGACGGCCGTGCGTGCTTTCTGCCGCAGCTTCCGGTCCAATTTCCCGACTATGTTCTCTGGGAGCGCCAGCACTGGCAGGGCGAAGCTCTGGAAGAGGAGGCGGCCTTCTGGCGGCGGCAGCTCGACGGCTACCCGCTCGCTCTCAATTTGCCGGGCCGGCCGCGGCCGGCAGCACAGAGCCAGAGAGGCGGTCTCTTCCCGGTGCGCGCCGGGGCGGCGGTCTCCGACCGGCTGCGCGCTCTGGCGCGGCGCGAAGGGGGGACGATGTTCATGGCCGTCCTCGCCGTCCTCGGCATCGTCCTCCAGCGCTTCACGGGCGAGGAGCGCTTCCTGATCGGCTCGAACGGCGCCAACCGCGCGCGGCCCGAGCTGGAGGCGGTGGCCGGCTTTTTCCTCAACCAGATCCCCTTTGCCGTCGACCTGTCCGGCGAGCCGACCTTCCGCGAGCTGCTCGGCCGGGCGCGGCGGACCGCCCTCGCCGCCTACGCCCACCAGAACCTGCCGTTCAGCAAGCTGATCGAGGCCCTGGGCGCGGCGGACGACGGCAGCCGCAATCCGGTCGTCCAGGTGATCCTCCTCCTGCTCGAAGGGGAGAGCGGCGCGGAGGCCGGCGACCTGCGCTTCGAGCCGGTCGGCCTCTTCGACGGCAATTCCCGCTGGGATCTGATGTTCGGCCTCTACGACTTCCACGACGCCGGGCTCACCGGGCCGCTGGAGTACAACGCCGACGTCTTCGACGCGCCGGCGGTCGGCCGGCTGCTGGAGCTGTTCTACCGCCTGCTCGACGCGGTCACCGCCGATCCGGACGTCCGCCTCTCCGCCCTGCCGCGCCTCGAGGATGTGGAGGACGAGGGATGAGCGTCACGGACCGCCTCGCCGCCCTGACTCCCGAGCAGCGCGCCCTGTTCGAACGCCTGCGCGAAGCGCAGAAGAAGGCCGCCGCGCCGCCGCGCCATCAGCCGCCGCCCATGCGCAGGGCGGCCGGCCCGCGGGACCAGGGCTTCCCCCTCTCCTACGCGCAGCAGCGGCTCTGGTTCCTCCAGCAGCTCAATCCGGAGAGCCCGGCCTACAACCTGGCGGTCGGCGTCCGCTTCCTGGGCGCGCTCGAACCGGCCGCGCTCGCCGCCGCCGTCAACGAGGTGGTGCGCCGCCACGAGACCCTGCGCACCCGCTTCCCCCTGGAAGACGGCCGGCCGGTGCAGGTGATCACTCCGCCGCAGCGCACAGATCCTGCCCCGATCGACCTCTCCGCCCTGTCCGCGGCCTGCCGCGAGGGCGAGCTGCGGCGGCTCCTGCGGGAGATGGCGGCGCGCCCTTTCGATCTGGAGAGCGGGCCGCTCCTGCGCACCTTCCTCTTCCGCCTCGCGGTGGCGGATCACGTGCTGCTCGCCACCCTGCACCACATCGTCGCCGACGCCTGGTCGGGAGCCGTCCTGGTCCAGGAGGTCGGCGCCCTCTACGTGGCGTCCATGCAGGGGCGGCCCGCGTTCCTCCCCGCGCTGCCCATCCAGTACGCGGACTACGCGGTCTGGCAGCGGAGCTGGCTCACCGGCGAGGTGTTGCAGGCGGAGCTCGACTGGTGGCGTGAGCGGCTGGCCGGCGCGCCGCCGCGGATCGAGCTGCCGGCCGACCGGCCGCGGGCCGACTCGAAAGGCCGGGCGGGCTGGCGCGCCGGCAAGCTCCGGGCCGCTCTGCCGCCCGCTCTGTCGCAGCGTCTCGCGCAGCTCGGCCAGCGCGAGGGAGCGACGCTCTTCCAGGTCCTCATGGCCGCCTTCCAGATCCTCATCGGCCGCCTCGGCGCGCAGGACGATCTGCCGGTGGCCACCGTGGTGGCCAACCGCCTGCAACCCGAGATCGAGCCGCTGATCGGCTTCTTCGTCAACACCCTGGTGGTGCGCGGCCGGCTCGGCGGGGACGACACGTTCCTGAGCTTCCTGCACCGCACGCGCGCCGGGATGATCGCCGTCACGCAGCACCAGGAGGTCTCCTTCGAGCAGGTGGTGGAGGCCGTCCGCCCGCAGCGCATGCCGGGCGAGACGCCGTTCTTCCAGGCCCTCTTCGCGCTCCAGAACGCGCCGAGCCCGGAGGCCGAGCTGCCCGGCCTGCGCTTCGCCGCCGAGACGGCGGACAGCGGCGAAGCCAAGATCGACCTCGCCTTGCAGCTCTCCGAGACCGCCGCGGGGCTCGCCGGCGAATGGGCCGGCGAATGGGAATACCGCGCCGATCTGTTCGACGCTTCCACCGTGGCGCGGATGGCGGAGCATTTCCACAATCTCCTCCAGGCGGCGGTGGACGATCCCGAGCGCGGCGTCTTCGCGCTGCCTCTCCTCTCCGCGGCGGAGCGCCACCAGGCGCTGGTCGAGTGGAACGAGGAGGCGGGCGCGGCGCTGGACGGCCCGCCGGTGCACCTTCAGATCGCCGCCGTCGCGGCGGCGCACCCCGCGGCGCCGGCCCTCGTCTTCCCCGGCGGCATCTGGAGCTACGGCGAGCTCGACCGGCGGGCCGGCGCCCTGGCCCGGCGCCTGCGGGAGCGGGGCATCGGGCCGGAGCGGATCGTCGCCGTCTGCGCCGAGCGCTCGCCGGAGATGATCCTGGGCCTCCTCGCCGTGCTCGCGGCCGGCGGCGCCTATCTCCCCTTCGATCCGCGCCTTCCGGCCGAGCGCCTGCGTTTCCTGTGGGAGGATGCCGGCCGGCCTTTGATCCTGGCGCCGGAGGCGCTGCTGCCCGCCCTTCCCACGGCGAGCCTGGCGAGCTGGGTGCCTCTGGAAGCGCCGGCCGCCGTCCCGGCCGAGCCCGGCGCGGGCGCCGCCATCGACGGCGGTCATGCGGCCTACCTGATCTACACCTCGGGCTCCACCGGACAGCCGAAGGGCACGCTCGTCACGCACCGCGAGCTGCGGCGGCGGATCGCAGGGCTGGCGCGGCTGACCGGGATCGGCGCGGGCTCGCGGGTGCTCCAGCTCTCCGCGTTCTCCTTCGACGGCTCGGTGGCCGAGATCTTCGGCTCTCTCACCCGGGGAGCGGAGCTCCACCTCGTCACTCCGGAAGAGGCGCTGCCGGGCACCGCCTTCGTCCGCGTCCTGCGCGAGCGGCGGATCACGCACGCCTTCTCGACGCCGCAGATCCTGCTCGCTTCGCCGGCGGAGGAGCTGCCGGACCTCGTGCGGCTGATCGTCGGCGGCGAGGCCTGGCCGGCCGAGCTGGCCGGGCAGTGGGGGTCTGGCCGTGTCGCCAACGGCTACGGTCCCACCGAGACGGCGGTCATCGCGACTCTCGGCTTCGGTATCCGGCCGGGCGAAAAGCCTGCCATCGGCCGGCCCGTCGAGGGGACGCGGGCCGCCGTGCTCGATCCGGGCTTCGCGCCGGTGCCGATCGGAACGGCGGGGGAGCTGTGGCTCGCCGGTGCCGGCCTGGCGCGGGGTTATCTGCGGCGGCCCGATCTGACCGCCGACCGCTTCCGTCCCGATCCGTCCGGCGACCTGTGGAGCGAGCCGGGCGCCCGCATGTACCGCACCGGCGACCTGGCGCGCCAGCTCCCGGACGGCCGGATCGACTTTCTGGGACGCGGCGACGACCAGGTCAAAATCCGCGGCTTCCGCATCGAGCCGGGGGAGATCGAGGCGGCCCTGCTCGCTCATCCGCGGGTCGCCGAGGCGGTGGTGGTGATGCGCGGCGACTGGGGCGGGGAGAGGCGGCTGGTGGCCTACTGCGTACCCGCTGCCGGCGCGGCTGCAAGCGATGCCCCGCTCCTGGCCGCGTTGCGCGGGCACCTCGCCGCCCTGCTGCCCGACTACATGGTGCCGGCGGCGATCGTCGTCCTGCCGGAGCTGCCGCTCAACGCCAGCGCCAAGGTGGACCGCGCGCGCCTGCCCTCTCCGGGCGACCTGGCCGGCCCGGAGACGGACGACGGCGCCGGCGCGGCTCCCCGCACCCCCGCCGAGGAGCTGGTCGCCGGGATCTGGGCCGATCTGCTGGACCTGCCGCGCGTCGGCCGCCGCGACGACTTCTTCGCCCTGGGCGGGCATTCGCTGCTCGCCACCCGTGTGGTGTCGCGGCTGCGCGAGGCGGCCGGTGTCGAGCTGCCGGTGCGCGAGGTGTTCACCTCTCCCACCGTGGCGGCGCTCGCCGCGGCGCTCGAAGCCGCGCTCGCGGCAGAGTCGGGAGATGGACCGCCGCCGATCCGGCCGGTGCCGCGGGACGGCGCCCTGCCGCTCTCCTTCGCCCAGGAGCGCCTCTGGTTCCTCGACCGCCTGGCCCCCGGGAGCACGGCCTACACCATCCCGCTCGTCCTCGCCGCCCATGGCTCTCTTTCCGTGCCCGCCATGGAGGCTGCCCTGGGGGAGATGGTGCGCCGCCACGAGGCGCTCCGCACCACCTACGCGGCCCGGGGCGACCGGCCGGTCCAGATCATCGCGCCGCCCGGCCGCCGGGAGCTGCCCCTGGTCGATCTCGGCGCTTTGCCGGAGGAGCGGCGCCGGGAGGAAGCACGGTCGCTTTCCGACGCGGCGGTGGCGCGGCCGTTCGACCTGGAGCGCGATCCGGTGCTGCGCGCCGCCGCCGTGCGCCTCGGCCCGGCCGAGCACGTCCTGCTGCTCACCGTCCATCACATCGCGGCCGACGGCTGGTCGATCGGCGTCATGGTGGAGGAGATCGCCGCGCTGTATGCGCCGGCGTCTGCTCCCGCCATCTTGCCCGAGCTGGCGGTCCAGTACGCGGACTTCGCGGTCTGGCAGCGCGACTGGCTGCGCGGCGAGGTGCTCGAACGCCAGCTCGCCTACTGGCGGCGGGAGCTGGCGGACGCTCCGGCGCTCGACCTGCCCACCGACCGGCCGCGCCCGCCCGCCCAGAGCTTCCGCGGCGCCACCCGCATGCACCGCATCGGGCCGGAGACGGCGCGCGGCATCGCCGGCCTGGCGCGGCGGACGGACGCGACGCTGTTCATGGTCCTCCTCGCCGCCGTCCAGACCCTCCTCGGCCGCTATGCCGGGCAGGACGACGTGGTCCTCGGCTCGCCGATCGCCAACCGCACCCGCGCCGAGGTCGAGCCGCTGATCGGCTTCTTCGTCAACACCCTGGTGCTGCGCGGCGACCTCTCCGGCGATCCGCCGTTCACCGGGCTCGTCGCCCGCTCGCGCCGGCTGGCCCTGGAGGCCTACGCGCACCAGGACCTCCCCTTCGAGCGCTTGGTGGAGGAGCTGCGCCCCGAGCGGCGGCTGGCCAACAATCCGCTGTTCCAGGTGATGCTCGCGGTGCAGAACACGCCGCTGCGCCCCATCGAGCTGCCGGGCCTGACCTTCTCCCCCGTGGGCTTCGACGTCCCGGCCACCCGCTTCGATCTGGAGATCTTCTTCACCGAGGTGGCGGACGGCTTGGCGGTGCAGCTCAGTTGGAGCACCGATCTGTTCGACGAGCCGACCGTGCTGCGCCTGGCGGAGCACCTCGACGCCCTCCTCGCGGCGGTGCTGGAGGACCCCGATCGCCGCCTCTCGGACCTCACGGCGACCGCGCTCCTCACCCCGCCGCAGCGCCACCAGCTCCTCGCCGAATGGAACGACACGGCGGCGGAGCTGCCGCGCGCGGACGTCTTCTCGCTCTTCGCCGCGCAGGCTCGGCGCCGGCCGGGCGCCGTGGCGCTCATTTCCGAAGAGGGGGATCTCACCTACGGCGAGCTCCACGCCCGCGCCGTCCGCCTCGCCCACCGCCTCGCCGCCGCCGGGGTGGGACCCGAGATCCGCGTCGCGATCCTGGCGCAGCGCTCGCCGGCGCTGATCGCCGGCCTCCTGGGCATCCTCGGGGCCGGCGGCGCCTATGTCCCGCTCGATCCGTCGTACCCCGCCGAGCGCCTCGCCTGGATGCTCGCGGACTGCGGCGCCCGCGTCCTCCTCGCCCCTCGCGAGCTGCTGGCGGAGATTCCACCAGGGACGGCCCCGCTCGTCCTGGAGCTGGCGGACGACCCCCTGGGGAGCGGAGAAGCCGCTTCGGATCTCGCGCCCGTGCCGCCCGACGCCCTCGCCTATGTGATGTACACCTCGGGCTCCACCGGCCGCCCGAAAGGCGTCGGCGTCACGCACCGCAACATCGTGCGCCTGGTGCGGGAGAGCGGCTTCGCGGACCTCGGCGAGGAGCAGGTCTTCCTGCAGCTCGCACCGGTCTCCTTCGACGCCTCGACCCTGGAGATCTGGGCGCCGCTCCTGAACGGCGGGCGTCTCGCCGTCTTCCCGCCGCGCCGGCCGTCGCTGGAAGAGCTGGGCGAGGCGATCGCGCGCCGGGGCGTCACCACCCTCTGGCTGACCGCCGGCCTCTTCCACGAGATGGTGGACGGCGGCCTGGAGGCGCTGCGCCCACTGCATCAGCTCCTGGCGGGGGGCGACGTGCTCTCGCCGTCCCACGTCCGCCGCGTCCTCGCCGGTCTGCCGGGCCTCACCCTGATCAACGGCTACGGCCCGACGGAGGGGACGACGTTCACCTGCTGCTACAGGATGACGAGCCCGGAGGAGGCATGGTCAACCGTGCCGATCGGCCGGCCGATCGGCAACACCCGGCTGCATATCTTGGATGACGCGGGGCGGCCGGTGCCGATGGGTGCCTGGGGCGAGTTGCTCGCGGGCGGCGCAGGCATCTCGCGCGGCTATCCGGGGCGCCCGGACCTCACCGCCGAGCGCTTCGTCCCCGATCCCTGGTCCGCGCTGCCCGGCGAGCGCCTGTACCGGACCGGCGACATCGTCCGCCACCGCCCGGACGGCCGCATCGAGATCCGGGGCCGGCGCGACGAGCAGATCAAGCTGCGCGGTTTCCGCATCGAGCTGGGGGAGATCGAGGGCGCCCTCGTCCGCCACCCGGCGGTGGGCGCGGCGGCGGTGACGGCGCGCGACGACGGCGGCCCGGCCGGCCGCCGTCTGGTCGCCTACGTGGTGCCGCGGCCGGACGGCCGGGCCGCCTTCGGGGAAGAGGGAGAGGATCTTCAGCACGTCGAGCAGTGGCGCGCCCTCTACGACCAGACCTACGCCCAGGGTCCGCCGCCCGAGGCCGGGGGCGACGCCGCCTTCAACGTCCAGGGCTGGAACAGCAGCTACACCGGCGAGCCGATCCCGGCCGCGGAGATGCGCGAGTGGCTGGAGGGGACCGTCGGCCGCCTCCGCGCCCTGCCGCACCGCCGCGTCCTGGAGGTCGGCTGCGGCACCGGCCTGCTGCTCTTCCGCCTCGCGCCCGAGGCGGAGCTCTACCGCGGCACCGACTTCTCGGCGGTGGCGCTGGCCCAGGTCCGCGCCGAGCTGGAGCGCCGCGGCCTGCCGCGGGTGGAGCTGGCCCAGGGCCTCGCCGACGACTGGACCGGCGTCGCCCCCGGCACGTTCGATCTCGTCGTCCTCAATTCGGTGGTCCAGTACTTCCCTGACGTCGACTACCTCGTCCGCGTGCTCACCGGCGCCGTGGCGGCCGTGGCGCCCGGCGGCGCGGTGTTCGTCGGCGACGTGCGCAGCCTGCCGCTCCTCGAAGCCTTCCACACCTCGGTGGAGCTGTTCCAATCCCCGGGCTCGCGCAGCATCGCCGAGCTGAAGCGGCGGGTGCGGCGGCGCGTCGCGGACGAAGAAGAGCTGCTCCTCGATCCCACCTTCTTTCTCGCCCTCGCCCGCCGCCTGCCGGGGATTCAAAGCGCCGAGCTGCTGCTCAAGCCAGGGCAGGCGCACAACGAGCTGACCCGCTTCCGCTACGACGTGGTGTTGAGAGTCGGGGAGGGGCTCGCCCCCGAGGTCGCAGGTGAGCTGCGCCTCACAGGCCTGCTCAACGCCCGTCTCACCGAGGAGGCCGCGGCCTTGGCGCTGCTCGCCTCCGAGACGGAGCTCGAGACCGTCGAGGAGCTGCGCCGCGCCTTGTCGGATCTGACCGATCGGTCCGATCGGTCCGATCGGTCCGATCCGACCGATCTGACAAGGCGCGGCGCAGCCCCCGGCCCGGGCCTCGATCTCCCCTGGAGCGCGTACGCCAACGATCCCCTGCGTGCCGGCGCGGCGCGGCGGCTGGTGCCGGAGCTGCGCCGCTTCCTGGAGGCGGAGCTGCCGGACTACATGGTGCCGGCGGCCTTCGTCGTCTTCGCTGCGCTGCCGCTCACCACGAACGGCAAGGTGGACCGCGCCGCCCTGCCGGAGCCGGAGAGCCCCGGCGCGCCCGCCGGGAGCTGGATCGCGCCCTCCACTCCTCTCGAAGAGCTCATCGCGCGCGTCGCCGCCGAGATCCTGGGCGTCGAGCGGGTCGGCATGCAGGACAGCTTCTTCGACCTCGGCGGGCACTCCCTGCTCGCCACCCAGCTCACCTCGCGGCTCACCCGGGAGCACGGCATCGCCATGACGCTGCAGATGATCTTCGACGCTCCGACCCTGGGCGACCTCGCCGACCGCATCGTCGAGCAGGAGCTCGCCGCCGCCGACGGCGCGCTCCTCGACGAGATGATGGACGAGATGGAAGGGCTGTCCGCCGAAGAGGAGGGCGCGCGGTGACCGATCCGGCCTCCAGCCGCCTCGCCGGGCTCTCCCGCGAGCAGCGCGCCCTCCTCTTCGAGCAGCTCCGCAAACGCCGGGAGCGCAGCGGAGCGCCGCCGGAGCGCATCCCGCGCCGGGCGCCGGATCTCCAGCCGCTCCCCGCCTCCTTCGCCCAGGAGAGGCTGTGGTTCCTCGACCGCCTGGAGCCGGGAGGCTCGGCCTACAACATCCCCCTCGCCCTGGGCATCCGCGGCGCCGTGTCGCCGGCCGCCCTGGCCGCCATCCTCGGCGAGGTGGTGCGCCGCCACGAGGCCGTGCGCACCACGTTCCGCGAGCACGCCGGCCAGCCGGTCCAGGAGATCGCGCCGGCCGGCTGCTGGGAGCTGCCGCTGGTCGATCTCAGCCGTCTGCCGCGGGCGCTCGGCGACGTCGAGACGCGGCGCCTCGCCCAGGAGGAGGTGGTGCGCCCCTTCGACCTGGAGCACGGCCCTCTCCTGCGCGCCTGCCTGCTGCGCCACGGCGCGGCGGAGCACGCCCTCCTGCTCGACATGCATCACATCATCTCGGACGGCTGGTCGATGGGCGTGCTGGTGCGCGAGATCACCGCCCTCTACGGCGCCCTCGTCGCCGGCAAGCCGTCGCCGCTGCCCGAGCTCTCCATTCAATACGCCGATTTCGCGGTGTGGCAGCGCGGCTGGCTGCGCGGCGAGGTGCTGGAAGGCCAGCTCTCCTACTGGCGGGAGCGGCTGGCCGGCGCGCCCACCTCTCTCGACCTGCCGTTCGACCGCCCGCGCCCCGCCGTCCCTTCCAGCCGGGGGACGCGCTTGCAGGTCGCCTTCGCCGCCGATCTCTCGCGCGCCGTGGAGCGGCTCGCCCGGCGCTTCGAGGCGACGCCGTTCATCGTCCTCCTCGCCGCCTTCCAGGCGCTCCTCGGCCGCTTCACCGGACAGCAGGACATCCCCGTCGGCTCGCCGATCGCCAACCGCAACCGCGGCGAGATCGAGCCGCTGATCGGCTTCTTCGTCAACACCCTGGTGCTGCGCGCCGATCTCGCCGGCGATCCGCCGTTCCGCGCCCTGCTCGCCCGGGTGCGCCAGACGACGCTCGATGCCTACGCCCACCAGGACCTCCCCTTCGAGCATTTGGTGGATGAGCTGCGGCCGGAGCGCCATCTGTCGGTGAACCCGCTGTTCCAGGTCATGTTCGCGGTGCAGAACGCTCCCCTGGGCCGCATGGATCTGCCGGGCCTGTCGCTCTTTCCGGTGGACTTCGAGACTCCCACCGTGCAGTTCGACCTCGAGCTGAATTTCTGGGAGAGGGACGACGGGCTCCTCGCCACGCTGGCCCACAGCAATGCGCTCTTCGACTCCCCGACCCTGCTGCGCCTCGCCGCCCAGCTCGAGGCGCTCCTGGAGGCGGTGGTCACGGACGACGGGCGCCGGCTCTCCGAGCTGCCGCTGCTGCCGGAGGGCGCCCGCCACCAGCTCCTGGCGGAGTGGAACGACACCGAGAGGCAGGAGGAGCCGCGGAGCGCCGTGGAGCGTTTCGCGGCGCAGGTGGCAGAGTCGCCGGAAGCGGTAGCCTTGGAGACGGATGCCG
>Ga0307506_10000126_pt1 | contig 28317 bp, 24 predicted proteins | sample 25_S_MG_FD_202175 | JGI IMG/M metagenome (GOLD analysis project Ga0307506, IMG submission 202175) | Soil microbial communities from Populus trichocarpa stands in riparian zone in the Pacific Northwest, United States - 25_S | ecosystem: Environmental > Terrestrial > Soil > Riparian zone > Trees... | reverse complement strand
CGGTCGATCGTTCCCTGCGGATCGTCGCCGGAGCGGTATTTGGGCAGCTCCAGGAAGACATACTGCACCTGGGAGAGGCCGAGGGCGCCGCCGTGCTGCTCCTGCATCCGCCAGCGGCTGAGCATCGGCACCGGCGCGCCGCCCTGAACCGGCGGCCCGGGCCAGAGCAGGAAATCGCAGATCGTCACCCCCACCACGTCGTCGAGACCGGGGTAGTCCTCCCCGGCGCGCAGTTGGGTGACGTAGGCCTTGGAGGCGTTGTACACCACCCGCTTCTCGAAGCCCTCGACCTTGAGCACCTGCATCTCCACCACATAGTGCCGGCCGCGCTGGTCGAAGCACTTGACGTCGACCACCGACTGCTTCAGCTCCTCGACCGGCACGTGCTGCGCGGGGGAGAGGTATTGGAGGTCGACGATCCGATGGTCGCCGGAGAGCTCCAGAAGCGCGTTGAGCAGCTCGATGAGGAGCGGCTTATGGACTTCGCTGCCAAAAATGCGCTTGAAGACGAAGTCGGTCTTGGGATCCGCGAATACAGGTCGCATGGAGACATTCTACCGCAAGCTGGAGGAGGCCGGAGGCCGAGCCCCGTTGGTCTCCGAGCGCGGCGCGGCGGGCCCTCTTTTTCGAATATTCAGCATTCAAAGGAGAGTACAAAAACTCCTCTCTAGAGAGGATGCGGAGGGGCTCAAATATCCTCTCTAGAGAGGATGGTCAAGCTGTGTCGCAGGCGCTAACCTCTGTGAAACGCAAGCCGAAGGCTCTCAAGGAGGAAAGACATGAAACGGTCGCTCCGCGGTCTACCCATCCGGCCCCTGCTCGGGCTGGCGCTGCTGCTGCTGCTCGGGCTCGTCCTGGCAGCTCCCTCCGTTGCACAACCGATCGAGACGACGAATACCTACAAGATCTCGAACGTCTCCGACGTCGAAACCCGTTCCGCCATCGCCCGCACCGGCGCCGGCATCTTCGAGGTCGGCCGCGATTACGTCCTCGTCGAAGCCACGACATCCGAGGCCAGGGCCTTGAAAGGCCTGGGCCTGAAGCTCGTGGACTTCCAGATGCCGACGCCCCTCGTCAATCTCTTCCCCTCGGCGGATGCGAATTACCACGACTACGCCGAAATGGTGGCCGAGCTCCAGCAGGCCGCGTTCGATCACCCGGCGATCGTCTCCCTGTCGAGCGTCGGCCTGGCCTATGAAGGGCGCACGCTCTGGGTGGTCAAGATCTCCGACAACGTGGGCGTGGACGAGGACGAGCCCGAGGTGCTCTTCACGCATCATCAACACGCCCGCGAGCACCTGACCGTCGAGATGGGCCTCTATACCTTGCGGATGCTCACCGACGAATACGGCGTCGATTCTCAGATCACCAACCTGGTCGACAACCGCGAGATCTGGCTCGTCTTCGACGCCAATCCGGACGGCGGCGAATTTGACATCGCGACCGGGTCGTACGTCTCCTGGCGGAAGAACCGGCAACCGAACGCGGGCACGAGTGCCATCGGCACCGATCTCAACCGCAACTGGGGCTACCGGTGGGGCTGCTGCGGCGGCAGCAGCGGCTCGCCGAGCAGCGACACCTACCGGGGAGCGGCCGGCTTCTCGGCCCCGGAGACCGCGGTGCTGCGCGACTTCGTGAACAGCCGCGTGGTCGGCGGCGTGCAGCAGATCAAGGCCCACATCGACTTCCACACCTACGCCGAGCTCGTGATGTGGCCCTATGGCTACACGTTGACCGACGTGCCGGCCGACATGAGCCAGGACGACCATGACGCGTTCGCGGCGATGGGCCAGGCCATGGCGGCCACCAACGGCTACACGCCGCAACAGATGAGCGACCTCTATATCACCGATGGAACGATCTGCGACTGGCTCTACGGCGTCCACCACATCTTCTCCTACACCTTCGAGATGTATCCGGTGACGTCCGGACAGGGCGGCTTCTATCCTCCGGACGAGGTGATCCCGGCCCAGACGGCCCGCAACCGTGCCGCGGTGCTCTACCTGCTCGAGCAGGCCGCCTGCCCGTACGCCGTGATCGGCAAGCAGGCGCAATATTGCGAGGCGGTGCCGGGCGCGCCGAGCGGGCTCGCGGCGACGCCTGGCAACGGCCAGGTCAGCCTCTCCTGGACGGCCGCGAGCGGCGCCACCGAGTACAACGTCCATCGCAGCACAGTGAGCGGCGGACCTTACACGGCCATCCAGAGCAACTGGACCGGCACGAGCTTTACCGATACCGGTCTGACCAACGGGACGGCTTATTACTACGTCGTGACCGCCACCAACGGAGTGGGGGAGGGGCCGAATTCGAACGAAGCCTCGGCCACGCCGGTCGCTCCGCCGACCGTCGTCACCTTCACCTCCGTCGCCGCCCAGGACGGCTGGGTGCTGGAGTCGACCGAGACCTCGAACGCCGGCGGCTCCATCGACGCGACCGCCAACACCACCAGCGCTCTGCGGGTGGGCGACGACAACAAGGACAAGCAGTACAAGTCGGTCGTCTCCTTCGACACCTCGTCGATCCCCGACGGCGCCACCATCCTCTCGGTGACCCTGCGTCTGCTCCGCGGCACGCTCTCCGGCACCAGCCCGTTCACCACCCACGGCACCTGCTGGGTGGACGTCCAGCCGGGCAGCGGCTTCTCGGGGTCGACGACGCTCCAGACCGGCGACTTCCAGGCCGCGGCGACCGCCGTCCAATCGGCGAGCCTCTCCAACGCCGCGTCGAACGGCACCTGGTCGACAGGCAGCTTGAACGCCGCGGGCCTGGCGGCGATCGACAAGACGGGAACGACGCAGCTCCGCGTCTATTTCAACCTCGACGACAACGACGACACAGGCAACGACTACATCGGCTACGACTCGGGCGACAACGGAACCGCGGCCAACCGGCCACAGCTCGTGGTGACGTACCAGTAGGAAATTCAACGACGGCACACCAGAAAGGACGCCAGACCATGAAAAATTCTTTGCGCAGCATGACTCTCGCCTTGCTGGCCGCGCTGCTCCTCGGGGCAACGGTCAGCCGGGCCCAGGCCGTTCCCGCCACCCTGCCGCCTGCTGACGCAGCGACGCGCGCCCGCGTCGCCGAAGGCTTCGGCAAAATGCCGCTTTATTTCGTCGAAAACCGCGGGCAGCTCGACTCGCGCGTCGCCTACTACATCCCCGGGAAGGACAAGACGATCTATTTCACGGAACAAGGCCTGACCTTCGCTTTGAACGGGCCGGCGGAGCGCTGGGCGCTCAAGCTCGATTTCGTCGGCGCCCGGGCCGGTGTGCGCCCCGAAGGACAGGAGCCCACCGGGGCCACCGTCAGCTATTTCAAAGGCCGCCCTGCGCAGCAGCAGGCGGGTCTCAAGACCTATTCCCAGATCGTCTACCGCGATCTGTGGCCGGGGATCGACCTGGTCTACGCGGGGACGGCCCAGCGGATGAAGTACACCTTCCGGGTCAAGCCCGGCGCCGATCCCGATCAGATCCGTCTGGCCTGGCGTGGCGCTCACGGAGTCGAGCTCAATGCGGCGGGCGAGCTCGCGGTGACGACGCCGGCGGGCGGTTTCACCGACGAGCGCCCGGTCTCCTGGCAGGAGGCGGACGGACGGCAGGTCGAGGTGGCGACGAGATACCGGCTCACCGCGAACGGCGGGCTGCGGAAGGCGTCGACCGCAGGGGCCGCACAAGCCGCCGTCACCTACGGCTTCGAGGTGGGGGATTACGACCGCAGCCGGGAGCTGGTCATCGATCCGGCGGTGCTGGTGTACGCGGGCTTTATCGGCGGCGACGACGACGATACCGGCTTTGGCATCGCGGTGGATGGCGCGGGCAACGCCTACGTCACCGGCAGGACCAGCTCCACCGAGACGAGCTTCCCCGCGACGGTCGGGCCGGACCTGACCTACAACGGCGCCGGCGACAACGACGCCTTCGTGGTCAAGATCAATGCGGCCGGCACGGCGCTCGTCTACGCCGGCTTCATCGGCGGCAGCAGCGATGACATTGGCAGTGGCATCGCGGTGGACGGCGCAGGCCGCGCCTACGTCACCGGCAGTACCGGATCCACCCAGACGAGCTTTCCCGTGACGGTCGGGCCGGACCTGACCTTCAACGGCGTCGCCGGCACTGACGCCTTCGTGGCCAGGGTCAATGCGGCCGGCACCGCGCTCGATTATTGCGGCTACATCGGCGGCAGCGGCGGCGAAGGTGGCAATGGCATCGCGGTGGATGGCGCGGGCAACGCCTACGTCACCGGTCTTACCTTCTCCTTGAACCTCCCCGTGACGGTCGGGCCGGACCTCACCCTCGGCGGCGGAGAAGATGCCTTCGTAGCGAAAGTCAATGCGAGCGGCACGGCCCTTCTCTATGCCGGCTACATCGGCGGCAGCGGGACCGATGCAGGATATTCCATTGTGGTGGACAGCGCAGGCAACGCCTACGTCACCGGCTTTACCGCTTCCGACGAGACGACCTTCCCGGTGACGATCGGGCCGGACCTCACCTACAACGGCGATACCTCTGATGCCTTCGTAGCGAAGGTCAACGCGAGCGGCACCGCGTTCCTCTATGCCGGCTACATCGGCGGCAGCGGTCAAGACGTGGGGATTGGCATCGCGGTGGATAGCACGGGCAGCGCCTACGTCACCGGCAGGACCGACTCCGACGAGACGAGCTTCCCGGTGGCGGTCGGGCCGGACCTCACCCATAACGGAGGCCTGGATGCCTTTGTGTCGAAGGTCAACGCGAGCGGCACGGCGTTGGTGTATGCCGGCTACATCGGTGGCAGCGGCTCTGACCTTGGGCTCGGCATCGCGGTGGACAGCGCCGGCAAGGCCTACGTCGCCGGCTCGACCGACTCCGACGAGACGAGCTTCCCGGTGACGGCCGGGCCGGATCTCACCTATAACGGAGGTCTTTTCCAGGGCGATGCCTATGTGGCGAAGATCGCTGCGAGCGGCGCGGCGCTCGACTATTGCGGCTACGTCGGGGGCAGCTTCGATGACTTGGCCTTTGGCATCGCGGTGGACAGCGCGGGCAACGCCTACGTCACCGGCTCGACCTTTTCCTTCGATAGCTTCCCGGTGACGGTCGGGCCAGGCTTGACCTACAACGGCGGCGCCGCCGATGCCTTCGTGGCGAAGATCGCCGAGCCGACACCCCAGGATCAGATCAGGTCGCTCATCGCCCAGATCAACGCGCTGGTCGCGGAAGGCGCGCTGGCGTCCAACAAGGCCAATCCGCTGATCACCAAGCTCGAATCCGTCATTGCCAAGCTCGATGCGTCGAATGTCGGCGCGGCCTGCAACCAGCTCGGCGCGTTCCTCAACCAGCTCAACGCCTATATCGGCAACGGCACCCTCACGGCGGCCCAAGGGCAGGCGCTGATCGACGCCACGAACGCCATCAAGGCCAACCTTGGCTGTTAGGCTCACCTGTTCCCATCGGCCCAACGATCACGCCGGGCTCTTGCGGGAGCCCGGCCTTAACAAAAAGGAGACCGATCATGAAAGCCCATCTCACGTTCGCCTTGCTGGCCGCGGCCGTTGTCTGGTGCGCGAGCCCCGCGACGGCCGACCCGCACGGAAATCATGACGATTTCACCGGCACCTATTTCACGTCGCCCACGCCGCCGGCGGCCGAGATTCTCCAGATCCACAGCGACGGCACGGCGATCCTCACCACGTCGGACCAGGTCACGGTGGGCGCCGGGGGCCTCACGTTCAGCGACAGCATCGGCTCCTGGAGGGCGCTCGGGCCGCGGAAGCTGTCGGCGCGTTTCCTCAACCTCAACTTCGCCGGCATCATCCCCTCGGCGACGTTCGCGGGGACTGCGGTCGTGGACTATGTGTACCAGTTCTCGGCGAGCTTCGACACCATCACAGTGACCTGCGACGGCAGGATCTTTGCGCCGGGGGTGAACCCGCTCGACCCCGGCTCGACTCCCTACATCACGTTCGACTGCAGCAACCTGGCCGGGCATCCCTACCAGCGCGTGCAGGTCCCGTAGCGGTAAGGAGCGCACCTCACCTGGCATCCTCTCTAGAGAGGATGCCGGGCTCCAAAATATCCTCCCTAGAGAGGATAGACACGCCGCATCGCAGGCACTAACCTGGGAATGTAAACCAAAACGAAGTAGCTCCAGGCGGCTCTCCGGTGGCTCCCTGCCATCCCTGCGGGGGTTTCCTGGAAAACTAGGAAAAAGGAGAACGATGATGAAAGCCCGTCTCACCCTCGCCTTCGCCCTGCTGCTGATCTGTACCGGCGCCGTCCTGGCGCAGACCCCGGACGGCCAGACGCCGGCCGAGGAGACGGTCTGCGACAACGAGACCGGTGCCGCCTACGGCCTCTGCAACGCCTACTGCGAGGCCATGGACTGCGAGAGCGACGCTCCGCACGCTTCGGCGACGGCCTGCAGCAAGGTGCGGAGCAAGTTCATGCAGATCACCGGCCGTGACCTGCCGTGCGAGGCGGTGACCTGCCCCTGCGCCGAGATGGAAGGCCTCTTTGCCGACCTTGTCGCCGGCAATTTCTCGCCCAGTACCTGCTCACGGTCCTTTGGGCAATCTGAAGGCATCTTTTTTAGCTTCGGTGGTTCACCTTTCCCCGTTGTGTTTTCCGGGTCCCAACCCAACCAAGGTTCCACCTGTGGCGAAGTCGGAGGGGGGGCCTCCCTGTCGATCTCGGCCGAGCAGGATCAGGCGTGCAGGCAGCTCCTGGAGCAGTACCTGACCAGCCATGGGCTGACCTGCAATTGAGCTGCGTCAGCTCCTGATTGCAGCAACCTGGCCGGGCATCCCTACCAGCGCGTACAGGTCCCGTAGCGGTAAGGAGCGCACCCCACCATCTGACAAGCTGCACCGGGCCGGGCTCCTGCGAGAGCCCGGCCTTCACAAAAGGAGACCGCTTACGCGGCTCATCTGTTCAGATGAGTGCGGACCGTCGTCACCGCGACTCCAAGCTGGTGGGCGATCTCTTTATTGCCAAGGCCCCTGCCCAGCAGCCGCAGGGTATCCATCTCACGCGAGGTCAGCGCGTCGCCGGTCGCCGGCCGTGGAGTCCCCGGAGACCCCGGAGACCCCGGAAAATATCGTTGGCGCTCGACGGTGTCTTCCTCCAAGGAGGTCGAGACCGCCATCCGCGAGGTGCTCAAGGGGCACTTCTATCTCAGCCCGGCGGTGACCCAGGGCTTCATGGGCTTGGCCAGGTTGACTGTGGTGAGCGACAGGTTGACCGTGGTGAGCGAGGCGCTGACTCTGGGTGAGCGAGGCGCTGACTCTGGGGATGAGCCCCGCTTCGGCAGGGGAGCAAGGAGCGGGAAGAAAAAAGGGGGCGTGGCCGGTTGCCACGCCCCCAGGGGAAACGGAAAACGCGGGGATTACTCGGGCAGCGGTGGTGCCGGGGGCTCCGGCGGGGCGGGCTTCCGCTTCGCGAGAGGCTTGCCATCCGGTCCGACCAGCCGGACTCGTGGCTGGCTTCGGAACGGCTGCTGGCCGAACTCCACCAGCTTCTCAGACCGAGTGCCGTAGTGCTGCCGCACTCCGACATCCACGAAGGTCAGCAGCTTCTGCCCGTCTTCGTTGAGCGTCTCGAGGCGTTTCGAGATCTCCTGTTTGGACGCAGTCAGGCTCGCCTGCTGCGCGGTGAGGTCTTTGATCTCGGTGATCACCGAGACGACCAGTTGTCGAGGTACGTCCAGGTGGGGCAGCTCCGTGCTGTTGGCCGCCAGGGCCTGGCTCCGGAGCTCGAGCTTCTTCAGAACGACCGCGGATGATTGTCCTGCCAAATGGTTGCCTCCTTTCGGTGTCGGGACGTTTCGACGGCGTTATCCGAGCTGTTCGGCGAGATCGAGCACCTCTTCCGTGATGCCCTTTTCCGCTCCCTTCGCACGGCCGGTGAGGGCGAGGATGATGGTCTTCCCGTAGACCGACGCGCGCAGCGGCTGGCCCGTCTGGCGCGCCAGCAGCCCGGCGAAAGCCAGATACGAGGCGGCCACCAGAGGGTCGGGGAACTGCCGCACCCGGTCGATCGCCTTGCCCTCCGGCTGCATCTTCCAGCCGCGGATGAGCTGCAGGCGCAACTGCACCCGCTCGGCCTTGAGCCGCTCGCTCGCCTGATTCCCCGACTTGGACATGGCGTTTCCGACAGCGTCGCCGGGCCGCGCCATGTGCTTCCGCAACGGCGCCATCGACTCCACCTGCACGCGCTCCGCTTTCAACTGCTGAACAATGGGCTCAGTCATTTCAAGCTCTCCCTGGTCAACCCGCCGCCTTCATGACGGCGGGTCCACTCACCGGACCACCTTGGTACGTCTGGCGTTCCGTGGAGACACTCTACGTAACGTCCTTGGTCCTTGTCAAGTACCAATTGGTACATACCGGGGATCAGGCGTTGTACGAAGGCCGTAGCCTTGGTACACTGCATGTATGGCCAGAGAGGACGAAGCGCGGGAAGTCCGGATCGCCCGGGGAGTCCTGCAACGGATGCTCCAAGGCCAATCGCTGGGCCAACTCTCGCTCGATATCGGCAAGGCGAGGAACTATCTGGCCCGGCTCCTGAAGGGGGATCTCCCCTTCACTGTGCAGGCAGCAGTGGATGCCCTCCACGCGGCCCACCTGGCGCCGGCCGATTACTTCAGCCATGTGGCGCAGGAGTGTTCAGGCGCTCAGGAGGATGACGCGGTGCGGGATCTGGTGGAGTCCTTTGGGACCCCTCCGAGCCTGCGCCGGATTGAGGAGCGTGTGGAGGAGATCAACGAGCGGCTGATGCGTCTGGCCTCGAAGCTCGGCCAGGAATAGAAGGGGCGCGCTCAGGCGGCCGCGAAGTGGTGGCGGTTGATGAGCAGCACGGCGCGTTGCAGGAGGTTGAGCGACCGTCGTCTCTGGCGCGCTGCCAGCAGCAGGACCTGGGCCACCGCCGCGTCCCGGCTGATGCCGAGGTAGTCGAGCAGATTGAGCGCCTCGATGACCACCAGCTCCAACGCATGCCACCGCCCCCGCGACGCGAAGAACATCCCCAGATCCATAAGAATCTTGGCGCTCTCGTAGGGAAGCTCGAGCTGTACAGCCGTACTGGCCGCCGCCCGGAACGCCCGCTCTGCGGTCTTGTCAGCGGTGGCACGTCCAAAGGACGCAGAGACCCTAGCAAACAGCCACTGACCTCGTAGCTGGAGCATTTTGTCAGCAGCGGTTATATAGAAGGGTTGAAGCCTTTCATAGAGATTCAATGCAACCTCTGAACGGCCCATCGTCATTAGCACGGTAATGCTGTTGTGCCGGGACAGCAGAAACATTCTCGGATCTTTGTCCCAGGTAATCAGTCTGTTGGCTCGGCTTAGGTGTTCCAGAGCTATAACGTATTGTTTGCTCTCAATCTCCAACAACCCAAGCTGGTTCAGAGTGGCTGCGATTGCACCGGGCTCACCCAACTGCTCGCGAATCGCAAGCGCCTCCACCAATAAGGATCTGGCGTCGGTAAGCCGAACCTGCCTCAGTCGCAGCGCCGCGAAGCACTCAAGGTACGATGCCCGCAGGTCTTGACTCGCGGTTTCCTCTAGGAATTCTTTGGCTTTTCGAAATGCCACTTCGGATACTCTGAGGACCCCCCGCACTTTCAAAGCGTTTGCAAAGTGTAGCCAAGCGTCACCTAGCAGGTCGAGCTGATCACGCTTTTCGCACTTACAACAAGCTGCAATGGTGGTTGCGAGATGCGCTAGTTGAAGCATTTCAGCAGGATTCTCGAACCGGAGCTGCCGAGACCGATCCAGAAGGGAACGGACCAGGTTCGGGTCGTGGTACTTGGAGACATTGACAGCGAAATGCACCCGTGCATGCCGTGGCTTCGCCAAGAGAGTCTCTATGGAAGACATCGATTGCGCATCATACCAGAAATGCAGAGAGGGGGAAGGGAGCGGGCGGTGCCGCCCGCCCCCTTAGCTCAATTGCATCGACCTCCTGTGGGATCTATGCCCACACCACAATCGCCGAACAAGCTTTGCGTAGAGCTATCTCCGCGATCGGGGAGTGAGCTGCTGAGCCAGAGAATGAGGAGTGCACCTACAGTTGCCGCAGTGAAAAAGCGAATCATGACAGACAAGCCTCCTTCCGAGAACCGGCAAGCGATCACCGCTCACCGGGGATGGACGTCACATCAACAATACGGAATCTTTTTCCGATTCCAGCGACTGGAGAAATTGTACACGGCAATTCCGCGAACACAAAGGGGTCAACGCATCGTCCTGGTGGACCAGAAAGAGGGAAAGCCCCTCGGCGACACCGAGGGTCCGCTACGGATCGTAGCTCCCAAGGAGAAGCGGCACGCCCGCTGGGCGTGCCAAGTGACGGGGATCCGCGTCGGCCGATGCCCCGTCACTCGAGGTGAGTGAAGAGCAGGGTCGTCATCTGGATGGGCAACATCTTCTTCGATATCTCGAACGCCAACTTCACAATCACGTAGAAGAGCGTTCAAAGGAGAGTACCCAAACTCCTCTCTAGAGAGGATGGTCAAGCCGCATCGCAGGTGCTAACCTATCGTCTCTCGCTCAGGATCCAATCAAAGTCCCCAGCTTGGGGTATGCCGAAAGGAGGCATCCGATGGAGTATCCACAAAGAGTCCCGGGCCTGTTCACAGAAGCGGTGGGTGACGGGCTGGCCGTGCTCGCCGGCGGCCAGAAGTACGTCCTGAACGCCACCTCGGCGCTGGTCCTCCAGCACTGCGACGGGGAGACCTCGCAGCAGCAGTTGGCGGAGATCCTGCGCCAGAAATTCAACCTGCTGCCGGCCGAGGCGGAGCATCTGACGGAGCTCGCCCTGGAGGAGCTCGAGTCCTCCCATCTGCTGGAGCCCGCCGCCATCCCCGCGGCGGCCACGGTCTCCCGCCGCCAGTTGCTGACCAACTTCGCCACCGTGGGCCTCTCGCTGGCCCTTCTGCCGCTCGTCTCGAGGGTGGCGGGGGCGCAGGGCGGGAGCGTGCTGGTCCCGCTGCTGGAGTGCGTGGACAACAACGGGGACGGCACCTACACAGCCCACTTCGGGTACCTGAACAGCACCGGCAGCGCCATCACCCTGGCCGTCGGGCCCAAGAACATGTTCGTGGGCGGTGACAAGGACCGCGGGCAGCCGACCGTGTTCTATCCGGGCGAGCACCTCTCGGAGTTCACCGTGGTGTTCGACGCTCTGGACACCCTCAAGTGGATGCTCAAGGCGGACGGCGACCGCCGGCATCAGGTGGAGGCGAGCGCGACCTCCGAGGCTTGCGCCACGACCACGATCGCCCCGACGACTATCGAGTAGTCGCCGTGAAAAGAGCCGGGGAGGAACGGGGACGGCATGAAGATCATCGCGTTTCCTTTGTACGAGCATGCCGCCGTCCTCCGTCCTTCTCCGGAGCCGAGGACTCGGCCCGAGACCGGCGAAATCGCCTTCGCCGGTCTCGGCTTCGACCTGCTCTGCCCCCAGGCTTTTGAAGCCACCTGGAACGGCGGCCCCGACGCCGGGGACGTCGAGATCCATGGCACGGCGGACGCCTCGCAAGGCTTCGTGCGCAGCGGGGGAGAGGGGCGGCTCACGTTCCATCCCGGATATCAATTCAAGACCGAGAGCGATCAGCTCCTCTGGGCGCGCGGCCCGAGCGGCCTGAGCGAGGCACCCAAGGACGGTCTGGCACCCTTGGAAAGGATGATCGATTCGTCGGTCCTGCCATGCACGCTCACCCTGAGCTGGCGATTCACCCGCCCGGGGCTGACCGTGCGCTTCGCGGCCGGCGAGCCCTTCTGCACGGTACTGCCGTATCCCAAGAGCGGCCTTCAGGAGGTGGCGCTGGAGGTGGTCCGGCCCGACGATGGAGACGCCTTCACTCAGGAGCTCCAGCGGATGATCGAGACGCCCGTGATCGCGGGAATCTTCGAGCGTCTGGGCGCCGCGGCGGCGGCGGAGGAGCCGGCCCGGTCCCCGGAGAAGCCCGCCGATGCTGAAGAGATCCCGTTCCCGCCGCCGTTCCATGTCATTCCGCCGCCGCGTCCCTTGCCGGCGGACCGTATGCAAAAGCTGTTTCGTGGCGACTATCCTGCCAGGATCAGTGTGATCCTGCCGGCCACCAACGAGTCCGTGCTGTTGCGGCGCACCGTGGAGCAATTCGAGGCGACGCTGCCGGCCGGCAGCGAGATCTTCGTGATCGACAATGGCTCCACGGACGGTTGCGCCGATTTCCTGGTGGAGGAGCCGCGGGAGACCGTGGAGCTCATCCGCACCTCCGAGCCCCTGGGCGTGGCCGCCGCGCGCAATCGCGGCCTGGCCCGGGCGCGCGGGGAGATCGTGGTCTTCTCCGACGCTCACATGGATCTTCCCGAGGCCTGGTGGCAACCGATCGCCGACACGCTCAACCGGCCGGAGGTGGGGGTGGTCGGCCCCGGCATCGGCATCATGGGCAAACCGGACTTCCGCCCGAAGTGCGGCCAGCGGATCGCCGAGCCGACTCTGCGGTTGGAATGGTTGCCCCAACGAGCGGACGAGCCCTATCCCGTGCCGACATTGGGAGGCGGCTTCATGGCCATGCGTCACGATACCCTGAAGCGGGCCGGGGCCTTCGACGAGGGCATGCCGCAATGGGGCTCCGAGGACGTCGAGCTCTGTGTGCGGTATTGGCTGCTGGGGTATGAGGCGTGGGTGGTGCCGGAGGTCACCGTGCTGCACTACTTCCGGAAGCAGCGTCCCTACGGGGCCGAAATCCGCTTGCTCGTCCACAATGTATTGCGGGTGGCATTGCTCCACTTCAATCCGGCGCGCATGGGACGCGTGCTGAGCGCGCTGCGGAACCATGCCCGGTTCGGAGCGGCCCTCGCCATGGCCTTCGACAGCGACGTCTGGCAGAAGCGTACCGACCTCGCGGCCCGCCGGGTGCGCGACGACGACTGGCTGTTCGAAAAATTCAGCGATAGTTGTCACGTCTAGGAACTGTCACGTCCAGGAAAGGCCGACATGCCAGGGATCAGCATCGTGATCGCATGCCGCGACGAAGCGGACACACTCTGGTTCACACTCCATTCGCTCCAGATGCACACGCGAGGCCCTCTCGTCGAGCGCGACGGCATGGAGATCGTCGTCGCCGACAACGACCCCGGCGCGAAAAGCTGCGGCAAGACGGTGCAGGAGGTCTGCGCCGCGTTCGCCAGTGCCCGGTTTCCCGTCCGCTACGTCGCCGCCGGCGAGGTGAAGTCGGTGTACTTCCCGCGCAACCAGGGCGCGTCCGCGGCGCAGGGCGAGCATCTGATCTTCCTCGACTCGCACGTCCTGCTGACGCCCTACACCATCGAGGCGCTGCACCGCCTTTTCCTGAACCGGTCGGGGCTCCCCACGCACGCCCTCACGCCGGACCTTTACCTGGCGCACATCCCGATCGCCTTTACGGACCCGAACGAGCTGTTCGGACCGTACAAGCTGCGGCTCCGCGGCGACTTCTGGGGCGAGTGGACGCCGATGTCGGAGCTGCCGCCGCCAGGAAACGGCACCGGCTTGAAGGCGGCGACGGTCCCGATCGGAGCGAGCGGACTCTGGTGCTACTCCACGCCGAAGGCCGCGTGGGAGGCCGTCCGTGGCTACAACCCGTGCTTCTCGGGCTACTCCGGCGGCGAGGTCTACCTCGAGCTCAAGTACTGGCTGCTCGGCGGACACGTCGTGCTCGTCCACGGCCAGGAGAACGAGCAGGAGACAGTCTCCGGCGTCCACTGGTCCGCGCCGCGGCGCTACCAGGTCCGGTGGGACGAGTCGATCCGCGATACCCTGCTCGCCGTCAGTGTCGTGGCGCCGGACTGCCTCGACGAGGTCGGCCGCACCTGGCAAACGAAGACAAAGATCGATAGCTCGACGATGGCCGCTCTGCGCGAGCAAGGGCTCGACGACGGCGCGGAGGAGGCCCGGTGGATGCTCGAGAACCGCAAGTACGCCGACACCGCGGCGCTCGAAGCCTCCTGGACAGAGAACGGAGTGTTCTTTTAATTCTACTTTGTCAGATCTGCCAGCCTCCCAGTCCCGTCATCCTGAGGGCGAGCCGCGCGAGCGGGAAGGATCTGGGCGGAGGAAAGTTTCCGCCCTCCCAGATCCTTCAGGTCGCCAGGGCTCCCATCAGGATGACGACGGCGGGGCAGCCTTGTAGAGCTGCGGGTAACGCGCTCGATCGGCCGCCGAGGCTCCCAGGCGGACGGCGCCTTCGTGCGGATAGCGTGCTTCGACGGACACGTTCCGTTCCGATTGCAACGCTTCGGTCGCGTACCGAGCCCGCAGGTAGGCAGCCGGATCGCGAAAAGTTTTCAGGCGCACGCCATCGAAGAGCAGCTCGATGGAAGGAAGGATGTGCTCCTCGCGCAGGCGTCCGCCGAGAGTCGCATCATGGTCCGGAGCCGAAGTCACGAAGACGCCGTTCTCGATCCAGAACTGGTTGATGTCGACCTGGAGGCCTCCATGCCAAGGATGTCTCTCGGAGCCGGCGTAGTGGGCATGCAGATAGCGGAGCTTCTCGATCGTCTTTTTGTAATGTGGATCCGTTTCCCGTGACTGGTACCAGAAGTCGGCGGGACAGCTCGCGCGAATCTGCGCTTTGAAGCGCTCGAAGTCGTCCCGATGGACGAGGATGTCGGCGTCCGCGTCCCAGGGAACCCAGCCTCCGTAATTGACGGCGCCGATCAGCGTGCCTCCCCAGGCCAGAGCTCGGATTCCATGAGGCTCGCAGACCTCCTCGAAGAGGTACTTCAACATGCGCGTGAGCTGGCGTTGTCCCTCTTTCAGGCAGCGGAGATCCTCCGGCGACAGCCGCTTCGACAGCGGTGGATTGGGATCCAGATGTGTGGGCCTGTCTGCTGGATCGAGTGTGACAGAAGACGGACAAGGCGGCTCCAGGCCGGTGCATTCCTGGTAGGACTTGTAGAACAGATCGGCCGAGACGCTCGGGACCGCATGGAGGGTGATGAGGTCGTTGTCGGCACGCGGCCGCAGCTCCTCGTTGCCGAGCGCCACGAAGCGCTGGTCCTGCGTGAAGGGAATGCCTTGGCTCGCCAGAGCATCCCGGACGTACACGTCCTCGGGTCCCTCCTTTTGCGTCAGGTGCTCGGCGACGGCCTCCGCGGCCTTGCGGCTCAGGAAGTACCCGGCACCACCCGATGCGAATCCGACTCCCGGCGTCCACTCGGCGCCGATGTAGTCCGCGGTGAGCGGGTACCTGATGAGCCGGGAGATCGACACGTAGGTGTCGTCGTCGCACTTGAAAAGGTAATCCCAATCGTCGCGCGCGATCGCCCATTGGCAGAAGGCACGAGTCCTTTGGGGGAGAGAGCGATAGTCGCTCGGCCCCGGCAAGAGCAGGTTCCGGCCGGCGAGCGCGGGTGCATCGAGCCCGGGGCTGCCGATGAGGAACACCGAGCGGGTGATGGTGTGCTCGATGGTATGCAGATACTGCGGAGGCTCGCCCGGCGAGGTGCCGTTGAGCTTGTCCCCCTCCTCCATCCAGGTCTGCACGCAACGGTCTCGACGTTCCTTGTACTTCCAGCAGGACAGGGCGCCGATCATGATTCGCATGATTCTTCAGATTCTACATCAGGCGCAGGCAGGTTACACTGATTCATGCGCAACACCCGGCTCCTCTCCTTGCTGACCACGCTGGCCTTCGTTCCGTGCGTTCAAGCCGGCATCGGCGACTACCCGCAGGCCGCCGCCCCGGATGCCCCTTCCGGCCAGGAGTGGGAATCGGAGCAGATGCTCGGCCTCAACAAGGAGAAACCGCATGCGACCTTCAGCTCCTACGCCGACGTCGAAAGCGCGAAGAAAATCCTGCCCGAGCTCTCGCAGTACCGCGTGTCCCTCGACGGCGCATGGAAATTCACCTGGGTGAAGCGCCCGGAAGAGCGCCCGGTCGACTTCTTCAAGCCCGAGCTCGACGTGTCCGGCTGGAAGGAAATCACCGTGCCGTCCTCCTGGCAGATGCAGGGTTACGACGTGCCCGTGTATTCCAACCAGGCCTACCTCTTCAGACGCGACTGGCCGCGCGTGATGGGTGAGCCGCCCAGACGCTTCACCACGTTCGTGAACCGCAACCCCGTCGGCTCCTACCGGCGTGACTTCGCAATCCCGGCGAGCTGGGAAGGCCGCGAGGTCTTCATCAACTTTGACGGCGTCGACTCGTTTTTCTACCTGTGGATCAACGGCAAATACGTCGGCTTCTCCAAGAATTCCCGCAATCCGGCCGAATTCAACATCACGCGCTTCCTGAAGCCCGGAAAGAATGTCGCCGCCGCCGAGGTGTACCGATTCTCCGACGGCTCGTATCTGGAATGTCAGGACATGTGGCGCCTCTCCGGCATCTTCCGCTCGGTGGCGATCCACTCGAAGGACAAGACGCACGTGCGCGACCTGTTCGTGACGACGACGCTGGCGGCGTCCGAAGAAAGTGGGCAATGGAAGCTCAGAGTCGCCATGGATATACGCCAAGGAGAGCTCATCAGAGTTGACGCCATGCTCTACGACGAAGCGGGTAAGGCAGTCTCCCCGGTCTCCGTCGCAGAAGAGAAGGGTGCCAACGGAGAAATGGTTTTTGTCCAGGACTACGCCCATCCGGCCCTCTGGTCCGCCGAGACGCCGAGCCTTTATACCCTCATCGTCAAGCTCACCGACGCCGGCGGCAAGATCCGTGACATCGTCTCCACGCACGTCGGTTTCCGCGAGGTGAAGATCGTCGACGGCGTGTTTCTCGTGAACGGCAAGGCCGTGAAATTCAAGGGCGTGAATCGTCACGAGAATTTCCCCCGGACCGGTCACGCGCTCACGCACGCCGACATGGAGCTCGACATGAAGCGCCTCAAGCAGGCGAACGTGAACCATGTGCGCACCTCGCACTACCCGGACGACCCGTACTGGTACTACCTCTGCGACAAGTACGGCATGTACCTCATGGACGAGGCGAACATCGAATCGCACGGCTATTACTATGGCAAGGAATCGCTCTCGCACCCGAAAGAGTGGGAGGCCGCGCACGTCGACCGCATCATGGCCATGGTCGAGCGCGACAAGAATCACCCATCCGTCACCATCTGGTCGCTCGGCAACGAGGCGGGCCCAGGCCAGAGCTTCGTCGCCGGCAACGCGGCGGTCAAGAGGCGCGACCTCTCGCGCCCCACGCACTACGAGCGCAACAACGACATCGTGGACATGGGCTCGAACCAATATCCGAGCGTCGGCTGGACCAGGTCCAAGGCCGCGCAGAAGGACCAACCAAAGCCCTTCTACATCTCGGAGTACGCCCACATCATGAACAACGGCATGGGCAACCTCGCCGACTACTGGGACGCCATCGAGACGTCCGACAACATCTTCGGCGGCAGCATCTGGGAATGGTCCGACCAGGGTCTCGAAAAGACGGCCGGGGACGGCCGCAAGCTCATCGCCTACGGAGGCGACTTCGGCGACTTCCCCAACGACGGACAGTTCATCGTCAAGGGCGTCGTGTACGCCAACCGTGATCCGAAGCCCGATTTCTGGGAAGTGAAGAAGGTGTACCAGGACATCGCCGTCGCCGCGGACGACGCCAAGGACGGCGGGATTGGCGCCATCGAAATCTTCAACAAACACTTCTTCAAAGACCTTTCCGGCTACGACCTGGCGTGGGAGCTCACGGGCGACGGCACCGTGATCGGCTCCGGCAAGCTGCCCGCTCCGGCCGTCGCGCCGCGTGCGAAGCGGAAGGTGAAGCTGCCGCTCCCGGCGCTCCCCTCCAGGCCCGGCGTCGCTGGCGTCGATTACCGCCTGCGCGTCGGTTTCCGCACCACGGCCGACACGATCAGGGGGCCGGCCGGCTACGAGATCGCCGCCGAGCAGCTCGCCGTGAAAAACCCGGCGGGTGACGCCAAACCCGCGCTCGCCGCGGCCGGCGACAAACCCCGCGTGTCCGACAACGGCGACCTCACCACCGTGTCCGGCAAGAATTTCCGAGCCGTCTTCGACAAGAAGACCGGCGAGCTCGCCGCTCTCGAATACGCGGGCAAGCCCGTGTTCAAGCCCGGCAAGGGCCCGGCGCTGAATGGTTTCCGCGCCCCCGTGAACAACGACCGCTGGGCCATGAGCAACTGGTTCGGCCTCGGCCTGCGCCACCTCCAGGCCAAGGCCGCCGCCTTCACCGTCGAAGAGACCGCCGGCAACACGGTGCGCATCGCCGCCATTTCCGACTGCTCCGGCGCCAAGGCCGAACGAGTCTCCGACTACGCCTCCAACAAGCCGAAGATCTTCGCCACGGGTGAAGCTCTCCCGTCCGACGCTCCCGTGTTCCGCGTGGTCAGCGCGTGGACGGTGTATCCCGACGGCTCCGTCGCGTTTCAGTCCGCCATCTCCGCGACCGGCCGCGACATTCCGCTCGCCAAGATCGGCTTCACCATGGAGCTGCCCGCCGCGTATTCAACGGCCGAATACTACGGCCGCGGCCCCGAGGAGAATTACCCCGACCGCAAGACCGGCTCGTTCCTCGGCCGCTACTCGCGGGCCGTGAAGGACTTCTTCGAGCCTTACGCCAAGCCGCAGGACATGGCCAACCGCGAGGATGTCTCGTGGGTCGCCCTGCGCGACGCATCCGGCTCCGGCGTGCTCTTCGCCGGGCTCGGCAAAATGTCCGCCACAGTCCTCCTCTACACGGCCGACGAGCTCGCCGCCGCCGCGCACCCGACCGATCTGCCCGCCAACCCCGGCCGCACGCGCCTCGACCTCGACGCCGCCGTGCTCGGCCTCGGCGGCGCTTCGTGCGGCCCGATTCCCCTCGAGCGGGACATCGTCAAGGCCGCTACGGCGCATCGCTTCGGCTTCGTCATCCGCCCGCTCGGCGCGCAGGCGGACGCCGCGGAGCTCGCCCGCGTCGCGGCCGAAATCAGCTTCAAAGGTCCGATCGAGGCCTTCGGCGCCACCGAGATCGCCCGGGAGATGCGGGAGCGCTACGGCGCCCGGCTCGGGCGGAAGATCGACGTCCGCGCCGTGGCCGCCAAGCTCCGCCGCATGGCCCGGTTCCGGCTGATCCACCAGCTCCGCGAGGGCCGGGCGTTCCATGAGGCGCTGTACAGTCTGACGCCGGGCGGGGGAGAGGACTGAGCTGCGCGTCAGCTCCAGCGCCGCTCGCGCAGCAGGCGAGCTTGCAAGTCTTTCAGCTCGGGCGACCTCCAGCGCTTCACGGTACGGCGCCTGCGAAAGGGCCGGCGGCGCCAGCGGCTGAGCATCGGCACCGGCGCGCCCCCCGGCACCGGCGGCCTGGGCCAGAGCTCCTCGACCGGCACGTGCTGCGCGGGGGAGAGATATTCAAGGTCGACGATCCGGTGGTCGCCGGCGCGCTCGGTCTCAACTGGCCCTTGACAAGCAAGGCACCTGCTGCTATGAGGAGAGACAAAGCCCTGATCGAACGGGCCCTTCGCTCGCCTTCCGGAAGTCGATCGCCCCCGGACGAGCTTCGATACGCTGGGGGCACCCCTGCCATGTCCGACTTGTCAGGAGGTCACCATGCTCATGTTCAGAAGCACCGTTGCCGGTATTCTGGTCCTGCTGGCGCTGACCGCTCTCACCCCGGCGGCCGGTGCGAGCGCTTTCTCCACCGGACCGTCGCATTTCTGCCACGTCACCGACGGCGCCTTCACCCACTGCCCCGGGGGCGGGATGGAGTGGTCGGACATCATCTTCCTCTCCGGTATGGGGACCAGTGCGGGCGCCATCGTCTACACCGACCAGAGCGTGTCTCCTCCCCGGCTGCTCCTGATGTACGACCTGCTCCTGCACCAGCAGCCGCTGGCGCCGGATTCGTTCTTCGACGTCACCTTCAACGTGTCGGAGGAAGGTGAGCTCGAGCAGTACGAGGTCCGCTGCTTCGGAGATCACACGTTCCGGGTGTTCGAGAACGGCGCGGACATCACTCCGGAGGCGACGACGGTGGACTGCGCGGTGGGCTTCAACGGCCACAACGTCCAGGTGGAGCTGGAGATCGACACGCAGGTCACCTACTCGCGGGACATCCCGCTCTTCTGGTCGACCGCGGCGCCGCCGTCCAGACGCTGCGCGCCCAACGAGCCGGGCTGCAAGGTGGCGGCGGCGTTGCCCGGCCTCGTCGACACCTCGTCGACAGTGGTCATCGCCTCCTCGAACGGCACCACGCAGGTCGTCGGGCTGCCGGTCGGCAACATCACTCCGGCGAGCCTGTGTGACAGATCGTCGGGCACCGGCGCCCTGGTCGACCTGCTCGGCCTCTTCGCCGCCGGCAACCACGGACAGCTCGTCGATCAAGTGGCCCACGACGCGCGCCGGGCCCTCGAAAGCCTGGCCAGCTTCGGGGTGGTCAGCGAGAGACAGATGGGCAATCTCCAGAGCTGCGTGGTCTCGACCCTGGCGCGGCAGCCGTAGGGCCGGGGCTAACCGCTCCTGCGAAGCCCGCACGCCACGGCCCGCCGCAAGCAAGATACAATCCCGTGGAACAGGCGCGGGAGGTCCGCGTCCGTTTCCGTCGTAGAGAAAGATCTTGGATTCCAAGACCCTGTGGAAAAAGGCCGCCACCAAAGCGGCCCTCGCCCCTGGCAACATGATCTCCGGCGCCGTGGCCCTGGCCGCGTCGGCGGCGCTGTGGAACCCGCTGCCACTGATCCTCTGGGGCTTGGGGGCCACCGGCTGGGTGTCTCTCGCCTCCCAGGCGCAGCGGTATCAGAAGGTGATCATGGCGGAGGAGCGGCAGGCGGCCCAGGCGCAGGTCGTGGCCGACCGCGCGTCGTTGCTCCAGCGCATCCAGAACCTCCTCTCCGATCCGCAGGTCGTCAATTGGGTCCGCCGCGGCATGCTGCCGGACTACCTGGCGTTCTTCCGCCGGCTCTCCGACATCCGCGAGAAGGTGGGCAAGGTCCTCGCCGACCGGCCGGAGATGGACGAGGCGACCGCGCAGGGAATCCTGCAGCAGCTCGACTACATGCTGGGGACCTACCTCCAGTTCGTGCGCGAGCGCATCAGCTATCTCCAGCTCCTCGCCAACGTCCAGCCCGGCGGACCGGACGAGGAAGAGGCGGCGCCGCTCCCGGTCCAGCCGCCGCCGCTCCCCGTGTCCCCGATGCCGAACCGTTACCAGCGCTCCGGCAAGGGGCAGATCCGGCCGGTCGAGACTCCGGCGGCGGAGCCGCCGCCCAGAGTGGAGCAGCGCCTCGCCGAGATCGACGTCAAGATCAAGGCCCTCAAGGATCTCGCGCAACGGGAGCCGGCCACGGCCCGCACCCGCGAATGGCACGTCAGCATCCTCGAGAAGCAGCGCGAGCTGCTCCTCGACTGCCAGCGCCGCGACCAATGCGTCGTCGCCCAGCTCGGCGCCTTCCCCGACGCCTTCGAGGTCATCCTCGCCCGCGTCAGCGCCTCCCAGCTCAGCGCCACCGAGATCTCCAGCTACATGGGCGTCGTCGTCGAGCAGATCGAAGAGACCGAGCGCTTCGTGGCGTCGCTGCGCCCCGCGGTGGATCAGCTCATGGGGGGAATGGTGGGGGTGTAGGCGCCGGGCCGGTGACGACCGGGGCTCAAACTCCAGCGTTGTGCCCAAGTTGGCGCCCCCCTCCTAACCTCCCCCCTTTCCCAACCGCCTCCCGCCCAGGGGGGAGGAACCGGCACCCGCGGGCGTCAGGTAACTGGGCCAGAGGATGACAGTGAGGGCTTTCTTCTTTTAGCGGACCCCGAACCGTGAAACGGATTTCCTCCCAAGCACATATAGAGGAAGAGGGGTATAGAATCGGCGCCCTGAGAAGAGGAGACAACCCCTTTGGATTTCGTGTCTGCGTTCGTGCCCAACCGTGCTGTTTCGCGCACCACCATGCGCATCCTCATCGCCGCCCAGGTGGCGGTCGCTCTGCTGGTGTGGATCAATTCGCCCTTCCCGGTGCTGCCGCAGCCGATGGAGGTGGCCAGAGCTTTTCGCACACTGTGGTTCGAGCAGGGGCTCGGCCGGGAGCTGTGGACCAGCTTCGGCATGAACCTGCAGGCGCTGGGCCTCACCCTGGTGATCTCGCTGGTCTTCTCCTACTTGTCGGTGATGGCGTTCTTCCGGCCCATCACGGCGGCCGTCTCCAAGGGACGGTTCCTGGGGCTGATCGGCCTCACCTTCGTCTTCACCATCCTCTTCGGCGGCGGGCGGCCGCTCAAGGTCAGCTTGCTGACCTTCGGCATGACCGTCTTCTTCGTCACCTCCATGGCCGCCGTCGTCGCCGAGATCCCGCGCGAGAAGCTCGACTATGCGCGGACCCTGCGCATGAACGAGTGGCAGGTCGTCTGGGAGGTCGTCATCCTGGGCACCGCGGACCAGGCGATCGAGATGCTGCGCCAGAACGCGGCCATCGGCTGGATGATGCTCACCATGGTCGAGGGGATCTCGCGCTCCGAGGGCGGCGTCGGCGCTCTGCTCCTCAACCAGAACAAGTACTTCCATCTCCCTGAAGTGTTCGCCGTCCAGATCACCATCCTCCTGATCGGCATGTTCCAGGACTATGGGATCGGCGTCCTTTCGCGCGTGATCTGCCCGTGGGCGCAGCTCGGCCTGGAGAGGCGGTGAGCGCGATGGACTCTGAGAATATGTCTGAAACGAAAGTCTTCGAGCACCACTACGGCGAGACCGTCCTCAAGGTCAACAACGTCTCCGTGGCCCTCGGCGGGTGCACCATCCTGCGCGACGTCAACCTGGAGATCAAGGACGTCCGCCGGCCGGACAAGATCGCAGGCCAGGTCGTCGGCCTCCTCGGCCCCTCCGGGATCGGCAAGACCACCCTCTTCCGCATCCTCGCCGGCCTCGACAAGCCGGACACCGGGCAGGTCCTTCTCGGGGAGCCCGGGGTGCAGGTGCAGCGCGGCATGGTGGGCGTCGTGGCGCAAAGCTATCCGCTCTTCTCCCACCGCACCGTGCTCGGCAATCTCATGATCGCCGGCATGCGCGGCGGCCAGTCGCGCCAGGAGGCGAAGGAGCGGGCGTATGGGTTCCTCAAGCGCTTCTCGCTCGAGGACCGCGCCAACGTCTATCCCATCCAGCTCTCCGGCGGACAGCGCCAGCGCGTCGCCATCGCCCAGCAGTTCATGTGCAGCGAGCACTTCCTGCTCCTCGACGAGCCCTTCTCGGGGCTCGATCCGGTGGGCGTCGACCGCGTCGCCGCGCTCCTCGAAGAAGTCGCCTGCATCCACGAGCTCAACACCATCATCGTCGTCACCCATGACATCACCGCCGCGCTCGAAGTGGCGGACACCATCTGGCTCATGGGCCGGGACCGCGACGCGCAGGGCGACATCATCCCCGGCGCGCGTGTCCAGGAAAGCTACAATCTGATCGAACGTGGCCTGGCCTGGCGAGAGGGCATCGCCACCACCCCCGAGTTCCTGCTGCTGGCACGGGAGATCCGTGCCCGCTTTCCGTCGTTGTAGGAGACAAGGACCATGAAGCTCACTCCGTTTGGGAAGGCAGTCATCGTCGTGGCGCTGATCGCCGCAGCCTTCTTCAGCGTTCGCCGTTTCGCGCCCAACCTGATCGACAAGATCATCCCCGCGGCCAAGGGGCGCGACACCGTCGTGCCGAACGCCGCGGACCTGCCGCAGCTCCCGTCCACCTCCGGCGTCCAGCCGGCCGCCGTCAAGGCCGTGGCGCTGCCGGGCAAGGGGCCGGGCTGCGACAACCTCCCGGAGGTCCGCTTCCAGCACTGGGCCTGGAATGCCCAGATGGGCCTGATGTTCGCGACCGGCGGCAAGCAGGCGACCCAGGGGAGCCTGATGTGCGAGAACGGCGTCAACCTCAAGCTCACCCGCGAGGACGACGCCGGCAAGATGCAGGAGGCGCTCGTCGCCTTCGCCAGCGATCTGCACGAAGGCAATGCCAATTCGAAGAAAGGGACCCACTTCGTCGCCATCATGGGCGACGGCGCGGCGACCTTCCTCAAGGGTTTGAACGACACCCTGTCGCGCCTCGGCCCCGACTACACCGCGAAAGTGGTGGGCTCGGCCGGCTACTCGCGCGGCGAGGACAAGTTCATGGGCCCGCCCGAATGGAAGACCAACCCGCAGGCCTCCCGCGGCGGCCTCGTCTCCGGCTACCTGCGCGACGGCGACTGGAACATCGCCCAGAAGTGGCTGGGCGACAACGGCCTGTGCAACAACCCCGACGAGAAGACCTGGGACGCGAGCTGCCTCAACTGGGTGGCCGCCTCGGACTACATCGACGCGGCGGAGAAGTACGTCGCGGACTACTGCGAGACCCGTCCCGTCGTCGCCAACGGCAAACGCACCGGTGACACCAAGAAAGTCTGCGTCAACGGCGTCGTCACCTGGACTCCCGGCGACGTCACCGCCGCCAAGAAGAAGGGCGGCCTCGTCTCCATCGCCTCCACCAAGGAGTACAGCTCCCAGATGCCGAACACCATCATCGGCATCGACAAGTGGATGAAAGACAACCCCAAGCTCGTCGAAGGCATGCTCAGCGCCATCTTCCAGGCCGGCGATCAGGTGAAAACGCGTCCCGAGGCTTTGCAGAAAGCCGCCGAGGTCAGCGCCGAAGCCTACGGCGAGAACGACGCCGACTACTGGCAGAAGTACTACGACGGCACCAAGGAGCGCGACAAGCAGGGCCTGCTCGTCGACCTCGGCGGCTCGTCCGTCAACAACCTGGCGGACAACCTCGTCCTCTTTGGCCTCGTGCCCGGCTCCTCGAACCTCTTCGCCGCCACCTATACCGTGTTCGGCGACATCGTGAAGCAGCAGTATCCGGACCTCGTGCCGAGCTACTACCCGGTGCGCGAGATCGTGGACACCTCCTACGTCCAGGCCATCGCCGGCCGTTCGCAGGCCGGGCAGACCACCGTCGCGGCGGCGGAGCAGCCGGCCTTCACGGCCTCGGCGCCGGTGCGCAGCGTGGTGAGCCGCAAGGCGTGGCAGATCAACTTCCAGACCGGCAGCGCCAACTTCACGCCGGACACCGAGCGCGAGCTCCAGCAGCTCCTGCGCGACCTGCTGGTGGCCAGCGGCACGGTGGTGGAGGTGCATGGCCACACCGACAACGTCGGCGTGCCGAAAGCCAACATGGACCTCTCCGAAGCGCGCGCCTTCGCGGTCAAGGAGTGGCTGGAGAAGCAGGCGCCGGTGAACTTCCCGGAAGGCCGCGTCCGCATCTTCTCCCACGGCCAGGAGAACCCCGTCGCGCCCAACTCGACCGAAGCCGGAAGAGCCAAGAACCGGCGCGTGGAGATCGTGCTGGGGACGACCGGGTAGCCCTCTTGTGATAATCGGAATGGACCAGGACCTGATCGCCTATCTCGACCAACGCTTTGCGCGACGAGCTGCGCGTGGTCGCGGAAGGCTTCATGGGTTACTCCGATCAGATGGAGAAGCATGCCGCGGAAGTGGAACGGAAGCTCGACGACCTGAAGGCGCTGATCGGCCCCACTTACAAGAGCCTGGAGCAGAAGACCGACTCCCAGGTCACGGAGCTGAGGCGCCGGGTCGTCGTCCTCGAGGAACGGGCGGCGCGAGAGACCCGCGACATCCTGGAAGCAGTTCGCGAGAAGTACGGCTTCGCGCAGTCCGGATAGATATAGATAGAAGCGGGCCGGCTCTCCGCCGGCCCGCTCTGTCTCAGTCCCCTGGCTTCAGATGCAGGAATAGGGGTCGTACTGGCCGCAGGTCGTTCCGTAGCCCTGGTCGTTGTAGCAGTGGTAGCTGCAGGAGACCTGGCCATTACAGTCGTCGGCGCACCAGCGGGGATTGGCCCAGGCCTGGCCGGGAAGCAGGGAGCCCGCGAGAAGACCCGCGGCGATCACAAGGCGTATCAGCGCTCTTTTCGTCATCTCTTCCTCCTGGCCTGAATTTACCCCTCTCCTTCCATTCGCGCAACACCGCTTTCCTGCTCCTCGGGATGTCCATGCCGATCGACAATGACCTTTATGACCGGATGGCGGCCACCTGGTGGGACGACACCGGCTTCCTGCACATCCTCGCCGCCTTCATCCCGCCGCGTTTCGGCTATATGAAACGCGTGCTCCTCGACGAGATGAAGATCGACCCGCGCGGCCTGCGGACGCTGGACATCGGCTGTGGCGGCGGCCTCCTCGCCGAGGAATTCGCCCGCCTCGGCTGCGATGTGAGCGGCATCGATCCCTCCGCAGAGTCGCTGACGGCGGCGGAGCGGCACGCCGGAGAGCAGGGGCTGCGGATCGACTATCGCCAGGGGACGGGGGAGGCGATCCCCTTTCCGGACGCCGCCTTCGACATCGCCTATAGCTGCGACGTCCTGGAGCACGTGGCGGACCTGCCGCGGGTCATCGCCGAGACCGCCCGCGTCCTCCGGCCGGGCGGGATCTTTCTCTACGACACGATCAACCGCACCTGGCGGAGCAAGCTGGTCGTCATCAAGCTCTTCCAGGAGTGGAGCTGGACGAGCTTCATGCCGCCGGACCTCCACGACTGGAGCCGCTTCATCAAACCGCGGGAGCTGCTCGGGCTCCTCGACCGCAACGGCTTGCGCCATCGGGGGATGACCGGGCTCAGCCCCGCGGCCGGCCCCCTCCGCATCTTCCGCATCCTGCGCGCCCGCAAGCGGGGCGAGCTCAGCTATGTGGAGGCGGCGCGGCGGATCGGCCTCCACGAGAGCGGCGACATGGGCATCGTCTACGTGGGCCATGCCGTGAAATCCGCGGCGTGATAATCTTTCCCCGCCATGCCAGAAGACGCCAATCTGAGCCCGGAGGAGAAGGACATTCTCCTCTCGGTCGTCCGCAAACGCCTGCCGTCCCTGAGCTGGAGCGTCGGCGCGATGAGTCAAGCGCCGCTCAACCCCACGCAGAGGGAAGCTCTCAAAGGGCTTCTGTCCGACGAGATCCGGGAGTCGGGCGGCGCTTCGAGCGAGCGCGGCGCCGTGCTGAGCGCTTTGCTCAAGAAGCTGCTCTCCGTCGCCTAAGCGGTGCGGCGCCGGTTCCAGCCGCGGCGTAGCGCGGAGGCCATCTCGTGCATCAGCAGAGTCGCCTCCTCGGTCTGCTCCTGCACGCTATTCTCGACCGTCAGCCAGAGAGCGAGGAGATCCTTGTCGAGCCCCCAGGAGGTGAGGACAGGGTAGGTCCCGTGGATGATCCGCGCGGCCTCGGCGTTGCGCCGCGACCACAGCAGGATCTCCGCCAGGTCGAGAGAGACGAGGGCGAGCTCCAGGTCGAAGTTGTGCCTGGCGAAGAGAGCGCAGAGATCGCGAAGCGTCTTCTCGGCGGTGGAGAAGTCGCCCAGGTTGCGCGCGATCAGCCCGTCGAGCCAGGCCATGCGGCTCTGGACGGCCACGCCGGGAAACTTGGCGTAGAGCAGGCGAAGATCCTCCTGAATCGCGCGCGCCTCCTCAGGGAAGCCGGCGTCGTTCAGGAAGTGGGCGAGCGCGTTGCGCGCCGACAGCTCCAGGTAGGGGTCGCCGTTCTCGAGGTCCAGCTTGGCGAGCCCCCGCCTTGCCAGATCGACGCCTTGCAAGGGATCCACGAAGCCGATGGACGAAGCCTGCTGGATGAGCACCCGCCCGCACAGATGGGTGTCGCCCACCCCTTCGTACAGGGCGTAGGCGTCGTCCAGGAGAATCACGGCCGTCTCGAAATCGCCGAGGTCGCGCAGGAGGAGGGCCTGATGGCAGAGGACGTTGGCCTTCTCATAGGCGTCGCCCGTGCCGTCGGCGACGTGCCGCCAGGCGTCCTGGAAGGCGGACTCGGCGCCGTGGAAGTCGGCGGCGGCCCGCTTCGCGTTGGCGAGGGCGGTCTGCGCGCGGGCGCGGAAGTCATTCACATTGAGCTGGCCGTAGCTGCGCGCATCCAGGGTCTCCACGACGGCGGCCGCAAAGCACGCGATGTCCACCGCGTCGACCGGATTCATCTTGCCGGCCTGCGTGCAGGCGTCCAGGGAGTGGCGGAAGAGCCCCCAGTGGTACATGGCCGGGCTGTCCCGCAGCACCATCAGGCGCTGAACGGGCGAGAGAGGAGCCAGGCGGGCCCATTGCGCCGCGCCGCGCTGGAGCTGGCCCTCGACCTCTTTCTGCGCCGCGCTCAGCATCTGCTCGAGGCGGTGCGCGACGATGGATGCGTCTTCGTGGTCTGCGAGAAGACCTTCCTGATCCGCGAGACCGAGACAGCCGGGGCATCCAGCCAGGAGATGGCGGACCAGCTCGAGAGCCTGGAATGCGGGCAGCTCGCTGCCGGCGAACCTCTTCATCTCGTCGGGTGAAACATGGTTGGCGTCGGGCACAGGTGGAGTTCCTCTTCGACAATTTCTTAAGCGGTGTCTATTCTACCGTAAATCCGTTGAAATGGCGCCGC